>Ga0192647_102841_pt1 | contig 10609 bp, 10 predicted proteins | sample LauGreFa1BDMLBSN_2_FD_133046 | JGI IMG/M metagenome (GOLD analysis project Ga0192647, IMG submission 133046) | Freshwater lake microbial communities from Lake Michigan, USA - Fa13.BD.MLB.SN - reassembly | ecosystem: Environmental > Aquatic > Freshwater > Lake | place: Lake Michigan, USA...
AATGCAGATGTGAAAAAGATCCTAGAAGAGAAGGATGTTTTGGATAAATTTTCAGCTTTAGGCGCAGAGCCTTTTGAAACAACACCGCAAGAATTTCAAGCCATCCTAAACGCGGATATCAAAACCTGGGCTGCAGTTGTCAAGAGTTCAGGCGCTACTGCAGATTGATTTAAAACCAGAGCTTTGAATATGAAAATAAAAAGAATTTCAGGCGCATTGGGTGCGGAAATTACGGGCGTCGATTTAACGCAAAATCTGTCTGCTGGTTTGGCAGAGGATATTCGAGCTATTTTTTTGGACCACAATGTAATCTTTTTAAAGAATCAGCCACTTACATCGCTTCAGTTTATAAATTTTGCCAAGACAATGGGCACACCGGTGGAGTATCCGTTTGTTAAAGGTTTTGAAGATTTCCCTGAAATCATTGAAGTAAAAAAACTAGAGCACGAAAAAATCAACTTTGGTGGCGTTTGGCACTCTGATACGACTTACCTAGATTGCCCGCCCATGGGCTCCATGTTGCTGTCAAAAGAAATTCCACCCTATGGCGGAGACACGTTGTTTGCCTGTCAATATGCTGCGTATGAAGCTTTATCAGACACCATGCAGCGACTGCTGAACGGTTTACAAGGCATAAGCTCCTCAGCAAATGCTGACGTTTCTAAAACACGTGAAGATCGGATCAAATCCAATGGCATGGAGTCAGCGCCCAAGAGTTTTAGCTGCGCTCATCCAGTCGTCAGAACTCACCCCGAAACAGGTCGCAAAGCTCTTTATGTGAACGTGGCGCACACATCTGGTATTGAAGGCCTCACAAACGCAGAGAGCTCTCCATTGCTATCGTTCTTGTTTGAACATCAAGTCAAGCATGAATTTACTTGCCGGTGGACATGGGAGTCAAATTGCTTGGCTTTTTGGGATAACCGGTGTACTCAGCATAATCCCGTCAATGACTATCATGGATTTAAAAGAGTCATGCATCGAATTACGCTTCAAGGCGATAAACCTGTTTGAGGCTTACACCCTTCTTTCTTCTGGAAATCTTTGGGACCTGTCGATGTTTCGCCATTCATAAGCGCCTGCGAAGCATCGAGCTTCTGAAAGCCACAAACCTCAGAACTATTAAGACTGGACCAACGGCTTGTCACCAGTAACGAGCCATAACTTCAGCCTCAGGGTTATGAGCTCGTGTACTCAACTTTGCGACAGCAATTGTTACATTTCACTCACTGGCAATCACATTGACAACCCATTTCAATGGGCCTGAGCATGAAAAACAGATCAACTTTATTCAAATTCAATAAGTATATATATATACAAACACTTATGGCTTTTCTGCCAATGAACGGTAGAGTAAAAAAGACAGAGAGCTAGCTCTGAAAATAACTATTTCAACCGGAGAACACAATGGCATCAAACATCATCAGCGCAATCATCAATTCAATTTTATTATTGATCGTTGCGGGGGCCATCACAGCTTTCTTTTGTGGCTGGTATGCAAAAAGAAATGGAGACGCATGGGGCGAATGGTTTGTCCTTGGAGCCATTTACCCATTCTTCATTGCTATTCCAGCAATTATTTTCTGCTCTAGGCCCCCAAAAAAGTAGCAACGCTTCTATTGCCTATCCCAGTCTTGCTTAGCTAGAAATAAAAGCTCACAATAGAATCAAGTGTTCGAATTGTTAATGGTCGATTCTGGATTCAATTGAAATGTTATTCTTATTATGATTACATTTAATTGGAATTGGTATTCGGCCCATTTAAAGGAGTATTGAATGACCAATCACGTCATCGCGGCGCTGCCAATTGAAGCGCAACCCTATCTGGAGTCTCAAATGCCAGCAGGCGTTGAAGTTCGGTGGTTCAATGGCAAGGCAGAGGCCTTGATCGCAGGCAAAGAGGCAACGGTTGGCTGGTTTGATGTCGGACAACGAGATGACTTCGCAGAAGCCGTTAGGAATGCGACAAAACTAAAGTGGCTTTTCACCAAATTGGCCGGCGTTGATGGACTACCTCTTGCGGAGCTGGCAGATCGCAACATCATCTTCACCAACTGCCCAGGTTTGGCTGCACCGACCGTGTCTGAATATGTGCTGCTAGGTATGCTTAGTATTGCCAAGGGCTATCGAGAAATTGTCAAAGCAGAAATGAAGCATGAGTGGTTAGCAAACCCTCCCGGAAAAGTTGAACTCATGGGCAGCAGTGCTTTGATTGTGGGCTACGGCAGCATTGGGCGAATGATCGAAGAACGGCTTAAGGCTTTTGGCGTTAAGGTCATTGTTGTGCGTCGCACACCAGTCAGCGGTGAACACGCTCTCGGCCCCACCCAATGGCGTACACGCTTGGGTGAATTCGATTGGATTATTCTGACCGCCCCTGCCACAGCGGAGACCAACCACATGATTGGAACAGCTGAATTGAGTGCCATGAAGAAGAGTGCAGTTTTGGTCAATGTAGCTCGTGGCAGTCTTGTGGATCAAGTGGCGCTGGTCAAGGCGCTTGACCAGCGAGATATTGCGGCAGCATTTCTTGACGTGACCGAACCTGAGCCGTTGCCATCGGATCACCCCCTATGGACCCTAGAAAACGCACACATCACGATGCATTTGTCAGGTCGATCGCGGACGCACGAGATCCCGTTGACCGCAAAGCGTTTTTTGGAAAACCTCCACCTTTACTGCGAAGGCAAACCACTTCTATACCAGGTTGACCTCAAACTGGGATACTGATACCGTCATTAAGTGAGGTCCAATCAATGAATACATTGAGATGACCTCCACCTGCAAAACAATTTGCCCACTAGCACGACTGGAATAGACATGGGTGTAACCAGAGAACTAGCAAGATTTGTTACAAAAGCACGCTACGAGGATCTGTCACCTGCAGCGGTGCAAGCAGCCAAAACATCTTTGCTCAATATTCTTGGCAATTGCATCGCTGGCAATCAGACAAGAATTGGTTCAATGCATGTCGATATGGCCAAGGAACTGGGGGGCGGCCGTACACAGGCCACAATTGTTGGGGATGGCGGGCGCGTATCAGTACCCGTAGCAGCATTTGCAAACGGTAATCTGGCATTCGCTCTAGACTATGAAGACACTGTCAAGTACGTGACCCATCCTGGATTCATCACTACCGCCTCAGGCTTGGCGGTCGGTGAATTTCGCCGATCAAGCGGGTGTGATCTGATCCTCGCTATGGCACTTGGTTATGAAGTCGTTGCACGCATTGGATTGGCCATGCAGCCGACGCCTGAGCGTGGCAAACTGGTCTTTGGCGAGCAATACCATCCATTTGCAGCTGCAGTTACCGCCGGTAAGTTGCTCGGCCTCGACGAAGAACAAATGGATGTGGCCTTTGGCGTAGCTGGTACTTATGCGAGCGTTCCATCGGCTTATAAGTACTTTGGAGTCGTGGCTGAGACACGTCCGTTACGCGAGGTCAAGCTGGGCTGGGGCTGGATGTGCATGGCTGGCACGATGGGAGCGCTATCGGCACAGCGGGGCTTTAAAGGTGGATTGGGGGTGCTCGACGGTGAACGAGGCTTTCACGTGATGGCTGGTTCAGACCGTTGTGACTTTGAAAGCATGACGCGCGGGCTGGGAGAGGGTTGGTTGATTGTCGATGCCGAATACAAAGGATATCCGTCGATCGCTCGGATCATCCCGGCATACTTTGCCACCCAAGCATTGGTTAAAGAAAACGCCATCAAACCCACCGACGTAAAGCGTGTGACCGTTAAGTCTGGACATGTGCGCTTAGTTAATGACTTCAACCCGCGCAGCGAGGTAGACGCACAGTTCTCACTGCCTTTTGTGGTGGTCATGGCAATTACCCAAGAACCACTCGGTCCAGCGATGTATTCTGAATCGCGCATGTTTGATCCACAAGTTCGCGATCTGCTGAGCCGAGTCGAATTGATTCAAGATGACGCTGCTGAAAAAATCTTCTTCAATGAACAACGACTGAAGATATCCGTTTCCATTGCGCTCCAATCTGGCGTGACTGTCGAACATGACATCGAGTATCCACGTGACCAAAAACCAATGGGCTGGGATGGTGTTGAAAACAAGTTCAAAACGCTTGCTGAAAACATGCTGCAAAAGGCTCAAATTGATGAGGCGATCAATATTGTTGCGGCACTCGACAAAGAGGATAACCTGGACTCACTGGTTGCATCTGTTTGCGTCAGGCCTGGCGGCAGTTAAACATCCATCTCATTTAAAAAGCTGTTAAAGCCTTGAGGACTCAACTACTTTGATTGGAAATTAAATGGTCATTGATCACCGAACCTACACACTTCACATCGGTACCGTTGCCACCTTCATGGATTTGTTCGAAAAAGAAGGCCTCGAACCGCAAGTGCGTATCCTCGGTCACTTCATGGGTCTATTTCGCACAGAAATCGGCAACATCAATCAAATCATCATGATGTTTGGTTTCGAAGATGCGGAGGATCGACAGCAGCGACGTGACCGACTCTATCTGGACCCTGCATTCCAAAGCTATCTGATGAAAGTGCGCCCTTTACTCAAAGAACAGGAGGTGCGCCTGCTGACACCATCCAAGTGCAACCCACCCATTGGCACCACAACCCTCAATGTCTAAATTTTCATTTCAAATGGAAACTGACTGCCATCCAATTAGCTGCCGCTCGTGCCCTCTGTGTTTACATCCCCAATAACCCTTGTCATTGATTTGGGATTTCCAAGAATTCTCAATATAACGAGACCCAAAGACACATCTTTCTGTGCAAATAACTCCTAAGGACAAAACCATGAACTTACTACGCCGGTCACTCATTGCTGCAGGTCTATCTTCCACGATCACACCGCTCGTCCTTGCTCAGGCACCCGTGAGCAAATGGCCCGAAAAACCCATCAAATTAATCGTTAACTTTCCGCCTGGTGGAACCACTGATGTCGTTGCTCGGTCATTGGCTATCAAGCTGGGAGAGGCACTGGGTCAGTCGGTGGTTGTAGACAACCGAGTGGGCGCCGCTGGCAATATCGGTCTGGACCATGTTGCGCGGGCCGCACCCGACGGGTACACACTCCTGCATTCATCGGACGGCCCTATCCTGATCAACCCCCATCTCCAAAAAATGGAAACGGATGTTGCAAAGGACATCGTTCCGGTTGCACCGACAGCAGGCACGGCAATGTTCCTGGTCGTTCGTCAAGGCATCCCCGTGCGCAATATCAACGAACTTCTCGCTTACGCGCGAGCAAACCCCGGTAAGCTCACCTACGGCTCGGCGGGCAGTGGCTCACTTCAGCATATCGCGATCGAAATGATCTTATCTGCTGCAAAAATTAATGTCTTACATGTCCCATATAAAGGCTCGCAGATGATCATGACCGAGATGCTCGGCGAACGGGTTGATCTCACAATGGACTTTGGAGCAGCCGTACCGCAGATCAAGGCAGGAAAACTGCGTCTACTCGCAGTTCCTGGCAGCAGCCGCTCTCCCGTGTTTCCAGAAACACCCACGCTTCTAGAGTCGGGCATCAATGTACAGGTGTCTTTTATCTCTGGTGTCTATGCCCCTGCCGGTACACCGGCACATATCATCACACGCTTGAACCGAGAAATTACTCGCATCATGCAGGCTCCAGAGACCAAAGCCCAGCTCGATTCGATGATGGCTGATACATTGCCCCCGATGACGCCCGAAGCATTTGCCTCAAATCAGCAAAATGCACGCATTCATTTTGGCTCAATTGTGCGCAATGCGGGTGTCAAGGCCAATTAACAGACATCAAACACCAGAACAATCATTACTAGACCAACTGCGCGCAACCCTTAGATATTTCAGCGATGCATTTTTCGCTTAGGTCGGTGTCCAAGATACCGGCAGCAGCTCGGTAATTGAATTTTTTATTGACAGTGACTCTAACGATGCAAAGCGAATGAAATAATTCATCCGCTCGCTGAGGTGACAGATTATGTTGAGAGAAACACCGGTTTACTGAGGGAAATTTGAAGTGACTGAATTTGCGTTCTGACTATTTCTGGAATCCCCAAAATATCGCTGGCAGGGCTAGAGAACTGGGCATTTGTTTTTAGAAAGTTCAATCTACCATGCGGGGTAGTTAAGCGGATTGATTCACTGGCGAATTGATGACTCCATTCCTTTGCCAGAAGTAAGGTTCTTACCCTGCCAATGTCTTCAAAGCAACTGGCCAATATATCTGCTTCTTGCAAAAGTACACCTAAACAATCTGCGACATTGATATCGAAAAAAATGTTTTTGATGGACCGGTGATGAAGCGGCACTTTAGCTGGATCGGTCATCAAAATAAGATTCTCAATAAGCTTGATATCTTGCGCAGGCACATTTTGCTCATTCAAAAATGGTATCAAATAGTGAATTGATTTGGTTTCCAATTCCTCCGGATAAGTGTTAATGCTTCCATCGTGCATCAAGTCATGTCCCAGCATGGCAGTCATCGCAAGCATTTCTAAATGGGATTGCGTTGGCATATCCAAATCGTTGGCTGAACGCTGCGCCAACAATAACGCCGTTAACCCAACTAACGTGTCTGCAATATGCAACCGACTGTGATAAGCCGGCTCTTCGTTTTTATCGTATCGGCTTTTACCATTTTCTTCGATGAATTCTGCCACTTTCTTGGAGCAGTGGTACAAAGAAAAGGTTTGAGGTAACGCACTCATTGAAGAGTGCGCCCATCCCAATTGATTCACGCATTGATCGAAAATAATAGGTAGGCCAGGCCATTTATCAGGCCATGCGAGTTGCAAATTCAAATAGGTTTCACGCAGTTGAATAAGACTGATCATAGACATTCATTTCAGCGCATGCGCAAATGGTTATGCGTTCTTTTCTATAAAAGCAAAGCCTCAAAAACTGGGGTCATCATGGGAGCTTGCTTTACCAAAAGTGATTTGTCATCCTTTTAAAAAGAGTCAATTTGGCAACTTGATGGTTTTTTCAATTCATCATTATCATGTCCAGTATAAGGTGTGCCCTTTTGCCTGAGCTCGTCACTTACGAGAATGCGTCTCGCACTTGCTGGCGCTGTACTAATTTTTTTCAGGCAAATTAACTTTGAAATGCCTTTTTAAAATATCTGAAATATTTTCATAACAAGAGCCAAAGCGCACCACTTCAAAAGTCTCAACATTTAATAAGGTAGAGGATTGCTTCCAAGGGTGATACTTCATCAAGCCGTAATGGATAAAAATATCTGCGATAGCCTTAATTTCTGGTTCGATATCATCACCATCAAATTTCGTTCCAGTCATTGATAAATTTGCTGATGAACCAAATAATGGGAATTTGTACTCCCATGAAAGTTGAGTCAACGCATCATGGAATTTGCCTGCATTGAGCAACATAACCAAAGTTTCATTCTTGGTGCTGGCATTTAGAGTTTCCGCGTCTAAACAGGTCAACATGGGATGATCCATATTGCATGGAGCCACTGCACCTAAGGGCAGATCATATTCGCATGTGATGCAATCAATCACATCACGACCTCGCGCGGACAAGCGATAGACAGAGTTGGCAATATCGTTGTTGGCGACCATCGCATTGAGTTTGCTGGAAGCTCGTCGCTTGGTGTTAAATATTTTTCTAAGTGACTCTCCAGATCCGCCAAGAATGGAGTAACCAACATCCATGGGCAATATTCCGATACCGCCTTGACGCAAGATGTCAAATGACCGCTGCGCATCGCTTTTAATTTCTCTAAATTGCATGATGCTTACTCAGGTTTAATGTTGCTATTCTTAACGATCTCCGCATACTTCGTTAAATCACGCTTCATTTGTTCACCAAGTAAATCCGGGGGACCTGTCCAGGGTTCGTACCCCAAGGCCGCCAAGCGCTCGCTCAATTCTGGCGCTTGGATTGTCCTATTGATTTCGGCGTTCAGCTTAAGAACAATCTCGGTTGGCGTTTTTACAGGTGCCATGACACCAAACCACAGATCCACCTGATACGTGGGAACACCAGCCTCAGCTACGGTGGGCAAGTTAGGCATAGTTTTTGATCTTATGGCGGGGGCTACAGCCAATGCCCTGAGCTTTCCAGCTTCAATATGCTGCTTTACCGCCCCCATGGTCATGAATGCCACTTGGGTTTGGCCGGCCACTAAATCAGCAATCGCTGGCCCAGCACCCTTGTATACGATATGAACGATGTCTGTTCCAGTCATCATAGAAAACAAAGCAGCCGCTAAATGCTGTGGTGTTCCGTTGCCCGCATTGGAGTAGTTGAGCTTGCCAGGCGATGATTTAGCCAAAGCGATGAGTTCACGCACATTGTTTGCTTTGACCGATGGATGAACCACCAAGACCATTGGAGCTGATGCCAACATTGCCACCGGAACAAAATCATGCACAGGATCAAATGGTAGTTTTTGTAAGGCCGCATTGATGGGAATAGTATTGGCCCCCATCAACAGGGTATAGCCATCTGGACTGGCTTTGGCCACTATGTCAGCACCGATGTTGCCACCTGCCCCGGCTTTGTTGTCCACAACGATGGTTTGTCCCAAGACATCGCTTACTTTGGCCGATAACGATCGAGCCAAAATGTCTGTACCACCGCCGGCTGCATAAGGCACAACCAAACGCATAGGCTTATCTGGATATTTCTGTGAGTGTCCAATTGAAGGAAGTACGCTCAGAAAGCACGTCAAAATAACTAGAAATTTAAGTCTTCTCGATCGCATAGGTCATCCTTTTAAAAAGAGTCAATTGGGCAACTTGATGGTTTTTTCAGTTCATCATTATCATGTTGAAGTTGCTCTTGATCCCGATCTTGGCTAAACCAAAGAAAGAGGTCAGTTTATTCTGTCGCTCCAAATGCAACTGTAAAAGAAGCATTAGAGCTCATAACGCAGCACAACATAGGCTCAATATTGGCATTGGAAGGTCAGTAATCGTCCCAATGGCAATGCGGGAATGCCGGCCATGGCTGCCAGCGCCGACGTCCAAAAGATTGGCTGCACGCAAGTGAAGGAGATTTTGATCTCGCTAGGCGTGGAATTGGTGGCGGATTTACCACTGGCCTATGAGTTGGCCACGGTCTTTGACTGCAGCGCCTCGCAGTGCCAACTATCAGCGCATATGCTGTCGCTCTCGCTCAGCGTCGATGACGCATGCCGACCAGCGGCGCGATAGCGGATTTTTGTCTTTGTAAGCTACCCGTTGAAACTGCCGTGACGGCCTTGCCCGTCGGCAAACCGGCCCGCGCCTTCCAATCCCTCTCCGATACAGGCTTTACCGCGCAGCCACTCCTGGTGCAGCGCATGGTGAAATGGCAAATCCCATTGCTGGTAGGCGCTCATTCGGTCGGCGTTCATGGTGGCCTGGGGGAAGCCCGCTAATTGCTCGGCCAGGGCCAGCGCCGCATCCAGCGCTCCGCCCGTGGGCACTACGCGGTTGGCCAGGCCCATGCCCAGCGCTTCGACCGCCTCCACTTTGCGCCCGGTAAGAATCAAGTCCATGGCGTGGCCCATGCCAATGAGACGCGGCAGGCGCACCGTACCGCCGTCGATCAAAGGCACGCCAAAGCGGCGGCAAAACACGCCAAAGTAGGCGTCTTCTTCCATGACCCGCATATCGCACCAAAGAGCCAGTTCCATCCCACCGGCGACGGCGGCGCCGCTGACAGCAGCGATGACGGGTTTGGACAAAAGCAGGCGCGAGGGGCCCATGGGGCCTAGCGGTGCGCTAGCGGGCTCAGACTCCAATTGCTCGCCGGAAAGCGGCTCGAAATCCATATCCGTTAAAACACCGGGCCCGCCCTCTTCCCGCGCCATACGTGCACCAGCCTTCAGGTCCCAGCCTGCGCAAAAATGCCCATGCGCACCATGGAACACTGCAATCTTGGCATCCGCGTCTTTCTCGAAGGCAATAAACGCGTTGTACAGGGCTCTGGCGGTGTCGGCATCAACTGCGTTACGCACGTCAGGGCGCGAGAGTGTGACGACGGCGATGGAACCGTGGCGACGGCTGCTTACTGATGGGGCCTGTGAATCGGTAGGATGCATGCGTGTCCTTACAGGTTTGTCTGGGCTTTTGAAATAGGGCGAAAGACCGCGAAGGCCTTACAAGATGTCAATTTAACAGAGTGGCTTACCGATTATGCAGAGCCTCAGTAACAAGCACGCTCCATATTTGCAGCATAGATTTCAAACCATCGAACAGGATTTATGAGATAAATTCGAGAAAAAAAGCTAAATCTCAATTCTTTTGAGCACCTCAAGTTTCTGCTCTAAGGTGTAACCAACAGTTCCATATGTATTGAAAGCAGATCCGCCACTGTAGTGACCAGTTATGCTTTCTGCAATCCGCGTAGGTATGTCATTACAAGCCTTCATCCTATCAATAAGTGCATGCCGAAACATGTGACTTCTGAACTGCAAGTCGGATAGGTATTTGTTCATGGCAGCAGAGCAGCTGTTGCTACCGTGGTATTTGGCGTACCTCGGAACCAGCCACTCGCTGTTGGCATCTTTTGCACTTTCAACCAATCGCCTTGCTGCAAATAAAGAAATTCCAATGAGAGGTACAGCACGAATACTGCTCTTGGTCTTTCTATTCGACAATGCGTTTTGCCTTACCCAAATGTGA
>Ga0192647_102842_pt1 | contig 10608 bp, 8 predicted proteins | sample LauGreFa1BDMLBSN_2_FD_133046 | JGI IMG/M metagenome (GOLD analysis project Ga0192647, IMG submission 133046) | Freshwater lake microbial communities from Lake Michigan, USA - Fa13.BD.MLB.SN - reassembly | ecosystem: Environmental > Aquatic > Freshwater > Lake | place: Lake Michigan, USA...
TCCCCTCTTTAGCCGGAGTGGCGAAATTGGTAGACGCAGCAGATTCAAAATCTGCCGGTGCAAAACACCGTGCCGGTTCGATTCCGGCCTCCGGCACCAGCCTGTAGGCAAAAAACTCGACCCCACAAGGGTCGTTTTTTTTGGCTGCTCGAATCTGGCCACTTGTTCGGGTCTTAAGATGTGGATTTTTTCCAGACAAATGCCATGAGCCTCTTATTCACCCCCCTGCAACTTGACTCGCCGCGCGGTTCCTTGACATTGCCCAATCGCATCGTGGTCGCGCCCATGTGCCAATACGCGTGTCATTTGGATGGCAAGGCCAACGATTGGCATTTGATGCATTGGGCCAATCTGCTCAACAGCGGTGCCGGGGTGTTCATGATTGAAGCCACCGCCGTGACCGCGCAAGGTCGCATCACGCCAAACTGCCTTGGCATTTGGGACGATGCCACCGCCAATGCATTGGCTGACACCTTGGCCAGGGCACGCCGGCTCGCGCCGCCCCTGCCTGTGTGCTTGCAAATCGCGCACGCAGGCCGCAAAGGTTCCAGCGCCCAACCATGGCACGGTGGCATGCTGATCAGCAAAGCGCAAGGTGGATGGGACACGGTGGCGCCTTCACCTGTCCATTTGCTGGAAGGCGAAGACCCGCCACACGAAATTGATGCCGCAGGATTGGTCGCGATAGAAGCCGCCTTTGTGAAAGCCGCGCAACGCGCACAAGCCATGGGCCTGGAGATGCTGGAATTGCACGGGGCACACGGTTATTTGTTGCATGAATTTTTGTCACCGATTGCCAACCAGCGGCAAGACAACCATGGCGGCAGTTTTGCCAACCGCACCCGCTTTCCTTTGCAAGTGTTCAAAGCGGTGCGTGAGGTGTTCGATGGGGTTTTGGGCATGCGACTGTCTGCCAGCGATTGGATCGAAGGCGGGTGGAATTTGGAAGAAACCACCGAATTCACCCACATGCTCAAACAAGCGGGCGCCAATTTCATCCACGTCTCTTCTGGCGGTATTTCGCCACAACAAAAAATCGCGATTGGCCCGGGCTACCAAGTGCCTTTCGCCAAACACATCAAGCATGCAGTTGGCTTGCCCACGATTGCCGTGGGCTTGATCACAGAACCACAACAAGCCGAAGACGTGCTGAAAGCGGGCGAAGCAGACATGGTGGCCTTGGGCCGCAGCTTTTTATACAAGCCGCGCTGGGGCTGGGAAGCCGCCGCTGCACTCGGCGGCAAGGTGCAAGCCACATCACAATATTGGCGCAGCTTGCCGCGCGAAGCGGCCGGTATTTTTGGTGACGCAAAAATCGGGATGCGTTAGACAACCGTTGGGTTTTGCAAACCTTCACGCACGGTTGGAAACCCCAACTTCAGGCGCAATTCTTGTTTCAATCGCTGGTTGTGCAAGCGGCGCGATTCGCTCATGAAGCTCAACGACATGGCGGGCAATTCGGTTTGCGCTTGGGCGCGGCTGATGCGTGGCGGCCTTGGCAACTGCCACAGGTCTGCAGCCCAATCCATGTAATCGCCCATCATCAAGTCGCTGTCATCGCTGACATTCACCACGCGCAAGGGCCGCCCGCGCCACAAAGACAACACCGTCGCGCGCGCCAAATCATCTGCGTGGATGTGGTTGGTGTAAACATCATCCGAAGGCTGCAACACAGGGGTGGCGCGTTGCAACCGCTCCTTGGGGGTGCCGCCCTCTCTGTCCAAGGCGTAAATGCCCGGTATGCGCAACACGCTGACGCGCGGCACGGCGTGTCGACCCCATGCGTGCAGCCAAGCTTCCGCGTCCACCCGGCGTTGCGCGCGATCCGTCACAGGGTTCACGCGGCGCGTCTCGTCGACCCATGCACCGCCACAGTCGCCATACACGCCGCTGGTCGAGCCATACACCACAGCGACGGGCGCACTGCGCAACACCAACGCTTGGATCAGCGCCTGCGTGCGCGGGTCTTTCGTGCCTTGCAATGGCGGGGGCGCCATGTGAACCACATGGGTCGCCACGCCTGCAAGGCGGCGCAATGAAGACGCTTGGTCCAAATTGCCTAGCAAGGGCGTGATACCTTGCCGCTGTAGGGCGCTCACACGCGAGGGGCTGCTGGTCAAAGCAAACACGCGCGCGGCTGATCTCAACTGCGCCGCTGTGCGCAAACCCACATCGCCACAGCCCACGATCAGCACACGTGGTTTGCGAAAGCGCGCAGGCAAGGCGCCGAGAGGGGATTGGTTTGAAGGCAAAATCCTGTCTTTCTTTGAACAGACCAAAACCAGAGGATAACAAGCATGGCGTTTCAAGTCTTGGTGCAACCCAGTGGCCGTTCATTCTCCGTGGATGCGAACGAAACCTTGTTGAGCGCAGGCATTCGCCAAGGCGTGGCCATGCCTTACGGCTGCAAAGACGGCGCCTGTGGTTCTTGCAAGTGCCAAAAAATCTCTGGCGATGTTCAGATGGCGACCTATCAACACAAAGCCCTGAGCGAAGAAGAGCTGTCACGCGGCATGGTACTGACCTGTCGTGCCACGGCCTTGAGCGATGTCGTGCTTGAATCCAAACAAGTCACCCGCGCAGATGCATTTCCCATCCGAAAAATGCCGGTGCGTGTCGCTTCGATGCAAACCCTGTCGCACGATGTCATGCGCATCCGTTTGCAATTGCCCTCCACGGAAGTCATGCAATACCACGCTGGCCAATACGTGGAATTTTTATTGCGCGATGGGTCGCGCCGGGCCTACTCGATTGCCAACGCGCCGCACACCTTGGTCGCTGGCGCACCGGTGATTGATTTACACATACGGCACATGCCTGGTGGCAAGTTCACCGACCATGTGTTTGGCGCCATGAAAGAAAAAGACATCCAACGCATCGAGGCACCGTTTGGCAGTTTTTACTTGCGTGAAGACAGCGACAAGCCGATGGTGTTGTTGGCATCTGGCACGGGCTTTGCGCCTATCAAAGCGCTGATCGAACACATGCAGCACCGACAAACACAACGCCCTGCTTATTTGTATTGGGGTGGACGCCGACCCACCGATGTGTACATGCACGATTGGGTCATCGCACAATGCCAACACATGCCGCATTTGCACTATGTGCCCGTGGTGTCAGACGCCTTGCCCGAAGACCATTGGCAAGGCAGAACAGGTTTTGTGCATGCAGCGGTGTTGCAGGACATTCCCGATTTATCGAACTACCAGGTGTATGCCTGTGGTGCGCCCGTGGTGATTGACGCTGCGCAGCGCGACTATGCGTTGCATGGTTTGCCAGCGGATGAATTTTTTGCAGATTCGTTCACCAGCGAAGCAGACAAGCTTTAAGGTTTTTGCGCGCGTGCGTTTTTTTCTCGCAGCGCACGCATTTTTTCTGCGATTTTGATTTCCAAGCCACGCTCCACCGGTTCATACAAAACTGGTGGCGTCATGCCATCGGGCCAATAATTTTCACCTGCTGCAAACGCGTCTGGTTCATCGTGGGCATACCGGTAGCCCTTGCCATGCTCAAGCTCTTTCATGAGGCGTGTGGGCGCATTGCGCAAATGCATCGGCACCGCACGGGTGCCATCTGACTTGATCAAACGGCGCACTTGGTTGTAGGCCTTGTACACCGCATTCGATTTGGGCGCCACAGCCAAATACACCACACACTCAGCCAACGCCAATTCGCCTTCAGGTGAGCCCAAGCGTTCATAGACTTCGGCCGCGTCCAAAGCCAATCGCAAGGCGCGCGGATCAGCCAAACCAATGTCTTCGGCCGCCATGCGAATCATGCGGCGCGCCATGTACTTGGGCTCGGCCCCACCATCGAGCATGCGAACCAACCAATACAAAGCCGCATCCGGGTCTGAACCGCGCACCGATTTATGCAAGGCACTGATGCTGTCGTAAAACTGATCGCCACCTTTGTCGTAGCGGCGCATGCGCTCACCAAGCACTTGCATCAGCCAAGCATCCGAAATGCGGTCCAACGATTCACGTTTCGCGGCCACCGCCAAGGTTTCCAAAGTGTTGAGCAAACGACGGGCGTCGCCGTCGGCGTAAGCCATCAAACGGGCCAAGGCAGCCGCTTCCAAACTGGGCACCGCTTGAATGGCAAGCGCTTTGTCAACGATTTGCGAAAGATCCTCATCACCCAAGGGCTGCAGCACATACACCGCTGCACGCGAGAGCAATGCCGAGTTCACTTCGAACGACGGGTTTTCGGTGGTCGCGCCAATGAATGTGAACAAGCCAGATTCCACGTGTGGCAAAAATGCGTCTTGCTGGCTTTTGTTGAACCGGTGCACTTCGTCCACAAACACAATGGTGCGTTTTTGTTCCCATGCGTCACGTGCCGTTTGCGCCAACTCCACCGCTTCGCGAATGTCTTTGATGCCCCCAAGGACCGCGCTGATGGCGATGAATTGGGCATCGAAAGCCTGGGCCATCAAGCGGGCAATGGTGGTCTTGCCCACACCGGGTGGTCCCCACAACACGCAACTGTGCGGTTGTCCGGATTCGAACGCCACGCGCAGGGCCTTGCCCTCGCCCAAAATATGCTGCTGCCCGACCACTTCTGACAGCGTGTGTGGCCGCAAACGCTCGGCCAATGGCATGTGGGGATCGGACGCGTTCAGGGGCGACACGACATGGCCTCAGGGCTTGATCAAATCCGCGCCCTTGGGTGGCACAAAGTTGAACTGCGCCAGCGTCAACTGCTTGGGGTTGATGTCGGTGCGTTCAAATTTGATCAACGAGCGGGTTCCAAATACATCCCATATGTCGAGTTGCGCCAATTGGACCGACTCACCTCTCACGCGCAATCCGATGCGCACCCGTTGCAAACTGCTGTCACTGGCGTGGGGCGTGGCAGCGACCCATTGCAAGCCTTCTGAATCCGGTTGCGCCAACAGGACAAATTCTTTTTGCAAGCTGCTCACATCGTTGGCCGAGGCAATCAACGAAGCCGGGGTGGTGGCCAAGGCCTGCGCTTGAAGACGCTGCGTGACTTGGTTCAAGTCTGCGTCATACAACCACACATATTGGCCATCAGCCACGATGTTTTGCACAAACGGTTTGGCATAGTCAAAACGGAACACGGTGGGGCGCACGAAAGCAAACGTGCCCGACGAGGTTTTGCTTTTGGCAGGCCGGTTTTCCTTTGCAGGCGAGGTGACTGTCTGCACAAAATCGGCACGCATGCTGCGGGTATTTTTCAAAAACAAGGACAGGCTGTCGACACTGTCGGCCACGGCCACCGAACACCACAGCGTGCACACCCACAACGCATGCTTGAGTAAAGTGGTTGGCGATTTGTTGGTCTGGTTGGATGATGCAAAAAACTTCATGGGAGGTCCTGCGACGTGGGCTTACCTGTTGCAACCCAGACACGGCGACGGCTGTGTCAGGTCATTCTTGCCGTGTGGGCACCAAAATTTCACGTTGTCCGTTGCTGCTCATGGCGCTGACCATGCCGGCCTTTTCCATGTCTTCTACCAAGCGGGCAGCGCGGTTGTATCCGATCTTCAAATGGCGCTGAACCAGTGAAATACTGGCCTTGCGGTTTTTCAACACGACTTCAACCGCTTGATCGTACATCGGGTCTTTTTCAGCAGTGGTGTCGCCAAACAAATCGGGGCCTGTGTGGTCTCCATCGACCGTGCCGCCTTCAAGCAAGCCTTCGATGTAATTGGGCTCACCTTGGGTTTTCAAATAACTCACGACACGGTGCACTTCTTCATCGCTGACAAACGCACCATGAACACGGATGGGAAAACCGGTGCCACTGGGCAAATACAACATGTCGCCCATGCCCAACAAGGCCTCGGCACCCATTTGGTCCAGAATGGTTCGGCTGTCGATCTTGCTGCTGACTTGAAACGCAATGCGGGTGGGTATGTTGGCTTTGATCAAACCAGTGATCACGTCCACGCTGGGGCGTTGCGTGGCCAAAATCAAATGGATGCCAGCGGCACGGGCTTTTTGTGCCAAGCGGGCAATCAACTCTTCAATTTTCTTGCCGACCACCATCATCAAGTCAGCCAACTCGTCGATGACCACCACGATGTGAGGCAAGCGCTCTAAAGGCTCGGGATCATCCGGCGTCAAACTGAACGGGTTGGGCAATGAATGGCCTGCTTCTGCGGCTTCTTCTATCTTGTGGTTGTAACCAGCCAAGTTACGCACACCGAGTTTGCTCATCAGTTTGTAGCGGCGCTCCATTTCGCCAACACACCAATTCAATCCGTGCGCGGCTTGACGCATGTCGGTGACCACGGGCGCGAGCAAGTGCGGAATGCCTTCATACACCGACATTTCCAACATCTTGGGATCGATCATCAACAGGCGCACATCGCGCGCTTCGGCTTTGTAGAGCAGGCTCAAAATCATGGCGTTGATACCGACCGATTTGCCTGAACCGGTCGTGCCCGCGACCAACACATGGGGCATCTTGGCCAAGTCAGCCACCACCGGGTGACCACCGATGTCTTTGCCCAGTCCCATGGTCAACATGGATTTGGCTTCGTTGTAAACCTCTGAGCCGAGTATTTCACTCAAGCGGATCGACTGCCGTTTGGCGTTGGGCAACTCCAGCGCCATGAAGTTTTTGCCCGGAATGGTTTCCACCACGCGAATGGACACCATGCTGAGCGAGCGGGCCAAGTCTTTGGCCAAATTGACGATTTGTGAGCCCTTGACACCGGTGGCAGGCTCAATTTCATAGCGCGTGACCACCGGACCGGGCGCGGCAGCCAACACCTTGACTTCGACGCCGAAGTCGCGCAATTTTTTCTCAATCAAGCGACTGGTGAACTCAATGGTCTCAGCGTCCACCGGGTCGTGTTTGACTTGCGAATCGTCCAGCAAATCGACCTGCGGCAAACGCGAATCCGGCATGTCGTTGAACAGTGGTTTTTGGCGCTCTCTGGCCATGCGCTCGCTCTTGGGCGCCACCAAGGGTTCGGGGTCCACCACGATGCGCACCGTGTGTGGCGTCAACTCGTCATTGAAGACGGCCTCTGTGTGCAAATCTTGCTCGCGCGCTTTGGCAGCCACTTGACCCATGGCCAAGTCTTCGGCGATCTCTCGGCGTTCACGCCAATTGGTCAACGCCTGATCGATCTTGGCACCGATTTGCTCAGACAGTTGCACCCATGAAAAACCAAAAGTCCATGACAAGCCGACCAACATGAAGACGATGAATATCAACGCAGAACCATTGAAGCCAAACCATTTGGCGGCGGCACCGCCCACCAAAAACCCCAAAATGCCGCCCGCGTGATGACCCGGCAACAAGGCTTCAAAACGGTAAAGCCGTGTGTATTCCAATCCGGTGCTCGACAACATCAGCAACACCAGGCCACTCCAAAATGCCCAGCGACTCAAACGCCACACAGGAGGCTCGACGTCGGGGCTGTCCGCATTGCGCAAACGCGCAGCCAACGCTTTCAACCAAGCGATCAAGGCGGCCAAATAGCACCAGACCATGGAATAACCAGCGACAAAAAAACCCAAATCGCTGATCGCCGCGCCGATGCGGCCTCCCCAGTTGTGCGGCGTGGCGCTCGAACCGGAAGTGGTCCAGGCCGCGTCTTGCGCCGAATGGCTGAGCAAAGCCACCAGCCAAAACAGCAGAACAATGAAGCCCAGTGACAAGGCGATTTCCTGCAAAAACCGTTGCCAACCGGTGATTGCAGGCGCTTTGTCTTTGGTGTGATTGAGTGTGTTGAGAGAGTAAGTCATTGCCAAGCGTAAGCTTAACAGGCGCGTCAAAGCTTGAGATGGCGCACCAGCCTAAAATGTGCGGTTTTGCGACGTGTTTTTGCGTCAGATTTTTTTCCAAAGTACACCATGACCTCCCCACAACACAGCAAAGTTCTTATTTTGGGCTCCGGCCCTGCCGGCTACAGCGCCGCAGTCTATGCAGCCCGCGCCAATTTAAAGCCCACCCTGATCACCGGCATGGCCCAAGGCGGCCAACTGATGACCACCACCGATGTGGACAACTGGCCAGCCGATGTCAATGGCGTTCAAGGTCCAGATTTGATGCAACGCTTCCAAGCCCACGCTGAACGGTTCAACACACACATGGTGTTCGATCACATCAACCGCGTGGACTTCAGCCAGCGCCCGTTCACCTTGTTTGGCGACAGCGGCACCTATACCTGCGATGCTTTGATCATCGCCACCGGCGCCTCAGCCAAATACCTTGGCCTGCCCACTGAACAACATTTCATGGGCAAAGGCGTGTCCGGTTGCGCCACCTGCGATGGTTTTTTCTACCGCGACCAAGTGTGTTGCGTGGTCGGTGGCGGCAACACCGCGGTGGAAGAGGCCTTGTATTTGTCCAACATTGCCAGCAAGGTGCATTTGATTCACCGCCGCGACAAATTCAAAGCAGAAGCCATCATGATCGACAAGCTGATGGACAAAGTCAAAGCGGGCAAGATCGTGTTGGAGCTGCACAGTGTGCTGGATGAAGTGCTGGGCGATGCTTCAGGTGTGACGGGCGTGCGGCTGAAAAGCACCCAAGACCACAGCACCCGCGAACTCGCGGTGCATGGTTGCTTCATCGCCATCGGTCACCAGCCAAACACCCAGATTTTCGAAGGCCAATTGGCCATGAAAGATGGCTACATCATCACGCAAAGCGGTTTACAAGGCATGGCCACACAGACCAGTGTGCCCGGCGTGTTCGCCGCTGGCGATGTGCAAGACCACGTGTACCGCCAAGCCATCACCAGTGCCGGCACGGGTTGCATGGCCGCACTGGATGCGCAGCGGTTTTTAGAGCAATAACCAGGATATTGGCCAACCGCCATGCACCATGAGACAAGAAACCTGGTGCTGGTGCTGGGTGACCAACTCGACGAGCAATCGTCCGCGCTGACAGATTTCGATCCACAGTCAGACCGCATTTGGATGGCCGAGGTCGACGCAGAGTCCACCCATGTGCCGTCATCGAAACAAAGAACCACGCTGTTCCTGAGTGCGATGCGGCATTTCGCCGAGCGTTTGCGTGACAAGGGTTGGCCGGTGGTGTACCGCTTGCTCGACGATGAACAAAACGTGGGCAGTTTGGCTGAAGAACTGGCGCTTGCCATTCGTCAATACCGACCCAGCCAATTGGTGATGACCGCGCCTGGCGACTGGCGGGTATGGCAGCAGTTACGTGCCACAGCGGCACAACATGGCGTCCCATTCGACATTCGGGACGATGACCATTTCTACTGCACGGTGCGTGAATTCAAAGCACATGCCGAAGGAAAAAAGCAAATCCGCTTGGAGTATTTCTACCGAGAACTCAGGCGAAAACACCACATCCTGATGGACGGCAAGCTACCAATAGGCGGCCAATGGAATTTCGATGCGGACAACCGCGGCAGTTTTGGCAAAGCAGGGCCCGGGGCCTTGCCTACGCCAACCCGCTTTGAACCGGATGCCACCACCCTTGCTGTGATGGCATTGGTGAACCAACGCTTTGCCCAACACCCCGGCAGCTTAGAGCACTTTGGTTGGCCCGTCACGCGCGATCAAGCCTTGCAAGTGTTAGCGGACTTTGTTCAATACCGGCTGCCTCACTTTGGCCAATACCAAGACGCCATGTGGGAGGGCGAAGTCTGGCTGTACCACTCGCATGTGTCGTCTTCGCTGAACTTGAAATTACTGCGTCCCCGAGAAGTGATCGCGGCGGCAGAAACGGCTTATCACCAAGGGCTGGCCCCATTGCCTGCCGTTGAAGGGTTTGTTCGCCAAGTGTTGGGCTGGCGTGAATATGTTCGCGGCATTTATTGGACCGAAATGCCAGGTTACCTTGAACAAAATGCCATGCAAGCACAAGCAGATTTGCCTGGCTTTTTTTGGACTGCAGACACTGACATGGCGTGTCTTCGAGACGCCATCGGTCAAACCCTCAAACAGGGGTATGCGCACCATATTCAGCGCTTGATGGTCACCGGTTTGTATGCGTTGCTGTTTGGTGTGCACCCCAAGCAAGTGCACGAATGGTATTTGTCGGTGTATGTCGATGCCGTGGAATGGGTTGAATTGCCAAACACCTTGGGCATGAGCCAGTTTGCCGATGGCGGCCTCATGGCCAGCAAACCCTATGTGGCCAGCGGCAAATACATCGACCGCATGAGCAACCACTGCAAAGGCTGTCGCTACAACCCCGCCGTTGCCACTGGCGCAACAGCCTGCCCGTTCACCACCTTGTATTGGGATTACCTGTCACAGCATACAGACACCTTGGCAAAAAACCCGCGCATGCTGATGCAACTCAAAAACCTCAACCGCTTGTCGGCATCACAGCGCGCGGACATCGCCCAACAAGCCCAGGCGCACCGTGCGTCAATGGCGGTTTGATGGGCCGCATTTGGCCTGAACCGCTCAGGCTATAATCGCGGGCTTTGTTGGGTTTGCTGGCTGGTGAAGCAGCACATCCGGGGATACCGCCCCCTTTCAGGCGAGGTCAAGTTGGACGTGTTTCCAACTGTTAACAAGGAGTGTCTGATGGCACGTGTATGTGAAGTAACGGGCAAAGCCCCCATGGTTGGCAACAATGTTTCCCACGCCAACAACAAAACCAAGCGCCGTTTCATGCCCAATCTGCAATACCGCC
>Ga0192647_102845_pt1 | contig 10604 bp, 8 predicted proteins | sample LauGreFa1BDMLBSN_2_FD_133046 | JGI IMG/M metagenome (GOLD analysis project Ga0192647, IMG submission 133046) | Freshwater lake microbial communities from Lake Michigan, USA - Fa13.BD.MLB.SN - reassembly | ecosystem: Environmental > Aquatic > Freshwater > Lake | place: Lake Michigan, USA...
CACCGGCCATCAGTAATCCGACACCGGTCGCATAACGCGTGCTGCGCACGACTTCGGCCAGACCGCCGGCGTACTGCGGCATGCCGATGCGCACCGGCATGTGGAAAATCTCCTCACCCAGCTCGACCATGCCCTGCATCGAACTCGAACCGCCGGTCAGCACCACACCGGACGACAGCAATTCCTCGTAACCGCTGCGGCGCAGCTCCGCCTGCACCAGCGAATAAAGTTCCTCGACACGAGGCTCGATCACCTCGGCCAGCGTTTTGCGCGAAAGCTGTCGGGTGCTGCGGTCGCCAACACCCGGCACATCAACCATCTCCTGCGGGTCGGCCAGTTGCGACAGCGCGCAACCGAAGCGCTGCTTGATGTCTTCCGCGTCCTTGGTCGGCGTGCGCAGCGCCATTGCGATGTCATTGGTGATCTGGTCGCCTGCAATCGGAATCACCGCGGTGTGACGGATAGCGCCGTTGGTGAATACCGCCATGTCAGTGGTACCGCCGCCGATGTCGACCAGGCAGACGCCGAGGTCTTTTTCATCTTCGGACAGCACCGCCACCGACGACGCCAGCGGCTGCAGGATCAGGTCGTTGACTTCCAGTCCACAGCGCCGCACGCACTTGATGATGTTCTGCGCCGCCGACACTGCACCGGTGACGATGTGCACCTTGACCTCCAGCCGCACACCCGACATGCCGAGCGGCTCGCGCACATCTTCCTGACCGTCGATGATGAATTCCTGGTTGAGCACATGCAGGATCTGCTGGTCATTTGGAATCTGCACGGCTTTCGCGGTCTCGATCACGCGATCGATGTCCATCTGTCCGACTTCCTTGTCCTTGATCGCGACCATGCCCTGCGAGTTGAAACTCTTGATGTGGTTACCGGCGATCCCGGTATAGACCTCGCGGATCTTGCAGTCGGCCATCAGCTCGGCTTCCTCAAGCGCACGCTGGATGGCGCTGACCGTGGTCTCGATATTGACCACCACACCCTTCTTCAGGCCGCGCGACGGATGGCTGCCCATGCCGATGATCTCGAAGCCACCCTCCGGCTTGATCTCGGCGACGATCGCGACGATTTTCGATGTGCCTATATCCAGGCCCACCACCAGTTTCTTGTTTTCCCTGTTTTTGCTCATAGTCCGTCTTTTCCCTGGCCTGTTTTCCCGGCGCCTAAACGCCGCGCTTCGGTTTGGTTTCTGTCACCGGCAATCCCGGCACGCGGGCGGCAAATCCGTTGGCATAACGAAGATCGACCCGGTCCACCGGCTTCGTCATGCGTGCAATCGTGCGCGGATACGTCGTCACAAAACGGCTCAGACGCTCCTCGACATGTTCGCGTCCGAAATCCACGGTCATGCCGTCGTCGAGCCGGATCTGCCAGGCGCGACGCGGCGACACATTGAGTTCACCGGGCGTCTTGCCGATCGCCGCCAGACTGCGGCGGAACAGCTCGTACTGGATGGTCATTTCCTTGGCCGCACCTTCCGGCCCGTTAAATACCGGCAGCGCACCGTCAAAAGCCGCTTCGAAGACTTCGCCGTGCACATTAACCAGCGCCGACTTGCCCCACCGCGCCAACGGCACATGTTCGGTGAGCACCACTTCCAGCGCCCCCGGCCACTGGCGGCGCACTTCTGCGCGGCGCACCCACGGCAGCTTCTCAAAGGCCGTACGCGTCGACGCCAGCTGCAGCGTGAAAAAGTTGCCGCGCACTTCACGGCGCACGATGCTCTCCACCTGCTCTGGCGTGACATGTGTCATCGGCGACACCACGCGCACCACAGTGATCGGAAAGACCGGCAGGCGAACTATCCACACTGCGCCGCCGTAAAGCAGGCCGAGCAGCGCCAGCACGACCAGCAGGTCGGAAAGGCGGTTGAGCACGGCGGGCTTATCCCACATGAGCCAGCTCCAGAATGCGCAGCACGAGATCATTGAACGACAGTCCGGCCTGTTTTGCTGCCATCGGAACCAGGCTGTGCCCGGTCATGCCGGGCGAGGTATTCATTTCCAGAAACTGCACGCTGCCGTCGGCGCGGCGGATCAGGTCGGCGCGACCCCAGCCGGCGCAGCCAAGCGCCTGCGCGCTTTTCATCACCATCGCACGGATGCGCAACTCATCGGCTTCGGGCAATCCGCAAGGGCAATGGTATTTCGTCTCGTCACTGAAGTACTTGTTCTGATAGTCGTAATTGCCTTGCGGCGCTTCAATGCGAATCAGCGGCAGCGGCTGGTCGCCGAGGAAACCTGCGGTCAGTTCTTCGCCGGCAATGAATTCTTCCGCCATCACAAACGGGTCGTGCCGAGACGCCAATGCATAAGCGTCCGGCAGTTGCGTGGCCGCGGTGACCTTGGTCAGTCCGATGGTGGAACCTTCGCGCGCCGGCTTGATGATCAGCGGCAGCCCGAGGCGTTTTGCCACACCTGCCCAGTCGCTGCCGGCATCCACCACTTCGAAACGCGGCGTCGGAATGCCGGCAGTGCTCCACACCATCTTCGTGCGCACCTTGTCCATCGCCAGTGCCGACGCCATCACGCCGCTGCCGGTATAGGGAATCCCCATCAGCTCCAGTGCACCCTGCACCGTGCCGTCTTCGCCGTATCGGCCGTGCAAGGCGATGAACACGCGATTGAACCCGTCGCGCTTGAGTTCGAAAATTTCACGTTCAGCCGGATCGAAGGCGTGTGCATCCAGACCGGCCTGCTGCAGCGCTTTCAGGACATTGCTGCCGCTCATCAGCGACACTTCGCGCTCCGCACTGCGTCCACCGAAAAGCACCGCGATTTTGCCGAAGTCGCTCATGCGCCCTCCCCGACCACGCGGACTTCACGTTCCAGGTGCACGCCGAACTGCTGCTGCACGGCGTTTTGCGCCAACTCGATCAGCGCCTCGATGTCGGCGGCACTCGCAGCGCCGTCGTTGACGATGAAATTGGAATGCTTGACCGAAATCGACGCGCCACCGATACGACGGCCCTTCAGACCACAAGCTTCGATCAACCGCGCCGCATGATCACCCGGCGGATTGCGGAATACCGATCCTGCATTGGGCATGCCCAGCGGCTGCGCGGCAATGCGTTGAGCCAGCAGTTTTTTGATGGTGGCGCGGGACAGTTCTCCATCGCCATGGGGCATCCTGAAAGTCGCCGCAACAAACCACTCCTGGCCGCTTTCGTAGGCGATGTCGCCGTTGATGCTGGACATCTGATGGGAACGCGGCGCCAAGCTGCGGTAACCGATGGTGTAGTGCTGCGGCGTGCGGATATGCAGGTTACCGGCACGGTCGAGGGTCTCGACCTGCGCCACCAGATTCCAGGTTTCCCCGCCGTAACAACCGGCGTTCATCGCCAACGCGCCGCCGATGGTGCCGGGAATGCCGGCGAGAAATTCGGCACCGGCGAGATTGTTGATCGCCGCAGTGCGTGCCACTTTCGGGCAGGCCACACCGGCCTGCGCACGGATTTCGCCGCCGGTTTTGTCGCTGCGCAAAACTTGCAGCGCGCGCAGGGCCCGGTGCGTGAAGATCACGGTACCGTCGAGCCCGCCGTCGCGCACCAGCAGATTGCTGCCGAGACCGACGACATGCACCTGCTCACCGTCCGGCAATCCGCGCAGGAACAGCGCCATGTCATCCAGATCGGCCGGCGTGTACGCGCAACGCACCCGACCGCCGGCGCGCCAGCTGACATGGCGCGCCATCGGCTCGTCGCTGCGCAGTTCCCCGCGCAGTCCGTTTGCCGATAGTTGTTGTTGTTCGCTCATGTTCATGTCAGCCCTGCACCAGCCTGCCGGCGACGGCACCAATAGATCCGGCACCCATGGCCAGCACCACGTCGCCGTCGCGCACCGCGCTGCGGATCGCATCCGGCAGTTCCGCCACTTGTTCGACAAACACCGGCTCGACCTTGCCCAGCACGCGCACCGCGCGCGCCAGCGCCCTGCCATCCGCCGCGACGATGGGCGACTCACCGGCCGCATAGACCTCGGTCAGCAGCAGCGCATCGACGCTCGACAGCACGCGCGCAAAATCCTCAAAGCAGTCGCGGGTCCGCGTGTAGCGGTGCGGCTGGAAGGCCAGCACCAGACGCCGGCCCGGGAAGGCGCCGCGCGCCGCCGCGATGGTCGCCGCCATCTCGACCGGATGATGACCGTAGTCATCGATCAATTCGAAGCTGCCGCCTGCGGACAGGGGCACCGCGCCAAAACGCTGGAAGCGCCGGCCCACGCCCTTAAACTCGCCGAGCGCACGAACAATTTTTTCATCAGGGACGCCGACTTCCATGCCGATCGCAATCGCCGCCAGCGCATTGAGCACGTTGTGCACGCCGGCCAGATTGAGTGTGATGTCGAGGTCGGGCAGGCGTCGTCCGTTTTTGCGCTGCACCCGGAACCGCATTTGCCCGGCCGCCGCACTCACTGCATTGGCGCGGATCTGCGAGCCCTCCATCAAGCCGTAAGTCACCACGGTCTTGGTCAGGCGCGGCATGATCGAGCGCACGTTGACGTCGTCGTTGCACAGCACAACCACGCCATAGAAAGGCAGGCGCTCGATGAAATCGACAAACGCCTGCTTCAGCTTATCGAGCGAATGGTCGTAGGTTTCCATGTGATCGGCGTCGATGTTGGTGACTACCGAAATCACCGGCTGCAGGTGCAGGAAAGACGCGTCGGATTCGTCGGCTTCGGCAACGATGAATTCCCCGCCGCCGAGGCGCGCGTTGGCGCCCGCGCTCTCCAGCCGACCGCCGATGACAAAGGTCGGGTCCAGCCCGCCTTCGGCCAGTACGCTGGCCACCAGACTGGTGGTCGTGGTCTTGCCGTGGGTGCCGGCCACCGCGATACCCTGCTTGAGTCGCATCAGCTCGGCGAGCATCAGCGCACGCGGCACCACCGGAACCAGCCGGCCCCGCGCCGCGATGACTTCGGGGTTGTCCGCTTTGACCGCGCTGGAAATCACCACCACATCGGCGTCACTGACATTCTCGGCGACATGACCGATACGCACCTTGGCGCCGAGACCGGAAAGACGGCGCGTCACAGCGCCCTCGCTCAGATCGGAACCGCTGACTGCATACCCGAGATTGAGCAGCACCTCGGCAATGCCGCTCATGCCGGCGCCGCCGATACCGACAAAATGCACGTTGCGCACTTTATGTCTCATGACGGCGCAAGCTCCATGCAGATGTCCGCCACTTTCTGCGCCGCCTCCGGCTTGCCGACGCCACGTGCGGCGCGTGCCATTTCGAGCAGCTTTGCGCGGCTCATGCCGCGCAGCGCATCGGCCAGCAACTGCGGGGTCAGTGTCGGCTGCGGCATCAGCAGCGCCGCGCCGCGATCAGCCAGATAACGCGCATTTCGCGTCTGGTGATCGTCCACCGCATGCGGGAAGGGCACGAGAATGCTGCCGACACCGGCAACCGCCAGTTCAGTGACTGTTGTCGCGCCGGCACGGCAGATGATCAGGTCAGCCGCACCGTAACGCGCGGCCATGTCTTCGACGAAGGCCAGTACTTCCGCATCGACGCCGGCCTGCCGGTAATACTGTCTGACCGTATCGGCATGCGCAGCGCCGGCCTGATGCACGACCATCGGACGCTCTGCGGCCGGCAGCAACGCCAGTGCCTGCGGTACGATTTCATTCAGCCCCCGCGCGCCGAGACTGCCCCCGACGATCAGCAGGCGCAGCGGACCGCTGCGGTTGGCAAAGCGCGCTTCGGGCGGCGCCAGGTTGACGATTTCGGCGCGAATCGGATTGCCGGACCAGATCACATCGACCCGTCCTTCAAACGCATCCGGAAAGGCCGAGAGCACACGATCAGCGACGCCGGCGAGCACACGGTTCGCCAGTCCCGGCACGGCATTCTGTTCATGAATGACCAGCGGCTTGCCGAACAGCGCGGCCATCATGCCGCCGGGAAACGCTGCATAGCCGCCCATGCCGAGCACGACATCGGGACGGTGGCGAAAAATGGCCATGGCACTCTGCCAGAACGCGATCAGCAGCGCCGCGGGCAAGATCAGTTTGCGCAGCAGTCCCTTGCCGCGGACACCGCCGAAGCTGATCCATGTCGCGGTGTATCCGCGCGGCGGCACCAGCCGCTCTTCCATACCGCCCTTGGCGCCGAGCCACACCACGTTCCAGCCGCGCGAACGCATCACGTCGGCGACATCGAGCCCCGGGAAAATGTGCCCGCCGGTGCCGCCGGCCATGACCATCAGGGTCTGGCTCATACGGTAAACCCCCGGCTCAGCTGACGGTTTTCCCAGTCGACGCGAAGCAGTATCGCCAGCGCGCAGCAGGTGGCGAGAATCGCGCTCCCGCCGAAGGACAGCAGCGGCAGCGTGAGGCCCTTAGTCGGCAGCACGCCCATATTGACGCCCATATTGATAATTGCCTGCACGCCGATCCACAGGCCGATGCCCTGTGCCACCAGCGCGGCAAACGGCCGCTCGAGTTCAGTGGCGCGGCGACCGATGGCAAACGCCCGCCATACCAGCCACGAGAACAGCAGCACGATGGACAGCACGCCGACAAATCCGAGTTCCTCGGCAATTACCGCAAGCAGGAAATCGGTATGCGCCTCGGGCAGATAAAACAGTTTTTCGACACTGGCGCCGAGCCCGACGCCGAACCATTCGCCGCGCCCGAAGGCGATCAGCGCATGCGACAGCTGGTAACCCTTGCCGTAAGGATCAGCCCAGGGATCCATGAAGCCGATCACCCGCTGCATGCGGTAGGGGCTGGTCCAGATCAGCAGCAGAAAACCGATCACCAGCATCACGATCAGCCCGGCGAACAGCCGCCAGTTCATGCCGCCGAGGAACAGGATACCCATGGCGATGACGGTAATTACCGCGAAAGCGCCGAAGTCAGGTTCTCGCAGCAGCAGGCCACCGGTCAGCAGCATCACGCCGAACATCGGCATGAAACCCTTGCGCAGGCTGTGCATGAATGCCGCCTTACGCACGGTGTAGTCGGCCGCATAAAGCACGGCGGCGATTTTCATCAGTTCCGACGGCTGCAGATTGATCACGAACAACGACAGCCAGCGCCGGCTGCCGTTGACCTCGCGGCCGATGCCCGGCACCAGCACCAGCGCCAGCAGACCCAGACCGCCGAGAAACAGGAAGGGCGCCGCCTGCTGCCAGACCCGGACCGGCACCTGGAACACCATGGCAGCGGCGATCAGACTGATCAGCACGAACATCGCATGGCGGATCAGGTAATGCATCGTATTGTTGCCGGTCGCGCGGCTGGCTTCGGAGATGGCGATTGACGCCGAATACACCATCACCAGCCCCAGTGCCAGCAGCAGTATCGTCACCCAGATCACGCTGTGATCGTATTCCTCGCCGGCGCTGCGCTGGTTCATCGTGGCGAAATACTGGCTCACGCGCACCTCCGCTGCACCAAGGCGACGGCTTCGGCAAACACCTCAGCGCGATGCACGTAATTGCGGAACATGTCGTAGCTGGCGCAGGCCGGCGACAGCAGCACGGCATCCCCCGCACGAGCAGCGTTGAACGCCATTTCAACCGCCTGCGTCATGTCCGCGGCATTGAGCAGCGGTACCGCATCGCCGATGGCAGCGGCGATCAGCGGCGCATCGCGGCCGATCAACACGATGGCGCGGGCACGCCCTCGCGCGGCGGCTGCCAGCGGCGCGAAGTCCTGTCCCTTGCCGTCACCACCCGCGATCAGCACCACCGGTTCGCGCATGCCCGTCAGTGCCGCAACCGTGGCGCCAACATTGGTGCCTTTGGAATCGTCATAAAATACTATATTATTGATTTTATTGATATTTTTTACGCGGTGCGGCAAGCCCTGAAATTGCTGCCAGCCTTCAATGATGGCCGCATCATCCACACCGAGTGCACGGCACAGCGCGCCGGCCGCCAGCGCATTCGCGGCGTTGTGCAGGCCGGCCACCTTCAACACCGATACCGGCGCGATGTCCTGCGAACCCCGTCGCAGCAAGGCCGCGGTATCAACGCCGGACAAACCCCAATCTTCATCAGAACGCGGCTGATCAAGCCCGAACGTCACTACTGAATGGCCGACCCGCTTCATCCCCGCGCTGCGCAGGTCTTCACGGTTAAGGACCTGTACGCCGTCACCAGCAAAAATCCGCGCCTTGGCCGTCGCGTATTCCTGTATGCCGTCATAACGGTCGAGGTGGTCTTCGGAAATATTCAACACCGTCGCCGCATGCGGCTGCAGTGAAATCGTGCTCTCCAGCTGGAAGCTCGACAGTTCCAGCACAAAAGCGCCGGGCATGGCCGCGCCTTCTTCAATGGCGGTCAGTGCATCGAGTACGGGCAGTCCGATATTGCCGGCCACCAGCGGATTCAGTCCGCCGGCAGCGCAGATTTCTCCGGCCATCGCCGTCACCGTACTTTTGCCGTTGGAACCAGTGATCGCAATCACGGGCGGCGCATCGCCCTGCCGCGCCAGCGCCTGGGCAAACAATTCAACGTCGCCGACCACCGGGACACCGCGCCTCTCGGCCTGTGCAATCGCGCCGCTGCGACGATCAACACCCGGGCTGACGGCAATCACGTCAGCACCGGCAATCGCCGCATCCGGATCAACGCCCAGCGACAGTTCCATATCCGGAAATTCGCGCCGCAGAGCAGCCACACCGGGTGGCGTTACGCGGGTATCGGTCACGCTGACGCGGGCGCCCCGGCGTTGCAGCCAGCGCGCGAGCGACAGCCCGGTATCACCCAGACCGATTACCACGATGCGTGCGCCGTCGAGGACCAGCATCAGCGTGTCCCCTCCATCAGCATGTTCATCATTGTCAATGCCGCAATCAGGCACAAACCCGCCGGCGCCCCGTGGGCGCGACGCGATGGCTGATGTGCGCATTTGCTGATGCATTTCATCGCAGCTTCAATGTCGAGAGACCGACCAGTACCAGCATCATCGTGATGATCCAGAAACGCACGACGACCTGATTCTCTTTCCAGCCCTTCAGTTCGTAATGGTGGTGCAGCGGCGCCATCCGGAATATGCGTTTGCCGGTCAGCTTGAACGACGCCACCTGCAACATCACCGACAGCGTTTCGACAACGAACACGCCGCCCATGATGAACAGCACGATTTCCTGCCTGACGATCACCGCGATGGTGCCCAGCGCTGCCCCCAGCGCCAGCGCGCCGACATCGCCCATGAACACTTCAGCGGGATAGGCGTTGAACCAGAGGAAGGCGAGGCCGGCGCCGGCCAGTGCGCCGCAGATCACCGTCAGTTCGCCGGCGCCCGGGATGTAGGGGAACACCAGGTATTTGGCGAACACCGCATTGCCGGCAACGTAGGCAAACACGCCGAGCGCGCTGCCGACCATCACCGTCGGCATGATCGCCAGTCCATCGAGGCCGTCGGTAAGGTTCACCGCATTGCTGGTACCGACGATGACGCAATAAGTCATCACCACAAAACCGATCGCGCCCAGCGGATAAGCCACCTGCTTGAAAAAGGGAACGATGAACGCCGTCTGCGCCGGCAGAGTGGTGGAGTAGGCCAGGAAAATCGCCGCACCGAGTCCGATCACCGACTGCCAGAAAAATTTCGTTTTTGCCGACAGGCCTTTCGGATTGCGGTGCACGACCTTGCGGTAGTCATCCACCCATCCGATGGCACCGAAACCCACGGTGACGGTGAGCACCACCCAGACAAAACGGTTCTGCAGATCAGCCCACAGCAACGTGGTCACGATGATCGCCACCAGAATCAGCGCCCCGCCCATGGTCGGGGTTCCGGCCTTGACCAGATGCGTCTGCGGACCGTCATCACGCACCGCCTGTCCGATCTTGTAGGCGGTCAGCTTGCGGATCAGCATCGGGCCGACCATGAAGGAAATCAGCAGCGAAGTCAGGCAGGCCAGCACCGCGCGCAGCGTGAGATAACTGAACACATTGAAGGCACGGACATACTGTTCCATCCATTGCGCGAGTTCGAGCAGCATTGCCTAGGCCTCCGCCGTTGAATCTTCGAAACTGCGCACCACACGCTCCATCTGCATGAAGCGCGATCCCTTTACCAGCACTGAAGCCTGCGGACCCAGCGCTGTACCGACATCCACCAGCAGCGCCTCAATGCCCGCGTAATGCCGTCCGCCTTCGCCGAACGCGCGCACGGCATGCGCCGCGAGTTCACCCAGCGCATACAGCGCGTCAATGCCGCGATCCCGCGCATAAGCGCCGATCTCGATATGGAAATCACTTCCTTGGTCGCCGACTTCACCCATGTCACCGAGAACCAGCAGCTTGCGTCCCGGTGCACGCGCGAGTACATCGATGGCGGCGCGCACCGAGTCGGGATTGGCGTTGTAGGTATCGTCGATCAACAGCGCGCCTTGGCGGCTGCGCTTGATCTGCAGCCGCCCCTTGACCGCAGCAAAGCCCGACAGCGCGCGTACGCAGGACTGCAGCGTGGCGCCGGCTGCCGTTGCAGCGGCAATGGCTGCGAGTGCATTGCGTGCGTTGTGTTCTCCGGCCAGCGGCAATTCCAACTCGGCGGCACCTTCCGGCGTACTCACAGCGAGACGGGCGGAAGCAGCGCGCAGTTCGCAAACTGCGCTGACCGCCGCTTTT
>Ga0192647_102847_pt1 | contig 10599 bp, 8 predicted proteins | sample LauGreFa1BDMLBSN_2_FD_133046 | JGI IMG/M metagenome (GOLD analysis project Ga0192647, IMG submission 133046) | Freshwater lake microbial communities from Lake Michigan, USA - Fa13.BD.MLB.SN - reassembly | ecosystem: Environmental > Aquatic > Freshwater > Lake | place: Lake Michigan, USA...
ATCCAAAAATTACCTTGCAAATCAATCCACGACATCATAAACTCACGGGCACCCGGCATAGCACTTGCCGTAGCAATGGTTTGCGGTCCATAGATACCCGGGGCATCCGGGGCATTTGAGCCTTGAAGCCAAACCCATTGCTGCGATTGGGGATCAAAACGCCATAAATCATTTAACCATGATAAAACGGGTTGTGAAGAAATACCCTCGCCGCCAAACATCCATAAACGGCCTTGTGCATCATGCCAATTGGCACTTCCATGTCTATTTCCAGGCTGATTTGAATTACTGGGAATGGCCTGTGTTCCATAAACGCCTGTTATTGTGCCATTTTGAGAGGCGCCTTTAACCCACTTAAACTGTTGTGAAAATCCATGATGCAGCGTAAGGCTTAACAGTAAATAAAAAAAATATTTCATGTCTATAAAATTAAAGTATTACACATTTGAATACAACTTCCAAATCGGTTTCACCCGGCGCATACAAGCCGTTTTTAACACCAGGCTGATGTTTTAAAACAATTTTTATGGCCCCCGTTCCTGATGTTTTAGATTTGGTATACCATGTTGTGCGTAATCCTATCGGTAATTTGGATGCGGAATTATCGTAATCGTTATAGCGTATCCAAAGCGGGATGGATTGCAGTGATAAGACATGCGGATGAGTAGCAATCCATTGGGACGCTTCAGGATTAAAAAATACCATATGCGCATCTCCTTCACTAGTTACTTCTTTTGAAATTGTATCAACCGGTACTTGTAATTGATTTAATAAAATTAAATTCAAATGGTACGTTGATTGTTCTGATAGCACAAGCACCGAATCGGATTGCTGAATGCCGCCATAATAAGGCACTTTACCGCCTATCCCATCCGGATCCGTATAGGTATAGGTTTTAGAAATTCCACGGGCTGAATCAGTTAAAACCAAATGGCATGAGGTAATATATTCTTCATCATTAATTGGTGGATTAGGTTTAGGGTCTTCTTTTTTACAAGAACTTCCTAAAATTATTACCAGTAAAAAACTACACGAAAAAAAATGCAAAACAGAAAATTTCATGGTGGTTAATGGTTTTGTTTTCATAGTTGATGGATTTGTTAATTCTTATGATAATTTATTATTGTTAAAAGTGCAGTCGTAATTGCATATTTACAGATCTTCCCAAGGCATCGGTAAAATATCTAAAACGGTCTAAATACGATCTGTACGTTTTATTAAATAGATTTTGAATTTGCATGCCACAGCTCAAACGTTTTGATGCCCAGGAGAACGTATATTCCGTGTTAACATAACAGATTGTATATGCTTGAGGCGCTGGAGCAAAATCTCCAGTAGCAGGCAATCGCCACTGTCGGTTCACCCACTGGGCACCACATGCCATTAATACGCTTGCATGCGAATATGCTTTGAGCCATTGAATATCAGACTTTATACAATCTGCAGGCATATAAATTAATGGTTCGTGTTTACGAATATCTTGTCCACGAACAAAAGTAATTTGCGTTGTATTTAAAATTGTGCGATGTATTTTAAATCGCTGCAAAACATCTATTCCGTATATAGCAGCCTGGGTTTGTGCATATTCAAAAATGGGATATGCGCCCCGAAGAGTTAATGCAAACTTTTGCGAAGGATATAAATATATATAATTCAAAAAACCGTTATAATACATCTGAGATTCCCAATGAAACCGGTCTGTTTCTGCAGTCCAGTGTATTTGAAAATTAATAACCTTTTCAGAATTTAAAACACTGTTTCCTATTTCATAAGCCCCAACACCATGGTGTAAACCATTGGCATACAATTCTAATGCGCTGGGTGGACGCCAGGCCGAACCGATATAACATAAAAGTCTGCCGTTCAGTCGAGTGGGAATTTGCAAACCTATTTGTGCTGTATTTTGTAAAAAGGTGTGAAACGGCTCTTGTAAGCTATTTGATTTATAAAAAAAAGTTTGAAGTGTTCTGTAATCGAGGCGTGAACCAATTTCTAATAATGCCGGTCCGTATGCCGTTTTAAATACAAGCATACGTTCTAGGGCAAACAGCCCCCCATTATGCTGAATATAATTAGGCATATAACTTGATCCCCAAGCATTGTTTTGCTGTGCCGCATATTGTATACCCATTTGACCTTTTACACCATGCCATTGCTGATGCTCTATAACCACTTCATGCTGATACCCCTGTAAACGATAGCTTGCTGCTGGTTTAAGTGCTGAACTGCGAGTGTGTGAATCAAACTCTGCACGTAAGTTATTTTGTAAAGCCAAAGATGTATTCAATTGCCAGGTATCATTTATATGCCAGTGCCATGCATTTTTAATAAAATCATGCTGTACATCTTGACTCGGAGCCTCAAACTGATATGAAAAAGCATTTGATGGTTGTAGGGGTACAGATGACGCAATGGCGGCTTTTAAATCTGCCATTGTAGCTAAATGCGATCCCGAAAATAACCCCAAGGCACTGTTATAACGGCTTACAAAAATTTCAGTACCCCAGCGGGTATTGTGATATGCCGATTGTAATGCCATATTACCCTCATGTTGTCCGGTATTTGAAATTGCATACAGAGGCGCTGATACCGTACCACCGTATTTACCTGAAGTATGTAACCGCCACGCTATATGACCTTTGGCATCTGCATGACCCTGTATCTGCATGGCACCGGCAGGCATACGCCCATTACCAATATACTGCAATTGTGCAGATCCGTGAATTTGTCCGGTATCGGGTAACTGCGGACTTCGCAATAAAACGACTCCCCCAATAGCATCCGATCCATACCGCACTGATGCTGCACCTTTAACAACTTCAATTTGCGTCATTAAAAACGCATCCATTTCCGGTGCATGATCGTTTCCCCATGCCTGAGACTCAAAACGCATGCCTTCCTGTAACATTAACACACGATACCCCTGCATGCCATGTATCATTACTTTTGAAATTCCAGGACCATTTTTTACCTCTGATATACCTGGGGCTTGTGCCAAAACTGCTGCAATACCAGAAGCTTGGTGCCTGTATACATCACTGGCACTAAGGGTGTGTGTAAACAGCAGGGTGTTATGTTCAGTACGATTTGCGGTTACATGCACATCATGTAACATATGTAAATAATGTGAAAGTTGCAGGGTTTGAACTTTCGACATTGTAAGATGAACCATAAAAACAGTATCTCTACATGCATAATGATGCAGCAAAAATGTATACGTTCCCGGGCATAATGCTTGTAGCACAATGTACCCTTGGGCATCACATGTATAAACGTTACCGCTTAAAACATCTTTTAATTGCGCATACGATGCATCGGCTATTTCATCGTGTTCTGACAACGCAAGGGTATAGCTCAAATTGCAGTTTTGCGCCGAGGGCTTTGTATATATAAAAATAATTATGGCCAAAATAAGGCTTAAACGTAAAAGCATAAAATTGATTAGATTTAAACTGTAAAAAAAAAATCAGCTTAAAGTAGGTGGAGCACGCCCGGAAATATATACAAATGCTACTGATGCCAATGCCTCCGAAGCATTTGGTAAACACTTATACCATTGCTGAGGTATCCATAATTGAATAAAAGAAGGTTCAAAAAAAGTTGTTTGCTGATGAACAAACCAGTGGTGCACCGTTTGCTTGGGAACGAGTAAAATTAAAATCAACGTGAGTGTCCAAATTGTATACCCTGCTGATTTCATAAGCCAAATATAAAAATATTTATTTACGTAACTGTTGACGTTGTTTGGCCATTTCTTCTAATCGTTTTTGAAAGCCCGAAACCTTTACCGGTTTTTTCATATTATCTTCAAGTTGTGCTCTGATTTTTGCATCACTTACAAACCATTTGATAATATAATTTTGGCCAAACGTAAACATGTTAGCTAAAAAATAATACCAACTTAAACCAGCAGCATACTTATTCATAACGGCTAAAAATATAACCGGCATAAAATACATCATAAATTTCATTCCGGGCATTTGATTGTTTTGCTGAGGCATCATGCTACTGTTCATGTAGGTATAAACGATGGTACTAACAAACATTAACGCAGCAAATAAACTGATGTGATCGCCATAAGCCCAATTGATTATGGGCAATGCTCCAAAAGTCCAAATGCTGTCGTACGTACTTAAATCATCGGCCCATAAAAACGCTTTTTGACGTAATTCAATAGCAGCAGGAACAAAATTAAATAATGCAATTAAAATCGGAAATTGCAATAATAGTGGAATACAGCCTGACAATGGATTTACACCGGCTTTTCGGTATAACGCCATTTGTTCTTGTTGTTTTTTAAGCGGATCAGCAGAGGCGCCAAACTTAGCATTTAACTGATCGGTTTCCGGTTTTAAAACGCGCATTTTAGCGCCACTCATATACGTTTTATAAGCTATTGGAAATAATAAGATTTTAACTATAAGGGTTAATATTAAAATCACAATACCCATATTCATAGTATCTAATGCATTAAATAATGGAATAACCAGCCATTTATTAATGTAACTGAAAATACTCCATCCGGTTGGTATAATTTTTTCCAACTGCATATTAAACGCTTGAAGCGTGGGGTAATGATTGGGGCCAAAATAAAAATTATATGTAAATTGTTCCTGTGCAAGATGTTTGTAGGGTATTCCCAATTCTGTAGCTGCACGGGCAATTGCCGCATGTGAATCTGGTCTTTGCTGTAATTCTACCGCACTACCCGATTTTACAAATCCCACTGGCGACCATACTGTTGCATTAAAAAATTGCTGTTTAAATGACACCCACTGAATGTCTGCTTCTTGAATTTCCAAACGCTCCGAAGCCATGGGATTAATGTTATCGGGGTCTTCTACTGTGTTTTTATAATAAATGGTAGCTACTTCTTTTTCTTTTGATTTATGCTGCTCTTGGCTGGGATACAATACCGACCATTGCCACTGCAATTGATCTTCTGTGGTTGAAAAAATATTTTGCATGCCGGTAAAAAGCCATTTACTTTCCAATGTAAATCCATCTTTAGGCAGCTTATATTCCAATTCCATATAAGAACCGGGTTTTGATGTTTCAAGGCGCAATCGTAGCGTGTTTGATCCCTGTTCAATAATTTTAAAATAAAATTCAGAGCTGGCAAACATACGCGTGCTGTTGTATGCACTCCATTGTAAATTCATTTTACTGGAATCTGCAATAAAAAGCTGAAGCGGTTTTACAGAATTAGGTCTATGATACCCTTTCAATTCAACCTGCTGAATTGATCCGCCTAAGGTATTTACATAAATTTTAACATTCTTATTCTCCAAAACACATGTTTGTGCTTGTCCGTTTCGAGCCGTATAAAAATCTAAATACTGATCACGTTCGCGTTGCATAAGCACACTATCCGAAACTTTTATAGTGGCCAAATCGCCGGGCTGTTGAGGCGACTTTTTTTGTTGTAATGCGCGCGCCTTTTCAAATGCAAGGGCTTCAGCGCGTGCTACAGAATCGCGTTGTTTTTTTGCCTGTTCAATTTGTGCGTTGCTGGGTCCAGAAAAGTATAACCATACCCCCATTATTAATGCAATTAAACCCAGTCCAAGTAAGGATTTTTTATCCACTGTTTTATAATTAAGTGCAACAAAGGTACACTATTTTACATTCGTTTTTAAAAGCCTTTTTCGCCTTCAAGACGGGCAATTACAGCACTGGCTACGGCATTTCCAATAACATTGGTAGCACTGCGCCCCATGTCTAAAAACTGATCAACGGCTAAAAGTAATAACAGGCCTTCGGTTGGAATATTAAAATAACTTAACATGCCAGCTATAACTACTAAAGATGCACGCGGAACTCCGGCCATACCTTTACTGGTAACCATTAATATCAACATCATTTGTAGCTGGTCGGGCATGCTCAGCACAATGCCATAACTTTGAGCTATAAAAACAGTTGCAAAGGTCATATACATAATACTGCCATCGAGGTTAAATGAATATCCCAGCGGTAATACAAAACTTACTATGCGGTTACTTATGCCATGTTTTTCAAGCGCTTCAATGGTTTTAGGCATAGCACTTTCACTGCTTGAGGTACTAAAGGCCAGCAACACCGGCTCGCGAATATCACGCATTAAAGCCCAAAATTGTATTTTAAAAGCCCTGCAAACCAATGCTAAAATTACAAATGCAAAAAACAACAAGCCTCCAAAAAAACAAGAGATGAGGTACAAATAACCATATAAAACACCTAAGCCTTTTACTGTAACCACAGCACTTAAAGCCCCAAATACACCAATGGGAGCAAGTTTCATAACCATGTGTGTTAATTTAAACATTACCGCACTCAGTGCGTCAATGCCTTTTAATAATACCAAGCCTTTTGATTTGCTTGTTGCAATTGCTATTCCCAAAAGCAACGAAAATACCACAATGGGTAAAATCTCATTTCCGGCAAGGGATTTAAAAATACTCTCCGGAATAACATGTTCTACAAAATGTAACATTGAATGCTGTTGGGGAGCAATTTGTGCAGCACCCTCAGGAAGTGGCAATTGCATTACCGTACCGGGCTTAAACACATTTACCAGTATCAGTCCTAAAAGCAAAGCTACAAGTGTTGCCAAAACAAAATATACCAGGGTTTTTAACCCCAATCGTCCTACCGTATACACATCCTCTATTTTACCCACACCTACAACTAAAATTGAAAATACCAAGGGTGCAATAATCATCTTAATAAGATGTAAAAAAACCTGACTTAATACAGAAAAGCCCTCTGCATATACTGTATAAGCCGCCTTTAAAGCCGCACCCGAATAATATTTTGGAAGTACCACATGCAGCATTTGCCCAGTTACAAGGGCTAAAATCATGGCTAATATAATCCAGCGTAACAGCCCTGTAGTCAAATGCTTCATCACAAACAACTAAAGTAAGGGTTTTAAGCGTTCTAATTGCATGGCTCTGGAGCCTTTTAACAGAATTACTTTATCTCGAATTGGATGCCGATTAAGATAATCTTCAAATGCATTTAAAGTTTCAAAGGTGTTAAATGTATGGTTTGTGGTTTTATTAAAATTTGAACCAATCAGGTAAACGGCATGGCAATGATGGCTTAAAAGTTGATTAACCAAGTTTTGATGTTCTGTATGGCTCTCCTTTCCCAGCTCGTACATATCGCCTAAAATTAAAATCAAATGTTTACCCTCATAGGTATTAAAAATATGATTTAAGGCTGCCTGCATGCTACTTGGATTTGCATTATATGCATCTAAAATCAAAGTGTTATAAGCAGTTTTAAATTGCTGCGAACGGTTAAGCTCAGGCTTGTACGATGCCAAAGCAGCTGCAATGTGCTGAATAGGCACATCAAAATAAATTCCAACAGATGCCGCTGCAAGCAAATTATAGGCATTGTAAGATCCTATTAAATTTGAATTTAAAATTAGTTGTTCCGGTTGTATCAGGCTAATACTGCATTCCGTCTGATGAGATACTACGGCCGACATTTGAATATGGGCCGATTTTGAAACACCGTAGGTTATACGTTTTAAATCCACACTGTGCTGCATCAACTGCGCATCATCGGCATTTACAAATACCACTGCGTTTTTGGTTTTTAAAAACCTGTACAATTCTGTTTTTCCCTTTAAAACCCCTTCAATTCCACCAAAACCCTCAAGATGCGCCTTTCCAATATTAGTAATAATGCCATAATCAGGAGCCGCCATGCTAGAAAGCTGTGCAATTTCACCCTGATGATTCGCACCCATTTCAATTATGGCAAATTCATGTTCAGGTCTTATTTCTAAAAGCGTTAAAGGAACACCAATATGATTATTTAAATTACCCGAAGTAGCCAATACCTTATATTTTTTTTGAAGTACTTCACGAATTAATTCCTTATTAGTAGTTTTTCCATTACTACCTGTTAAAGCAAGTACTTTAGCCGGCATTTGATTTCGGTGATAGGTTGCAAGATTTTGTAATGCATGCAACACATCATCAACCCAAATGCACCCTTTACATGATTTAAGTTCGGGAGCGTCAACAACTGCAGCCATCGCACCCAAATGCAATGCCTGTTTTGCAAACTCATTTCCGTTAAATCGATCCCCACGTAAGGCAAAAAACAAAGCACCTGATTTTATATTACGGCTATCTGTGCAAATCTGAAATCCACTTTCAATCCATAACTTATATAATTCCGAAATATGCATGGTATTTTCAAAAAAAAACCTTCGGTTTTACCGAAGGTTTAAATGTTATAGATTTGAGCTTATTTACCGCCCATGCCTTTAGGACTACCAACCCGCGTCATGGCACAACGGAATCCTAACCATGCGTTAGACTGGCGCTGATCTAAATAGCGACGAACGCCCGGATTCAAAAAATATGCACGATCTCTCCAACTACCCCCTTTTATAACCCTTGATTTATCATTAATTAAAGAGGTTTTTCCGTATTCATACATTAGGGTATTGGCTTTGTTTTGATAATCGCCAATTACATCTTCATTATTATAATATATACTTGACATCAAATCACCATCCATGTAATTTATATAATTAGACATTTTATAATTTCGACGCTCATCTAAATTATCAGCGGCAACAGCACTAGACACTTCACGCCACTTAATGCGACCGGGAATATCGGTCATACCATCAGGAATTGTAAAAAACTTAGCCTGTAAGGTAATCGTGTCGTTAGCACCACCTTTAGCGCTGTTATGATTAATTGAAATCTGACTGTATTTCTGAACAATAGGTGTACCGTCGTTTGCTAGAATAGTACCTCCCAACCATGGTTTTGTTGAATCCGCGGATGTTGTATCGGTATTTTTTACAAAAAGCTCAGGCACGTTACCTGCATACGAAGTTTCATCACGAACCTGCGTACGAAACACATTACCACGGAACGGTCTAAATTCATCCGCATCCTGAAGTGTATTAGGGCGGTATACATCCATAGTCCATTCGGAAACGTTACCTGCCATGTTGTATAATCCAAAATCATTGGGCCAGTATGAGTAAACAGGTGCTGTAATATCTGCATTATCATTTAGCGCACCTGAAACGCCCATAAAATCACCGTTTCCTCTCACAAAATTGGCATTCATTTGCCCTAAATAATCATCTGAGGCATTTCGTGTACCATGACCATTCCATGGATATAAGCGGCGCTCCGTAACACGTTCATCAATGGTATTTCCAATTAAACCGTATGCTGCAAATTCCCACTCAGCCTCAGTTGGAAGGCGGTACTTAGGAAGAAAAATACCATCTTCCATTCGGATTTCCCTTTGACCATCAGCGTTTGGATCTGATGACGGCATTTTACTTTTTAACTGACCCTGCCAAGCACCAGATAAATATGTATCTGTACAGAAATAATCAGTTGAAGAAGGTTGCGGATTATGATCTAATAGCCCTTCACGAATTAATATCATTTCATTAACACGGTCGGTTCTCCAAGAACAAAAATCATTGGCTTGTAACCAATTTATACCTACAACAGGATAATCTCTATAGGATGGGTGACGTAAATAATAATCAACCATAGGCTCATTATAGGCTAATTTTTCTCGCCAAACCAAGGTGTCAGGTAGTGCTAAATAATAAATTTCAGGAAAATCTGTAGCGAAAATACGATTGGTCCAGTACAGGTATTCTAGATATGAGAAATTGCTTACTTCCGTTTCATCCATGTAAAATGAAGATACTGTAACACGGCGGGGTACGTTATTCCATTCATAGGTAACATCTTGTTCGGTACGCCCCATCGTAAACGAGCCACCTTCTATTAAAACCAAACCTGGACCGGTTTCCTGCTCTTCGTAGGGCATTTTTTCAAATCCCCCGTTGGTAGGATCATTATAGGCCCAACCCGTTATGGGTGAACGTTCTTGCTGGCAAGAAAACAAACATGCAACTAATAATAATGCTGCAAATCGAGATTGTATTGTTATCATATGTTTAAACTCTACAAAGTGTATTTAACGTCAAAATAATCAATAGGTTACAAATATACTAAAAAGATGGGCACTCTACTACCTTAAATTTTGGTGCTTTTTTACGACAAAACGACTGAAATTGCATTGAAATTTCATGTCCGCCGCCCGTAATACCAGATAACTCAGATATTGTGACATCGTAACTGTATCCAAATTTAAAAAAACTGTTTTGAATACCTATTAAAGGCATAACGGCATCAGAACTGCGATACCATAAGCCTGCAACAAAGGGGCCGTTTACATAATACAAGCCAACATTCACTTGAATAATACCTTGCTGACTCATTATCAATACATTAGGAGAAAAATACGATTTGTTTTCACGGTCCAAGGCATGCACATAGCCACCATGCAGGGTAAACTTGGCAGGCAATTTAGCTGTGCCTAAAAGGCCTTCATCGGGTTGATTTATATGATGCGCTGATAAACCAAAGAAATAATTTTTACCATAGCCTAACATGCCAGCGGAAAAATCTGCAGCAACTTTTTGGGCTGCCGGTATAGCCTCACGTGTATTCCAAACAAATCCACGCCGGGGATCAATCATGTCTCCAAAATGTAAATTTTTTTATCTTTCTATTTAAAAATTGTTTAATTTGATTTTTAACTTTCAGT
>Ga0192647_102848_pt1 | contig 10599 bp, 9 predicted proteins | sample LauGreFa1BDMLBSN_2_FD_133046 | JGI IMG/M metagenome (GOLD analysis project Ga0192647, IMG submission 133046) | Freshwater lake microbial communities from Lake Michigan, USA - Fa13.BD.MLB.SN - reassembly | ecosystem: Environmental > Aquatic > Freshwater > Lake | place: Lake Michigan, USA...
TCTCCGAACGGAAGTCTTCGTCGATGATAATGACCGGAAAACGGAAGCGCATGATGCCTCTTCTGGAGTAGGTGAGTGTCGGAAAACTACTGAAGGATGAGCTGGCTGCGGCGCGCGGGCAGCGCACACGCGATACGGCGCCGCGCCGTCACTGGCGACTGCGCGCCGGAACGGCGCATGGGGCGGTAATCGCGGAATTCAGCACACCGCTATCTTAGCGCCGAATCCCGCGGCTTCGAAAGGGTTTCCCCGCCCGGACTATGTGTTTTTTACAACGATCTTCGGGAAGGCCGCCGAGTGGTCCTGCTGCTTATCGGCAATCTTTACCGCCACGCGACGGGCGATCTGGCGGTAGATCTCGGAAATCCGGCCATCGGGGTCGCTCACCAGGGTCGGCTTGCCCGAGTCGGCATGCTGACGGATATTGATGTCCAGCGGCAGGGAGCCGAGCATCTCGACGTTGTAGTCAGTACCCATGCGGTTACCGCCGCCCTCGCCGAAAATATGCTCCTCATGACCGCACTTCGAGCAGATGTGCAGCGACATGTTCTCGACGATGCCGAGAATGGGAATACCCACCTTCTCGAACATCTTCAGACCCTTGCGGGCGTCAATCAGCGCGATGTCCTGCGGCGTGGTGACAATCACCGCACCGGTCACCGGTACGCGCTGCGCCAGCGTCAACTGGATGTCGCCGGTGCCCGGCGGCAGGTCGACGACGAGGTAATCGACGTCATGCCATTTTGTTTCATTGAGAAGTTGTTCCAGCGCCTGGGTCACCATCGGACCGCGCCATACCATTGGAGTTTCGGTGTCGATCAGGAAACCGATCGACATCGCCTGCAGTCCGTGGCCTTCCATCGGCTCCAGCGACTTGCCGTCCTTGGATTCCGGCCGGCCGGAAATGCCCAGCATCATCGGTTGCGAAGGCCCGTAAATGTCCGCATCCAGCACACCGACCCTCGCGCCTTCGGCAGCCAGCGCCAGCGCCAGATTTACCGCAGTCGTGCTCTTGCCGACGCCGCCCTTGCCGGAAGCCACGGCGATGATGTTCTTGATCCCGGGGATCAGTTTCACGCCGCGCTGCACGGCATGGGAAACAATCTTGATCGTCACGTTGACGGTCACAGTGCCGACGCCGGGCAGGGTTTTAAGCTTGGCGGTGATTTCCTTGCGGATCGGCTCGACCTGGCTTTTCGCGGGATAACCCAGCAGGACGTCGACGGACACATTGTTGCCGTCGACCTTGATGTTCTTTGCCGATTTGCCGGTGATGTAGTCGGTTTTGGTGTTCGGATCGACGAGCTGCTTCAGCGCGCTCTGTACATCCTGTTCGGTGATTGCCATGATTCGGGTTCCATTCGGATTGCTTTGGTGAGGCGGGATTGTATCGGCATACCCCTGCCCGACCAACCACAACCCCATGTCGGAAAAGGTTTTTTCGTCCACGACAGCTGTTTACACAGAACCGTGACCGAAACCACGGCTAATTACCGATGGTTTGTTGTTATAATTCAATCCTTTAGCCTCATTCAGCTGTTCTTTCACCGACTTTCACCCGACTGCATCCATGCCTCAACGCCGCATCCTCGTCACCTCAGCGCTGCCCTATGCCAATGGCGCCATTCATCTGGGCCATCTGGTCGAGTACATCCAGACTGATATCTGGGTGCGTTTTCAGCGCATGCAGGTGAATGACGACGGATCCCCCGTGGAAGTCCACTACGTCGGCGCCGACGACACCCACGGCACGCCTGTGATGCTGCGCGCCGAATCCGAAGGCCTGACGCCGGAGCAGCTGATCGAACGCGTGTGGAAGGAACACAAACGCGACTTCGACAATTTCTCCGTTGGTTTCGATAACTACTACTCGACACACTCCCCGGAAAACCGCGCACTGTGCGAAGAGATCTACAGCAAGCTCGAACAGGGCGGCCTGATCACCAAACGCCCGGTGGAACAGTTCTATGACCCGGTCAAGGCAATGTTCCTGCCCGACCGCTTCATCAAGGGCGAATGCCCGAAATGCGGCGCCAAGGACCAGTACGGCGATTCCTGCGAAGTCTGCGGCGCCACCTACAGCCCGACCGAACTGAAAAATCCCTATTCAACGGTGTCCGGCGCGGAACCGGTGCGCAAGTCTTCCGAGCACCATTTCTTCAAGTTATCCGACCCGCGCTGCGAGCATTTCCTGCGCCGCTACACCCAGGGCGATAACCACCTGCAGTCCGAAGCCGCCAACAAGATGAAGGAATGGCTCGGTGAAGCCGGCGAAGGCAAGCTGTCCGACTGGGACATCTCGCGCGATGCGCCCTACTTCGGTTTCCCGATTCCAGGCACCGAAGAGAAAAAATTCTTTTATGTCTGGCTGGATGCACCGGTCGGTTACTTCGCCAGCTTTACCAATCATGTGCGCAGCAAAAAACTCGGTGATGGCCTGCTGCAGGATTTCCTGCGCCCCGGCGGCAATACCGAGATGGTGCATTTCATCGGCAAGGACATCCTCTACTTCCATGCGCTGTTCTGGCCGGCAATGCTTGAACACGCCGGCTTCCGCACGCCGACCCGCGTCTATGCCCACGGCTTCCTGACCGTCAACGGCGAAAAGATGTCGAAGTCGCGCGGCACATTCATTACTGCCAACAGTTACATCGAACAGGGACTCAATCCGGAATGGCTCCGGTATTACTACGCGGCCAAGCTGGGACCGACGATGGAAGACATCGACCTCAACCTCGATGACTTTGTGGCACGCGTGAACAGCGATCTGGTCGGCAAATATTTCAATATTGCCAGCCGTGCAGCGGGATTCGTTGCCAAACACTTCGAGGGCCGGCTGCTGCCGGTGCAAGCTGATGACTCCGTGAACTGGCCTGCAAGCGCCGTGGCGATCGCATCAGCGGACAACATCGCCGCCGATTTTGAAAACCGTGAATACGGCAAGGCGGTGCGAGAAGTCATGCGCATCGCGGATATCGTCAATCAACACTGGGACAAGGCCAAACCCTGGGAACTTGCCCGCAATCCCGATCAGCACAAGGCCTTGCACACCATCTGCTCGGACTGCCTGAATGCATTCAGAATTCTCAGTTACTACATCACCCCGGTAATGCCGGATCGGGCCGCCAAGGCACGGGATTTTTTCGGAGTTACCGGCGAGCCGCGCTGGACCGATATCCACCAATGCGCCGCCAGCGTCAAACCTTACGAACACCTGATGGGACGCATTGACCCCAAGCAGATCGAAGCTCTGGTTGCTGCCAATACCGACAACCTGAAGCCCTCTGCACCTGCTGCCAAGCCGGCAGCCGCAAAAACAACGGAGAAAGCCGTGGAAGCCGCAACCGCCCAACCGACCCACATCTCGATCGACGACTTCACGAAAATCGACCTGCGTATCGCACGCATCGCCAACGCCGAACATGTAGAAGGCGCCGACAAGCTGCTGAAGCTGACGCTGGACGTCGGCGAACTCGGCACCAAACAGGTCTTCGCCGGCATCAAGTCGGCCTATGACCCGGCGACACTGGTCGGACGCCTGACGGTGATGGTCGCCAACCTCGCACCGCGCAAGATGAAATTCGGCATGTCCGAAGGCATGGTACTCGCCGCCAGCGGCGAAGCGCCCGGCCTGTTCATCCTGTCCCCGGATTCCGGCGCACAGCCGGGGATGCGGGTCAAGTAAACCGGACCAAAGACAGCACCACACCATGAGCGGCAACCGCAACTTCATCTGCACTGTCGTCTTCATCGACATCGTCGAGTTTTCGAAAAAGCCGGTGGCAGACCAGATGCGGATCAAGGATCAGCTCAATCAGCTGCTCGCCGCTGCGCTGCGCGAAGTGCCCGTCAAAGACCGCATCATTCTCGACACCGGCGACGGCGCCGCCGTCAGCTTCCTGGGGGACCCCGAGGATGGCCTGTTCCTCGGCCTCGCGCTGCGCGACGCATTGGCTGCCGGCAGCCCCCTGCAATTGCGCACCGGCATCAATCTCGGCCCCGTGCGTCTGGTCAAAGACATCAACAACCAGCCCAACATCATCGGCGACGGCATCAATGTTGCGCAGCGGGTAATGGGATTTGCTGCAGTAAACCAGGTATTGGCCTCGCGCTCCTATCATGAAGTCGTTGCCGCGCTGTCGACGGAGCACGCCAATCTCTTCACCTTCGAAGGTTCGCGCACCGACAAACATGTGCGCGAGCATGAGGTTTATGCACTCGGCACAGCGCCCGCGCCGCAGCGTCTGCCGCGAAAAAAGGCCGCGCATGCCGCCGCCTTTGAAAAACTCGGCAACACGGCATCCACTGCCCATAGTGGCGTGATGCGCCGCCCGCTGCTGGCCACGATGCTGGCCGTCATGCTGATCATCGGCGCATCCGTTGCCTTGCGCATGACACTGCGCAAGCCGGCCCCGGCCCCCGAGGCGCCGGCAGCAGATGTGGCGCAAGCAGAGGCGTCGCCCTCGGCACTGGCGCCTGATGTCAAAAATCCTCCGGCAAAAACCAAAGCTGACAGCAAACCCGATCCTTCGGCATCCGCCAAGCCTGCCCGCAAATCCGAAGCCCGATCCGCAGCCGCGGAACCCGATGCCGCAACCGGTACCGTGCGCCTGAACGTGCAGCCCTGGGGGGAGGTTTATGTGGATGACCGCAAGCTGGGTGTGGCACCGCCTTTGCGCGACATGGCACTGAAACCCGGCCCGCATCGTATCGAGATCCGTAACCCCGGTTTCGCTTCTTATGTACAGTTGGTAGACGTCAAGTCCGGCGAAGAGATTAGAATCCGGCATCAGTTCCAATGAGACCCGCCATGCGAGCTTTTGCCCTGCTGCTGTTGATCCTTCCCCTGCTGACCGGCTGCGAAGCCGTGCAAAAGAGCGTGAAGGAATTCTCCGACTCGATGGACTTCGACAAGGAGCGCGCCAAGTCCCAGGAAGCCGCACTGCCCAGTGCGGAAGCCCGCCTCAAAACGGGTATCGCGCAATATGAAGAAGGCAATTACGCACAGGCCCAGCGCACGCTGCAGTCCGCACTGCTCAACGGACTGACGTCTCGCACCGACCAGGCGCGGGCCTATAAATACCTCGCATTCATCTACTGCGTCACCGACCGCATCCCGCAGTGCCGGCAGGAATTCAGCAACGCGATCACCGCTGACCCGAAATTCACACTGAGCGCCGCCGAGGCAGGACACCCGACATGGGGTCCGGTGTACCGCAGCGTGCGCGGCCGCTGAGAACCGCAGGAAGATGACCCAGCCCGCACAACTCGGCCGCTACGATGTCGTCGCCGAGATCGGGCGCGGCGCGATGGGCGTGGTCTACCGCGCCGTTGATCCGATGCTGGAACGCACGGTCGCGATCAAGACCATCAATATGGCGCTGGATCCCGGCGAGATGGAGCACTACGAAAAGCGCTTCACCATTGAGGCGCGTGCTGCCGGCGGCCTGAACCATCCCAATATCGTCATCATTTACGACATCGGCCGCAGCGGCGACCTCGCCTATATGGCGATGGAGTACCTTGAAGGCCGAGAACTGAAGGAACTGATTACCGGCAACGAAATCACGCCGGAGCGCGCGCTGGACATCGCTGCACTGGTCGCCGACGGCCTCGCCTATGCGCACGCTCACGAGGTGGTGCACCGCGACGTCAAGCCGGCCAACATCATGATCCTCAAGGACGGCCGGGTAAAAATCACCGACTTCGGCATCGCGCGAATGCGTACTGCCGATGTGCGCACGCAGACCGGCGTCGTGCTCGGCTCACCGCGCTATCTATCGCCGGAACAGGTGCTGGGCAAACGCTGCGACGCACGCGCCGACACCTTCTCGCTGGGTGTGATTCTTTACGAAATGGTCACCGGACAGGCGCCGTTCAACGGCATCGACGTTAATTCACTGATGTTCCAGATCGTCAATTTCACACCGCCGCCGCCGAGCAGCGTCAATCCGGCGCTACCGGCAATGCTCGACCTGATCATCGCTAAGGCGCTGGCCAAAAACGCCGAAGACCGTTACGCCGGCATCGCCGAATTAGCCTCAGACCTGCGCGCCTGTCGCCAGCAAGGGGGGGCAGCGAGCCCGACGACCGTGACTGCCGCAATAACGGCACCGCGGATGATCCCGGATCCGACCGACCCGTTTGCCGACACCCTGCCCTCGTCGCGCGCCGATGACAGCACCCTACCCGATGGCGGCGTTGCCGATACGCTACCCGCACGCGGGCTGGCGAAAGGTTTTGATTCAATGGCAGCAACAATGCGCCTCGCAGCCCAGACCGGCGCAGTCACCGATCCGGATGCCCTGGCCGCTACCTTCGGCGTCAGCCGCCACGACATCGACACCATGGTCATCGCCTCCGATACCCTGCCGCCGCAAGAACCGCCCGTGCAGCCGCAGCTGGCTCCCGGCTGGTCACCGCGGGACCGGCAGACATTCCTCGTTTCCGTTGCAACTGCCGCTGTGATCGGCGCGCTGATCCTTATCCTTTGAAAGAATACTGATGCGTATCACTGCAGTCGAAGCCATCGCCATCGACATCCCGCTGAGCAGGAATTTCGGCGGTTCCACCTACAGCGTGCTCAAGCGTTCCACCGTGATCACCCGGCTGCGCACCGATACAGGGCTGGTCAGCGAAGTCTATAACGGCGACAACCGCGCCCACGGCCCGCAGATCGCTGCGATGGTGCAGAACGAGCTGTTCAATGCCGTCAAAGGCCTGTCGATCTACCAACGCGAACTCGCCTGGCAGCGCATGTTTGCGCTGACTCATTCCGCGGCTGACAAAAAGCTGCTGCTGGAAGCCATTGCCTGCATGGATTGCGCAATCTGGGATCTAACCGGCAAAGCTCTGGGCAAGCCGGTGCGCGAACTGCTCGGCGGCTATACCGACCGTCTGCCGATCATATCCATTGGCGGTTATTACATGCCGGGTAAGACACACGCTGACATCGGCCGCGAAATCGAGTCCTACCGCGATTTCGGCATGGCCGGTTGCAAGTTCAAGGTCGGCGGCCTGTCGCCGGAAGAAGATGCCCAGCGTGTTGCTGTTGCGCGCAAGGCTGTGGGCGATGATTTCATTATCTGCGTCGATGCCAACCGCGGCTGGGTCGCTGAAGACGCGATCCGCTTCGCGCGGCTGGTCGAACCGTACAACATCCGCTGGTTCGAGGAACCCTGCCACTGGTATGACGATGCCGCGCAGATGGCGCGCGTACGCCAGGCCATAGCGATGCCAGTCACCGCAGGCCAGTGTGAAATCACCAGCCACGCGATCCGCCGCCTGATTGACGCGCGTGCGATCGACCTGATCAACTACGATGCTTCCGAAGGCGGCGGCGTCACCGACTGGCTGCGCGCCGCCGGCATGGCCGCAGCCGCCGGACTGTCGATGGCCCACCATGAAGAAGCGCAGATAGCCAGTCACCTACTGGCTGCGGTGCCGCATGGCACCTATGCCGAATGTTTCGCTGATCCGCAGCGCGATCCGGTATGGCAGCAGATGTGGGTGAATCGCCCCGCAATCAAGAATGGAGTGATGATGGTCGCCACAGAACCTGGTTTCGGCATCGAGCTGGATCAGGACATGGTGCGCCGATTCCGCAGCAACTGAACCGGGGCACAAACCTTAGCCAGGAAGCACAATGATCCGTTTGCCCGCGTTCCGCCCGCGTCTGCTTGAAATGTACGGCGAGTACACCGCCGCACGCCTGCGCACCGACATCCTCTCCGGCATCACCGTCGGCATTCTTGCACTGCCGCTGGCGATTGCGTTTGCGATTGCATCCGGCATGACACCGGAGTCCGGCATCTACACCGCGATCATTGCCGGTTTCATCATTTCCGCGTTTGGCGGCTCGCGGGTGCAGATCGGTGGACCGACGGGCGCGTTTATCGTCATCGTCTACGGCATCGTCGTCAATTATGGGGTTGCCAACCTGCTGATCTGCACACTGATGGCGGGCGTGATGCTGCTGGCGATGGGTCTGCTGCGCATGGGCACCTGGATCCGCTTTATTCCGGTTTCGGTAATCAGCGGCTTTACCAAGGGCATCGCGGTGCTGATCCTGCTGTCGCAGTTCAAGGATTTCCTCGGACTCACCACCGAAAAACTGCCGGCGGAATTTTTCGCGCAAATCCGCGTGCTGTGGCATGCACTGCACACCATCAGCTGGCCGACTGTCGGCCTGAGCCTGGCCTGCCTGATCCTGATTCTCGTCTGGCCGAAAAAATGGCGAATCGTACCCAGCCCGATCGTCGCCCTGGTGTTCGGCACGCTGGCGGTGGCGATCCTCGGCCTGCCGGTGGAAACCATCGGCAGCAAATTCGGCGGCATCCCGCAGTCACTGCCGGGATTCGCTTTTCCGGAACTGTCGCTGGAGACACTGCGCCATCTGGTATCGCCGGCAATCGCCATTGCCCTGCTTGGCGCCATCGAATCGCTGCTGTCGGCAACCGTCGCCGACAATATGATCGACGACCGCCACAATCCCAACCAGGAACTGATCGCACAGGGCATCGCCAACATCGTGGCGCCCCTGTTCGGGGGATTCTGCGCCACCGGCGCCATCGCCCGCACCAGCACGAATGTTCGCATGGGCGCCTTCGGCCCGATCGCCGGTATCGTGCACGCGCTGACGCTGCTAGTGGTGATACTTGTCGCGGCGCCTCTTGCCAAACACGTGCCACTGGCAGCACTGTCCGCCATTCTCGTGGTGGTCGCTTGGAATATGGGCGAATGGAAGCAGTTCGCCGAGATGCGCCGCTACACGATGAACTACCGCGCCATACTGCTCGCCACCTTCGTGCTCACGGTGGTCTTTGACCTGACAGTCGCGGTCGAGGTTGGCATGGTAATGGCTGCGCTGTTTTTCATTACCCGGGTTTCCTCATTGACCGATATTGTCGACAACGGCTCCGACACCATTGCCGGCGACCGCGTGCGCTCCTACGAACTGTTCGGCTCTCTGTTTTTCGGATCGGCCAACCGCATCGAGCCACTGCTCGAACGCGCAGACCCTGCGGATCCGGCGCGCGTCATCGTGCTCGATATGCAGAAGGCGCTCAACGTCGATACCACCGGCCTCGACATCCTCGAAACGTTGCGACGGAAAATGGAAAAAAACGGCAAGACCCTGATCATCACCGGTGCAGGACCACAGCCGCTGTCGCTGTTCAAACGCTCCGGATTTGCAGACAAACTGGGCGCAGACCACCTGCTGCCGCATCGCGCCACCGGCTTGGCACGTGCGCGTGAAATCGCCGGGGGTTGAACGATGCCGGTGAATGAGCCCGTTTCCAGACATCTGATCGTGCACGGTCGCGTGCAGGGCGTGGGCTATCGCAACTACATCCAATACAAGGCCGGCCTGTTGAACGTCAAAGGCTGGGTGCGCAATCGTCCTGATGGCAGTGTGGAGGCCGTTGTGCACGGCAGTCCCGAAGCGGTTGCTGAAATCATCGATTGCGCAAAGCGCGGACCGCGCGCCGCCGAGGTCACTGCCGTGACAGTCAGTGACGCCGAAGGCCGGCACGAGCAGTTCGTCGTGCGCCCCACAGAATAATCATTTAAAAACAAATATTTATATTACTTCGCCGGGGCAGACGCCCCGCGATGGATAGTGGCCGCACGAGTCGCCAGCTTCTCCGCCTCAGCCTTGCGGCCCAGCGCATCCAGCACCTGCGCAAGATTGTTCAGCGTGTGCGCGACGCTGGGATTATTCGGTCCCAGTGTTTTTTCCTTCATCGCCAGCGCACGTCGCAGCACCGGCTCGGCATCGGCGTAACGTTCCTGCGCCTGCAACACCGCGCCGAGATTGTTCAGGCTCGCCGCAGTTTTAGGATCATCACCATAGGTTTTCTCGAATATCGCCAGCACGCGACGGTGCAGCTTTTCAGCTTCAGCATATTTTTTCTGCGCCTGCACGACATCGGCAAGGTTGTTGAGCAGGATACCTACCGATGCCGCACGCGGTCCCAGCGCCTTTTCGCGCATCGCCAGCGCACGGCGCAATTCCTTTTCCGACTCGGGATAACGCTGCGCAAAACGCAGCACCAGACCCAGCGTTGCAATACTCTGGTCAACCGGCCGGCTGCTGCGACCGAAGCTGCGTTCTGCTTCGGCGATGGCCTCACGTGCAAACAGTTCGGCCTGCTCGACGTTGCCGCGCTGCAGATGCAGGCCCGCCTGATCGAACAGCAGTTTCCACTCGGCCTCGCCTGCGGCTGCCGGGGTCACCCACAGCAAGGCCAGCAGGACAACAGCGCGAAACCGGTTATTCGCCGGCACCCTGTTCGACATTGCTGCCATAAACGACCTTGACGTTCTCCGGACGCAGCCAGTCGGATAGTGAACGGATCAGGTCTTCATTGATGCTGACCTGCCACGCCGGTCCGAGCTTGACCTCGCAGCGCGCTCCGTTGCTCGAATATTCGACGGCTACCGGACAGGAACCCTGGCGATGCGGCGCCAGCAGCTCCTTGAGCTTGTTGCCCGAAGACTGGCCGTTGCAGATCAGACGGATGCCGCGGGCATAACGGTTGCGCGCCTCGCTGAGATCCAGAACATTCAGCGCTTCCAGACGCAGCGAGTTGTCGG
>Ga0192647_102849_pt1 | contig 10599 bp, 5 predicted proteins | sample LauGreFa1BDMLBSN_2_FD_133046 | JGI IMG/M metagenome (GOLD analysis project Ga0192647, IMG submission 133046) | Freshwater lake microbial communities from Lake Michigan, USA - Fa13.BD.MLB.SN - reassembly | ecosystem: Environmental > Aquatic > Freshwater > Lake | place: Lake Michigan, USA...
GGACGTGCACATGGTCGATCTTCAGCACGCGGTCCTCGAAGGTGTGCGCCTGGAACAGGGCCTGCACGGTGACGCCGTCGCCGAGGTGCAGCATGTCGGGGTCGACCACGTGCGAGAAGCCGGCGCCGAGCAGCGCTCGCCGCCCGATGCGGCAGCCGAAGAGCCGCAGCACCGCGGGAAGCAGCAGCGTTCCCTCGAGCGCCGTGAGCGGCACTGCCGCCCACATGCCCCATGCGACGTAGAGGAAGTCCCACCGGCTGCACCAGCAGCTCCAGAGCGGGTGCGTGCCCGGGCGCACTCGCCCGACGAGCAGCCACTTGAGCGCGATGCACAGCAGCACCAGGGCGGCGACCGAGGCAAGGGTGACCGACGGCAGCGCCAGCCACCGGAATGCCGCCGGCGACCAGCGCTGCTCGACCTCGACGAGCGCATCGAACCATGCCACGCCCACCAGCACCGGCACTGCCGGAAGCGCGAAGCGCGCGAGCTCCCAGCACCACCGGTTGACCCGGCGCAGCAAGGGCGGGTCGTGCGTGAGCTCGCGCGGTGCATCGACCACCTCGCGCCGCGGCAGCCGGAACGGCGGGTGGCCGAACCATGACGAGCCCGCCTCTTCCGGGACCGATTCGGCGCTCGTCGAGATGCCGACGAGCGTTCCGGGCGCAAGCCGCGTCCCGCCCGGCAGCACCGCATGGTTCCCGACGAAGCAGGACTCGCCGAGCTCGACGCGCGCGACCGTGGCCGACCCGGCGCGCAGCGTCGGGCCGCCGAGGTAGACGCCGTCGGCGAAGAAGGTCTCGCGGCCGATCGCCACCGCGCCCGGCAGCACGTCGGTGACGGTCGAGATCTCGCACCCCGTGCCGATGCGCGCGCCCGCAAGCCGCAGCCACCGCGGCCACATCAGCGTGCCGGAGAGCCACTTGCCTGCGGCTTCCACCAGCGCCGACTGCGCCGCCATGCGCATGGCGGCAATGCACTCGAGCGAGACGCGGCCGCGCGGCGGAGGTCCGAGGAGCCGGGCGAGCAGTCCTTGCAGCAGCACGGTCGCGGCAGATGCGAGCGCCAGCGACCCGACGATGATGCCCGCGTCGTGCCAGCGGTTCCCGATCCACCGGAGGGCCAGCGCCCACGGCAGCGCCGTGATCGCAAGCGCAAGCAACCCGAACGCAGCCGAGGCGAATGCGCGTGCCGGCCACGACGAGGCCGGTGACGCAGGCGGGCACGCCGGCGCAGGGCCAACCCGCGCCGCGGGCACGCCATCGAGCACCGAATCGTGCTCCACGGCGCCGGGAAGCAGGTTCGAGAGCGGCCGCAGGATGCTCCGCTCGCCGAGGTCGGCACCGCCCGACATGCCGGCGCGCGTCTCGACCGTGGCATCGCGACGGACCGTGATCGGGGCCACGACGAGGCACCCCGCATCCAGGTCGACCAGGCGAAGCGAGGCGTCCTGGCCGATGGTTGCGCCGTCCTCGAGCGTCAGCAGGTCCCATCCGCCGTCGGTGAGCCGGACGCCTGCGTGCACGTGCACGCCGCGCCCGACTCGTGCGCCGAGCAGTCGAAGTGCCGCGGGCGCGAGGCCCGAGGTCTCGAGGAGGCCCCACGGCACCAGCGAAACCAGCCGTACCACGATCCAGTGGCGGAAGTGCCAGAGGCTCCAGGCACGCACGCGCATGGGCCGGTAGCGGCCGATGAGCGACCACTTGGCCGCGACGCCGATCGCGAGCATGGCCGCCGCCCACGCGGGCACGGCGACGGCGGCGATCACCGCGAGAATGATGGCCTCGAGGATCGGCGAGCCGACATCAAGTGCGAGCGCGCGACCGACACTCGGCAGCCACAGGAACTGCGACCCGACGGCAACGACCGCAAGCAGCGCAAGAGCCTGGAGGAGCGTGAACAGGCGCGGCATCGATCGTCCCGCTGCCTGCCCTTCCTGCTTCGGAACGACGCGCGTGCCGGCCGGCGGCGCCGCGTCGATCGCGGCGGCGGCCGCGCGGACGGTTCGATGCTCGTAGGTCAGGCGCACGGTCGCCGCACGCGTGCGTGGGTGATGTCGGAGCAGCGACACGACCATCGCAAGCGTCAGCGAGTCGAGGCCGAGCTCCTCGAAGAAGTCCGCCTCGACGCTGACGGCACCGGAGGCACCGAGCACGCTCGCGACCGCCTCGGCCACCAGGCGCTCAGTCTCCGTGGAGGGCTCGACGACGGGGCCAACCGACGACCCGCGCGTCGGCACGGACGGGAGCCTCCGCCGATCCACCTTGCCGCCGACCGTGCGGGGGACCGAGTCGATCGCGGCGATCGCGCTCGGCACGAGCATCGGCGGCAGCTCGGCGGCAACCGCCGCGCGCAGCGCATCCGCATCGAGCGCGACCCCGGCGCGCAGCACCACGTGCGCCACCAGCCGTTCGCGCGCGCCCTGCCCTTCCACCGCACACGCCGCCTCGAGCACGCCGGGCTGCGCCGCAAGCCGCGCCTCGACCGCACCGAGCTCGACGCGGTGCCCGCGCAGCTTCACCTGGGCATCGATGCGGCCGTGGTAGTGGAAGTCACCCGACGCATCGCGATGCACCAGGTCGCCCGTGCGATACACGCGACCGAGGGCCGGGTGCCGCACGAACCGCGCCTCGGTCACCTCGGGCTGTCCGCGATACCCGCGCGCGAGCGACGCTCCGCCGACGACGAGCTCGCCCTGCACGCCGGCCGGCACCTCGGGCAGGTGCGGCTGCTCGGGGTCGATGACCCATGCGTGCGTCCCGGGAATGGGTCGCCCGATGGTCACGGGCTGCCCGGCATGAACCGTGCAGCGCAGGCAGGTCACCGTGCACTCGGTGGGACCGTAGCCGTTCTCGAGCCGCATGCCGCGCGACCACCTCGCCGCCACGTCCTCGGGGAGCGCCTCGCCGCCGACGTACACGAAGCGCAGGTCCGGGAGCGCGCGGGCGGGGTCATCGAGCCCGAGCGTCCGCAGCAGCGTGGGCGGCGGGCACAGCACGGTGATCCGCTCCCGCCGCAGCCAGTCCACCAGGTCGGGGCCGAGCCGCGCAGCGGCGTCGTCCATCACCACCACCGCGGCGCCGACCGCCCAGCCGAGCCACATCTCCTCGATGCTCGAGTCGTAGCTTGCGCTCGATCCCTGTGCGGCGCGGTCGTGCGGGCCAAGCCCGAACTCGTCGACGTCGCCTGCCACCAGGCTTGCGAGCGAGCGATGCTCCACCTCGACGCCCTTGGGCTTGCCCGTCGTGCCCGAGGTGTAGATGACGTAGGCAAGCCAATCAGGCTCGATCGCGGCGGGCGGCGTTCGCGGCGAGCCTCCTGCCCCGGGCTGCGCTGGCCGCACCGAGCCCGGGTCGATCCATGCGGCCTCGCCGCCCGCGGCCGCGATCGCCCGGACGCGGTCCGGGGGCCCGATGATCGCGCACGCGCGTGCGTCGCGGACGACCTCGGCCGCCTGGCGCTCGGGGAACTTCGGGTCGACCGCGCAGTACGCGCACCCGGCGCGCATCACGCCGAGCATCGCCGCGTACAGGCGCGGGTCGGTGCGCGGCATGGCGAGCACCACGACCGCGTCGCGCGAGGCATGCCGCGCCACGGCGATGCGGAAACCCTCGGCCATCGCGGCAAGCTCGCGGTAGGTCCACGCCACGCGAGCCCCCGCCGCTCCCGGCGGGACCTCCAGCGCCACGCGATCGCCGTGCGCCGCGCATGCGGCATCGAAGAGGTCGAGCACCGTGACTGCCTGGTCCGCTGGACGCACGTCGCGGAGGCTACGCGCCATGCCTCACGCCATGATCTGCCGGACCACCTTGCCGTGCACGTCGGTGAGCCGGTGCTCGCGGCCCGCGCTCCAGTAGGTCAGCCGCTCGTGGTCGATGCCCATCAGCGCCAGGATGGTGGCATGCATGTCGTGGACATGGACCTTTTCCTCAGCCGCGTACCAGCCATAGTCGTCGGTGGCGCCGAACGAGAACCCGGGCTTCACGCCGCCGCCGGCCAGGAACCAGGTGAAGCCGTGCGGGTTGTGGTCGCGCCCGTCCTCGCCGCCCTGCGACGCGGGCGTGCGGCCGAACTCGCCGCCCCACACCACGAGCGTGTCCTCGAGCATTCCGCGCTGCTTCAGGTCGCGCACCAGCGCCGCGATGGGCTTGTCCACCTCGCGGGCGTTCTGGGTGTGTCCCTTGCGCAGGTCGCCGTGCTGGTCCCACTTGTAGCTGTGCGTGCACTGGACGAACCTGACGCCTGCCTCCGAGAAGCGACGCGCCAGCAGGCACTGGCGGCCGAAGTCCTCGGTGGGGCCGCCGTCGATCCCGTACATCTCGAGCGTGCGCGGCGACTCGGCCTTCAGGTCGGTCACCCAAGGCGCCTCGGACTGCATGCGGAACGCAAGCTCGAAGGCCTCGATGCGGCCCTCGAGCGACGCATCCCCGCCGATGCGCGCCATGTGCTCGCGGTTCAGCTCGCGCAGGAGGTCGAGCTGCGCCCGCTGGGTGCCCTGCGGCATGCCCGCGGTCATGTGCGCGAACTCGGCCTTGCTCGCGGGCTGGCCCGTCACGCCGAACGGCGTGCCGTGATACGCCGCGGGCAGGAATGCGCTCGAGTAGTTGTTCACGCCGCCGTGGCCGAGGGTCGGCGAGATGGTGACGAAGCCGGGCAGGTCCTGGTTCTCGCTGCCAAGACCGTAGGTGATCCACGATCCCATGCTCGGGCGCACGAAGTTCTCGCTGCCGGTGTGGATCTTGAGGAGCGCCGCGCCGTGCGCCGGATTGGAGCCGTGCAGGCTCTTCACGAAGCAGAGGTCGTCGACCACCTGCGCGACGTGCGGGAAGAGCTCGCTCACCCACGCACCGCTCTGGCCGTGCTGCGCGAACTTCCACGGGCTGCCGAGCAGGTTGCCGGTCTCGGCGAACTGCACGCGCGGCTTTGAACCCGGGAACGGCTTGCCGTGGTCGCGCTGCAGGAGCGGCTTGTAGTCGAAGGTATCGACCTGCGAGGGGCCGCCGTGCATGAAGAGGAAGATCACGCGCTTGGCGCGCGGTGCGAAGTGCGGGATGCGCGGCGCAAGCGGCCCGCTTCCGGCGCCTCCGGCCACCTCGGTGCGGCTGTCGGCGCGCGCAGGCCGCGCAAGCAGCTCCTGCGCGAGGAGCGCAAGGAATGCCGTCTGCCCGAATCCCGCGCAGCAGGCGCGCAGCATGTCGCGCCGCGTGCCGACGGGCTCTCGGTTCGTGCACATGCGGTGCTGTTCGCGCGGATCGGTCATGGTCAGTCGATGGTCACGAGTTCACTGGTGGCAAGGAGCGCCTGCGCGTAGGCGGCCCACGCGGCGTCCTCCCCAAGCGAGGCCTGCGACGCGAGGAACGCGCTGCCGGCGCCGAGCTCGCGCTCCGAAGGACTGCGCCCGAACGCCTGGCGGTACGCGGCGCGGATGCGGTCGGCGGCCGGGTCAGGGCTGCGGCTCGCCAGGACCGGCGCATCGGCTGCGGCCGGCGCCACGGGCACCTGTTCGCGGAGACGGGCCGCCCACGCCTTCGCCTCCTCGCGCACGAAGGGGCTGTTCAGCATGTACAGGGCCTGCGGCGCGATGACGGTGCTCGGCCGCGCATCGATGCTGACGCTCGGGTCCGTGTAGTCGAAGGTGGCGAAGAACGGGAAGATGGCATTGCGGATCACCGGGAGGTACAGGCTCCTCCGCGGCGCGCCGTACTGCGCCGCGTTGGCGCTCTGGTCGTTGGTGACGTAGTCGAAGTTGCCGGTCTTGAGCAGCGTCCCGCCGACGGTGCGATCGAGCGAGCCGGACACGGCGAGCACGGTGTCGCGGATCGCCTCGGCCTCGAGCCGCCGCGGCGTCCACCGCCACAGCGACCGGTTCCCGGGGTCGATCGCCATGCAGTCGGCGCGCGCCGCGGAGGCCTGGCGATAGGCGGCGCTGGTCACGATCTGCCGGTGCAGGCGCCGCAGGTCCCAGCCGCTCGCCACGAAGTCCCGCGCCAGCCAGTCGAGCAGCTCGGGGTGCGAGGGCCGCCCGCCGCGCGTCCCGAAGTCGCTCGGCGACTCCACGAGTCCCCGCCCGAAGTGCCAGTGCCACACGCGGTTCACGAAGACGCGCGCCACGAGCGGATGGTCCGGGTTCGTGAGCCAGTCCGCGAGCGCAAGTCGGCCGCTCGCGCCACCCGCGATCGGCCCGAACGCCACGCCCTGCGAGAGCGCCGCCGGCACGCCGCGCGGGATGGCCGGCCCCGGCGCCTTGGTGTGGTCGCCGCGCACGTGCAGCGCAAGATCCACGGGCTTCGCCGCATCGCGCACCGAGAGCACGAACGGCTCGGCCGGGATGCGCGCGGCCTCCGCGGCCTGGGCCTCGGCGAGCAGCCCCGCCGCCTCGATGCGTGCCACCGGATCCATCGCGACTGCGGGCGACGTGCCGTGGTCGAGCGCGCGCTGCAGCGCGGCCGAGGCCTGCCACTCCGCGGCCGAATAGGCCGCGCGCGCCGAGTCCGCGCGCTGGTGCGACCTCACGCGGCGCTCGGCGGCGTCCACCGGCGACGCCTCGCGCTCGAGCGCGCGCGCCACGGTCGCCACGGATGCCATGGTGTCGGTGCTGCGGAAGATGCCGGCGATGGCGAAGTAGTCGGCCTGCGAGACAGGGTCGAACTTGTGGTCGTGGCAGCGTGCGCACGAGACGCTCTCGGCGAGGAACGCCTTCGAGAAGACATCAACCTGCTCGTCGACAAGGTCATAGACGAGCTTCTCCTTGTCGGGCTCGGCCAGCACCTTCGGCCCGAGCACGAGGAACCCCGTGGCGGTGAGGCTGTCGGCGGCGGTCTCGGCGCGCTGCGCATCCGGCAGCAGGTCGCCGGCCACCTGCATGCGGATGAAGCGGTCGATCGGAAGGTTGCCGTTGAACGCGCGCACCAGCCAGTCGCGGTAGCGCCATGCGTTGGCGAATGCGGTGTTCTCGTCGAGCCCGTTGCTGTCGGCATAGCGCGCCACGTCCATCCAGTGGCGCGCCCATCGCTCGCCGTGCGCGGGCGAGGCAAGCAGCTCCTCCACCGCACGCTCGTACGCGTCGGGCCGGGTGTCCTGCTCGAACGCAGCCACCTGCGCAGCGGTCGGCGGCAGTCCGGTCAGGTCGAAGGAGAGCCGGCGCAGCAGCGTGCGTCGCGACGCCTCGGGCGAGGGCTCAAGACCCTTGTCGGCGAGGCCCGCGCGGATGAAGCGATCGATCTCGTTCCGCGACCAACGGTCGTCCGCAACCTGCGGCGGCGCGGTCGCGGCCACGGGCTTCCACGACCAATGGGAATCCGCGCCGGCACGGGCCAGCGCGACCGCAACGAGGGCCGTGGCAAGGGAGGCGGGCATGAACGCAGAAACCGGGCGTCGCCGCCCGCAGGTACCTACCGCCGCAGGCCTGCCGGGATGCGGGTCCCTAGCATCCAGACGTGCCCGCCACCCGCATCGATGCCCACCAGCATTTCTGGCGGCTCTCGCGGGGCGATTACGGGTGGCTGACACCGCAACTCGCCCCGCTCCACCGGGACTTCGACCCCGAGGACCTGGCACCCCTCCTGCGGACGCGCGGCATCGCTGCCTGCGTTGCGGTGCAGGCCGCGGAGTCGACCGACGAGACGCGGTTCCTGCTGTCGCTTGCCGCGACGCACCCGTGGATCGCGGGCGTGGTCGGCTGGGTCGACGTGCACCATGCCGGTGCCACCGACGACGCCGACGCCCTTCGGGCCCTCGGTCCGCTGGTGGGGCTGCGGCCGATGCTGCAGGATCGCGAACCCGGGTACGCCACCGACATCCGTGCACGCCCCGTCATGGAGTGGCTCGCCCGCGAGGGGCTTGCGCTCGACGCGCTCGTGCGCACGGCGCATCTCGGGGACCTGTGCGCACTGCTCGACCGTCATCCATCGCTGCGACTCGTGATCGATCACGCCGCGAAGCCAGACCTGCGCTCCGGCGCCGCGCTTGAAGCGAGCGAGCGCTGGAAGCGAGGCATGCGCGCGCTCGCCGAGCGCGGTGCGTTCGTGAAGCTGTCGGGACTCCTGACCGAAGCCGCTCCCGGCGCCGGGCCCGAGGCGCTGCGGCCCACCTTCGACTTCCTGCTGTCGGCCTTCGGCGCTGATCGCATGCTGTGGGGCAGCGACTGGCCGGTGCTCACGCTCGCTGCCTCCTACGAGCGCTGGTGCGAGGTAACCGACGCGCTGCTCGCGCCGCTCGCGCCGGCGGAGCGCGACGGCATCCTCGGCGGCAACGCGGCCCGCTTCTATAGACTCGGCCCTGCCGCAGGCGCACCATGAAGAACCCACGCATCGAGGCCGTCGAGGTCATCGACCTCCGCTTCCCGACCTCCGACGCGATGGACGGCTCGGACGCCGTGCACGTGGACCCCGACTACTCCGCGGCCTACGTGCGGCTTCGAACGGACGTGCCGGGGCTGGAGGGAAACGGGATCGCGTTCACCATCGGCCGGGGCAACGAGCTCTGCGCCGAGGCCGTGCGGTCGCTCGCGCCGATGGTGCGCGGACGCTCGCTCCACGACTTCACGCGCGACTTCGGCGCGGCGTGGCGCGCGCTGGCCAACGATTCGCAGCTGCGCTGGGTGGGGCCGGAGAAGGGCGTGATCCACCTGGCACTGGCGGCCGTGGTGAACGCCATCTGGGACCTCTGGGCGAAGGCCAAGGGCAAGCCGCTGTGGCGGCTCGCCTGCGACCTGACGCCGGAGCAGCTGGTGGCGACCATCGACTTCCGATACCTGACCGACGCGCTGACGCCTGCCGAGGCGATTGCGATCCTGCGTGCGAACGAACCCCGCAAGGCCGAACGCATCGCGCACCTGCTCGCGCACGGCTATCCCGCGTACACCACCTCGGCCGGCTGGCTCGGCTACTCGGATGACAAGATCCGCCGGCTCTGCCGCGAAGGCATGGCCGCCGGCTGGAACCACTTCAAGCTGAAGGTGGGCGCCGACCTGCAGGACGACATCCGCCGCCTCGCGATCGTGCGCGAGGAGATCGGCCCGCACCGCAAGCTCATGGTCGATGCCAACCAGCGCTGGGACGTGCCGGAGGCCATCGAGTGGATGCGCCACCTCGCCCGCTTCGACCCATGGTGGATCGAGGAACCAACGTCGCCCGACGACGTGCTCGGCCATGCGGCGATCGCCCGCGCCGTGGCGCCGATCGGCGTCGCCACAGGAGAGATGTGCCAGAACCGCGTGGTGTTCAAGCAGCTGATGCAGGCGGGCGCGATCAGCTTCTGCCAGGTGGATTCGTGCCGGCTCGGCGGGGTGAACGAGGTGCTCGCGGTGATGCTGCTTGCGGCCAAGCACGGCATCCCGGTCTGCCCGCACGCGGGTGGGGTGGGCCTCTGCGAGCACGTGGCGCACCTGGTCATGATCGACTTCGCCTGCATCGCTGGCACTGCCGAAGGCCGCGTCGCGGAATGGGTGGACCACCTCCACGAGCACTTCGTCGACCCGTGCACCGCGCGCGACGGCGCCTACGTGGCACCCGCGAATCCCGGCTATTCCATCACCATGAAGGACGAGTCCATCGCCATGCACCGCTTCCCCGACGGACCGCTCTGGTCCGAACGCCTCGCACGCAAGGGCACGACGTGAGCGGCCGCCTCGAGGGCCGCACGGCCCTGGTCACGGCCGCAGCGGCGGGCATCGGGCGTGCGAGCGCGCTCGCGATGGCGCGCGAGGGCGCTCAGGTATGGGCCACCGACATCGATGACTCCGGGCTCGCGTCGCTTGCGCGCGAGCACGTGGGCATTCGCACCGCGGCGCTCGACGTCCGCAGCGACGCCGCGTGGCGCGCGCTCGTGGAGAAGGTCGGCACGGTCGACGTGCTCTTCAACTGCGCTGGCATCGTGCACGGCGGGACCATCCTCGACGGCACCGACGCCGAGTGGGACTTGGCGCTCGATCTCAACGTGCGATCGATGGTGCGCGGCATCCGCGCGGTGCTCCCCGGCATGCTCGCCCAGCGCCGCGGCAGCATCATCAACATGTCGTCGGTGGCGTCGAGCGTGAAGGGCGCGCCCAACCGCTGCGTGTACGGCACCACGAAGGCGGCGGTGGTCGGGCTCACGAAGGCCGTGAGCGCGGACTTCCTTCCGCGGGGCGTGCGCTGCAACGCGATCTGCCCAGGCACCGTCGACACGCCAAGCCTCCGCGGGCGGGTGGCCGCGCACGGCGACGCGGCGGGCGCGATGGCCGCCTTCGTGGCACGGCAGCCCGTCGGGCGCCTCGGCAATGCCGAGGAGATCGCGGCGCTGGTGGTGCACCTGGCATCGGATGAATCGGGCTACACCAGCGGCGCCGTGCACGTGATCGACGGCGGCTGGAGCGGCTGAGGGTGGCCCGCGCAAGCACAAGCAAATGACGCTGGCCCCGGACGACGTCCGGGGCCAGCGAAGATTCCCGAAGAGATGTCGCGCCGGGCTCAGCGGCGACGGCGGCCGGTGATGCCGGCGAGCCCGAGCAGCGCGAACGCGCCCGGAGCGGGGATGGTGTAGAAGCCGACGTTGAAGGTCGACTCCGCATCGCCGGCCGAGCTGGCCTGCGCGGTGGACGAGATGATCAGGCGGTACGTGCGG
>Ga0192647_102851_pt1 | contig 10598 bp, 5 predicted proteins | sample LauGreFa1BDMLBSN_2_FD_133046 | JGI IMG/M metagenome (GOLD analysis project Ga0192647, IMG submission 133046) | Freshwater lake microbial communities from Lake Michigan, USA - Fa13.BD.MLB.SN - reassembly | ecosystem: Environmental > Aquatic > Freshwater > Lake | place: Lake Michigan, USA...
CCGGATCGTGCCTGCGTCCGGGCGGGGGCCACTGGTCGGGGCCGATGCCGTTGATCTCAAGCACAAGAAAAGGCCGGTAGGTTGCGATGAAGTCCTGAGGAAATACGGAAGCGTAGCCGTCTTTGCACGTGGTGAGGATCAAATCGGTGTCGCGTGTGCGCGGGAGAGCGTGCCAGAGGTCGGAGAGGAAGAGTGCGGTCACTTCTTGCCTACCGGGGAGGAAAGCGTCGGTGAGCGTGAGTTTCGTCGTGGGCAGCGCGCGCAGATCGGACCAGCGCACGTAGTGGGTTTCCGCGGCAGGCAAGCCAGCGAGTTTGCCGGTGAGAGCGAGGTCCGTGGGCGCGGACCGTTCGCGGTGGAGATCGAGCGCGGAGAGCGGCAGCGCGACGCAGAGCGCGAGCGCGCCAATGCAGGAGCGGCGGCGGAGGGTTCTCATGATAGAAACGCGAAGCTCACTTCAGCGATGACAGTTCGACGTAGCAGACGAGATCGATGGGGCTCTCGACTCCGAGGAATGCGCGGGCCGGGCTGGGCGTTCATTTGGCCGAAGCGAGTTCGTCGTCGCGCGTATTCAGGAACAGGACCACGAGTGCGACAATGGTGAACATCCGGGAGGCGGTCCCCAGGCCGTTCCACTGGGAAGATTGCCACATCAGGAACCACTCGCCGCCGATGGTGACAAACGCGACGAGCCAGAGGAGTAGGTTCAAAACGAGACCAGCCACGGCTAGTTGCTTGGCCCGCTGAAACGTGGCGGCGTCGACGTGCCGCATCTGCCAGAGTCGGCCTGCACCGAGGAAGATAATCACCGAGGCAGCCGCCTCCCAGAGAATGATCGAGGCGTAGCCGAGGTGGTAAATCGGTTCGCTTTGAATTGCGCGCCACATCAGGGCATTGCCCGGAAACGTCGTGTCCATCGCAAGGACATGGCGGACGAATTCGTAGTTCGACTTGTAGTCGGTGACGTTGTTGAGCGCGACGATGAGAAGATAGAGCCCGATGGCAGCGCTGAGGATGATTTTGGAAAGCCGGACGAGCATGGTAGAAAGATTTCGCCGGAGCGCATGCACTGGAGCCAGTGGAGGGAATAGAGGTAAATCATGAGGCAGGCGTGAGGCGAACGATGCGCTTCGGCAGAAGCACATAGAGCGCGCCGTCGGGGCCGGTGATAACGTGGCGGATGCGGCCGTGGTCCTTGAAGAGGACTTCCTGCGAGACGACTTTACCGCCGGCGATCTCAACGCGCACGAGCTGCTCGGCCGCGAGTGACGCGAGGAAGAGTTGGCGCTTCCACTGCGGGAAGAGTTCGCCCGTGTAGAAATTGATCCCGCAGGTCGCGAGCGAAGGCACCCAGTAGGCGATGGGCTGCTCCATCCCTTCCTTCGCGGTGAGTTCCGTGAAGGTCGTGCCATCGTAGTTCATCCCGTAGGTGATGACCGGCCAGCCGTAGTTCGCGCCCCGACGCACGAGGTTGAGTTCGTCGCCACCGCGCGGACCGTGTTCGGAACTGAAGAGCTCGCCGGTGGCCGGGGAAAAAGCGAGGCCCTGAGGATTGCGGTGGCCGTAGCTCCAAATGGAGGGGATGGCGGTGGGATCGCCGACGAAGGGATTGTCGGCCGGAACGCGTCCGTCGTCGTGCAGGCGGTGGATCTTGCCGCCGGGCAGAGCAAGGTCCTGGGCGTGCTGATGCTGGCCGCGTTCGCCGATGCTGAAGAAGACATGGCCCTGGCCGTCGAAAGCGATGCGTGAGCCGAAGTGCCAGTCCGCCTTGATGTGGTGTTCGAGTTTGGCTTGGAAAATCGTCTGCTGCTCGACGAACACACCGTCTTTCAATTTGCCGCGGATGATGTGCGTGAAGGCGGCAGGGGTGCCGTCGGCTTTCGTCTGCTGTTCGCTGTAGGAAAGATAAATCCAGCCGTTGGCTGCATAGTCCGGATGGGGGACGACATCCATGAGTCCGGCTTGGCCGTTGACGTAGATCATGGGCAAGCCGCTGATCGGCCGGGCGGCGAGTTTGCCGTTTTCGATCAGATAAAGAAACCCGCGCCTCTCCGTCATGATCGCCTGCGTCGGCGAGAGAAACGCGAGGGACCACGGCTCGACGACCGCATCGATCCACGTTTCGAGCCTGAAGTCGTGGAGCTGGCTCTTCACCGTCATCGCAGCGGGTGGCGCGCTGACCTTGGTCTGATCGCGCAGCACCTTGGCGCGGGTTTCGCGGAGATAGATGACCATGGCGCGGATTTCCTTTTCCGGAATCGCGGTTCCCCAGACGGGCATGCCCTTTTCGGGAAACCCGGTGCGAATGCTCCGGGCAATGCTCTCATCGTCGCCGCCGTGGAGCCAGGTGTCCTTGAGTAGCGAGGGGCCAGTGCCACTTCCCTCGAGATTCCGGCCGTGGCAATTCGCGCAGAGCAGCGTGTAGCGCTCGGCGACGGTGCCGGCGCGGAAGTCTTGGGCACGGACCGTGGATGCGCCAATTACGGCGACGAAAAACTGGAGCAGTGCACGCGCCCGAGGTTCGCCAAGGAAACAACCACGCCGGCCAAGACCGACACGGGTTCGCTTTGCAGGGCAGGATTTCATCACGCCATTATTCCTTCCACCACGTTGCCCGCGACGCCGGTCAGCCGCACGTCGAGGCCTTGGAACTTTGTGTTCAGGCGGTGGTGGTCGATACCCATCAGCGCGAGCATCGTCGCGTGGAGGTCGTGAACGTTCACCGGGTTCGCCACAGCACGGTAGCCGAGTTCGTCGGTCGAACCGTAAACGGTGCCGGCCTTCACGCCGCCGCCCGCCATGAAAACACTGAAGGCATTGATGTGATGATCACGTCCGCTGCCTTGGCCCATCGGCGTGCGACCGAACTCTCCGCCCCAAAGGATGAGCGTGTCGTCGAGCATCCCGCGCTGCTTCAAATCCGTGATCAACGCCGCCGTGGCCTGATCGACCTCCTTCGCTCCCGCCTTCATCCCGGGCTCGAGGTCGCTGTGATGATCCCATGCGCGGTGGTAGAGCTGGATCATGCGCACGCCGCGCTCCGCAAGCCGTCGCGCGAGGATACAGTTCGAGGCAAAACTGCCGTCGCCGGGCTCTTTCACGCCGTAGAGGTCGAGCATCGCTTGCGGCTCATTCTCAAAATCGGTGAGCTCGGGCACGCTGCTCTGCATTTTGAACGCGAGTTCGTATTGGGCGATGCGGGTCGCGATCTCCGGGTCGCGCGTCTGGTCGGCGAGCAGGTCGTTCATCCGGCGGACTTCGTCGATGACCTGCCGTTGCGTGCTCTGGCACACGCCCTCGGGATTGCCGACATAGTGCACGGCATCGCCGCGCGATTGAAACTGGATCCCTTGGAAACGGCTCGGCAACACGCCGCTCGACCACTGCCGGGCCGAGATCGGTTGGAGGCCGTATTTGCCCTGCGAGTTAAGCACGATGAAGCCGGGCAGATCCTGTGTCTCGGCGCCGAGCCCGTAGAGCAACCATGAGCCCATGCTCGGCCGGCCCTTGATGATCGAGCCGGTGTTCATGAACGCGTGCGCGGTGTCGTGGTTGATCTGCTCGGTCTGCATCGAGCGGATCACGCAGAGGTCGTCCGCGATACTCCCGATGTGGGGGAAAAGTTCGCTCACCTCGGTGCCGGCCTGCCCACATTTTTTAAATGCGGTGAACGCGCCGCGCGCCTTGAGCACGGTGTTTTGCAGCTGCGCGAGTTGCTGGCCTTTGGTGAACGATTCGGGAAACGCCTGACCGTCGAGTTCCTTCAGCTTCGGTTTCCAGTCGAAGGTCTCAAACTGCGACGGCCCGCCCGCCATGCAGAGGAAGATCACGCGCTTCGCCTTCACCGGTAGATGGGCTTCACGGAGCGCGCCGCTCCAGCCCGGCGGCAACGTCGCCGGTGCGCCGGCAGTCGCGCCAGCCCCGGCGGCCGAGAGTTTTTGGTGCATCAACGCCATCGCGAGGCCGCCGAGGCCGTAGGCGCTCTGCGTGAGAAAGGTGCGGCGATTGACGCTCAGGGCGTGGCGGTTGGCATCGAAGGGATTCACGGGAGTCAGTAGCGGGTGATGACTTCTTGGGAGTTGAGCAGCACGCGCGCGACCTGGGTCCACGCGGCGAGTTCGGCGACGTCGCCCGTGGTCGGGGGTGCGAGGCCGATGCGGAGTAGTTTTTTCGCTTCGGCCGGAGCGGAGCGGTAGGTCGAGCGCTGGGTCGCCAGAAACGCCGTGAGCGCAGTTAGCTCGGCGGGCTTCGGGTCGCGGGCCAGCGCGGTGCGGAAGGCCGAGTGCAGACGGGTTTTGTCGTCCTTGCCGCCGGCCGCGATGCGGGCGGCGAAAAGGCGCGCGGCTTCGACGAAGGTGGGGTCGTTGAGCAGGGTGAGCGCTTGCTGCGGGGTGTTGCTCAGGTTGCGCTGTGCGGCGCATTCGTCGCGGGCCGGCGCGTCGAAGTTGGCGAGCATCGGGTGCAGGAACGTGCGTTGCCAGTGCGTGTAGACGCCGCGGCGCCACTGCGCGTCGGCGTCGCTGTTCACGTAGTCGCGATCGGGGAACTGCAGCGCGGCGTAGTAGCCGGCGGGCTGGTAGGGTTTCGCGCTTGGGCCGCCGATGTCGCGCACATCGAGGGCCCCGGCGATAAAGAGGGCGTTGTCGCGCACAAACTCAGCCTCAAGGCGGCGGGGATTTTGCGCGGCGAGCAGGCGGTTGGCCGGATCGGCCTCGCGCAGCTCGGCGCGGTAGTCGCTGCTCTGGCGGTAAGTCGCGCTCGTCACGATCAGCCGGATCATCTGACGTAGGTCCCAGCCGCCGTCGCGGAATTCGGCCGCCAGCCAATCGAGCAATTCCGGGTGCGAGGGCAACTCGCCCTGCGAACCGAGGTCATCCACGGCCGCGCTCAGACCGATGCCGAAATACATCGCCCAAAGGCGATTCGTGACCGCCCGCGCGGTGATGGGGTTGTCGCGGCCCGTGATCCAGCGCGCGAGATCGAGCCGGGTGAGACGCTTGTCCGGCGTGCTTTCGAGCCGGCCGGGCAGAAAACTCGGCGTCGCTGGGGTGACCAGGGGGCCGGTCTCGTCCTGCCAGTTGCCACGGTGCAACAGGCGCACCGGGATCGGCGGCGCGGCTTCGGTCATCATCGTCATGGCTTTGCCGCCGCGGGTGTCGCTGACTTTTGCCACGGCCCGGTGGTAACGCACCATCCCGGCCGAATCTTCCCTCGTGCTCGCAAGCCAAGCGTCGATCACGGAGGCATCCTGCGCGGCAGCGGAGTTTGCCGCCGTCAGCTTCGCCACGGTCGCGGGCGACGCGGAGGCCAACGGCTGCGGGGCGCCGAGCCGACTCGTCGTCACGCGCATCGCGGACAACTCGCCGCCGGTGAGGATGAGCAGCAAGGATTCGCCCGGTTGCAAGGTGATGGGCTCGGCCAAGAGCCAGACCGCGGTCAAATTCTCGGGCGCCTTCACCTCCGGCAGTCTCCAGCCTGCGGTCACGCCGTGCAGTTCGAACCCGTTTTCAAAGCGGGGCGCTTTCGATGTGGCTTCGCCGTAGGCCCAGGAAAGCTCGCGGGCTTTGCCGTCGACCCCGATCACGCTGACTTTCGGCGTGAGGGATTGCGGAGGAAACTTCCACTTCTCGGTCGGCGGTTCGGGCGCGACCGTCACGTCGATCCGAATCGAGGCGAGCCGACCTTCATCGGGGCGGAATTTCAGGCGCAGGCTCTCGCGGAACGCGAGGGGTTTGTCCGGCCGTAGGGTGCCATCCGCTTCAAACACGACGGTGCGCTCCGGCAGGACTTTGTCGCGCAGGCGAAACTCGAAGGTCGCGTCCCGGATCGGTTCCCAGCCGCTCGGCACCCGGCCGAGGTAGGCGCGAGTCTCGTCGGTCCACGCAGTAAAACGGGCGGCCGCGGCGGGGTCCGCCACACGCTGTCGCAGGTTGGCCACCAACGCCGCAAGTTCATCCTTTGCGCGCCCATACCGTGCGGCGAGATACGGACTTTCGACCGCGATCTCGGGCGGGAACGGAAAGTCGTTGTTGAAACCCTTCAGCTCGGGATTCGGGGTGTAGTCGTAGTCGTTGTAAACGCCCCACTGCTTCACGTCGGCGAAGAACGACTGCAGCTCGTAGAAATCCTTGGCCTTGATCGGATCGAACTTGTGGTCGTGGCACTCCGCGCAGCCAAAGGTGCTGCCGAACCACGCCGCCGATACGCCGCGCACGCGCTCGGCGCCGTATTTGGCGAGATACTCGGCAGGCTGGGCGCCGCCTTCACGCGTCATCATGTTGAGCCGGTTATAGCCGGTCGCGACGCGCTGCTCTATCGTCGGGTTGGGCAAGAGATCGCCGGCGAGTTGCTCGGCCGTAAACGCGTCGAAGCGCTTGTTGGTGTTGAACGCGTTGATCACGTAATCGCGATACGGAAAGATCCGCTGATTCTGATCGCCGTGAAACCCAACCGTGTCGCTGAAGCGCGCGATATCGAGCCACCACACGGCCATCCGCTCTCCGTGGTGGGGCGAGGCGAGCAGGCGCTCGACCTGTTTTTCATAGGCGTTGCGCGAGCGGTCGGCGAGGAACGCCGCCGTCTCCGCCGCAGTCGGCGGCAGCCCGGTCAAATCCAACGAAACCCGTCGCAACAGCCGGGTTTTCTCGGCCTCCGGCGAAGGCTTGATTTTCTTCTCCGCGAGGCGCGCTTGGATAAAAGCATCGATGGGATTCGTGACTTTCTTCACCCGCGGCACCTCGGGCTTCACCAACGGCGTATACGCCCAGTGCGGCTCGTAAACCGCGCCCTCGGCGACCCAGCGACGGAAGAGTTCCTTCTGCGCCGGCGTGAGGTTCTTGTGCATCGTCTCCGGTGGCATCGGATCGCCCGCATCCATGATGCGCTGGATGATTTCGCTCTCCTCGGGTTTGCCCGGGACGATCGGAATCAGGCCGCTCTTCGTCGGCTTGAGGGCCTCCTCGCGGAGGTCGAGCCGCATTCCTGCCTCCCGGCTCTTTGAATCGAAGCCGTGGCAGTGAAAGCACGTATCCGACATGATCGGCCGGATATCGCGGTTGAAGGACACGGGGAGATCGGCCGCCCGGGCCCCGTGGACCAGCGGCAGCAATCCGAGCGGAATCAAGGAGCGAAGGATAGATCGCTTCATAGCGAAGGAGCAAAAGGCAGCACGACGCAAAGACCGGCCCGGAAACGGGCGGACTGCCGAGCAATCAAGCCCGGGCGCAGACAGTTGCGCCCGAGCCGAAGATTCGAGCCCTCAGAACCGATAGGTCACGGAGGCGCGGAAGTTGATGCCGCTGCCGGGAACCACCAACATGCGGGAGAGCGAGGCGAGGATGTGCTCCTTGTCGAATACGTTGTCGATATTCGCCTGATATGTCCACGCGCCGCGGGTATAGCCAGCCGAGAGATCCACGAGCGTGCGGGCGGGAAGATAGAAGCTCGGAAGATTCGGAATCAGCCGGGTGGGCGTGCTCGCGGCCGTGACTCCGGAAGCGGCATCACCCGGGCGCTTGTCCAGCCAATTGGCTCCGGCGGACACGCTGAAACCCTTCAAAGCGGTGTTTTGAAACTCATAGCGCGCCCAAGCGGCGGCGGACTTCTCGGCCGTGCCGCGGAATGGAACATTGAATGGGTCGCGGTTGGTAAAGGCGGTATAGTGGCCGATGACGGTCAGTCCCTTCTGGATCTCGAACGTTCCCTCCAGTTCCCAGCCCTTCGCCACTCGGTCGGAGAACAGATTCGGAAGGCGGGGATTCGGGGGCGGGCTCGTAAGATTGCCCGGGTTGGTGACGGAAAACGCGTTTTGGTTAATTTTGAAGTAGGTGACCGACAACTGCAGGCGATTCTCCATCAGACGAACGCGACCACCGAATTCATCCTGAATGCCTTCGGAGAACGCCGGGGTGCCGGGCGGGGAGATGCTGCTGGCAATCGGCGACGCGTTCTCTGCATGGCCGTAGAAGAGCGAGACGTTCGGAGCCGGCTTCACGACCACACCGTAGTTGACCGTGGTTGCATCGGAGTTGACCGTGGAACTGGTGCGGCCGGGCAGCAATTGCCTCGTTCCGTTGCGGGACTGAAGTTTCGATACGCCGGCGGAGAAGATGGCTCGCCCGTCGAATGCCGCGACACTTTGGTTGAGGTAGTATTGGCGGGTGAGCTCGAGTATATCAAATCGATCGAGCGTCACTCCCGTGCTCCGGTATTGGCCCAGCACGACGTTATCCATGTTGATCGGCACGCCTTCACTGCCGACGACAAAGACAGACGCGTCCCCATCGGGCAGGCGTCGCGTGTAGGCGAAGCCGGCGCTGGTCGTGGACTTCACGCTGGCCACGGTGCGCTCGTAGACCCAGTCGTTTTGGAAGTTCTGCCGCTTCTCAATGATATCTGCGGTTGACCCCGTTTGGTTGAACGTGCGGTTCTGCACGGCTGCAGGCGACGGGGCGAAGGCCGGCCCTGGACCGAACACCGTGAAGGGAATATACCGACCTGTGTTGGGATCGCGTGCACCGCCGTCACCGTTGGTTGAGGCGAAGTTGAGCTGGAACGTGCGCATCGCGTAGTTGACTTGACGGGCGGCTACGCGGACGGACAGGTGGTCGGTCAGTTCGCTCGTGAGGAAGGCCTGGAAAGAAGTGCGTCGGTCCGTGCGGTAGACATCGTCGTTGTAGAAGGCGGTGGTGGGCGATACGCCGGAGAGCATCCGCGCTTCGTTGGTCGAGCCGGCCGAAGGGTCGATCGGAAAGCCGAGGTAAGTCCCCGCCTTCCACTTCAGGAACTCTGCCTGGACGGTTAGCTTGGTGTTGGGCGCAAGCTGGTAGGAAAGGGAGGGAGAGATGCTGTGACGCTGTGTGCGGGTCTTGTCATAGTATGCGTCGTAATCGCGGTAGGTGGCCAAGAGGCGGTAGGCGAATTTGCCGCTCGAGTCCCCGAGTCGTCCGGTGGAGTCGAGCTCCACGCCGCCTGCATCGAAGGCGCCGTATTCGAATCGCACGCTGTGGCGGGGACTGACGAATAGTGGCTTCTTGGTCACGTGGTTGACTGTGCCGCCGGGATTGCCTGAGGGCGAGATGATGGCGTTCGGCCCTTTGACGACCTCGATGCGATCGAGCAAGAACGGGTCCAAGTTGTTGTAAGAATTCGAGTAAAAGCCATCCACGGTTTGTCCGTCCCATTGGAAGCCGCGCACGGTGACGCGGTCCAAGCCGTTAGGGAGGGTGGATTCCGTTACTCCGGAGATATACTTCAGGGCGTCGACGGTTCGGACCGCTCCGACGTCTTTCAGGAGGGCCTCGGGCACTACGCTAATGGCCTGCGGCGAGTCGAAAATGGACGTGCGGAGACGGCCGCCGCTCGTCGCTTCGGAAGCTTGGTAGCGATTGGGCGCCTGGCCGGAGACTTCGAAGGCGGAGAGTTTGACGACTTCGCCGGCGGGAGCGGGAGTCTGGGCATCGACCGCGGTCGAGGCGGCGAGCCAGCCGACGACAGCGGCGAGGAAGGTGCGGGGGGATTTCATGGGTTGGGTCTTCGGTGTGGGTTTGGGTTGCGGATCGGAAACAGGTCCGACCTCCCAGGTGCGCGGCTTGCTTTCGGCGACGCGTTTGCGGCTGACGACCAAGGCGCCCGTGGAGGCGTCCTGCGCTGACTCGAGGGCCGTGCCGGCCAGCATGCGGTCGAGCGCTTCGCGTGGAGCGAGGTCGCCGCTAACGGCGTTGGTGGTGACGCCACGGACGCGATCGACGAGGTAGACGATCGGCGTGCCGGCGGCGGCCGCGAATTGCTTGAGCGTGACGGCGGCGTCGCCGCGGGGGAGGTCGAAGGCCCGCTTCTCAGCAGGTGCCGCCACCGGGGTTGCCGCGCCGGCGACGACGGCGCTGCACAGGGCAGCGACGGCGAGGGGCGCGGAGACGTGGGGTGACAGCATGCGGAGGAACAGGGCTACTCCTGAAACGCAGCGGCGGACCAAACGACCTGGTCGCGACGGAAAGATTTTTTTAGGGCGCGAAACGCGCGGGGGAAAATTCAGATGGATCGCCACGTCGCTCCGCTCCTCGCGATGACAATGGGGGACCACGACTCAGCGGGCGCGGCGGAGGTGGATCTCGTGCTCGCCGCGCCGCTCGCCGACGATCTCGCCGTCCCGCTCGAGCAGGCGGACAAATGCCTCCGCTTCGTCCAGCGCGAAGGTCCCGCCGACGCGGCGGACGGCGAGAGATGCGTCCGCGAGGACAAGTTGGATCCGGCTGCGCGCGTTGAAACGCGCGACGACGTCGGCCAGCGGCGCCTCGGCAAAATCGACCAGCGTGCCCTGCCACGCCAGGGCCGCACGCAGCGCCGCAGGGTCGACCTTCTCGACCGCCGGCGCCGGCACGTGCCTCGGCAAGACGATCCGTTCGCCCGCCGCCACCAGCGGGGCCGTCGCGGCGGCAGCCGAGGCGGGGCCGTCGGCACCGACGCGGACTTTGCCCTCGCTCACCAGCACCTCGACATCACCCGCGGCCGTGTAGCGGACGTTGAAAGCGGTGCCGACGGCGCGGACCGCCACCTCGCCCGCAAGCACGACGAAGGGCCGCCCCGGATCGGGCGCGACC
>Ga0192647_102853_pt1 | contig 10596 bp, 9 predicted proteins | sample LauGreFa1BDMLBSN_2_FD_133046 | JGI IMG/M metagenome (GOLD analysis project Ga0192647, IMG submission 133046) | Freshwater lake microbial communities from Lake Michigan, USA - Fa13.BD.MLB.SN - reassembly | ecosystem: Environmental > Aquatic > Freshwater > Lake | place: Lake Michigan, USA...
TCGCAATGCCGACAATACTTTTTCCCGTTTGGGAAGTGTATTGAAGGATGCCAAAAACTATACCTATCAGAACAGTACAGATTATGTCAATGTTAGGAAGTTTACTTTATTGGGTGATCCAGTCATGCGACTCGCCATGCCGGAGCATTATATAACAACCAATGCAATCACACAGGAAGGGTCCTCCAAAACTGTTGACACCTTGAGCGCATTGAATAAATACACTGTCACAGGAGAGATAAAAACTGCAGCTGGCAACTTGCTCTCTTCTTTCAACGGAAATATTTATCCGGTTTTATATGACAAGCCCAAAAACCTGAAGACATTGGCCAATGATGCTGACAGCAAGTCCACGTCCTTTTCTTCATATGCCAATATTTTATACAAGGGAAAAGTAAAAGTAGAAAACGGGAAATTCAGTTTTACGTTCACTTTGCCCAAGGACATCGATTATGCATACGGGAAAGGGAAGCTTTTGTATTATGCTGAAAATGGCAGCATGGACGCCAGTGGATCCTACCAGGAATTTAACATCGGCGGATCAGGCAGTCCATCTATGAGCGATGTGAAGGGTCCAGATTTGAAATTATACCTCGATACCCTTTCTTTCCAGTCAGGTGATGTGGTTGGATCAGATCCCTTCATGTATCTGCAGCTGTCAGACCCCTCTGGCATCAATCTATCTGAAGCTGGCATTGGACATCAGATCGCAGCAGTTCTTGACGGTCGTTATGCTGACCCTATCTTACTGAATGAGTATTTCAAGCCGACGGGAAATGGCAGTGGTTTGCTGGTGTATCAGTTGGAAGGACTTTCTGCGGGTAAACATCGACTGGAAATCAAAGCATGGGATGTATACAACAATTCATCTACTGTGTCGGTTGAATTTATGGTTCAGTCAACCAATGCTGAAATCATCAAACGGTTTATTGCATTCCCCAATCCATTCAGTGAGCGGGTGCAGCTATCAGCCGATCTGAATATTTCTGATCTTGGACAAACGGTCTTGCTTGATGTGTATGGCATGGATGGCAAATGGATCAAACACCAAGAGCAGACACTCAATCAAAAAGGAAGCTTCAATGTGGGTTTTGAATGGGATGGAAAAAATATGCAGGGCATGACAGTTCAAAAAGGAATCTACCTCGTAAAGCTTTCGATTGTCTCCAAACAAGGAAAAAACACTTCAAAAGTGCTAAAGCTCATTAAGCTTTAATGAGGATTGCTTATTTTTACCAACATAAACCACCGATTATAGTCACATTTTTACCCGACTTTATTACTTAATATTTATTGATCAATTCATTCAACCATGAGACAATTACTCAAGGTATTATTTGGGGGTTTATTGCTTACACTTGCTCAACAATTGTACGCACAGAACACACTCAATGTGGTAACAAGTGCAGTTCCTTTTCTGAGAATTTCACCAGATGCAAGGGCAGGTGGAATGGGTGACTTAGGAGTTGCGACCATGCCGGATGCGAATGCACAATTCTACAATCTTGCCAAATATCCCTTTGCAAAAAACAATTCAGGCATTGGGCTCACTTATACACCGTGGTTGAAGGACTTGGGATTGAATGATGTTTTCCTCGCATCTTTGGCAGGGTATACAAAAATTGACGAGACCCAATCCATTTCAGGATCACTGAGATATTTCAATTTGGGAAACATTGAGTTTACCGACAATTTCGGGAATTCACTGGGAACCGGAAGGCCGAGGGAGTTGGGATTGGATTTTGGCTATTCCAGAAAACTTTCAGATCAGTTGAGTTTGGGCGTTGGACTCCGATACATCAATTCAGCTCTGGCCAATGCACAGATTGGAGGTGTTGCTTACAGACCAGGCAATGCTGTGGCAGGTGATTTGGGCATTTATTATGTTTCCAATCCGGAGGATTTGACTGGACTTTCATTGGGACTGGCCATGACAAACATGGGGTCTAAAATCAGTTACACAGGTGACGCAACACAGAAAGATTTCATTCCTGCCAACATGACCCTTGGTGCGATGTACACAATCATCAGCAATGAAGTCAATCGTATTTCTTTGGGAATGGACATTCACAAATTGATGGTTCCAACACCTCCGTTGTTGGGTGACAGTGCAGGTATGACCAATTACCGTTCCAAGAGTGTAGTAGGAAGCTGGTTTTCTTCTTTTGGGGATGCACCAGGGGGATTTTCCGAGGAGTTCAAAGAGTTTGCTTTTTCCTTGGGCGGAGAGTTTATCTATAATGAGCAATTTGCAGTGCGTGCGGGATATTTTTATGAAAATAAAAACAAGGGCAATCGTCAGTATTTTTCAATGGGTGCCGGATTCAAATACAATAACCTTGACATCAATCTTTCATACCTGATACCCTCGGGTACAGGGGTGAATAGGAATCCGCTTTCCAATACCATCCGCTTCAGTTTGCTCTTCAATCTGGGTCCAATCGAAGAGTAATCATCCCACAAATTTGTTTTCACTATTTTTATAAAAAATAGTTGATGTCTTACAGAATTGGATTTGGCATAGATTTTCATCAGTTGGTGGAGGGCAGAGATTTGTGGATTGGCGGTGTGAAGATTCCTCACCACATGGGTGCAAAAGGGCACAGTGATGCCGATGTTTTGTTGCATGCCATTTGTGATGCCATGTTGGGAGCATTGTCGCTTGGTGACATTGGCGTACATTTTCCTGATACAGATGCTGCTTATAAAAACATCGATAGTAAAATCCTTTTGGCAAAAACATTTGAACTGATCTCTTCAAAAAAATATGCTGTAGTCAATGTTGACAGCTCTCTTTGTTTAGAAGCCCCTAAAATAAAACCTTTCGTTGCAGCAATGCAACAGTGTATTGCTTCCATCTTGCACCTAACACCTGATGACGTTTCAGTCAAAGCAACAACAACTGAAAAAATGGGATTTGTCGGAAGGGAAGAAGGTTTGGTGGCATATGCCACGGTGCTGTTGCAGAAAAAAATTTAACCAAACAGCCTTTTAAAATATCTTCAGTACTGATCTGCTTCGCATGGATCTTTGTAGATTTGCAAAAAAGTATTTTTGAAGGTTCAGATCGTCAACAAATCAACCCATGCCTTGCCCGCCTATGCCACATCTGGTTCATCAGGCATGGATCTCAGAGCCTTTCTTTCCCATCCCATCACGCTTGCTCCAATGGAACGCATGTTGGTGCCAACTGGATTGTTCATGGAAATTCCACAGGGGTTTGAAGCCCAGGTCAGGCCTAGAAGTGGACTTGCCATCAAGCAAGGAATCACTTGTCTAAATACACCAGGAACAATCGACGCAGATTATAGAGGAGAAATAAAAGTAATATTGATCAATCTTTCCAATGAGCCTCAAGTGATTGAAGACGGTGATCGAATCGCGCAAATGGTTTTTCAAAAAGTTGAGCAGGTTGAATGGGTCGAAACAGATCATCTGGGAGAAACCCTCAGAAGCGAAGGGGGATTTGGACATACTGGTAAAAAATGAACAACATGAGATCGTTTGGCATCATCATAATCAGTTTGGTTTTATTTGCATCATGCAGATCTACCCGAAAACTCACCAATGTGATCGCTCCCAAAGACAGTGTAGTTACCGTTGTCAATCCATATGATTCTGATTCTGCAAAATTTGTAAGGGCAACGATGCAGAAAATCAAGGATCGCCAAATACAATTCAAGACTTTTTCCTCAAAAATCAAGGTTGATTACAATGATGACAAAAACCGAAAATTCGATTTCAATGCTTTTTTCAGGATGCAAAAGGACAGCGCCATGTGGATATCCATTGTTGCTGCCTTGAACATTGAAGCATTTCGTGTTTTGATCAGACCGGACAGCATCATCATACTGGATAAGCTGAACAGAACAGTTCAGCGCAAGCCGTTCTCCTATTTGCAGGTGATTACCAAGGTGCCCTTCGATTACCAGACGCTCGAGAACCTTATTTTGGGAAATCCAATCTACCTAGACAAAGAAGTCATGGCTTTCTCTGAAAAAACAGAAACGCTCTCATTTTCTACAGTTGGAGAAGCGTTCAAGCATTTTATGACCGTGGGTAAATATGATTTGAATGTATTGTTCAGTAAACTGGATGACATTGATGTTGCAAGAAGTCGAACGGCCAATCTTGCATATGCAGGATATGTGCCTATTGCCGATCGGATTTTTGCGGAAGAACGGAAAATTGATTTAGCTGAGAAAACACAGATTCAGATAGCGTTGGATTTCAAACAAGTTGAGTTTGACAAGCCGATCAGCTTTCCATTCAGCATCCCAAAGAATTACAAAGCTATAAATTAACTTATTCTTTAAATGCAAATTAACAACTTCGGGTAGTCTTTTCGAATTCATCATGAGATCAATCAAATCAATCGCATTCATTTTTATTCTTGTTTTATCTGCTTTGTGCTCATTGGCCCAAACACGTGAAGAGTTGGAAAAAAGGAGAAAAGAAATTCAACAGGAAATCCAGGATCTTCAGCGTGCACAATCAGAAATTTCTAAAGACAAAAAAGCAGGTCTTTCACAATTAAAATTGATTGAAAGGAAATTGCGTAGTCGCTATGCTGTTATTGAGAATCTCAATGACGAAATGAAAATGATTGACAATACGATTTTCAATGATAACAGAGAGATTTATCGTTTACAAAGGGAACTTGATACGCTCAAAAAGCAATATGCAAGAACAATTGAATATGCTTACAAGAACAGAAGCAGTTATGATATGATGAATTTCATTTTTTCTGCGACTAGTTTCAATGATGCGGTCAGAAGGGTAAGCTATTTGAAAACCTATCGACAGTATCGTGACGAGCAGGTAGGAAATATCAATCGTACTCAAAAAGATTTGTCTGTCAAGATCAATACACTTACGCAAGACAAAAAAGAGAAAGGCAAGGTATTGTCAGAGCAAAACAAACAAAAGGAGCTGCTTGAGTCAGAGAAAAAGGAAAAAAATCAGTTTGTTACAAAATTGAAATCACGCGAAAAAGAAATTGAAAAGGAGATGGCTGCCAAACGTAAGATAGAGCGCAGCCTCCAAACATCCATCGCTGCCATTGTGAAAAGAGAAATTGAAGCAGCGAGAAAAAAGGCAGAGGAAGATGCTAAAAAAGCTGCTGCTTCAACAGCAACCAAGCCTGCTGAAATCAAAACTTCTGCTGCATCTGCCGCTGCCCCGGCAACGACCAGAAAAGTCAATGTGCTTGAAAACACACCAGAAGTAACAAGGGTTTCAGTTGGATTTGAAAACAACAGAGGCAATCTTCCATGGCCAGTTGACAAGGCCACAGTTACTGCTGGATTTGGCCGTCAAAAAATTGAAGGCACTTCAATCATTGAGGATAATATTGGGATGACGATTCAAACTGTATCCGGATCAAATGTCAAGGCGGTATTCGATGGAACAGTTGCTACAGTGTACGATGTTGCCGGAAGCCAAACCATTACCATCAAACACGGAAAATATTTCACCACCTATTACAATCTATCGAGTGTCCTTGTTGCCAAGGGTACAGTTGTCAAAATGGGGCAGCCAATTGGCAAAGCTGCTCAGAATGATGATGGTGAGGGTGAAATTATTTTTGTTGTGAACGTTGAATCTAAGTTTGTTGATCCGGAAGATTGGTTGAAAAATCGCTAGGCTTATTTTCTCAACACTTGATCGTACAGCAATTCATATTGTGGCACGATTTTATGGATATCAAATCTCTCTGCTTGTTTCCTCGCCTCCAAACTGAAAGCTTCAAGTATTTTATCATTTTCAAGAATGGAGATTGCGTAACTGCTCATTTGCTCTACGTCGCCTATATCACATAAAAATCCATTTTTACCATGGGTGATGATTTCTGGTATTCCACCCGCATTGGTCGCAACTACAGGAGTTCCAGTTGCCATTGCTTCCAATGCTGCCAATCCAAAACTCTCATACTCTGATGGCAGCAGAAATAAATCTGCAATAGCGTATATGTCTTCCATATCTTGTTGCTTGCCCACAAATCTTGTTTCTTCAAATATTCCCAATTCTCTGCAGAGTTCCTCTGCCATGTGGCGTTCAGGTCCGTCGCCTACAAGCAATAACTTTGAAGGGATTGATTTTTTTATTTTATTAAATGTATAAATCACATCAGGAATTCTTTTTACTTTTCTAAAGTTGGAGGCATGCAGAATTACTTTCTCTCCATTCGGGGCAATTGCTTTTTTGAATGCGTCCAATGGTTTTACCGAGAATCTGTTGATATCAACAAAATTGTGGATGACAGAAATATCTTTTTTGATATCGAAGTTTTCCAAGGTTTCTTTTCTAAGATTATCGGAAACAGCAGTGATGGCATCGCTCTTGTTAATTGAAAATGTAACGACCGGTGCATAAGTCTTGTCTCTTCCAACAAGGGTAATGTCTGTTCCATGCAATGTGGTGATGAATGGGACATGTATTTTTTCTTCTGCCAAAATTTGTTTGGCCATAAAGGCAGCAGATGCATGTGGAATGGCATAATGAACATGCAGCAAGTCCACATTATTGTTCTTAACTACATCCACCAAAGTACTTGCCAAAGCAGTTTCATATGGCGGAAAATCAAACAATGGATATGAAGGAACCCTTACTTCGTGGTAGAAAATGTTTGCGCTGAAGCCTGTGAGCCTGACAGGTTGTTGGTAAGTTATGAAATGAATCCCATGTCCTTTGTCTGCCAGCGCTTTGCCCAATTCAGTAGCCAATACGCCACTTCCGCCAAAGGTTGGATAACATACGATACCAATATTCATGTGATTCAAATCTAATATGAAGGTACCATTAATGCCATCAATAATATCAAAAATGGTTAGCTTAGTCCATAAATTCTCACTTCATGAAACAACTTGTTCTATTTGCATCCATACTTTGCTCATGTTGGGCTGTAGCCTCTGCTCAATCAGATGATTCATTGACCATCAAAAAAATTTCAGATGAAATTTTCATGAATGGTACAGCGTACAGCCATTTGAGGTATCTATGTAAGAAAGTTGGACCCAGGCTTTCAGGATCGACTGGAGCAGCTCTTGCTGTTGAACAAACTGCAAGAATGTTGCGCGAAGCGGGAGCAGATACGGTATACCTGCAACCCTGTATGGTTCCTCGCTGGGTCAGAGGTGAAAAGGAAGTGGGGAATGCCCTTTTGGTGGATGGAAAGAAACTAGCATTGAATATAGTTGCATTGGGCAATGCTGTTGGAACACCTGCGCGTGGAATCAATGCGGAAGTTGTAGAGGTGAAAAATTTCAAGGAGTTGGAAATGCTCGGAGCCGACCGTGTGAAAGGGAAAATTGTTTTTTACAACTACAGAATGGATCCTAGGTACATCAATACTTTCCAGGCTTATGGAGAAGCAGGAGCTTACCGCAGTCAGGGTCCCTCTCGCGCCGCTGCAATGGGAGCTGTAGGGGTCATTGTAAGAACGCTTTCACCGGTATTGGATGACAATCCACATACAGGAGCAACCAGGTATGATGAAGGGAAACCAAAAATTCCTGCTGTTGCAATCAGTACCAATGGTGCAGTTGAATTGAGTAAGTTGATTCAAGCTAAAAAGGTAAAATCCATTTATGTCAAAACCAATTGTAAAATGTTGGAGGATGTGCCATCATACAATGTAGTTGGTGAAATAAAGGGGATTGAATACCCTGACGAGATCATTACTGTAGGCGGACACCTCGACAGTTGGGATCTGGCTGAAGGAGCGCACGATGATGGAGCTGGTTGTGTGCAAAGCATTGAAGTCATCAGGGCTTTGAAAGCATTGGGAATGCAACCAAAGAGAACCATCCGTGCCGTGATGTTCATGAATGAAGAGAATGGATTGAGGGGCGGAACCAAATATGCAGAGCTTGCAAAAGTCGAAGGCAAAAAATTTATTATGGCGTTGGAGAGTGATGCAGGCGGATTTACCCCAAGGGGATTTGGATACAGTGCAAGTGCGGGACAGTCGGCAGCAATTGAAAAATGGCAATCTCTTTTTGTGCCATATGGAGCTTCTGAATTCAAACGCGGTGGAGGTGGTGCAGATATTGGTCCGTTGAGACCACTTGGTACTGCATTGATAGGATTGAATCCTGATTCTCAACGCTACATGGACTTACACCATGCCAAAACGGATGTTTTTGAAGCGGTCAGTGAGCGAGAATTGAATTTGGGTGCTGCAGTGATGACGGCAATGGTATACCTGGTTGCTCAATACGGATTATAATTTTCCAATAGCAAACAGCGTGGGTTGTTTAGGAATTTCCACATTGGATTTTTTCCATTCCCTGACTGTTTTTGTTTTGATCCATTCCTCTTTTGAGGTGATATGGTAGCCAATACATATTGCTGTGCTGTTATCAAGATGTTTTAACAGTGATTGAAACAATTGGTTGTTTCTATAAGGAGTCTCGATGAAAAGTTGCGTCGAATTTTCTTTGATAGATCTGGACTGCAACAATTTGATTTGTGTTGCACGCTCTGCATCCTGGATAGGCAGGTAGCCATTGAATGCAAATGCTTGTCCATTGAACCCACTTGCCATCAGTGTCAGCAAAATACTGCTGGGCCCAACCAAGGGTTTAACAGGGATATTGCTTTTTTGCGCAAGGGCAACCAGGAGATGTCCAGGGTCTGCAACACCTGGACAGCCTGATTCACTCGCAATGCCAATCGTTTTTGATGCAGAGATGGCTTTGGTGAATGCAGGAATGAGTTCAGCTTCGTTTTTGTCTATTTCATGCCATTCCTTTGCATCAATATCAAATTGCTTGTCCAATTTTTTAAAAGCTCTTCTTGCTGTTCGAAGGTTTTCAACAAAAAATATTTCACAGGCATTGATATGGGCTGAAATATATGCTGGGAGAGCATCGTAGCCGTCTTCTGCAATACTGATTGGAATGAGAATTATGTTGGCCTTGTTCATTTACGCGTTGTTTTCACTTCATGCATGGTGATGGTTGCTGCAACTACAGCGTATGCAGGTGCAAAAATCCATCCAACAAATACGATACAATGCATCAGGTAAAATACCATGCCATTTCCAATTGCGAGTCCCCTGTGCTGATTGATAAATGTCGAACTGTTGAAATTGCTTGAATTGAATTTTTCGAAAGAGTAGTTGAGCATTGAAAATCCGTAAAAGTAGCATTCTACCATACCTGCCAGTAGCGGTGTTGCCCATCCTAGGAGTGGAAGCATTGATATAAAAATAATTGCGATGACGTAAATGGTTTGCCAAACGGTGTTGCGGGCAGCCATTTTGATGCCATCAACCATCAATTCAATATAATGTTGTGGTTGAACAGGCATGGGTGTTTGTTCGAGAATGGAGATTGTTCTTTGCGTAAGAAAACTAAAGACCGGTGCTCCTAAAATCAACCAAATGTATTTAAACATAGAAAAGTAAAGCAGCATCAGAATAATCCATATGATGATTCCACCTATGGTGAAAAGAAAACCAATCCAACTCTGATCCAAAGTTGTCAGCCATTTCTGGAGTCCTGTTTCAACATTCAGCCAGTTGATGACTGCATTGGCGGATTTAGAAAAGAAGTACATGCTGACGGCAAAAAGAACTGCATATATGAGTCCGGGTATCAATATCCATTTCCAAAGTTTATGTGTTTTGATCAGCTCGTGCGCTTTGAAATAGGACTGAATGGATATGATGAAATCTTTCAGCATGATAATGATGAAGGGCAAAATAACGATTAAAGCTGAATTAATGACTCTATTCAGAATATTGAATTGGTTAACTTTAATTGAAATTCATCTTTGATGAGCACTCTACAATCTATTCAACCCGCAACCAGAAAACAATTTGAAAGATTTAAAATAGTATTTGGCATCATCTTGTTATTCTTGATGCTGAAGATCAATCCTGTTGGTTTGGATCCACTTCCATGCAAGGTATTGGCCATTGCAACACTCATGATATGTTGGTGGATCACAGAGGCGCTCCCCATGCCGGTAGTAGCATTGCTCCCATTGATACTATTTCCCATGATGGGGATTTCAACAGTGAGTGAAACAGCAGCTCCATATGCCAATGAGGTGATTTTTCTTTTTATGGGTGGATTTATGATTGGGCTCGGCATTGAGAAATGGGGATTGCACAAGCGCATTGCATTAAAAATTGTTTCAATTACCGGGTCCAGCGGCAATAGAATTTTATTGGGATTTATTCTGTCAACCGGATTCATAAGCATGTGGTTGAGCAATACTGCAACAACCATGATGATGTATCCCATAGCCATCTCCGTGATCTCAGTTGTTCTCAACATGAATGAGAAAGATAGGGCCAAGAAAAATTTTGCATTGGCCATGATGATTTCAATTGCATATGCTTCCAATTTCGGCGGCATTGCTACCATCATCGGAACTCCGCCCAACGCAGCCTATGCCTCGTATATCAGCAAAAAGTACCAAGTGGATATTTCTTTTTTTGATTGGATGATTGTGGCCATGCCTATTGCCATATTGCTGTTGATTTTTTTATTTTTTGTCTTGGTATTGGTTTTCCCCAACCACATCAAATCCAATAAAACTTTTGAAAACATGATTGCAACGGATCTGGATGAACTGGGTCCT
>Ga0192647_102856_pt1 | contig 10576 bp, 11 predicted proteins | sample LauGreFa1BDMLBSN_2_FD_133046 | JGI IMG/M metagenome (GOLD analysis project Ga0192647, IMG submission 133046) | Freshwater lake microbial communities from Lake Michigan, USA - Fa13.BD.MLB.SN - reassembly | ecosystem: Environmental > Aquatic > Freshwater > Lake | place: Lake Michigan, USA...
AAAAAAACCCAGCCTAAGCTGGGTTTTTTGTGTAGCAGTTTGTTTAGCTTAAAGTGCGATTGAGCTAGAAACTTTTTGTTTTGAACCATCTGGATCATCCATGCAGCCAGACAAGCCAACAATCATTAATGCCATAGCTAAAAGTGCTAAGATTTTTTTCATAAATATATCCTCCAATGGGTTTAAATTATTTTATTTATTGTGCGCCAATTTATAAAGCACGTGTATTTTATATCATGACTAGAATGATGATGCAATACTAAAAGTAGTTTAGTTGTGTTGATTATTTATAAGGTATTAATATTTTTTGGTAAGTCGAATGAAATTGATTTACCAGTCCATTTTACGGTGCCTATCGTTGTCCATGGCGCAGAAATATTTATATGTAATTGATCATGAACCCAGTAGTTAGGGGCTGAAATTCTTTTAAGTTTAATGTTAAATACTGTGCTGTCGAGATTTAAACCAGCTTTCTGTCCCCAAAAAGCGGTCACTTTCATGATGAACTTTTCCAACCGTGTATTATTAATGGTGGGTGTTACTGCAATATTTGCCCACATCGAGTGCACACGTCCCCAATTTGGGGCTAATAATCGTCCTTGCTCGTTTACAAAAGGTAACCACTTTTCAATACCATTTTGATCTGTGTAAGTAATAGCCAATATGTGGTCATAACCTGCAAAATGATCATGTAGGTAAAGCGCATGTGGTGTAATGCCTAGAAAGGTTAATGAAACCATAATCAGTGCGTTACTGGCTTCTGCAATAGGCGTGCTGAGAGCGCTGTGTTTCGCATTAAAATCCAGTCTGTAAATCAGTCCGTAATGTAGGGTGCTATTTATTTGTAAAATGAATATAGCGATAAATATTTTGGCCAGTTTTCTTGAAAAAGCCTTGGGTTTACTCTTGGCGAAGGTTTCAAAAATATTATGATATAAGGTGTTGTTTTTTAGTGCAGGTGATATTAGGCAGTCAGAATCGCAAGTGATTCGTGCGCGGGAGTCGGCAATAGAACGATACTTGTTTATTGCGAGTGTGTAGATACCCGGTAAGCTCAATATAACGCCTGCCGGATATAAATAACGCATTTTTTTCAGAATTTGTATATAAGTGTCTACGCCTGAATAAATATGATTTGAGTTGTCCAATGCATATAAATCAAGCAATAGTGTTTCTGGTTTTATTTTGGATATAAGGGGGTAGTTTTGGGCATGATTCTGTGCACTTTTGAAATCTATGCAATTAAAGATATCAAAATGATTAAGAATGAGTATAGTGCGACTGCATAAGGGGCATTGTTGATCATAAAATACGGTTAAAGAATGTTGTGTGGACGTTAACAGATTGGCAATAGATCGCCACCAGCTGAAAGGCACTAGAAGTGTATAGCATATTAACATTCCCATTCCAAAAGGATAAATATTTAAGGATAGGGTGATCCCTAAATGCATTCCTAGGCCAATTAGTAAATAAATGCATCGTAATCGGTGATTAGAGAAAAAAAATATGAAGGTAAATTGAAAAACTAGGATGGTATAGCCTATAGTTTTTTGTAATAGCTCATTGTTAAGCAAAAATGACATGTCAAGACTGGAAACATAGTAGGGCTGGGTCGATGGTAGCCAAGAACCAAGGCCATTTCGCCAGTGTTCAGCAAATAGCTTGTGTATGGCTGAGTCAAAATATAGGAAGCCAAGACAAACAAAGACTGGTAGGTAGTAAGAAAGACTTGAAACGGTATTTTTTGGATAAGTATTGTAATGCGTAAAAGGAGTGCTGAGTTTGAGCCTAAGGCTGTCTATTGAAAATGCTCGGTCACCAGGCATAAAAATTAGAAAAAAACCGAGTCCAATCATAAATGAATCAAAGCCACCGTCAAAATCACGTTGCATAGTAGTGAAATTAACAAAAACGATCCAGAAGATGTAGTTAGTAATAACTGCAAATTGATAGCGATAACCTAATGTTATAAAGCTGGCAATAATTCCCCAAAGGCATAAAAAAAAAGGAATCATCGGGAACTCGACATCTATATAAGGTATAGGGTCGAAAATTAAATGGTTGAAATAAAGCAGGAAAAAAATTTCTTGTAAAGTCACAATGCCGTAAAGAATGCGGAATAATCCAATTCCTGTAGCGGTAACTTGTTTAGATTGGAGAGCTAAAATGTTGGAGGTTATAATGTTGAACATTTCATTAAGAAAATGTGCAAATTATAATACAGTTAGAAAGAATATATTGTTATAAATTTATACAGCGGTATAGTCGCTAACTAAACTTAGAAAGATTAGGAAGCGACCTAGGGTATAGCTCTAGACGGTTTGTCAGGCTTATTTTTCGTCGTCTGGATGAGGAGCAAATATCCATTTCAAAAGGCCGTATACAGCAGCAACAACAACAACAGCACCTACCATACCAGCTGGTGTTTTTAATGTTTCAGTTAGATCTAAAATAAATCCCATCTAATGTGACTCCTACCTAAAATTTTTATATTTGAGAAATTGCTAATTTCATAGCAAACCGATATTGCATGATACTTCAGGCAATTATAAAGTCAAGGGTTATTGTTGAAAATCACAAAAATATAAAAGGTAAAATAACTATTCTTGACTAATGTTGTTAAAGCTCTACAACCAATGTGATATAGTTTAAACTCTGTTTTTGAAGCTGATTGATTAGGGGCAATAATAATAATGAAAAAATACGTTAAAATATTACCGTTGTTAGCAGTATTTTGTGCGATTTCGGTGAATGCTGAGGTGGTATTAAAAGATAATTCTACAATTTTGGGGAAATGGAAACTCAATGCTGAAGCGGCTAAATTAGATGGAGAAAAGAAAAAAGTAATTGTTGAGTGGGATTTTAAGGATAATGGTGTTTTGCAAACAAAAGCGACTGATTCTGTAGGTCGAACTAAAGAAATGAATATTGCAATTAAATATTTTGTTGAAAACGGAGAAATTCAAAAACAAATAACACCTGGCGGGGAAAAATATGAGTCATGTAAGGTTGTTGAGAAAAAAGGCTCTGAAATGATAATAAAATGTAGGTTTCTTTATTATTTTCTTACAAAAATATAAATAAAATAGAATATTAGGAGTGTAAATTATGATAAGCGGTATAGTAATGATTTTTGTGGCTCTCTGGTTTTATCAGTCAGCTGTTAAAGCAAAAACAGGTAATGTCTTAATGTGGGTTGCAATTGGCGCCATAGGTTTTTTTGTTATACATTTGATTCTTGTCAATTTGAATATTTATATTTTAGAAGCATTAAGAGCAAGTGAAGGTGGAGCTGGTTATGAAGCACTTCAAGGTGCCGATAGAAAAAATGAAGGTGATTTTACTGGCGTCGCTGGTATTTTTAAGTCACTTTATTTTGAAGTTGGACCTTCAATAATTGGATTTATAGCAATTGCGGTGGTTCGTTTAGTTTTTGTTACAAAAGAAGCCCTTTCTGTGAAAAATTTATTTAGTGGCCTTAAAGAAATGTTTCAAAACATAAAACAAAGTTTTAAGTCACCAGAATAAAAATTAAGTTAAACGATAATTAGGCTTAAGCTATGCTTGAGCCTAATTTTATTTCTTTGAGATAGTTTACTTTATGTTTCTATATGATTGTAGAAACAATAAAAATGATGGCAATTACGAATAATCCAGTAAAAATTAAACCTGCAATAACATAAGTAGAGAGCGATCCATTTTCAAAGGCTTTTTTACTGTTCAGTCCACTTTGTACACCTATAAAAGCAGATAGTACAGTTTTCACTATTTGAGCAATTGTTGGTTTTGACACACTCATCTCCTAGATATAATGACAAAAATAATAGTGCGAGCTAACTTTTTAGACAATCATTATATATTAGAAACATAAATGTCCCATGGCGCAGTTAATGAATAAAACAGAATTATTAAAACAGCAGTTAACACAAAGAGTCTTATTTCTTGACGGCGCCATGGGGACAATGATTCAGGGTTACAAGCTAGAAGAAAAAGATTTTAGGGGCGAACGGTTTGCCGAATGGGATACTGATCTTAAAGGGAACAATGATTTATTATCCTTGACTCAGCCTGATATTATTAAAGCTATTCATAGTGCTTATTATGAAGCTGGCTCGGATATTGTTGAAACAAATACGTTTAATTCAACCAGTATCTCGATGGCCGATTATGGTATGGAATCATTGGCTTACGAGTTAAATTTCGAAGCAGCGCGTATCGCCAAAGAAGTGGCTGATAAATACACAGAAAAAACACCCCAAAAACCACGTTTTGTAGCAGGAGTTTTAGGTCCCACTGCACGCACAGCATCAATGTCTCCGGATGTTAATGATCCCGGTTTCCGTAATATATCTTTTGATGAATTGGTAGAGGCTTATACAGAAGCAACCAAAGGACTGGTTGAAGGTGGAGCCGATATCATTTTGATTGAGACTATTTTCGATACACTTAATGCCAAAGCCGCAATTTTTGCAGTTGAACGGTTTTACGAACAAATAGCTTATAAATTACCTGTCATGATTTCTGGCACGATAACTGATGCGTCAGGGAGGACTTTATCGGGACAGACTGTGGCCGCATTTTGGAACTCATTAAGACATGTAGAACCTATATCTGTCGGGTTTAATTGTGCATTGGGTGCGAGTGAATTGCGACAATATATTGCAGAATTATCAGGCATTGCTGATACATATGTTTCAGCTCACCCTAATGCAGGATTGCCCAATGAATTTGGGGAGTATGATGAAACACCGGAAGCTATGGCGGAAGAGTTGGGTGATTGGGCTAAAAATGGTTATTTAAATATTATTGGTGGCTGCTGTGGTACTTCGCCTGCAACCATTAAAGCCATTTCTAATGTTGTACAAAACTACCCGCCACGAACTATTCCTGTTCTCGAGAAGAAATGTCTATTGTCAGGTCTTGAGCCCATGTCTATTGGTTCTGATAGTTTGTTTGTTAATGTCGGTGAACGAACTAATGTCACTGGTTCTGCCGCATTTAAACGACTCATTATAGAGGGTGATTTTGAAAGCGCTTTGGATGTTGCTAAGCAACAGGTTGAAAATGGTGCTCAAATTATTGACATTAACATGGACGAAGGCATGTTGGAGTCAAAAGAGGCTATGGTACGCTTTTTGATGTTGATTGCTGCAGAGCCTGATATAGCCAAAGTGCCTATTATGCTGGATTCTTCAAAATGGGATATTTTGGAAGCAGGACTCAAATGTATCCAAGGTAAGGGAGTTGTTAATTCTATTTCGCTAAAAGAGGGTGAAGAAGCTTTTATAAAACAAGCCAAACTCGTCCGTCGTTACGGTGCAGCTGTTATCGTTATGGCTTTTGATGAAGAAGGGCAGGCAGATACTAAAGCCAGAAAAATTGAAATCTGTCAGAGAGCTTATAAAATTCTTACTGAACAAGTCGCTTTTCCACCAGAAGATATTATTTTTGACCCCAACATTTTTGCTGTTGCTACGGGCATAGATGAGCATAATAACTACGGTTTGGATTTTATTGAAGCGACTCGTGAGATTAAGAAAACACTACCTTATGCACTGATTTCTGGTGGTGTTTCTAATGTTTCATTTTCATTCCGTGGTAATAATCCTGTACGTGAAGCCATACATGCAGTCTTTTTGTATCACGCCATTCAGGCGGGTATGTCTATGGGTATTGTTAATGCCGGTCAGTTGGCTATTTATGCGGATATCCCTGAAGATTTACGTGATGCGGTTGAGGATGTTGTTTTAAATCGTCACGATGGCAGCGGTACTGATAAATTATTGGAGTTGGCTGCTAAATACCGTGGTGATGGTAGCAGCAGCAGTGAAGTCAAACAAGAAAATCTGGAGTGGCGTGATTGGCCGGTTAGTAAGCGTCTAGAGCACGCATTAGTTAAAGGTATTACTGAGTATATTGATGAAGATACTGAGCAAGCTAGATTGGCAGCGGAAAGACCTTTGCATGTTATAGAAGGTGCCTTAATGGATGGCATGAATGTGGTAGGTGATTTATTTGGTGCAGGTAAAATGTTTCTACCACAAGTAGTGAAATCAGCTCGTGTTATGAAAAAAGCAGTTGCTTATTTGATGCCGTTTATGGAGGCTGATAAAGTTGGGGGTGAAAGACAGACTAACGGTAAAATCCTGATGGCAACTGTAAAAGGTGATGTACATGATATCGGTAAAAACATTGTTGCTGTAGTACTGCAATGTAATAATTACGATGTGATTGATCTTGGCGTCATGGTGCCTGCTGAAAAAATCTTACAAACGGCGCGCCTCGAAAATGTTGATATTATTGGCTTAAGTGGTTTGATTACACCTTCATTGGATGAAATGGTGCACGTTGCCAAAGAAATGCAACGTCAAGGCTTTACAATTCCTTTGATGATTGGTGGAGCAACTACATCGCGCGCTCATACAGCAGTAAAGATAGAGCCACATTATGAGGGAGCAACTATATATGTTACAGATGCCTCACGCGGTGTTGGAGTAGCTAGTAATTTATTAAGTACCGATCTAAAAGAAGACTTTGTGAAAAGCTTGCGAGCTGAATATGAAGAAGTTAGGGATAGGCATAAAGGTCGGGAAGCAAAAACTAAGCAACATTCATTGACTGAAGCGAGAGGAAACAAATTTAGTTGGACTGAAAATGAGCCTGTTAAACCCAAGTTTTTAGGCATCAAAGTTATTGATAATTTCTCTTTGTCTTCGTTGGTATCTTATATTGATTGGACACCTTTTTTTCAAACATGGGAGATGGCTGGTAGTTATCCTAAAATACTCGATGATATTGTAATTGGGCATGAAGCTAGAACATTGTTCAGTGATGCTCAGAGCATGTTATCTAAAATTGTTAGTGAGGGTTGGTTAACTGCCAGAGCAGTGGTTGGCTTTTTTCCCGCAAATAGTGATGGTGATGATGTTGTTTTGTATGAAGATGAAACCTGTGAACAGCGCTTGGCCACCCTCCATCATTTACGCCAACAAAATATCAAAGCACCAGGACGTCCCAATTATTGTTTATCTGATTTTATTGCCCCAATTACTAGTGGCAAAGTCGATTATATTGGTGCCTTTGCTGTTACGACGGGCATAGGTATTGAAGAGAAGTTAAAACAGTTTGAACTAGATCATGATGATTACAGTTCTATTATGCTTAAAGCCTTAGCCGATAGATTAGCGGAAGCATTTGCAGAGTATCTGCATCAAAAGGTCAGAAAAGACTATTGGGGTTATGCCGAAGATGAGGTTTTTGATGCGAATCAGTTAATCAATGAAGCATATCAAGGAATACGTCCTGCGCCAGGCTACCCAGCATGTCCAGACCATACCGAAAAAGAAAAATTGTTTCAATTGCTAAATGTCACTAAAAATACCAGCATTGAGTTGACAGAAAGTTATGCCATGTATCCCGCGTCAGCAGTCAGTGGTTGGTATTTTTCGCATCCAGAAGCACAGTACTTTAATGTTGGTAAAATAGACAAAGATCAGTTGCAAGATTATGCCAGAAGAAAAGGTATTGCAGATGAAGTGGCTGAGCGCTGGCTAGCTGCACATTTACATCATTAAGCAAAACTACCAAATTAATTAATTAATTTTATTTTGGTTATAGCCACCTTGATACTATGTTTTTTTTAAAGAGACTGCTTATTAATGATAAGACTGCAATTATTCGGTACATCCGGTTGTCATCTTTGTGAATTGGCAGAACAAATTATCAATGAAAGTTTGCCAAATAATACTGCTGTAATAATCGAATTGATTGATATTGCTGAGCAAGAGCAGTTTCAAGAGCGATACGCCCTTCGTATTCCAGTCTTATTCAATGCAGCAACTAAAAAAGACTTGGGATGGCCATTTGATACCCTTCAGGTAAAACAATTTATAAGTGATAGGAGCTGAGTTAAAAGCAGTCACTTTAAAGAGATTGTTGGGTGGTGAAGTATTTTTAGTTACCCACTTTATTAGATATCAGTGGATAAGATTTCTCATTTAAACATCTAATATATTAACCGCATAAAAATGACTATTTAGCTATAATGCAAAGCAATATAAAAAATTGCTGAGATATAGGTAAGTAACTATGACAATAACAACCAGAACACTATCAAGTTTGCAACATAACTTTGAAATAAAGCTGGAGCAGGTCAAAGACAGTGAGTATTATCAAAAGTTAATGGTCATGAGCTTGCTCAATCGCTGGGCAACTCTAGTTGGGCTTTTTTTATTGTTGCAGTTGATTATATTTGGTGGTTTATATATTGTTTTCGGCAAGATTGTTGTTATTGGGTTTTTTGCCAGTATTTTAGCTGGTTTAGCTACCGGTGTTGGTGCTCTTCCTGCATTATTTTTTAAGAACATTTCGCGTAACTTATTCAACAGTATGCTAGGGGCTGCTGCCGGTGTTATGTTAGCCGCCACTGCATTTTCTCTCTTGGTGCCTGGCATGGCTTTTGGCAACATAATTTGGCCCGGCAATGGCATTTATATTGTTTCTATAGGAATGATGATTGGTGCAGGTTTCCTCCATTATGCAGACCGTCAATTGCCGCATGTGCACTTTGAGACAGCTTCAGCCGATAATTTAATCTCATTTAAAAAAGTCTGGCTGTTTGTTATAGCTATAACCATCCACAACTTCCCCGAAGGGATGTCTGTCGGAGTCAGTTTTGGCTCGGGAGAGATGAAAAACGGCTTGGTGTTGGCTATAGCTGTTGCCTTGCAAAATATACCAGAAGGTTTGGCAGTTGCTTTGCCATTGGTTGGTTTGGGATACAATAAATGGAAAGCGGTAAGTATAGCCACCTTAACTGGATTGGTAGAACCTGTTGGTGGATTATTGGGTATTACCATGGTGACAGTTTTTCAACCCATTTTACCGATTGCGATGGGTTTTGCTGCGGGTGCCATGCTGTTTGTTATCAGTGAAGAAATTATTCCGGAAACCCATTCCAATGGACGTTCGCGTTATGCAACATTTGCTTTAATGATGGGTTTTATCATTATGATGATATTAGATAATATGTTGGGCTGATAAAAATACGCCTGTTTTTTCAGGATAATAATGGATAATTTTCAAAGCAATTTACAGCAATTTTTAAATTCATTAGGAATGCCTCATTTATTGCAAGCGTTCCATTCAAACCTAGATCATTTTATATCGTTACTGGCGAGTGGGAATATTGCCGAGCTTTCAGCGACAGCAGCAACCAGTTTTGCGCTGATTGCTGTAGCCGAAATTGGTGATAAAAGTCAGCTTGTTTGTATGACTTTAGCCATTAGACATAGAGCTACCCCAGTTTTACTGGGCGCTGTTGCAGCTTTTGCTTTTCTTAATACACTTGCTGTTGTTTTTGGTATTGCAATAGCCAGTTGGTTGCCAGAGCCTATCGTAGTAGCAATTGTTGGAATTTTATTTGCCGTTTTTGGGGTTCAATCTTTACGAATAAAAGCAGATAGCAGTGAGGAGGAGATTAAGGAGAAGACTGGTCACGGTATATTTTTTAGTACTTTCCTACTCATTACGTTGGCTGAGTTTGGTGATAAAACCCAATTAGCTGTCGTAGCTCTGAGTAGTGCTGCGGTTCCTTTGGCTGTATGGTTAGGGTCGACCCTTGCACTTGCATTCACTTCAGCCCTGGGGGTTCTTGCAGGACGCACGCTATTAAAAAAAGTTTCTTTAGAGTTGTTACATAAAATCAGTGGTAGTATTTTTTTAGTATTGTCTGCGGCAGCTTTTATAAGGTTTATAGTGCTTTTGTAGTCTAAGTCTCTTTGTGTTGGTAATTGACCGGTGTCCTCAGTAAAGGATAGAATCATTAAAATTAGAATGTTTCTGGGAATATTTGATAACATTCAATCTTGTTAATTGTGTTCATTGAATTAATTCAAATTGTTAGATTTCATAGATCCACCTCAATGTGAAATTTAACCAGTTAATAATGAGGTGAATTTTTTGGAGATATATTATGGATAAACTAACAGCACTCTCTTTAAGTATTGGTGGATTAGCTGGCGTTGCGACATTTTTGGCAGTAGGGCCACTAAGTGGCGTATTTTTTATATGGGCAGCAACTATTGCTTGGGCGGCTTATTTCTTCTTGGGTGCCACTAAAGAAGCGCAGATAAATACCATAGTATGTGGAATTTTCGGTGTATTTATGGCATGGATCACTGCAATTTTGTTGACTAATATTCCGTCAACAGCGGCTCTTGGGTTTCCAGCTATGGCAGCAATTACCGTTGCGGTAGCTGTTGTAGTTATGTGCCTTGCAGCTAATATTCCTCAGCTTGCAACCATTCCCGCTAGTGTGCTTGGTTATTCGTCTACATTCGCCTATTTACTTCAAACACCTGATAAATTAAATCAAGATGTTTTGTTAGGTATTTCGTTGAGTAATCCATTATTAGTAATATCTATCTCTATTGTTGTAGGTGCATATTTTGGTCAATGGTCAGCACAATTAAGTGCAAAATTAACTAAATAAATGGCACTGATAGATTTTTGGAGTTGATGTTTTCTCAAAAGATCTAAGTGAATGGATGTGGTGGGTAATTTAGCTTTACCCACC
>Ga0192647_102861_pt1 | contig 10561 bp, 9 predicted proteins | sample LauGreFa1BDMLBSN_2_FD_133046 | JGI IMG/M metagenome (GOLD analysis project Ga0192647, IMG submission 133046) | Freshwater lake microbial communities from Lake Michigan, USA - Fa13.BD.MLB.SN - reassembly | ecosystem: Environmental > Aquatic > Freshwater > Lake | place: Lake Michigan, USA...
AGGGGTCCGCAGTGAAAAAACCGCTGGTCGGCATTGTCATGGGCAGCCAGAGCGACTGGGATGTCATGCAGCATGCCGTCAACATGGTGCAGCAGTTCGGAGTGTCCTGCGAAGCCAAAGTCGTGTCCGCACACCGCACCCCGGATCTGCTTTATCGCTATGCCGAAGAAGCCGAAGCGCGCGGCCTGCAATGCATCATCGCCGGTGCCGGCGGCTCGGCCCACCTGCCGGGCATGCTCGCCGCGAAAACCATCGTCCCCGTGCTCGGCGTGCCTGTGACCTCGCGCGCGTTGCAGGGGCTCGACTCGCTGCTGTCCATCGTGCAGATGCCCAAGGGCATCCCCGTTGCCACTTTTGCCGTCGGTGAAGCCGGCGCCGCCAACGCCGGACTGTTTGCTGTCGCGTCGCTGGCGCGCAATGACGTCAGGCTCGCGAAAAAACTCGCCATCTTCCGCAAAAAGCAGACGGCGTCGGTACGTGCGATGAAACTGCCCGTCAAGAAATAATCAATGATTTTTCCGGACGCCATGCTCGGCATGCTCGGCGGCGGCCAGCTCGGTCGCATGTTCACGCTCGCCGCGCACAGCATGGGTTACCGCGTCACCGTGCTCGATCCCGATCCGCTGAGCCCCGCCGGCGCGGTCGCTGACGTGCACTTGAAAGCCGCTTATCAGGACCGCGAAGCTTTGCAGCAGCTCGCCGATACCTGTGTCGCCGTCACCACCGAATTCGAAAACGTACCCGCCGACAGCCTGCGCTGGCTGGCGAGCCATTGCACGGTGCGTCCCGCCGGCGATGCCGTCGCCGTGGCGCAGGACCGCATTCGCGAAAAAGCTTTCTTCGCTTCATGCAATATCGGAGTTGCACCGTACGCGGTCATCGAATGCGATTCTGATGCCGCAAAAGCGCCGGCGCATCTGTTTCCCGGCATCCTCAAGCGCGCGCGTTTCGGTTACGACGGCAAAGGCCAGGTGCGCGTCGTCAATGCCGACGAAGCGCGCAAGGCTTTCAAGGATCTGGGCAATGAATCCTGCGTGCTTGAGCAACGCATTGCGCTGAAATGCGAAATCTCCGCCGTGGTGGCGCGCGGCGCCGACGGCATCGGCCGCAGCTTTCCGGTCTCGGAGAACCGCCACCGCAACGGCATCCTCGACATCAGCATCGTGCCCGCACGCGTCGCGCCGGAACTTGCAAAAAAAGCCGAAGAGTGGGCGCTGCGTACCGCCGACAGGCTAAATTACTGCGGCGTGCTCGCAGTGGAATTTTTTGTCACCGAATCCGGCGAATTGCTGGTCAATGAAATGGCGCCGCGTCCGCACAACAGCGGCCACTACACCATCGACGCCTGCATGACCTCGCAATACGAGCAGCAGGTGCGCACGCTGTGCGGCCTGCCGCTGGGCGACACCAGGCTGATGTCGCCGGTGGTGATGGTCAACCTGCTCGGCGACGCCTGGAAGCAGGGAACGCCGCAATGGGATCGCATACTCGCCATGCCTGACGCCAAGCTGCACCTTTACGGCAAACATGAAGCGCGCGACGGCCGCAAGATGGGCCATTACACCGTGCTCGATCACAGCGTTGAAGCCGCGCTGCAAAAAGCGCTGATTGCACGTGCTGCGTTATATCCCGACTGGAAAGACTGACCGACGATGAGCGATGCCCCGCTGTACAAGACCGATCTGAAAAGCCTGCCCTTCCTGCATCGCGGCAAGGTGCGCGACATCTATGCCGTCGGTGACGACAAGCTGCTGGTGGTGCAGAGCGACCGGCTGTCCGCTTTCGACGTCATTCTCGATGATCCGATTCCCGGCAAGGGCCGTGTGCTGACCGAGCTGTCGTATTTCTGGTTCGACAAGCTCAAGCACATCATCCCCAATCATCTGACCGGCATCGACCCGGCAAGCGTGGTTGCGCCCGAAGAACGCGCCCAGATCGCCGGCCGTTCGATGGTTGTGCACAAATACAAACCGCTGATGATCGAAGCCGTGGTGCGCGGTTACATCATCGGCTCGGGCTGGAGCGATTACCAGAAGACCGGCGCGGTCTGCGGCATCAAACTACCCGCTGGACTGAAGCAGGCGGAAAAACTGGCGCAGCCGATTTTTACGCCGGCATCGAAAGCCCCCGCCGGTCACCATGACGAAAACATCACTTACGACGAAGCCGTCGCTACCGTCGGTGCGAAACATGCGGCGCAGGTGAAAGAAGTGTCGATCCGGCTGTACAACGAAGCGGCGACATTCGCGGCGACCCGCGGCATCATCATCGCCGATACCAAATTCGAATTCGGCGAAGATGCCAATGGCAATATCGTGTTGATCGACGAGGCGCTGACCCCGGACTCCTCGCGTTTTTGGCCCGCGGCCGAATACCGCACCGGCATCAGCCCGCCCAGTTTCGACAAACAGTTTGTGCGCGACTGGCTGGAAACCCAGCCCTGGAACAAAACTGCGCCCGCGCCGCGCCTGCCGGCGGAAGTGCTGAAAAAAACCTCGGAGAAGTATCGCGAGTCCCAGACCATGTTGTTAGGTCATTGAGATGAATGCAGGAGCGGGCAAATTGTTCACCGACGGTGATCGCGCCGATGCGGCGCATGCCGTGACCACGGGCATCCTGCCGGACCGCGACATCGCCAAGCTGATCGAAGGCGGCCGCATCAGCGCCGACGGTGGTGTTGATCCGTCGCAGATCCAGCCGGCAAGCCTTGACCTGCGCCTCGGCGCCACTGCATGGCGCGTGCGCGCCAGTTTTCTGCCGGGCAAGTCATCGACGGTGCAGGCGAAAATCGACCGCCTGAAAATGCACCAGATCGACCTGACCAAGCCGACCGTGCTGGAAAAAGGCTGCGTCTACATCGCCGAGCTGATGGAAGAACTGAAGCTGCCCGCCGATATCGCCGGCGCCGCCAATCCGAAAAGCTCCACCGGCCGCCTCGATATTTTCACGCGCCTGATCACCGACGCCGGTGTGGAGTTCGAAGGTGTCGCCGCCGGCTACAAGGGCAAGCTGTATGTGGAAATCATGCCGCATACCTTCAGCGTGCTCGCGCAGCAGGGTACGCGGTTGAATCAGATCCGTTTCATGCGCGGCAATCCGCCGCCCTCCGACGCCAAGCTTACCGAACTCGACCAGACGCTGAAGCTGGTGTATTCGGATACCGACGGTCCGCAGCCGGCGATGATCAAGAACGGCCTGTGGGTGTCGGTCGATCTGGAAGGCGATTCAAGCAACGGCATCATCGGTTACCGCGCCAAGCATCATGCACCGCTGATCGACCTGTCAAAACTCAATCACTACGATCCGCTCGATTTCTGGGAGCCGATCCAGCGCAACGCCGACCGGTCACTGGTGCTGAATCCAGATGATTTTTACATCCTCGTGTCGCGCGAGCGCGTGCGCATCCCCAACAACTTTGCCGCATCGATGGTGCCCTACGATCCGTCGGTCGGTGAATTCCGCATCCACTACGCCGGCTTTTTTGATCCAGGTTTCGGTTACGGCACCAACAACCTCAAGGGTGCGCGCGCGGTGCTCGAAGTCCGCTCGCACGACGTGCCGTTCATGATCGAACACGGCCAGGACGTCGGTCGCCTGATCTACGAACGCCTCCTCGGCGAACCGCAGAGCATTTACGGCGTGACCATTGGCTCCAATTACCAGTCGCAGGGATTGAAGCTGTCCAAGCAGTTCAAGCCGCTGGCGATGGCGGTCTGACCGGCGGCGACCGCGGTTTTAGCCGTCAACCTCCCTCTGGAACGGCTGCCCCAGTATCCAGCGGATGATCTCGTGGGACACCGACTTTTCAATGCCAAGAAAGTTGTGGTGCGCCCACGGGCCGCATTCAGCGCGGGCGGATTTTGCGAGATCTTCATAACCGCCCGAGGCCGCAATCAACGGAAAACTGTTTTCCCTGGCGACAGTGCTTGAGTCCTGAAAGAGGGTGTTGCGACACCCGTCCTTGCGATGACCCACGATCAGCACGCGCTGTTTAAGCTGGCCCCAGTCAAATCGTTCCAGCGATTCGCCACGACTGTCACGGTACAAGGCCGACAACGCGATAATGCCACTAACTTTTTGCTGAAGATATTTCCCGATATACGCCACGGAAAGTCCGCCGCGGCTGATGCCGATCAGATAAACCGGCATATCACCATGATGTTTACGCAGATCGTTAATGATCGCGCCGATATCCTGCGCATGTCGTTCGGTCATGCGGAAGCCCCGCCACAATTCTTTCTGATCGGATGGGGTATCGGCGATAGCGACCACAAAACCGTTATCGGCAAACTGTTGCCTGCTGCGCTGCAGGAAGCCGGCTTCATTGAATTTGACCTCGCTGCCGGTGCCGCGTGTATTCAATACGCCGCCGCCGCCCGGCAGCATGATCAGGGCGGCTCGGATTTGTGATGCAGGTTCAACTAGAACGTAGGGTTGTTGCACCCCGTCCCTGGAGTTGATCACGACAAGGCGATCTTTCGCCGCTGCGGGTGCGCTGGCAAAAAGCAGGACAAGCAGAGCCATTAGTGGGAGTGAACGATTCAGCACTTTGTGGATGCAGAAAATAATGATTTTGCGGATCAGACGCTTAGATTTTAACGTGTGGAGCACGTGACTCCTCTCAGGGTCAAGCGTCTGGAGCTTGCGACAGAGCAATAACCCATTGTTTTAATAGATTAATTTTTTAGTTTCCCGCATAATTCCAAGATGAATAGCGCCGTGCCCTCGTTACCCGCCGCAAAGATTGCCGAAGCAGCCGCACAACTCAAAGCCGGCGAACTCGTCGCGTTTCCCACTGAAACGGTCTACGGCCTCGGTGCGGACGCATCGAACGCGGATGCCGTGCGCAAAGTGTTTGCCGCCAAAGGCCGCCCTGCTGATCATCCGCTGATCGTGCACATCGCGGATACGGTGCAGCTGGCCAACTGGGCGCGCGAGATTCCGCAGGCAGTACACATGCTCGCTCAAAAATTCTGGCCAGGTCCGCTGACGCTGGTGCTCAAACGCCATCCGAACGTACTCGATGCCGTCACCGGCGGACAGGACACCGTGGCGATCCGTGTGCCTTCCCACCCGGTGGCGCAGGCATTGCTGCGCGCCTTCGGCGGCGGCGTGGCTGCGCCGTCGGCCAACCGTTTCGGTCGCGTGTCATCAACCACCGCCGCGCATGTGCGCGAGGAATTCGGCGACACCGTCGCCTGTGTGCTCGACGGCGGCGCCACCGACGTCGGCATCGAATCGACCATCATCGATTGTTCGGGAGAGGCGCCCGCGCTGTTGCGGCCGGGCATGATCACGCCGCAACAGATTGAAGCCGTGCTGGGTGCGCCGGTGGCCGTACCTCTGGCTGGATCACCGCGTGCCTCCGGCATGCTCGACAAACACTACGCGCCGCAGACGCCGCTGATGCAGATGGAAGGTGATCTCGTCGTTGAACTCGCGCACAGCCTGGTGCGCCAGGGCAAACGCGTCGCCGTACTGGCACGCACCCGGTTGCAGCCGCTGCTCGACAACCTGATCTGGATTGCAGCGCCCGCGGATGCCGCCGGTTACGCGCATGACCTGTATGCCAACCTGCGCACGCTCGATCATGCCGGCTGCGACGCGATTCTGGTCGAACAGCCGCCCGATGAGACGCTATGGCTGGCCATCCGCGACCGGCTGAACCGGGCTGCCGCGGGTTCAGGCGGGGCGGAAAACGTTTAAGGCATTTCACCCTGTGCAGGGCCGATGCCCGTTGTTACACTGACAATTCTGACGGTCCGGCAGCCGAAGCCATTTAGCCATGCGACGCAGCGATTTCGACATAACCGACAAGATCCGCACCACCGATGCCATTGACGTCTGCGATGAAGTCGTACGCCTGTTCCGTCGCCTGTTCCCCAAGTGCAGTGCCCGTACGCTGGAGCGCGCTTTTGACGATCTGTCGAAGTATTACCACGGCAAACATCCCGACTATCACCCCTGTGACACTGAATACCACGATATCCAGCACGTGCTGGATGTGACTCTGGCGATGGCGCGGCTGCTCGACGGCTACCAGCGTGATCTGCAGGAAGCCAAACCGCTGACGCCCGAGCTGTTCACCGTCGGTATGGTCACCGCGCTGTTCCATGATTTCGGTTATCTGCGCAAGCGCAGCGACCGCAAGCACAAGTTTGGCGCCGAATACACGCTGACCCATGTTTCACGCGGCTCGAAGTTCCTGCTTGAATACATGCCGACCATCGGTCTGAAAAAATACGCACGCGACGCGTCGGTGATCATCCATTTCACCGGTTATGAACGTGATCCCTTGACCATCCGCATGGATAATCCGGTGATGCGCCGCGTCGGTGAAATCCTCGGCACCGCCGACATCATTGCGCAAATGGCGGATCGATGTTATCTCGAAAAATGCCATGACCGGCTGTATCCCGAGTTTGTGCTCGGTGGACTCGCGCGCCGCAAACAGCCCGACGGCAAAATCATCGTAGTCTATAAATCGGGCATGGACCTGCTGAGCAAGACCCCGGCGTTTTACGTCAACGCCATGAAGCGTCTCAATGAGAAGTTGCACCAGGCTTATCGTTACGCCGAAGTCCACTTCGGTGGCGGCAATCTCTACCTCGAAGAAATGAAAAAAAACGAGGATTACATCCTTGCCGCAGGCAAATCGACCTACCCCGGGTTTCTGCGCCGCAAAGCGCCGCGCACCCTGGTCCAGGGCGTCAAGACTTATCCGGAAACACTGGTCATCCACTGACCGGTTTTGCAGGGTAAAGTGCATCCCGGGGCAGAAGCCCCGACCCGTAGCGGGTTGCCACGACGCGGGATTCAATGATCAACAACAAGAAAGCCGTCATGAAACACGACCTAATCCTGACCGCCAAAGGTCACCCCGGCACCCAGAAACGCATGGAGCAGGAATTCGAGCTGATCAAGCTGTGGGAGCAGCCCGACCGTGCTGCCGCACTCAAGGCCGCCGCCCCAAAAATCCGCGCGCTGGCTCACACCGGCCACAGCAAGGTCGATGCCACGCTGATGGATGCGCTGCCCAAGCTGGAGATCATTGCCAACTTCGGCGTCGGCGTCGACCAGATCGACCTCGATGCCGCCAAACAGCGCGGCATCATCGTCACCAACACCGCGAACGTGCTCAACGACTGTGTTGCCGACTGCGCGATCGCGCTGGTGCTCAACACCCTGCGCAAATTCCCTCAGGCCGACAAATATGTCCGCGCCGGACTGTGGAAAACCCAGGGCACCTATCAATTCACCACCTCGCTGGGCGGCAAGACGCTGGGCATCCTCGGCCTCGGCCGCATCGGCGAGGAAATCGCCGCACGCGCCAAAGCCTTCAAGATGAACATCCGTTATCACAACCGCAACAAAAAAGACGTGCCGTACCCGTACGATCCGGACGTGGTCACGCTGGCGAAAAATTGCGATGTACTGGTGGCGATCACCCCCGGCGGTCCGGAAACCAAGGGCATCGTCAACGCCGCCGTGCTCGACGCGCTGGGCCCACAGGGTTATTTCGTCAACGTTGCGCGCGGTTCGGTGGTCGATCAGCCGGTACTGCTGAAATATCTGCAGGACAAAAAAATCGCCGGCGCGGGACTGGATGTTTATTACGACGAACCTGATGTCGATCCGGCTTTTTTCGAACTCGACAACGCCGTGCTGCTGCCGCATATGGCCAGCGCCACCAATGAAACCCGCACGGCGATGGGCGGGCTGCAGATCGAGAACATCCTGCTTCACCTCAGCGGCAAGCCGGTCAAAACACCGGTCTAAGGAAGGGCCGCCGCTGCAGGCCCTGACGCATGATGAACCAAAAAATCCTGCGCGACATCACCGTCGTCGACATGACCGAAGGCGTGGCCGGACCCTATGCCGCCACGCTGCTCGGCGACATGGGTGCGCAGGTCATCAAGATCGAACGCCAGGACGGAGACTGGCAGCGCAGTGCCGGCAAGGGCGAGCCCGGGCGCTTCGGCAATCCGCAGTTCATTGCACTCAACCGCAACAAACGCGATATCGGCGTTGATCTTGGCACGACAGGCGGTCGCGGTATCGTCGAGCGCCTGATCAGCAAGGCCGATGTGGTGGTCTCCAACTACCGCGCCGGCGTGATGGCCAAGCTGGGTTTCGATTACGAGCGCTGCAAGGCACTCAAGCCTGACATCATCTACTGCACGATCTCCGGCTTTGGCCAGGACGGCGCCTATGCGCAGCTGCCCGCCAGCGACACCATCCTGCAGGCGATCAGCGGCGTGATGAGTGTGGTCGGCGAACCCGACGGCGAACCGCTGCGTGTGGGTTTTCCGCTGATCGACATGACCGCGGCGAACTCCGCCGTGCAATCGGTGCTGCTGGCGCTGTATGGCCGTTTTACCGGGCAGGGCGGGGCAAACATCGACGTCAGCCTGATGGCCGCGGCCGCGTCATTGATGTGCGGCGGTTTTACTGAATTCATGGCCTCGGGCCGTCTTCCGCCTCGCCAGGGCAACCAGAACAGCCTGCTCGCACCGGCAGGCGCCTTCAAGGTCGCGGGCGGGCGTTACATCAGCGTTGCCGTGCTGCGCGATTCGCACTGGCAGAAATTCTGCGCGGCGCTGGGGTTGGAGCCACTGGCCGATGACGCGCGTTTTACGACTAACGCCGCACGTGTCGCGCACCGTGCCGAACTCGACGCGATCATTACGCCGCTGTTCGAAGCCAGACCTTCGGAATACTGGCTGGAAACACTACGCGTGGCCGACATCCTCTGCGGTCCGATCAATACCGTTGCGGATGTACTGGCCGATCGCGCGTTAAAAGCCTGTCTGCCGCTGATCGACATCGGGTTGCCAAATGCTGCGCAGACGCTGGGCACGCCGATCCGTTACAACGGCGAGTTTTTCAGTGCCGAACGGGCGGCGCCGGCGAAGGGGCAGCACACCCGCGAAGTGCTCGCGGAGATTGGTTACAGCGCCGAAGAAATCGAAGGCTTGTTGCGGGCCGGCAGTGCATTTACCGAATCAGGCAAGGCATAAAAGCGATGTCGATGCCGTCGCACTTCACTGCGGCTCAATCCCCGCGCTGGCCATGATTTTCTTGTAGCGCGGAATATCCCGCGCCAGCACCGCCGCGAATTCCTCCGGGCCGTTGGCAATGATGTCATTACCGCGCGCCAGCGCGATCTCGGCAATGTCCCTGGCTGACAGCACCTTGACCACTTCCTGATGCATTCTGCGGATCAGCGCGTTCGGTGTGCCTTTCGGTGCAAGCAGACCGTGCCAGTTGCCGAATTCGTAACCGGCCAGCCCCTGCTCCTGGATTGTCGGCGTATCCGGCAGCAGTTGGGAGCGCTTCGCCGTGGTAACGCCATAAATTTTCATGCGGCCGCTGCGGACATGCGGTGTCACCGCGGGGATCGACAGCAGCGCGACCGACACTTCATTCGACAGCAGCGCGACTTCGGAAGGCGAGCTGCCCTTGTAAGGGATGTTATTCAGCGTGATGCCCGACAGGTACTTCAGCACTTCGGTCGCCACCGCACCGTTGGCACCGGCCACGGCGATGGTGATGCGCCCCGGTTCTTTTTTCGCGACAGCGATGAATTCACTGTAATTGTTCGGTGCGAATTTCGGATGGGCGACCAGCGCTGTACCCGCCGAAACCAGCTGGGTGATTGGCGCGAAATCACGCTGCGGGTCGTAGGGCAGCTTTTTGTAGAGCCCGACATTCATCACCATGCTGCCGATATTGCCGATCAGCAGCGTATTGCCGTCCGGCACCGCGCGCGCTCCGATCTCGGAGGCGATGATGCCGTTCACGCTTTGCCGGTTGTCGACGATCAGGCTCTGGCCGATGGCCTCGCTGACGCGCGTGGAAATCAGCCGTACTGCAAAATCCGAAGGCCCGCCCGGCGCCGAAGGAACCAGAATGCGGATCGGCCGTTTCTGTTCCATCTGGGCCTGGGCGGGTGCGGCGCCTAGCGCGGGCAGCAGCATGGCGACCAGCGCGAACAGCAGAATCGACAACGGACGGAAATGGGTGTGAGGCATAAACTCCTCCTGAAACGGATACTGCGGCCTGCCGGTTGTTCTTGTATTCAGCCGGATATTTGCCCGGCTGCGAGGGAAATCTTAACCCCGGGGCAGCATGATCTGGGTCTGGGTGACGATCGCCGCAACCCGGCCGTCACCGCCCTTGATCGTGGTTTCCCAGACCGAGGTGGTGCGGCCGATATGCAGCGGAATGCTCGTCGCCTTCAGCACCGGCCCGATTGCCGCGCCGAAAAAGTTGGTCTTGGATTCAATCGTGCCGCCGCTGTGATTGGGCGGCCGGTTGACCACGGCGCCCGCCGCGCCCATCACATCCGCCATCGCCATCAGGATGCCGCCGCCGACGCGGTGGTTGCGGTTCATGTGATGCGGCTTCACCACCAGCTGGGCAGTGACCTTGCGCGCGCTGATCACCAGCGGCTCGACCCCGATCAGCGTGGATGGGCCGAAGTGGAATATTTCGCGCGCGCTTTGCAGTTGTGCCGGGTCGGCTTTGATGCGGACAGAGGTTTTCTTTTTGCTGCGGA
>Ga0192647_102862_pt1 | contig 10560 bp, 13 predicted proteins | sample LauGreFa1BDMLBSN_2_FD_133046 | JGI IMG/M metagenome (GOLD analysis project Ga0192647, IMG submission 133046) | Freshwater lake microbial communities from Lake Michigan, USA - Fa13.BD.MLB.SN - reassembly | ecosystem: Environmental > Aquatic > Freshwater > Lake | place: Lake Michigan, USA...
GTAGAATAGAAATGTAGTTTATCAGGTATTCTAACGCTGGGAGTTAATACGAACATCAGTTTAGTGTTTGCATTAGGATTACTCTTTACATATCTTCCCTTTCTTGCCACGATAAAAGTATTTGTACCTTTCTTGACCACGAATGATTTGTCTAAGTTTCGTGGTTTGTTTCGTTGTGGGATTGGTCTGTTCTTATTTGGCCAGGCGTTCTGTGTTGGTACAGCGATATTCTTACCTTTACTTGGGGTCTTGGTTCCCCCTCCTTCAAACTTATTCCAGATGTCGGATGTTTTCTTTCCACCAATATCCCCGATGAATATTTTACCCGTTGCACTTTGTCTGGTAGCAAATTGTAATCTGACCGAATACTTTAAGAAGGTTTCATTACGAATAGTAAAGTTCTTTCGCATCGTAGCGTATTGTGCTTCTTGTGCCCCTTTTAATGTATTATTAATTGTATTTTGTATGACCCAAGGCATATCTGCTTTGAGTCCATCTAAACTCTTTTCTATATTACTAAAATCAGCTTTGATGTAAAGACTTGCCATTCTTATTCTCATTTAGTTTGACCGCAACCGCATCACGGAAGAACTGGGCAATTGATACATCAAGGACTTTCTTTAATTCTTTATAATCCTTTGCATCAAGTTGCACCAAGGTTCTTACCATATTCTTCATAATCTTTGGCCTTCCTGCTTTGTTCTTTTTCATATAACCTCTTATTGTATCGGGACACAATTGGGGTCACCATTTGGTTTTAACCCAATTGCTTCGAATCCATCCCAGCACGCATCTTCTAATCCTTCTTTCACTCCCTTACCTTCCCACTTTGATAAACACACGGCGTAACGCTGATCGTCCTGTGGAAACTCCCCCATCATAGTAGAACTTGCCATACAATATGCCAAGTATTCATCTTTACTTTGACCTGCTAATGGTTCTACTCGTTCTTGTTCTACTTTCTTTTCTTCTAATTTATCTTTTGCTTCACGGATGACCGCACGCATATGGTCTAATCCACGAGAACCGACCACCAACCACTTTATCTGTGCAACGACCCCGGCAAGTGAATGGTTCTCATAATGTCTGGATGCCCATGCTTCTCTCCGTTTGACGGCATTTTCTTCTGCCACGGTTTCAGTATTACCACCACGGCGAGCGATAGGAGCAAGAAGGATAAACTGAGCATTGCCACGAATTTTGCCACCTTCTCGCCAAATGCTGAGATAATCATCTTTAAGTGCTTGTGCTTCCTCAACTGGAAATAGTTGATACTTGGAGTTGCGAAGAGAAATCTTCTTATCATCCCCTGCTTCAGGAAAGTTTGTTTGTCTGGCATGTAATATACCCTTTGCCTTTGCTAATATTTGTTTCTTATCCATATGGTTCTCGTTAGATATAATCAAAACTGATTTAGCTTTCTATTCTTCTTCTCGTCTAACTTTTGCTGTCGTATCTTCTTTATGATTGCTTTTTCTCTTTTCAGTTTCTTCTTTTTACTGGGTTTAAGATATTCTCTGCGGTCATATACTTGCTCAATAATCTCCGCTTTTTTTACAGCCTTGTTAAACCTGCTTAACGCGTTTTGTAAATCTTTTTGTGTTTCCCCATTCACCTTTATCTCTACCGTCATCATTAACCTCATCTACTTGTTTTAATATTATTACTGATTTCCTAAACTCCTTCATACTATCCTCAATCTCTTTCTTCATCTGCCTTTCATCTGGATGATGCCATGCGTGGTCCAGTTCGTATGAGTGAGCAGCACTTGCATATGCTGCGATGACCGAGACGTAATCATTCTTAAATCGTTCTTTAAGTTCCCCAGGGATATGCCCGTTCTCTACTGCTTCTACTACCTCTTGATGCGAGAGATAATACTTTTTGAGATTGTATAGAAATCTCGCATGTTTGTGTTCGGGCATTTCCTCTGGTTTGTATTGTCGTTTTCTTCCCATATCATAACCTTTATTGTGGTGATGTGTATATCAATAAATAGTTTAGATTGTATCTTCCACGATGGTAAATGACCTTTTATACTTGTGTGTTTTAATTAATGCGTTCTTAAATCTATCATTACGAATATTGAAGGTCAATGCAAACTTTGGAACTGATAATACATTATTATATGTCTTACCATCCCAGACAATTTGATAGGTAGGAACACCGCGCAACCTCCATCCTTGTCCAATATCGGTTAAGCCTTTTATGTTGCTCTTAACACCCTTCTCACGAAAACTGGCGTAGTTATTTTCTGTGACCACGGTACAGTTATGTTCCTGCTCAAAGTGCCACAGAGAAAATGTTTTATATTCTTTGTTTGTTGGAGATAGAATAGTATATTCAGGGTAGTGTTCTCTAATACGACTTTCTGGCCAATACTTGATTACATATCCAACATTTGGGAGTTCTCCATCCTTCTTAGTCCATCCATCAACAATATTTGTTTGCCCATTTGCCAGTTGGTTCATACTGGATTGTAGTAGGTTGTGGTCTTTTGCAAATTGTTTGACCGACTTTACATCTGCATATTCTGTTCCGTCAGGACTGATAAAGATGAGATTGGGAGGACGGCGAATAATACCATCTGGTGTATTCTTCCCCAAAAGATTTTGAGCGATGCGATGCCTTGAGATGGTCTTTATCTTTGACCCTCGTTTCCCTGATGTTGCTATGCTGTAACTATTTAAGCAAAGGGGATTATTAAAATGTTGTTTAATAAATGCTGTTTCTTTTTTATCTAATGACCGCTTTTGTTCTACAAACTCTATTATCTCAAATATCCAAGAGTTTAAGTCCCTGTCTTTATCATAGAGTTCTTGTATCTTGGCTGTTGCCCTGCCCGCTTTCATCATGGACTGATGAATAAACCATCTCTGCTTTAGATCTGCTGTTGCCCCGATGTAAAAGTGACCTGTTGGTAAATAAACTAATTTATAAATGCCTTGGTTCTGTTGTGCCATTTTTGTTCTCCCGTTGTTGTGATCTATTTCTCTATTATACTATTTCTCTATGTCGAGTTTTAAGAAACTCGAACCTAAGTTTTCTTTAACTTAGTTTCAGGTTTTATACAACTTAGATCCAAGTTATTCAAAACTTGTAGGTTGTTGTTAAATCTATACTTAGACAGCTTTAACACCCTTCACTAAATTCATTTTCTTGCATACTACCTCCCACTGCAGCTTATCATCATCTAATTCAGCCACTCGCCAGCCTTTTAATGGCGTATTTTCAGGGAAATGATAGGTCATTTTATCAGTACTGAACCTTGCGCTTTCCCTAATCATATGATGATTAACATACGCCTCATCATCACCAGTAACATATCGCGTGATGTGCCCAAGCATGACCGCCGCCTGGTTCCAACTTGGTGCGGGTAATACATAGCCATCAGGGGAAAATATCATTACTGCCTTTCCTTTGTAACCTTGTCCTTTGTGGTTTGCCATTTGTTTCTCCTTTGTGTTATATAATCATTACTGATTACAATAATAAATAGTGTTGTAAAATCTGAAAATCAACTACTTGGAATATTTCTTGATGATTGCGGATAATCTTGATTTCTTGATTTTATACTTTTTAGATAGTTTTTTTAACACTCCATAATTGTTCCCATTATTATTTTTGACTAAAATATTATAATCTGATATTATTTGTTCGTCACGAGAAATATAGGATAGTCTTTTTCTTTTTCCAGCCTCAACTTTTTTTAATCTTGTTTTTTCATTTATTGGTGGTCGCTTTTTTGCCGACGAACTCATTTTTTCGCGTGACTCTGTACTAACCTTCCTACCGACACCAGCTTTACTTATTTTTTTGCGCGTTGTTTGACTAAGCTTTCTCCCAACAAATGCATTACTTAAATTTTTTATATGTTCTTTTGTAAATAATTTACCTTTCTTAGCGATAGATTTCTTCAAGTTAGAAGTATCTTTACGCAATTGTTCGTCACTAATGAACTCTATACCAGCAAGCATTTCATCAATATGCTCATTAAAATCCTTCTCCATAACCATTTTATTTTCCTCGAAGTTGCTCATACCATTCATCAAGATAGTTATCAGGGTCATTAATCATAGCAGCTGCCAAAGTTTCCACCATACGATATGATGTACTCTTCAACTTACTCCAATTTGCATACATCCAACTCATCAATTCAATTTTTTGTATATTAGTAAGAGTATATCCCTGTTTTTGAAATGGTTGCGTCTCTCCAAGGACATATGCTGCCCAACCCCATTGCGTGGTTGCATTAGCATCAATATGTTTAGAATTCATACGATCAATTGCAGGAGCAACACCAGCTCGCATCTTTGCTGCACCATTACCGGAAAATGATTTTGCATCCTCATAATTTTTATTGCAAAGAATAACAAATCGAACACGATCCATCGGAATGTTAAGACCCAACCCATCTGACGGAATAAATGACTTCACCGCCGCGGCAACTTCATAACGACCTTGTTTCTGCAAACTGATAATGTGATTTTTCACATCGGTTGGGTGATTATACATCGGGATAGTACCTATTTCCTCGTTGGCATTTGCCATAGCAACTTTCCACTTGTTTAATGTCTTGTAATCACCAAACACAACACTATCAGCATCGTCGAGAATTACTACAAGTTCTTCATTCTTTTTTAGTGAATGTACGGCGACTGCTAATCTTGTTGCAAGATTAATATCACTAATTCCTTCCTCAATCACAATAAACTTCACCTTATTTTTTCTGCATTCGTGAATCGTTCCATATGTCTTACCGACTCCAGGAGGACCGGACAAGATAGAATGACGCTTTGCCTCTACCTTCTTTTTAATTACACCAAGAGAATTACGAATAAACTTACGACTGTTCTCATCAGCCAACTTACCCTGCTCAACATACAGATTAAGTTCCTTTGACTTAAACTTCAGCATGGTATATTTCTCCTTACTTGTTAGTGTTATTGTTGTTCTTCTCAATTGCATCAGCGATACGATGCAACCCATCACCAATGTAATTCAAAAGCGTGTGCAAACTACCAAATTCCGTAACATCAATATCAACACCCAACTGATTCGTGATTTCTACTTCCATTGACTCATTGCTCATTTTCTTTCTCCTTGTGTTATGTAGTCGTGATTGACTATACATTAAATATAGTGTCTTTGTAAAAAAAGTCAATACTCCATAAAAGATTGTTGTTTAATAAATAGTATTTATTAAATACTATATAAAATAAAAAACGCCACGGAGGGTTGATGTCCGTGACGCTTTTTACTAACACTTTGAGAGAGGCAGGCAGGAATGGCAAAAAACCTGACTGCTCCTATAAATAGAACTAATACCACACAAAAAGAAACACCACCTTTTTAGGGTGGTGAAGAAACCATTTGTTTGCTTTTTAGTACCACAACCATTCTTAACACTTTACGAGGTGTTGAGCCGTTTGGAATAACTCAACACTTGTAATATAGTGGGAGACAACGAAAAAGTCAAGAGGTCAAGATTAGAACTTTATTAACTTTATATTATATAGTATTTAATAATATACTTTATTTTCACCCTTGACTTTTCGTATTAAACGATTACATTACTATATGTAGTCAAGATTACTAATACTTTATACGAGGAAAGTTAAATGGAAATCAAATACAGAACAAGTCCAAACGACGAAGCAAGATTACTTCGCGTCCGTAGGATGGCAATAAAAATGATGAAAAAGCACGGACTAATGAAAGGAAAAGATCCTTGGATGTTTGATTGGTCTTATGCAAAAACACAACTTGGGCATTGTGATTACAACGATAAAGTTATTAGATTATCAAAATGGTGGATGATGTCGGTAAGTTGGGAGCAATGTTTAGATACAATACTCCATGAAATTGCACACGCACTTATTGATAGAAAACACGGACATGATAAGGTATGGAAACAAAAATGTCGTGAAATCGGGGCAATACCAAAACGATGTTATGAAGGTGAGTTCCAAAATAAAAGAAAAGAATTAAACTATAACTACCCAGATATAAACAGATATAGGATAAGTTCATAACATAGAAACCCCACCTGTAAAAGGGTGGGGTTCTTTTTTATACTCTATCCCAATTTATACTGGTATATTGTTTATTAAAATCTTCTATAAGTTTTTTTAGCTTCTCTTGTGTCTCAGGACTGAACTTTGTTAAATCAGGTTTAATAAGGTTGACCGCATGATTGGTGCATGCTATGTTTTGCTTTTGTTCCATTCTTTAACTCTCCAATTTGTGTAAGATATTTATTGTAGTCAAGAATAAATATATCTAATTTATCAAAAGTGAGGTTCTATGGTCTGGATGTTTAATGGTGAACCAGTAATAAACGCCCCCGCAATTGCGTCAGGTTTCGTTTACATCGTGCGAAATGAGATTTCGGGGAGAATGTATATTGGACAGAAACGATTGCTTAGAACGCAAATAAAACGAAAAGTGGGGAAGCGAAATAAAAAGATTATAAAAGAAAGTGATTGGCGGTCATATTGGGGCTCGAATAAAGAACTATTAGCTGATATAGAGTATTATGGACATGTAAACTTTACCCGTGAAATATTACATTGGTGCAAAACAAAAGGGGATTGCAATTACCTCGAACTAAAAGAACAGATATTACATGGTGTTCTCGAACATCCTGAACAATATTATAATTCATTTATTGGTGGTAGAATAAATAGAAATCATTTAAGTAGCAATAAGAAACCCCGCGAGTAATCTTAGCGGGGTTTTTTGTGTTCTATAGAATTCTATGGAAATATCTATCTATAAAAAATTAATGAATTAACACCAATTGTATCATTAATCGTTGCTGGTGTAGAATTATCTATTTGATTTATATAAAATGCTGTTTCCGTATATTCGGTGATGCGTATAAGTCCCTGTGCACCCAATCCAACAGTCTGTCCTAATGTTCCACCACCACCACCCCCACCATAATTACTACCATTCTTTCCAGGTTGAGGTGCCGTAGCTGTCTGTCCATCTGCACCAGCACCACCAAAATCATCTTTTGCTAAACCTCCATATGATCCTGTTACTCCGATTACTTCAGCAATAGTTGCATCATTACCATTACCTGTGGAACCTGCACCTCCTCCACCTGCGTGACCAACAACTGCGTTGTTTATAACAACAACGCCAGAACCACCTTTGTATACAATATCACCAACACCACCCTCTATACTACCAGTTTTATAAGATACATTTTCACTACCAGTTGCGATAGCATTACCAGCGGCTCCACCTTTTGCAACTACTTGTCCATTGTCCCAAATACTATCACCACCGCTTGTTCCCCTGGAATATCCATCACCGATATCAACAGTCGATCCTCCAGCAGCAACAATATATGGAATAATCATATTTGCAGTAGGATATGTTATAGTTTTTTTTGCGTATTGTCCACCAACACCACCACCATTTTTAGACCCATCATTACCAAATGCAGATCCACCACCACCCCAACATTCTATAACAAGTTTTGTTATAGATGCTGGTTTGCTGTAACTGCCACTTCCAACAGTAGTAAATGTATATGATGCCATTATTATATAGTTGCTAAATATTCGTCTGCTAAATCTTTTGCAGTTTGACGGAATGCTTGATATGCTGCATAGGATGTTGGGTCAGTATCTTTATTATTGATGACCGCAAGTTCTCCACCAGTTGTATACTGACTACCAATAATTCTTTCTATAATAACTGATCGACTATTACCTTGTTCAATAATTGCTTCGTCATAGGAATATTGGTCAATATATCCATCGCGTCTTTGATTTGGAAATTGTACAATTTGTTCATTCCAACGAATGCGGATGTATAAACCCTGACTATCGGTAAAAAACTTTTCTAATGGAGTTGTAGAATATACTTTCATAATTTATACCTTAGTAAGTTATACGAGTGCCGTAATATTGGTCTTGACGACTTGGACCTTCCAACTCTCTATACCACATTCCAAGTAATGCGCTACTACCATTTCCACCCATACTATAACTACTTGATGGTGAATTAGATACAGCGTATCCATAATCTTCAAATTTCGTTGTAGAAGAACCACCAAATGCATTTGGAATGATGAAGGATAATTTATGATTATTATATTCGTAATAATCACCCCAATATCCACCACCAGCATTTGTTGCGATGGAACCACTGATTTGTACATAATTTGCTAATGTGGTACTACTTGGATAATCTGCAAAATATGCGTGGTTATTGGTTACATATGCTGTAATTGGTGTAGGACTTAATACAATTCCATCTAACCATTGCGCATTAACACCCCAAAGATTTTCTATACCGCGATATCGACAACTACCAACATATGAACTTGGAGTAGAACCATTTCCGTATGCGTTTGATAAACCAGCTGCGGCTGATGTGCTACCATTACCGTCACCAATTGCTACTTGACTATCTAATGTCTTATATTCGCTAAGATATAATAATTCAATTGCATTTTGTAAATAAATTTCGTGAATACCCCATCCATTGCCAATATTATTTGCAAGTTGTCTAAATGAGGGTTTACTACGAGTGTGTAATGGAGCAGAACCACTAATAGACGCTAATTGATTTGCTGCGGAACCAGTATCAAGGGATGTTGCTCCTGTATAAACCGTACTGCCATTACGACCACAGGCCAAATATGCTGATACATATCGCTTATCTACAACACTACCACTCTTGTAGAATGCTGGATGTAGTTGAAAATTATATGATGAACCAGTAGATGATGCATCTGGTGAGATTTTATATGTTACTGTTCTGGTTGCCCCTGTTCCATCTTGTGAAGCAGTCCAGTAAAACTTTGGTATTTCTATCATTACATGCTGACCAGCACCATTTAATGTTGATGGTGTTGTATCAGCTTTCTGCGACCAATTGCTACCATTAAGGTAGTATAATACTTCTCCACTGGAACTCATTACACATGCCTTAATTTGATCGTGTAATCCTGATAAAGAAGAAGATGTACCAGTTATAGGGGTTGCATTTGATGCATCATATGTGAATGATGCACTGGTTGGACCACCAGTAGGTGGTGGTGGAGCAGATCCACTAAATCCTACGAATGCTGATGCACTAATAAATCCACTAAAATATGCATTTCTAAATGGATTGGATTGAGTACCCAAATCACTTGCACTTACAGCACTTGGAATAATTGACGAACTTCCATACGAACCAGACCATAATATACCATTTAAATCAACAGGGGTTGTGCTTGCCGTTGCTGGACCCGATCCACTTACTCCCAATGAACCAGTTATAGAAGCTGCACCAGAATACGGGAACGGACTTGTAGATGTTGCGTTCAATGCGTATGATGCTGTAGTTGCAAACGATGCTGTGGTTGCAAATGATGACGTACTTGGTACAAACGTAATACTTGTTGCTGCACTTGCTGTGGTTGCAAATGATGCAGATGTTGCTGTTATATTAGTTAATGAAGAACCATCACCAATAAATGAACTTGCACTTACAGCTCCAGTAACAAATAATCCATTTGAAAAATTAATAAATCCTGAAACATTTTGTGCATATGAAGATGTATTTGCATAACTTGCTGTTTCTACAAATGATGCTGTTGAAATAGATCCTGTTATACCATATGGTGCAATTACTTGTGCATTTAATCGTAATATTTGACCAGAAGCTACTTCACTTTGGCGACCATAAATGATTGATGAACTGTAATCCTGTGTAGCATTAGTTCTATCTATACTATTAATAAATAAATCATTTGATCCTGATGAGATATAACGACCAGCATTATGACCAACTGCTATATTATTATTACCACTTGGTAAAGTTGATAGTGCAGCTTGACCAACAAAAAGATTAAAACTGCCACTTCTCAAACCATTACCAGCCTGTACTCCCATACCAGTATTTGAACTACCGGAGACAAGTGCACCTGCTGTAGATCTTCCAACAACAGTATTTGAACTACCAGATACTAAAGAACCAAGTGCTGCCGATCCTACACCAGTATTTTGTATTCCAATAGTCATATTTTGTAGAACATTACCACCAATTGCTGTATTAAAATTTTGTGCAGCACTTGCACTTTGTAATGTACGAACACCAACTGCTGTGTTTACTTGATTGGTTGATGCTGATGCCATCGAAAATGCTCCGATAGCTACAACATTTGTTGTTCCAGTTGATGAACTTGCAAATGCATTATGTCCAATAATTACATTAAATGCTGTTGTTGAACCCGACATATTACCAAATGCATTTGTACCAATTACAACAGATCCTGTATTGCCTACCACATTTGGTAATCTGGATAGCGCACCCTGACCTATCACTATATTGGTTGAACTCGTTGTAGCACCATTACCAATAGTTATTCCAGCGATACTACCACTATTTGTTACTACAACACTTGAACCACTCAACAATCCAGTTGCATTTACATTTGCCGGTGCAATAGTTTGTCCTGCAATATGTGCAACTGTTTGTGTAGAACTACTGACTACACCACTTGGTAAAATTGCTAATACTTGTGTAGAACTTGATACTGTATCTGCTGGT
>Ga0192647_102863_pt1 | contig 10558 bp, 6 predicted proteins | sample LauGreFa1BDMLBSN_2_FD_133046 | JGI IMG/M metagenome (GOLD analysis project Ga0192647, IMG submission 133046) | Freshwater lake microbial communities from Lake Michigan, USA - Fa13.BD.MLB.SN - reassembly | ecosystem: Environmental > Aquatic > Freshwater > Lake | place: Lake Michigan, USA...
CGGGGCTGGCTGCCGCTGGCTGCGATTCCCGGCCTCAATAGCTTTGTGCTGTATTTCGCCCTGCCGTGCATGTTGTTTCGTTTCGGTTCAAGCACGCCCATGGCGCAGTTGTTTGACCCAGCCGTGGCAGTTTTATATGGGCTGTGTGCGGTGGCCATGTTGGGAATCGGCTTGGGCTTGTTGCGCCGACGCGGTCTCAATTGGAACGATTCGGCCTTTGGCACGATGGTGATGGCGTTTCCCAACACAGGTTACATGGGCTTGCCGTTGCTGTTGAATTTGCTGGGTCCCGCCGCGGTGGGCAGCGCCATCATCACCATCTTGGTCGATGTGTTTTTCACCAGTTCGGTGTGCATCGCCATGTCACGCATGGACCATGCGCAGCACCATGGTGTGCGCAGCGCGGGTTGGCAGGCCTTAAAAAGTGTGGTCAGTATTCCATTGACCTGGGCGATAGCTTTGGGCGCTGTGTTTTCTGCCAATGCGTGGACCTTGCCGTCGATGCTTTCGCAAACCGTGGGGTTGATGGCGGCAGCTGCGCCACCCGTGGCTTTGTTCACCATCGGAGCGGTGTTGGTGCGCCCGAGCCAGTCGGCCGCAGGCACAGATTCGCATTGGCGCCATGGCGGGCCAGAACTGTCGATGACCTTGGCGAAATTGCTGGTACATCCTGTGTTGGCAGCAGGCATTGGATGGTTGTTGCAACAAGCGGGTATGCCTTTGTCTGACGAAGCATGGTTGGCGGTGGTGCTGGTGGCGGCTTTGCCCAGCGCCAGTAACAGCGCATTGCTGGCTGAACGGTTCGCTGCGGACAGTGGCCGCATCACACGGGTGATTTTGTTGACCACTTTGTTGGCGTTTCCCAGCTTTTCCGCATGGGTGGCTTTTTTCAAGCCCTGATGTCAGATCACCAAGGGGTCGACATCTATCGCCCACCGAATCACCGATTTGTGCTGATCCCGCAAGCCTTGCAAATCTTGTTGCCAATGGCTTAAAAACTGTTGCAACGCAGGACGTGAATGTGACTCCAACAACATTTGCGCCCGCTCGATGTTCGCAATCCGTTGCAAGCCCATGGGGACAGCTGGGTAGACCGTGACAGCCAGTGATTGCGATGACAACCATTGCTGCCCCAGTTCTCTGGCGGCATTCAAAAAAGCTTGTGCTCCCTCTTGCGTGCGCGCTTCTGCCCGCAACAAGGCTTGAAAGCTGAACGGTGGTAAACCCGCTTGCCTGCGCTCGGTCAGTTGTTGTTCGGCAAACCCGACGACATCGTGGTGCTTGAGGCATTCAAACAAAGGGTGTGCAGGATGAAAGGTTTGCACCCACATGTCGCAGCCATGGACGGTGGACAAGTCGGCATCTCTGCCCGCCCGACCTGCGGCTTGTGACAACAGCGCAAACAAGCGTTCGGGTGCGCGGAAATCGGCGCTGAACAAGGCGCCGTCGGGGTTGAGTGCAGCCACCAGCGTGACGCGTCGAAAGTCGTGGCCTTTGGCCACCATTTGCGTGCCCACCAGCACATCCACGTCGCCGTCATGCACCTGTGCGAGTTGGCGCACCAGTTCGCCTTTGCCACGGGTTGAATCGGCATCGATGCGTGCAATCCGCAACGGTGAGCCGTCAGGGCGTTGCTGGTCGTGCAGCAATTCGGCCAAATGTTCTTCGATTTTTTCGGTGCCGTGTCCCAAGGCCCCGATGTCTTGGTTGCCGCAAGCCGGACAAGCGCGTGGTACCGCTTGGGTCAGGCTGCAATGGTGGCAGCGCAAACTGCGGTCAGATTTGTGAAACACGCGAAAAGCACTGCAATGCGGGCATTCGCTTTTCCAGCCGCAAGATGTGCAATGCAACACCGGCGCATAGCCGCGTCGGTTGAGCAGCACCAACACTTGTTCGCCCCTGCCCAAGCGCTCGCGCATGGCGGCCAACAGCGGTGCTGACACCAATGTGCGACGCGGTTGTTTGCCCATGTCTACCCGACGCAATTGCGGCAAGCTGCCTTGGCCGATGCGGCTGGGCATGGACAGACGAACATAGCGTGGCGAGTCTTGCGCATCTAGCGGTGTACGGCTGTGGTGCCAGCTTTCCAGCGATGGTGTGGCCGACCCCAAAATCACCTGCGCGGATTGCAAACGGCCTCGGTATACCGCCAGATCTCGTGCCGAATAACGAGCGCCTTCTTGTTGTTTGTAGCTGGGGTCGTGTTCTTCATCCACCACGATCAGTTTCAAATGCGGCACCGATGCCAGCACCGCCAAACGCGTGCCCAGCACCAGCCGAGCTTGGCCGGTGTGCGCAGACAACCAGCTGTTGAGCCGTTGTGCGGGTGTCATGCCGCTGTGCATCGACACAATGGCGGCGTCGCCCAGTGACGCAAAACGCTGTCGTACACGCTCTTCCAGTTGCGGGGTGAGATTGATTTCCGGCACCAGCATCATCACTTGCGCCTGCGGGTCGGTGGCCATCACTTGTTCTGCGCGGCGCAAATACACCTCGGTTTTGCCACTGCCGGTGTTGCCATGCAATAAAAAAGTACCCGACCCGGTCGCCAACTGTTGCAACACATGGTGTTGTTCTGCGGTCAGTGCAGGCGACAAAGCGGGGTGCGTGCGGGCAGAACCTGGGTCAACCGTTTGGGCGCGTTTTGCCAGCTTGCGCAACAGTTGTTGGCGGCTCAGATCGCGCAATGAAGGCGGCAGACTGCCCAGCGCGAATTCACCCACGGTCCGCTGGTAGTAGGCTGCGGCAAACGCCATCAATGACATCCAGTGTGCGTCCAAGGGCGCGATATCGGTCAAAGCTTCATGGATGGGTTTGATTTGCGCCGCCTCGGGTGCAGAAGCTTCGCCAGGCCAGACCAGTCCCAACATATCGCGAGAACCCAGCGGCACGCGCACCAAGCTGCCTGGCGGCAAAACCAGCTCACTTTCGTACACCAGAGGCCCGCTCAAGCGACTGTGTACCGGGGTGGCCACCAAGACTTGCAAAAGTCTGGCCATGTCAAGCCCCCATTTGCGCGAGGATATTCAGAGAAAACTTCATATACCGGCCTAAGTGGTTGATTGACAAGGGATTTAAAAACGATCCAAAATTTCTGTGGATAACTTTGTTGACAGCTTGTCAGACGGCTTCAGAAACCCCGATATATCAAGGCTTTGGACACAATGCCCGAAAATTTGGCAACCGTGGGATCCTTTCAAAATCAAGCACTTACAAAAAAACCAAGCCGATGTATATTTTTTTTCGGGTGTAAGCCCTTGGTATAGGAAGGAATTAAATTTTGTGCATAAGTTCACTTTTGCGCCAGCCAGGGTTGACATGGCCGGATCATGGTGTTGGCTGACGCAGGGCCTTGGAATGGCTGTGAACCGCTTCAACCAGGGCGCTGACATGGTCAGGCGGTGTGAATTGGCTGATACCGTGGCCGAGGTTGAAGATATGCGTGGGGCCAGTTGTCGAGCCGTCGGTATGCGGTCGGCCAAAGCTGTCGAGCACCCGGCGCACTTCCGTGGCGATGTGCTCGGGCGGTGCAAACAAAATGTTGGGATCGATATTGCCTTGCAAGGCCTTGCCCGGGCCACCGGGCTGGCCGCCGACCAGCTGGCGCGCTTTGCCCAAATGCATGGTCCAGTCCAAGCCCAAAACCTCGCAATCCAGGTCTTTCATGTCGGGCAGCCATAGACCGCCACCTTTGGTGAACACGATACGCGGGATGATTTGTCCGTCGTGGCTGCGCTTGAGTTGCGCCAACACGCGCTCGGTATAGGCCAAGCTGAAGGTTTGGAAGGCGCCGTCAGCCAGCACACCGCCCCAACTGTCAAACACCATCACGGCCTGGGCACCGGCGTCGATTTGCGCATTCAAATAAGCGGCGACTGAATCGGCATTGATCGCCAAAATCCGGTGCATCAGGTCTGGACGGCTGTACATCAGCGATTTCACCAAGCGGTAATCGTCAGAGCCGCCACCTTCAACCATGTAGCAAGCCAGCGTCCAAGGGCTGCCAGAAAAACCGATCAGCGGCACCCGCCCATGCAAGGCTTTGCGGATCGAGCTGACGGCATCGAACACGTATTGCAGTTTGTGCATGTCTGGCACGGCCAAGGCCGCCACAGCGGCATCATCGCGCACCACTTTTTCAAAACGCGGCCCTTCGCCTTGCGCAAAGCTCAGGCCCAGACCCATGGCATCGGGCACGGTCAAGATGTCGGAAAACAAAATGGCGGCGTCCAGCGGGTAGCGGTCCAAGGGTTGCAGGGTGACCTCGGTGGCGTAATCCACGTTGGTGGCCAACCCCATGAAGCTGCCTGCTTGGGCGCGTGTGGCGCAGTACTCAGGCAAATACCGCCCGGCTTGGCGCATCAGCCAGACGGGGGTGTGGTCGGTGGCCTGACGCAGGCAGGCTTTGAGGAAGCTGTCGTTGAGTAGTGGGGTAGTCATTTGGCTATTGTGACAGGGCAAATTGACACTTTGTGTAGGGTGTATTCCCCATTTGTCTGCGTTCAAAGCTTGAAGACACGCTTAGCTGACCGGTTAATTGGAACCTGACCCCAATTAAATTTATCAGCGCGGAATAGCTTCCAAAGCTTGAATCACCAGATCGGGCGACAACAATTCCGACAACACCTGCGGCGGTTGACCGGGCGCTTGCAACACATACACCGGCACACCGCTGCGACCCAACTGGTTCAACGCTTGGCTGATCACCGGGTCTTGGCGCGTCCAATCCGCTTGCAGCAACAACACACGGCGATCCGCAAAGGCCTTGAGCACCCGGGGATTGCGCAACGTGGTTTGCTTGTTCACTTGGCATGTCACGCACCAAGCAGCGGTGAAGTCGATGAAAACCGCTTGCTTTTCTTGCATGGCTTGGTTCACGCGCTCAGGCGACCAGGCTTGCCAATCGGTTGAGACCGACGCTTTTGCCTGCGTAACAGGGGCGTTTCGCACAACCGGTTGTGCCAGCCAAAGCAAGCCACACAAGCACGCGATGAACACGGCACGAACCCATTGCCCAGCAGGTTTGGACACCCCCAACGACCAAACCAAACCACCGGCCAAAACCAAGCCGGCCAACAGCAGCGCAGCCGCTTCTTCACCGGCTTGCTTGGAGAACACCCACAGCAACCAGACCACGGTCAGCAACATCGGAAAAGCCAAGGTTTGGCGCAAGACCTGCATCCAAGCGCCTGGTTTAGGCAGCCAAGCGGCGGTGGCAGGTATCCAAGCACTGAGCGTGAACGGCAAAGCCAAACCCGTACCCAGACTCAAAAAAATCAACAAACCTTGCCAAGCCGGCAGGGTGAAAGCCACCCCCACCGACGCACCCATGAAAGGTGCGGTGCAAGGCGCTGCCACCACCACCGCCAGCACACCGGACAAAAACGCATCCACCACGGGGTGACGCGCCATCTGGGCAGCCAAACCACTCACCCATTGGCCCCGCCATTCCAGCAAGCCCCACAAATTCAGCGCAATCAGTGTGAATAACAGCGCCAGACCAGCGACCAAACCGGGCGATTGCAGCTGAAAGCCCCAGCCCAATTGCGCACCCGCGGCCCGCAAGCCCATCACTAACAGCGCCAAAGCCAGCATGCTGCTGAGAACGCCCAGGGCATAAGCGGTGCCAATCCCTTGGCGTTGTAACGGAGTCAAGGTGGATCGGGTCAGCGACAACACCTTGATAGCCAGCACAGGCAAAACGCAGGGCATGAGATTGAGCAATAAACCGCCAACCAAGGCGCCCAGCAAAGCGCTGATCAAACCCGGCCAAGACGCGGCTGCAGTGGTTGGTAGGCTTGTCACCGTTGGCTGTGGTGCAGCGATTGGGGGTTGGGGCCACTCGCCTTGAATCTGCAGCCTCACTTGCCAAGAGCGCGCCGGTGTGCTGCTGTCATCGACTAACAGCAGATCCAATTCGGGGGGCTCAGTACTGCGCATGTTGTGGAGAGCCGCGCGCATTTGCCATTCGCCCCTTTGCCATTCGCCGCCACCGGTCATGCCCAATCCGCTGGCCAACACTTCCGGAGCATGGGCATAAGCTTTCAGGGACTTGCCTTGCAGTTCAGTCGGCAAACCTTGTACGCGCAGCAACAACCCATCGGCATCGAAGGACACCGGCTGTTGGGCGGGCGATATGCGAACCGGTTGCGTGGCTAAAAGCTGTTCGAACGTATCGCTGTGTTCAGCCAAACTCGCTGCCAACGGCAGCTTCAACACAAATTGCCCAGACTGCGGAATGCATTCTTCTTTGCACACCAACCAGTCGGCTTGCAGCCGAACTTCGATCTCTCGCCCTGTCAACCCACCGCCGACTTTGACAGGAGCAGCCAGCAGCACGCGGCCCTCGTAGCCGTGGTTGACCATGTTGCCCACGGGAATCATGCTTGGCGTCGGCCATACCGTGTCGCCAGCTGACATGCCTGGTGGAAGTTGCCATTGCAATTGGGTAGCCAATCCGCTGTCGCCCGGGTTGCGCCAATAGGTATGCCAACCGGGTTGGTGTTGCAGTTGCAAGCCCAGCCACAGGGGTTGACCGGCGCGCACCCCTTGTGGCGCATACGCCTGCAGTTGCGCACGCACTTGCGCGGTTTGAACAACGGCACTGGTTAGGGTGGGTGACTGTGCAGCTGCGTGGCCGATCAGCAACCCCACCAAGCACCAAGATGTCTTTAAAAAGAACAGAACTTTACGCATGCAGGCCATGTTACCCAAGCGCTTAAGATGGCGTGCATGAAGGTTTTACCGCGTTACTGGGCTGATTGCGTCAGCACCGACTTTGCCGAATTGAACCCGTTACACACGTTGGCGGTGCTGCCTTTGGGCGCGACCGAACAACACGGTCCGCATTTGCCTTTGTCGGTCGACACCGATTTGGTCAACGCCATGCTGCAAGCCGCCTTGCCGCATTTGCAGCCTTCCGATCCGGTGTTGTTGTTGCCGACCCAATCGGTCGGTTTGAGCAGCGAGCACTTGGCTTACGACGGCACCCTCAGCCATGCACCGTCGCATGTGATCGCTCAATGGTGCGATATCGCCGAAGGCGTGGCGCGAACCGGTATCAAAAAACTGCTGTTGTTCAACGCCCACGGCGGCAATGCAGGCTTGATGGATGTGGTGGCCCGCGAGCTGCGTGGCCATTGCGGTATGACCGTGTTTTCAAGCCATTGGTACCAATTGCCGTTGGGCGCGGCTTGGGAGGCATTTGGGCCGCATGAACACCGCTTTGGGGTGCATGGTGGCGACATCGAAACATCGTTGATGCTGGCCATTGCGCCGCACAAAGTCCGCATGGAACAAGCCCAGAATTTCCCATCCACGGCGCAAGCGCGTGCGCAGGATTACCGCTTGTTGGGCGACGGCAAAAGCGCCAAATTGGGGTGGCATATGCAGGATTACAACCCGCATGGTGCGGCGGGAAACGCGGGGACTGCCACGGCTGAAAAAGGCCGTGCATTGTTAGAGGCGGTCGGCGTGCAACTGTCTGGGTTGCTGCAAGAACTGGTTCAATTCAAACCGTTGATTTAAGCCATTTCAAGTGAACGTCACCCAGTCGCGGTAGGCGTCTGCGTCCAAGTGGTTGATGGTGTTGAAACTCACCAAAGTGGTCCGTTTGGGGTTGTAGACACATTCGCTGACAGCTGTGTTGCGAATGCGCATGTTCATCTCGATCATGCTTTCAGGCGGCGTACCCAGCAAAGTACCGACAGCCGTGGATATGGGACCACCGCTGGAGACCACCAACACATTGCCTTCATGTTGGCTGCGCACATGCGCCAATGCATCGCTGATGCCTTGGACAAAATCTTTGAAAGTCGGCATACCTGTTGGTTGTGTGCGCCCGTGCATCCACTCTTGCAGGCCTTTGCGCAACAGTCCGAAATGGTGTTTGTACAACTCTGGCGTGTTGGGTTTGGCCAATGGCGCTGGGTGGATGCAGTGGATCACCGCTTCGCTGTCGTATTCATTCAACCCAGGCCACATCAGAGGTTGCAGACGTTTGTCTTGTAAGCCTAATTGAATGCCTTCCCAAGTCTGGCGATGGCGCTTGAGGCTCCCTATCAGCACGGCTTCAAAGGCCATGCCCCGCTCGCGCCAATACTCGCCCAGTCGAATGCTCTGTTGTTGCCCCAGCGCTGAGAGTTGGTCGTAATCGTCTGCGCCAAACGAGGCCTGGCCGTGGCGCACTAAAAATACATGTCCCATGGGGTTGATTGTGTCCTTGAAAGAAATCTTTTTTGGTCGCCACGGTGACCGTGCGTGCAGTGAACCTTTGGCCGTGCATCACAGGGTCACCCGTTGCCCCAATGTTTCCCAGCGTTCCAACGCAGCCAGCAATTCATCGTCAATCTGTGCCACCCGAGCCGCTTTGGCGCTGGCGCCTGCCGGGTCGCTGGCATACAAAGACCCGTCTGCCAGTTGTTGGTTCAACTGTGCTTGCTCGGCTTCCAGTTGTTCAATCAAGCCGGGCAGGGCATCGTATTCACGTTGTTCTTTGAAGCTGAGTTTTTTGGGCGATGCTTTTTGAGGTGCCACTGTCGCGGCTCTGCTTTTGTCGGTGTTCAACGATTGCACGGAACTGGGTTTTGCTTCTTCCGCCCATGCTTTTGCACGTTGGGATTGCAGCAGCCAATCCTGGACGCCACCTTCGTATTCGCGCCATTGGGCGTTGCCTTCGTAGGCTATGGTGCTGGTCACCACATTGTCCAAAAAAGAACGGTCATGGCTGACCAAAAACACCGTGCCATCGTAGTTTTGCAGCAGCTCTTCCAGCAGTTCCAGGGTGTCGATGTCCAAGTCGTTGGTCGGTTCATCCAACACCAAAACATTGGCGGGGCGGGCAAACAAGCGGGCGAGCAACAAGCGGTTGCGTTCGCCACCTGACAAACTGCGCACGGGCGAATTGGCCCGCGCGGGGGAAAACAAAAAATCGCCCAGATAGCTTTTGACATGCTGGCGCTGCGAGCCAATTTCTATCCATTCGCTCCCAGGGCTGATGAAATCTTCCAAGGTGGCGTTCAAGTCCAGTGCATTGCGCATTTGGTCAAAGTACGCCACTTGCAAATTCGCACCTTGCCGCAATTTCCCGCTGTCGGCTTTCAACTCGCCCAAAATCAATTTGAGCAAGGTGGTTTTACCTGAACCATTGGGACCGATCAACCCGACCTTGTCGCCACGTAACAGCGTGGCACTGAAGCGGTTGACAATGGTTTTGTTGTCATACGCAAACGAAACTTGATCGAGTTCGGCCACAATTTTCCCGCTTGGCAGGCCGGCATCGACACTGGCTTTGACCTGACCCATGGTGTTGCGCCTGGCTTGTCTGGCTGAGCGCAATTTTTCCAGCCGGGCAATCCGCGCCACCGAGCGCGTGCGGCGTGCTTCAACGCCACGGCGCACCCACACCTCTTCTTGCGCCAACAATTTGTCGGCTTTGGCCTGTGTCACCGCCTCAGCAGCCAGCTCCGCTTCTTTGGTGATTTGGTACTGCGCAAAATTGCCTTGGTAAGAAAACAAATGGCCACGGTCCAGCTCCACAATGCGCGTCGAAACCCTGTCCAAAAACGCCCGGTCGTGGGTGATCACGACCATGGAGCCTTTGAACTCAACCAACAAGTCTTCCAGCCATTGGATGCTGTCGAGATCCAAATGGTTGGTCGGCTCATCCAGCAACAAAATATCTGGCAGGGTCACCAAGGCTTGACCCAGCGAGACGCGTTTGCGCATGCCGCCAGACAAGCTGGAAATACGGTCTTGACCATGCAAATGCAAACGGTGCATCGTTTCAATCACGCGTTGCTCCCAGTTCCACCCGTCTTGCAATTCAATGATGTTTTGAAGCGTGTCTAAATCACCCACCCCCGTAACGTATTGCTCGATGGTGTCTTTCAAACCAGCCAAGCCTTCGCTGACCGCTTCAAAAATGGTCATGTCCGCTTGCAGTTGGGGTTCCTGAGCCACGTAGGCGATGTTCAGATTTTGTTGAAACTGGATCACGCCATCGTCGAGTTGCTCTTTACCCGCCAAAATCTTCAGCAGGGAAGACTTGCCCGTGCCATTGCGGCCAATCAGGCCAATGCGCTCGGAGGCTTCAATGGCAAGTGAGGTGCGATCAAGAAGGGGAACGTCGCCAAACGCCAGTTGCGCGGCTTGCAGTGTGATGAATGCCATGCGGGCATTATGAGACTTGGCATCCAGGCCGAACTTTCAAAAAAATTCAAAGAAAAAAACCCAATAACAACAAAGCCTTAGCGTTATTCGCAAGCCTTTTTTGAAAATAAATGATGAAAACTGGCGTGGGGGCCTAAAAGTGCGCTATAGTTGCGGGCTCAGCTTTTAAAACGTGTTTCGAAAAAAGACGACGAAAGCAGGGAAAACCCCAAGATTTGACAGGAATTAAAAAAACGTGTCATAATCGCAGGCTTCGCTGATCGCAGTGGAGGCAGATGAGCAATCATCAGGTTCATTAACAAATTACAGCCGATAAGCGTGGGCGTTTTAAGGCGATTGCCAAGGTTCTAGTAACCGAGTCGCAAGACTTAAAACGCTCATGAAGATA
>Ga0192647_102865_pt1 | contig 10557 bp, 18 predicted proteins | sample LauGreFa1BDMLBSN_2_FD_133046 | JGI IMG/M metagenome (GOLD analysis project Ga0192647, IMG submission 133046) | Freshwater lake microbial communities from Lake Michigan, USA - Fa13.BD.MLB.SN - reassembly | ecosystem: Environmental > Aquatic > Freshwater > Lake | place: Lake Michigan, USA...
TTTGTTGCCAAACAAAAATCCCCCTGTCACGGGGGAATTTTTTTACTCTTTCAAATCAAAAATTAATTCGGTATAATCCGTTGTACCAATCATGACTAACGGACTTTCCTTTTCTATTGAGATAACATCCCTCGCCCACGAACCAATAATTTCATTTTCATCTTCTCCCCTAAAATCACCACCACCTTGTCCGTTACCCTCACTAGTTAAAAGTGGTAAAGGGTGAATTTTTACACCTTCCCAATCTTGAATTTCGGGTACTTTGTTTTTATCTACGAATTGTTTTTTAGTGTGATTTACAATAAAAGGGTAGTCATCCGTTTTTGCAACCTTTGGTTTGATTTCGCTTTCATCATTACAAAGTGAATACAAATTTGCGTCGTACTCTTTTCCTTCCTCAATGATTTTTAGACCAGGTTCTTCTTTTGCGTAATCACCCGCCCACACTACGCGACTTTTATAGTGGTTTCCTCTTCGGGTTAATTCTTTTTCAAACGTTGAAACAAAGTTGTTTCCTTGATAGGAATGTTCCATTAGTTTGAGACCATTGTCATATGAATGTGAATACATCCACGCCTTTACGGTTTCGTTTTCACCGTCTTTCGGTTTTTCACCGAGAATAATTGGTTTAAAATACTGTCCCATTTTTAATTGATTTAGGATACAAATATAATATGAATAATTTTATATTCCAAACATTTTTTAAACTTTGTTGCCAAACTATTTTTACCATTCCAGCCCTGAACGACAGTAACCAGAGCAAATAGCTAGTTTTTCACCAGCAGCAACAGCGCAGCTCCCAGGGTGATTTTGTTTGGCATTACACAACCCTAATAAAATCAACACTTTACTCACGCCAAACTAAATTAGGGACCAGCGCGCAACCAGCATCACAGCTGCGCTTAAGCATAAAAAAACCCCTCATTGTGAGGGGTCTACTACAAACTTGCTATTTTTATCGGGTCGTTTTCGTGTGACTTTATACTTGAGACCAACAATAACATCTTTCTCATCTCGATATCTCATATCATATAAGTCACCATCGATAACCTTTCTACCCCAAAATGTTTTTGGTAATTCTTTTTTGAAAACAACCGCAACTCTTACTCCACTATTCAACATGTTTACACAATCGGTGAAGTTGTCTCCACTAAATGAAAATGTCAAATCGTAGTTATTATACTTTTTAACAAGTTCAACTCTCTTCGGTACTTTGGTGTAATCATAAAAAGTAACATCGGGAAACAATTGTAAAATGTTTTTTCTTTCACCGTTTACATCCATATGAAAGGATTCGGGTGTAATGTCTGAAGTGTTATTTAAACGAACACTGAGGTGAAAACCTAATTTTTCCGCCTTATTTTTTGCGGTGATAATTTCTTCAACCATCCATTCCATAAAATACTGACGTTGTTCAAAAAACAATTTTGTCTTTTTAATCCTACTTTCAGTAATCATGTCATTATTCATGTTCATACGATTCATACCAGATTCGTTTAAACATAGTGCGGTACACTCTTTATTCCTCATAGGACAAACCTCATAACCACTCAACTTTGCGGGTGCGAGGTAAAGACTGTAGGTTAATTCATCATACTCATACGCCTTAGCGTGTTTAGTAGTCATGTTAACAGAACCTAAATAATTGATTCCTGTTTCTCTTTTTGCTTGGGTCTTGTTTCTATATTTCATAATAGTATTGGTTTAACAATACAAATATAAAACGAATATTTTTATATTCCAAATTTATTTTTATTTTTTTTTTTCACCTGTCGACGGATTCTGGATATTGGTTGGCCCACGCCAAACTAAATCCGTCCTGAACAGTATCCTGAAAATTTCAGGCATAAAAAAACCCCCACATTTCTGTGAGGGCTTCTTGAACCGAACATTAAATCAATATACTAATTACAGAACTCCTTCTATTGAATGTCCCTTTTTGGTGAGGTTTTTACCTTTACGCTCAAAGTTATTGTAGCCAACCAAAAACATGTCAGCTTTAGTTCCCATAACCATTGAACCTTCCAGCTTCATTCCACCATAGTTTACTTTCAGCTTACGCATAAAATCATTGAAAGAACGTTCAAGCTGTACACCAATCTTATCGGTAGGAGGAACTGGTGCATTTTCGATGTGATAACGAGTACCAACTCTTGAGAACTTAATTCCCACCATTTCTTTCTTCTCAAAGTTTGGTAAACTCTCATTAAGGCATTCACGAATTTCGTGTAAAGACTTCTTCAGAGAATTAGCCGTAGTCTTTCTTGGTTTTTTTATCATATTCAAGTTTTTGAATTATGGTACAAAGGTAATAAGAATATTTTCTAAAAACAACAAATATTTTTATTTTGTTCAGGTTTTTTTAGTCAAACATTAAACAAAAAGTGTCTTTTTTATTGGATTACAAACATTTGTGTGTTGAAAACTACGCCAAACAACATCCAGAATCCGTCGACAGGTGAGAACATCTTGTGAATTTTTCGCATAAAAAAGGGGATAACCTTTCGGTCACCCCCAATTACTAACCCTAAAACTTAAAGTCAGAAACGAAGATTCAACTTTTCGTCAGTACGACGCTTATAGTTGTAAATGTCCTCAATCATTTCCGCGTATGATTTTTTATCACCACACATAAAGATTGAACTTGGACGAAGTTTTACTTTGTGAAGAAACTCCTCAAACTTGAAGTCAGACTTCTTTTCCATAATGGTAAGAAGTGTACGAACAAACACTGATTTGTTGTAACCCTTTTCAAAGTAAGGTTTGAGTTGAAGTAGGTTGTTCGCCCATTCTTTCGCCTTATCCATATCACCCACGATAAACTTTCCATCGGCGAAATCTTGTTTGTCCACATGACGAGTACCCGAATTTTGAAGTAACATAATTCGTTCAGTCAATGAGAACATTGGGAACTCTTTTGAAAACTCCTCCAAAGTTTTGTAGGATTTGTTTCCTTGTTCAGAGAACCCGTGAATGTAATCTTTCTTACCCCACTCTTTCATGTTCTGATTGAACTTACGTGCGGCTTCAAAGATTCCTTTCGTAGTGTTCGGGATAGTAACATCTACAATAAAGTAGATTCCTTTACCCGCTTCTTTTGCTGCAGTTAGTCGGTGTTGTCCGTCAACTACAACATAGTTAGAGTTAACAATGATTGGGACGAGTTTTAATCCGTCTTTCTTCATTGAGTCGGTAATACGCTTAACGCGTGGAGTGTCAACCTCACGATTTACGTTGTGAAGTTTGAACATACCCAAATTTTGGGTGAACTTTACTTGAACATTTTTTGTCATGTCGTTTCTGAATTAAAAGTTAAATGATTTAATTTCGGGTACAAAGATATAATAGTTTTTCTTTTTTTCCAAATTTTTTTTAAAGTTTTTTTCAAAAAAGTTTTTCCACATACATCTTTGACTTTATGTATGACAAACATAATAAAGATTTTAAGAATATACAAATAAAATACTAGTGTTTTTTGCCAAACAAAATCGTCCAGTCGTCCCGCCTGGTGGATTATAAGTGATTGATTTTTAATCATTTAGACATAAAAAAAGGGATTCCGTAGAACCCCTTTAAGTGTCAAACCAAACACAAATTACAACTATGAAATGTAATCCATCAAAAACTTACACATTCTTTTTTAAGTTGTAAAGTGTTTTTTAGATAACAGGTAATACATCAAGTTCCTTACCTTTTTCTTGATAGAACAAACTTCCACCATCATTACCCTCATCATCCATTGAAGGAATACAAAGTGTTCCGTTGTCCAATTCAAAACAAATAGGTCTTTTGTACCAACCCATAAGTTCCATTTCCTCATCAGTAAGATAACGAACTGATTTGATAACACGTCCCTTTAGGACTTTCTCACATTGGTTTACCCAATACGTGGTTAATTCTTGGTTTGTCATACGTTTAGTTTTTTACAAATGTATAATGATTATTTTATTCTACAAGTTGTTTTTTGCCAACCAATTTCGAGGGATTACCAGGTCATCGGATATTTCTCCAACACATCTTCGGTATACAAAACACCATTACCATTACGTAATACATCCTCCCACCAACGAATACCCATAGACAAACGAGGTATTGCAAATTTATCAATGTCCTCATCGTGTACATAGAAGAACACATCGTTACGTCCACCTGTATCAGGTTCACCAGGTGTTGGTTGTGTTTCAATTTCTTCCAAGTACTTTACTCGAGTACCCATTTCTTCTTTGAAGAATTTTTCGAAATCTTTTACTTGGTCTTTTCCTACGAGAGTTCCCTCCCATACGCAGAGTTGATTGTAGTTTTTCATGGTTTTTACAAATAATTAAGTTGACAATAATCTTCGAGGTCACTTAAGTGAATTCGTCCATACTTTACGGAAGAATAGTAACCTTGGGTTTCATAACCTTTTTTCCATTTTGCGAACGCCTCCGCCGCAGCTCTGTGCGACTTGTAGTAGGGAACATTCCTTTCAAGGGTGAACCCATCGGGTGACAATATTTGAATTTTCTTCGCCATATGATTAACGATAAAGAGTTACATATTCACCGAAATACTTTTCAATTACGCCAATCAAATTCTCGTAATCCCCACTCATCATCTCCTCCTGAATTTTTTTGGAGTCCAATCCAAGTTGTTTCGCCCATTTACCCGCGTACCCGATAAGAACGAACGCGTTCCCTTCAGGGCCTGTGAGGTCAATCTCAACCCCACCCTGTTTTTCATTAATTGATTTTATCATGTCCTTGTTGATTTATAATACAAATATAATACGAATACTTTTATAATCCAAATTTATTTTAAACTTTGTTGCCAACCTAAATTCTCCCTGAACCGTGACTCAGGAACTTCAGGTAAATAAAAAACCCCAACTTTCGTTGAGGTTTCGTTCTACTCTTCATTGTCCCAAAACATTTGAATCGCTTCGTCAAACAACTCATTCTGTAATTGGTGTAATGTATATCCATTCTTAATACACTCATCCACCCACTCTTCACCTTCAAAAATTCCCTCCCAACTTTCTTGTGGAGGTAAACCCATTTCATTTTCGTTTTGAATATGTTGGTATATCAATCCAACAACTTCTTCTTTTTTCATTACTTATCGATTTGGTGAACCACAAAGATAAAACTATATTTCATATAATCCAAATTTTTTTATACTTTTTTTTAAACTTTATTGCCAAACTAAATTCTCCCTGAACCGGGGTCACCAACATCTGTGGTAAATAAAAACCCCCACATTTCTGTGAGGGTTTCAAGTTACTTGGTGTACTTGTCATAAAAGACTTCCATTCGTTCCATTACCACATCTAAACTCCAACCACTTGTGTTTTGGTCGTTCCAATGAAAGTAACCCATTTGTGTTTTATCAATACTATTAGGTATTGACTTGTCGTGTACAAACTCGGGTAAACCACCATTACCGAAATCATCTCGGTAGTTACAACGATACTCAATTACAATATCCTTACCATTGAACTTTTTGGTGTAGGTTACTTTTTGACCTTTACCCTTTCGTGTCCAACCATGTTCGGACATATAGATATCCATTTGGTTGTTTACACTTTCCTTTGTTTTTAAAAGGAACTCTTCCTTTTGTTTTTCCAATTCATTTATGAACTGATAATACTCTTTGACTGATTCGTACATAACGTGTTGTTTTAATTGGTTTATACAAATATAGTATCTATTCTAATATAAATAAAATTTTTTTATACTTTTTCGCCAATCAAATTATAGAAGACCAGCTAACAGCGCTGGTTAAACCAGTAAAACTAGCAGAAAGACCTGGAATCGCCCAGATGCCGCTCCAGGGAAATTTGTTTGGCATATAGAAACCTAATAAAATCAATACTTTACGGAACGCCAAACAAAATCAGGACCTGGTGTTGCTACCTGGTCTTCTGTTGTGAGCAATAAAAAACCCCCACATTTCTGCGGGGGTTCTAACCAATAAACCAAACCAATTAACTTTCTGCGACCAATAACTTCAAGTATTCTTTTTCAGTTAAGTGTCTAACCGAACCTCTTTCACTATTCTTTTTCTTTTTGATAAGAACACAATCACCTTGACGAACAATTTTCTCAATACCACCTTCTTTGATGTCTGTTTGAATTGTCCACGCGATTGCTTGAATTGGGTTAATCTCTTTACTGAAATTGGAACTACTTGACAACCATTGGTTAGGGTTGTTAGTACGATAAACACTTTGTGCGTCCACCCAAATAAAATACTCTCTATCGGTTGATGTGTCCTTACACTTCACAAAGTAAACATCTTCGGGTTTCTGCCAACCAAAGTTTGAACCTTCACCCCAAACATTTCCTTTTACTTCATAAAGTTCGTAGGTGTCCTCAAAGTTGTTTTTGATAAGTTCACCATTCTCACCAACCCAAAAGGTTTCCTTTGAAATAGTTTTTGAACCTACCAATTTTGGGTTCACTTCTTTGTAAATGTTTTCCAAACCCAAACAACCTATCGCAATTCTTCGTTGTTCAATGTTTTCAAGTTCCTTTGTAATCTCTTTGAAAGTAATAGGAACAATATCTTCCCAAATATCTTCCAAACCTTTGAAAGGAACATTACGATATTTTGTTTTCAATAAACGACAACCAATGTTGTAGTCAAAACGAGTGTTTTCAATTATTATTTTCATCTCTTTAATTTTTTATAGTTCACTATCGGTATAAACCAAAAATTGTTTTGTTAAGGAAACGAATAGTGTGTTACCCACAATTTTAGGTAATACATCACTATCAACCTCATCTGTGTTATATTGAAACCACTCTTCTTCTTCACCCTCTGCGTTTTCAAATTCGTGGTTCTTTACAACATCACTAATCTTTTGTGATATAGTGTCAGAAATTTGTTCTTCCTCATTGTTTAAGATACAATCACCTTTATAGTTAATCGCATCACCATCTTGGCTGCCAACCAAATTGAGGACTTTACTTCTGACGAACTCAACTTCTTTCTCTGTTAGTTCAACGGCAACTTCATCAGTAAAACTCTCTGACCATTCGGCTTGTGCATTCTTGTAATACACAAAATCGGGGTTTTCCTCATCTTCGCTTAGTTCAATACTGACATTACCAGACTCACCAATGTAGTGTCCATCAGAATTGACATAGAACTCAACTCTTTTGAATACATCATCATCAAAGAAACTTTCAAGTTCCCCACTTTGTACTTCTTTGTTTTCGGAATTGTAGAATGAAAAGTGGTAATCATTCATACTATCACCACCGCAGGAAAACTCCATATCTGCGGTTGTAATACCTAACTCTTTCCAGAGTGCAATTGCTTCGTTAGTTTGCATGTTCGTGAATTTTTTGGTTTAATTGTTTAACTACTTCGTACGCTTCGGGGTTGTCCAAGTCCTTTACCCCATTACACATCCAGGGTTGAACTTCTAAATGTTTAAGGTAATCTTGTGGGGTTGGAACAAACTTCATTCTGAAATCTTCGGCGATATGTAACATCGCAATATCAACGACATCAACTGACTTTCCGTCGCTATTAACAATGTTGTAACCAAAAATCTTTGGAATGATAGTGTAGGCGAACCAAGTGTTATGGGTTAATAAACGAGAACTATTATTGTTCATTGTCGCCTTCGGACTATCAATAAGTTCGTGGATAGGTAGATAATCTTCTACCTTACCACCCCAACGCTTAACGCTGGACTTTGAGTGAATTAGTGGGTTCGCCATAGTTAGTCCCAAATTTGAGTTACACGACCTTCAAAAGGATTGTATTCAACTTGTTTCCCCATAACCCAATCACCCTTTTCAACTTTGAGTGGTTTATGTTCGTTTGAGAAACTTCCGTCTGGTTGTTCGTGTCTTAAAACACTATCTTCTTTAACCCCAACATCTGCGAAATCTGTTTGAGGTTCGTCAATCACAAACTCACCATAGAGAGTGTGTTGGTTGATACCTTCACCTTTTAGTAAGGTGTGTTTCTTCTTGGTTGTTACTTTGTTCTTTTTCATTTTTTGAATGTTTTATGGTACAAATATAAATCTATATTTCGTATAAACAAATTTTTTTTTTACTTTTTTTGAAACTTTGTTGCCAAACTATTTTCCACCTGACGACGGTCATCGTATCCAAGACATACTTATTACTATGATAGAAGGAATTATATACACATTATGGATTGAAGGTTTATTCGTTGTTCTTTATTACATGTATAGATTACATAAGGAAATAAAAAAAGATGAAGAAGAATACCGAAATAGGTTTTTAGATGATATGATGTAAGAAAGAACAGTGCAAACGCAGCGCATGCGCAGCTCCCGATATTGGTTGGCGTTCATAAACCATTGATTTTATTACGTTTCATCCACGCCAAACAAATTCACGAGCTGCAACTGTGCAGCTCCAGTGCACACATAACAGCATAAAAAAACCCCACATCTCTGTGGGGTTTCTATTAATTGAGTACCGAACCAATCTTAAACCAACTCAACTAACTCCTTAAAGATTTCACGTTCACGTTGTCCGTAGGTCCCGAACATCTTGTTTTCGGAATTGTCACCTTTGGAAAGTGAGTGAGTAGTATACTTGGTAACCCCACTGAACAGACCCCAAAGGTTATCTCCTTTCTCTTTCAACTCACCGTTAAGGTCAATATAGAAACGAGAAAGACGATTACGTGTAACGGTAGACACTGACTTCTCATCATTCATGTCAACATCTTTCATGATATTGAACAATGTACGAGTCACCCAATCCTCTTGTTTTTTGGTCATCTTCGTTTCAGAAAGTTTCTTAATGTCTTCGAACATTATCTTTTCTTCCTCGAGTACTCCCTCCAAACCTCTACAGATATCATCGATTCTCATCTCCATGTTCTTAGTGTGACGAACTTTCGCGTTTAAATTACGGAAGGCCGCGAAGAATGTGTTCTGACAACTGATAGTAATATTACTAGGTCCGAATGCCAAACTAGTTGTACCATCGAAGGAATTCACACCGGTGATGAAACCCTCAACACGGTCGTTACCCAACCTAAGGTCGTTGGACTTCAATTGTAGATAAACCTTTTCACCGTTACCAAAGTAACCTCCTTTGTGAATTGGTAAACCAACTTGTTGAGATACTTTATCTAGTAACTCAACCATCTGATGATTCTGATACGGAAAGTACCCGTCACCATGTACAGAAAGAACAGTGTTAGTGTCTTCACGTACAATTGCTTTACTCTTAGGAACAATGATACCACTTTCAGTAGTAATTGTTTCTTCTCTTACGGTCCAATTTAAACCTACTTGGTCAAGGACTTCTTGTGTGCGATTTTGATTTGACATATGGATGTTTTTTAATTTAATACAAATGTAAAACGTTTTGCATTATAATCCAAATAAATCTTTATTTTTTTTTAAAAAATTTTACGACCTTGGATTCACCGTCCCATCTCAGAAATTGTTTGGCTTGTTTTGTTTAATGTTTAAGACAAAAGATTAAAAAGTGTAATACGTTTATATTGATACGTAAGGTGTCATACAACGCCAACCTAAATTCACAGTCGGACGAGCAAACGGTCAAAAGTTTTAGCAAATAAAAAACCCCCACATTTCTGAGGGGGCTTTTCACTAACCAATTAAACTAATCTATGAACGACAAACAAAGTGTAATACACTCTATAACCAAAAGGTATCAATTAAAGTTGAGATAATCAAGTGATGTCTCTCAAAATAATTTAGTAGTTGTCTTGACTATCAAACCTATTATATGTTCTACCACGAAACCCAGGTCGCTTCGGACGCTCTTCGTTGTAGTTATCTCTCTTGTTTTGATAGAATGAACTATTAATCATATCATCAACGGTTGGAACTACGAAGTCCATATCACAACTTCCATTCATCATCTTCCATTGAATTTCGTAAATCTCTTTTACACTTTCAACCACATTAACGAAAGTACCATCAATGTAGTCAATCTTAGTTGCAACAGTGTCGGTTCTTTTATCGTGAATAGGATAAATGTTTTTCACATTTTGAAGGTTCACGAGTGTTGGGGTTCCTTTACCTTGATAGGTGAGTTTAATTAACATTTTAGTTTTGAGTTTTTAATTATTGAACAAATATACAAACTGATTTTAGAATATACAAATGATTATGCCAATCAAAATCGAGGGTTCACGGTCCCTCAGATATTTCCCGAGAAGACAAGAAAATTATTGGGTGGTAAATGGGTATCGATAGGGTCAAAGATTTCATAAATATCTTCACCTTCAACAACTCCAAGTGTTCTTCCATTGTCCCAACGAACATTGATAATACCACCACCGATATGATAGATGGTACCTACTGAACCACTTTCAATAGGGTTAGGGTCATTATCCATAGAGATAAGACGAATTCTTTTTCCGATGATTTCTTCTCCGTATTTCATATTGTTATTGGTTTATATATACAAATATACAAAACATTTCGTGATATCCAAATTTTTTTTTAGAATATTTTGCCAAACTACCACACACCATCTACTGTGGGACCCGGCGTCGTAAAAATTTTGGTTGGCGTGGTTTACAATATATTCAGTCACAATA
>Ga0192647_102868_pt1 | contig 10552 bp, 10 predicted proteins | sample LauGreFa1BDMLBSN_2_FD_133046 | JGI IMG/M metagenome (GOLD analysis project Ga0192647, IMG submission 133046) | Freshwater lake microbial communities from Lake Michigan, USA - Fa13.BD.MLB.SN - reassembly | ecosystem: Environmental > Aquatic > Freshwater > Lake | place: Lake Michigan, USA...
CTCAATGGCTTGGGTGGCCTTGTCGGATGGGGACTCTGTTGCAATGCTTACTAGTGCCTGAATGGCTTGGGTGGCCTTGTCGGATGGGGACTCTGTTGCAATGGTTTTCAGTACCTCAATGGCTTGCTTGGCGTTGTCGGATGGGGCCTCTGTTACAATGCTTACTAGTGCCTGAATGGCCTGCTTGGCCTTGTCGGCTGGGGCCTCTGTTGCAATCGTTTTCAGTACCTCAATGGCTTGCTTGACCTTGTCGGGGGAGTGGGTCTGAGTGGCCTCCGATATCAGGTCCGACATAACGGTCCTAGGGTCCCCAAACCGCCGTCGAAAGGTAGCCCACAAATCCCACGACGGCCACTGATACTTCTTGGGTAGCGTCTGGCTCTGGTCGGTGGTTGGCGTCTTCCCAGTCTGACATTGCCCTAATACCTGATCGAGAAGGCGACGTAGTATCTGTTTTTCTTGCTCTCTCAGTGACTTGATGTCACTTTTTTTATTGGTTTGATAACTAAAACATACATTCCTGTTGTCTCGGGACGATGAAGCAATGCGACACCACCACTTCGACCATTGGTTAAACTCAATAGGGTCTTTTGCATCTTTTTTCAATAAGCCGTCTTGTTCCAACATCATTTCCACACAGGTGCGTACCTTGGAGACCGTCTTCTGCACCTCTTCGTCTGAAAGGCTGGTCGAGTGTCCGGTTGACCCCACACCAACCGATCCAAATGCACGACCTGTAGCCAATCGAGTCATGACCTCACGTGTAAATTGCTGCCAGTTAGGATCCTCCCAATTCTTGAGGTCAGGCCGACTCATCACACCAAGCAACACATTGGCAAACAAGGAAAGTCGTTGCTTGGTCGTATCTAAGTGTGATTTCGCTTGATCCCCAAAGGCCTGGTGGTACAGTTGAGATAAGGAGCTAGGCGTCTGGGGGGACGGTGAGGGGGTGGATGACCTTGAATAGGAAAAATATCGTAAGAAAACGCTGAAACACCCCGCCTGGTTTGAAGGTGATACCTTACCGTTTGATGGCGCCCCCTGAGGCTGGGACACGGATGTTGGGGAAGAATCCAGCTTTAGTTCGGATTCAAGCCATTGTTTGATCTGAGCAAGACGTAAACGGGCCACAAAATCCACATGGTCATAAGAGGGCACCTCACCATCTTGGGTGGAATGCGGTATTATCGCACTGTATTGCAAGCGTCTGATAGGGGGGTACAGCGTCATCACCGCATCAACCATCGTCGGATCAAACGACTGGATACCCGCCAAATAATCTTCAACCGTTTCTTGCCGAGTCACCCCAACACCCGGAGGATTTTTTGATTCACCCGCCATAAACCATGGGTGGGCAGCACCGACGCCATCCACTTGCTGACGATGCAACCACATCGCCATCACCAATCGACAATCGTCAGTGAGTGTGGATCGATAGTGTTTGGTACCATACTGGCTCGTAAGCCAAGGGTTAATTTTAGCCCATAATGCCGGGCTTCTCATGGTGAATGGCAATAAAGCCCCGGTACGCCAATTCTCATGCAGTTGGTCCATCGCATGGCAGGTGATAATCCATTCTGCCAGCTTCACTCGATCAGATGGGTCAGAAGATGGGTTAGGATATACACAATCTACTTTGTCGTGAGAAGGCAAGGTGCCTACAAGAGACGTAGAACCGGATACCATTGGGGCAGTCAACGACTTGATCTGCCGATACCCACAGTATGCCTGACAGAGATGGCGTGTTTGCTCACTAGCAGGAAATTGAGTGCGAAACAACGGCCCCATGGGTAACTGACCAGATGAATGGAGAAGCCATACCTCGTCTAATAATCGCTGACGAATGTCAGCCATCAACGTGTCTTGGTGTTCAACTTGTAAACGGTCCACAATGGTGCAACTTGAAGCATGTGACGAGGACCCATAAACAGACCGTCTGGATGTTGTTGAATCTGTCTCCGGTGAATTCGCTTTTCTTTTCTGCTTACAAAGGGCAGCACACGAGTCCTTAAACGCATGGTATTGATTCTCATACGCCACCCCGTACACCAACAAACGATCGTTGGGATGAAAACGGCCAGGGTACTTTGCCAGTAATTCATCGATCACATCACACGCCACATGAGCGTCCATACCAACCATTACCCTTGAAATGGTGTCAAACCGCTGGGTCGGGTTGGGCCGAACGTCCAATGGAGAAAGACCGGAAAAAGAAGAACTTAAGTGAGACCAAAATAACCCAAGTGCCGTTAAGCATTTTTTCAATTGTTGGTTCCGCTGAGGGGTGGAGAACACAGAAGCCAACGCATCGTCATGGAGACAGACTTCACGAAGGGAATCCCAGGACAAGCCCGATTGATGACCCGCCACCAAGGCTTGAATCAGATCGTTCGATTCATGCTCTGTGTCCCAACGGATGGCTTGAAACCTTTGGACTAAGTCGTCAGATAAAGAGTGGGGAGCAATTTTAAAACGCAGGTGATCAATGCCAATTGAAATGTTGCCTAAAACTGCAAACGGTGATGAAAACAATTTTACTAAGGAAGGAACACTGACTGATGATACTATCCTGTCAACCATGATGAAAATATCCTTTGTAGTGGGAAGTTAAAGATAGATCCATCCTATTGTAGCAAGAGAAAACAAAAAAATAATGCTTAAAAAAATGAATGGATGATGAAGTGGGCGTCTGCTGTTGGAATACCCCGTAAACGCCCCCGAATCTGGGGTGACTCGGGGCGGGCCATTGGCCCACTGACTCGTTGCTCCGGGGTGTAGGAACCGTGCCTGCAATCGATACGCCATCACCCCCATCCGTCATAACCTAAAAGTAAGGCTTGGGACTTCACCTGCGTCATGAAGGGCCCCCATTCTCCCCCTTTCATACCCATCACACCGACCACTTCCGATACCCGCCACACCGGGGTTCCCTTGATTGGTGATGCCAACCAGGTAATCGTACTGGGACAAGGGAACAAAAAGCCCAGCAGGGTGTATCCAGTTGAGTCGCCGCACATGGGCCGTGGTGTCATCTGTCGTGGGGTGATCATCCACCATTCACCCAATGGGTGTCACATCGTGCCCCACCCCATCCCCCCCACTCACGGCCCCCCCCTTTCACGTCCCCTTCCATCCCCATACCCAATGGGGAGAAGCATCTCATCCCCACTTGAATCGTCAGGGGCAAGGGGACCCCCTTCATTCGATGGAAGGGCACCCGGTCATGCGAAGGGCCGTCACCTGCCCCCATTCCCACCCCATCCCCCATGGTCTATCGTGCCCAACCCCATCCCCCCAATACTGACCTACCCTTTCTCGTCCCCTACCATCCCCGAACCCAATGGGGAGGACCACGTCATCCCCACTTGAATCGTCAGGGGCAAGGGGACATAGCCCGCCGCATCCGGCACCCGGTCATTGAGGGCATTACTAATCCCCACATGGGGAACCACCCCACCCCACCCCACGTACCGGCAATGCCCTGATACCCGCCAACTGTCACCCAATCGTATGCCCCCCACATCTTGCCGTGGCCCAATTCCCACCCACTGGGTTCCCCACTCCCAGTCTCCCCAATTCACGACCGATGATACCGACCATTTCCATTCTGGTACCCGCCACACCGGGGTTCCCTTGGTCTGTGATAAAAACCGGGTATATCGCACTTGGACAGGGGGAAACCAAGACCAACGGGGTGTATCCCATTGACCCGTCACCGCATGGGCCGTGGTGTCGTCCGTGGTGTTTTGATAATACCCATTCCAATCGGTCGGATCGGGATACACATATTGAATCAGTTGCAAAATCGTCGTGTGGACCCCATTCACCGTCAAAGCCCCCAGCCCCGTATCAACTTCCATGGCATACGATAGGGTATGGCCCGTTTCGGGTTGCAACCGTTGGCCTGTTTGGACATTTAATGTCTCATAGATACTGGGTACCCGATACCCCGTGCCTGCCGTCCCTTTTAATCGTATCGCATCACTCACATGCCATACCCATCCCCCCGAACCGGTCAGCCGGGATTGTGAATAGGGATCTCGCAACCAATAGGTTGACGCCACCCACTCCATAGGGCCTATCACCCATTTACCACCCACAAACCCACCCAGCGTATCAATCGACCCTGACTTTCCCCACGGGTCGTGTCCGGTTTCGGATAGGGTTGTCACCCCCATCATCCACCGGTGAGAGTGGCCACGATGCTCGATGGTCCAATCCGAACCGATCCCATTCCCTCCATACTCACCAAGCCCCGCACTGATATCCAACGAATCACGACGACGCAACTGGGTCACCCACAGCCGATGGCCCACCGCCCACTCCGATCCAATCATGAGAGACCCACTCATCCCCCAGCGAATACTGTCCGTTTCCAATTGATACCCCAATGGATTCCCCCAACCGGGATTGATATCCAAAGCCGTCGATCCCCTGGTCAGCAATACCCCCGATTGCCACTGATGATGTGTGCCTTTATGGGCCAAGGTCGCCCAATGGTTATAAGATTCAATCGGGTCAATGTCGCCGTTGCCAGCCCAAGTGGTCGCAGACACCCGCTCATCATGCAACCAGCCCGTTCCGATGGCCCCCTCCCACCCTTCATGCTCAAACCCATACGTCATGCGTTGTTGGGTCAGTCCGCCTCCCCCTTGTATCTGAATCTGGGTACCAGGTGTCACCCCCGTCTTGAGTTGTAAGATCCCACCCAAACCAGGGTGGCCACTACCCAGCCCATCACCTGGTCCGATGCGGTCCACCCGCTGCACACTGTCAATTAACAACCCATCAATACGGGGACGACCTTGGGGGTCAATCGGATCAGCAATCGGAATCCCATTCCACTCGACTTTGGCATAAGCAGACGGCAATCCGTTGGGAAACACCGACACACTGCCCCCCGTATTCACCCAATGAAGGGTCGGCTGCTGGGTCAACACATCCCCCAACACCTGTGCCCCCCTCAACTTGGCATCCGCCACCGATATCCCCCATTCGGTTTGAGGGGTCTGCCACATGGCACGGTTGGGGGTGCTTTGGACCACCCATTCAGGCAACACCCATTCCAAGGGAATGGCCCCCAGCCAACCGGGACACATCCAAAACAAGAACAAAGCATACACCAACGAGAATCTAAAACAGGCGGTCATCATGGCTCCTTACACAATTGAGATGGGCAAAGTGTCAGGATAATGAAAACAGGGTCGGATGACAAAAAACCATTGGTTGAGCCACTCAACCCCCCGTTGGATACACCCAATCAAATTCATCGGGCCATAAGTCCCGACAGTGTCCTTTGACTAAATCACCCAACAAAATACCCCCAATACGAATGCGTTTGAGCTGAACCACCGATAAGCCCACTTTGTGACAAAGGCGGCGAATGTGGTGGTGTCGTCCCTCAGTCAGGGTAATATGAAACGCAGTGGGACCCACCGGATGAATCACAATAGGCAACGTGGGGGCCCCCAAAATAGACACCCCTTCCAACAACCGGTCTTGCATGCCGGTGGTGAATTCCCGGTTAACCCTGACAATATACTCCCGTTCATGCCGACCGGTTAACAACTGCCTTGATAAGCGACCGTCATTGGTCAAAATAATCAACCCTTCCGACGCTTTATCCAATCGTCCCACCGGACTAAGGGCCCGATACGAAGGGGGTAACACGTCTTTGATTTCGGTTTCGTTGGGTTGGGGCGAGTGGGTAACCATGCCTTTGGGTTTATGAAATGCAATCGCTTGATACTGAATATGGGGTGGCAACCGAAGCACAATGCGATCGTAATAGGGGTCTACCATACACCCCAATTGGGTCACAGGTTGGTCATTGACCCAAACATACCCTGCTTCGATGTAGGTCTCGGCTTGACGACGAGACGCCATGCCCCGTTGGGACATGACTTTCTGCAAGCGTTGAAAATGACCAGGCACAGAAGCCGACATGGGCTACAACACCTGGTGAATGTGATGAAGCAATGCCACCGTGTCATCCCACCCTATGCATGAATCGGTAATCGAAACCCCATATTGAAGTTGTGCCAGATCCGTCGGAATGGGTTGGTTGCCCTCACCCAAGTTGCTTTCAATCATCACCCCTACCACATCGCGGTTACCTTGTTGAACCGCTTTCATCACCGCATGGGCCACGGGGATTTGGTTTTGAAACTGTTTGTTGGAGTTACCATGGCTACAATCCACCATAATGGCAGGGGTAAACCCCGCTTTCTTCATTTTAGCTGCAGCATCCTGAAGGGTGGCTAGGTCGTAATTGGGAATCCGCCCCCCCCTTAAAATAATGTGGCCATGGGGATTGCCTTTGGTGCGAATAATGGCCGTTTCACCTTGTTGGTTAATCCCCAAAAAGCCGTGGGGTTGCACCGCCGCATGCAACGCATTGATGGCCACCTCCACATTGCCTTCTGTGCTGTTTTTAAACCCCACTGGCATCGACAACCCGCTGGCCATTTCGCGGTGGGTTTGCGACTCGGTGGTACGGGCCCCAATCGAGGCCCAACTAACCAAATCGGCGATGTATTGGGGAACAATCGGATCCAGTAATTCAGTGGCAACAGGTAGACCCATTGCCGTGATTTGCAGCAACAATTCCCTCGATAGCCGCAACCCCGTCACAATGTCCGTCTGACCCGTCAGATGGGGGTCGTGAATATACCCTTTCCATCCCACGGTGGTACGGGGTTTTTCGAAATAGGTCCTCATCACCACCATTAACTTGGGCAATTGGGGCACCAAGTCCCGTAGTTGTCGGGCATACGCCAAGGCCGCTTTAGGGTCATAAATGCTACAAGGACCCACCACCACCATAAACCGGGGGTCCCGGCGAGACAAAATACCCACCATATCACGGCGACTGTTCACCACCGTCTGATGAGAAGCGGGGGTAATGGGCAGTTGTTGCTTTAGTTCAAAGGGAGAAATCAGGGGGGATATCGATAAAATATTTAAATCATCAGTTGGTTCCATCAATGGCCTCCATGGGGTTATACCGATCGGGCGGCAACCACCAGTTCCTGCATTTTATTGTAATCTTTTTTGCCCGGTAACGATTCCACACTCGACGATAAGTCCACCCCATATGGATTCACCAATTTAACCGCCTTATTCAAATTCTGAGCGTTAATACCACCAGCCAACACCAACGGGATGTCAAATTCTTTGGCTTTAATGGCCAATCCCCAATCAAATACTTTACCGGTTCCCCCCTCCATTCCCGATACTTTGGTGTCCAATAACACCGCCGATACGGAACTTTGATACGCCGCAATTTGATCCACATCTTGGATATCCGCAATCTTGAATGCCTTGATCACCCGGCGCCTCATACTGCGACAAAAAGCTGGCGATTCATTGCCATGCAGTTGAATCAAATCGAGTCGGCACCGATGGGTCACCGCATCAATATAGGGTTTATCGTGGTTGACAAAGACCCCCACCAACAACACAAAAGGGGGTAAAAACAAGCTGATTTCTTCGACAATATCGGGACTAATATAACGGGGGCTGTCTTCATAAAAAATGAAGCCCACCGCATCAACCCCAAGGTTAACCGCATCCATGGCATCGTCCCGATTGGTAATCCCACAAATCTTAATTTTCATCACCCCAAAAGGTATCACGCTTGACAGGGTTTGACCATGCGTGAAGGATCATACGTGAACCGCTCAATCCGAACGGCCACACAGAAAATACCTGACCCCAAAAAAGGAATGCTCCCAGAGAAGCCAATGAAGACAGGGTACATAGTGAAGACAAAATAAAAAAAATGAGTCACGAATTGACCCATTAAAATGGCTCCCCCGGTTGGACTCGAACCAACAACCCTGCGGTTAACAGCCGCATGCTCTGCCATTGAGCTACAGGGGAATCAACGGTGACAAGAGTATAGCAACCGATGGCGTGCGATGCAATTCTTTATGGCTTGCCATCCAACTAAGCCCATTTGCAACAGACTGGCAACAGAAGAGACCCCCCATCACCCTGTGGATGGCAGAATCCCAAGCCATACCGATACCCCATAAGGCACCCGATACAAGAGGGTACCCAAGGGTCACCACCCGTTTGCCCCCCCGCACATAGCATCAAAAACGTCGCGTCTACCCCCCTGCAGGTGAAATACCGGCGTGACTACCCAACGGTGACACAGAATGTTGTCATCGGTACCCTGACCTTGGGGGCGTGCTGATACTTGTCCGATTCTGACCGATACCCCACGGCCACCAAGACCACCGTCTCATACCCATCCAATGGGATGGCCTCTGCCAACAACGCATCACATGCCACCGTATCGACCCCCTCAATCGGACAGGTGTCTACCTGCAACGAGGCCGCCATTTCTAAGCCAAACCCCATCGCCAAATACGCCTGCCGTTGGGCCCACGCCTTGGCTGCCGGATGGGTCAACAACATCCCCCCCATCATCCCACGATACCCTTCCAAATCAGCCACCGGGACCGACCGAACCGATGCAATACGTTTAATGTGGTCATCAATCATCTCGGGGGTGATGGTGGTCACAGTTTGAATGACCAACAAATGCGACGCATCGGTGATTTGCGATTGATTCCAACACAGTGGTTTGAGTCGCTCCCTTAACCCCCGGTTGGCCAGGTGAACCACCCGAAACGGTTGGAGACCAAACGAGGTGGGAGCCAATCGCATGGCATCCAAAATCAGTGCAAAATCAGCGTCGGAAACGGATTGGGTCGGGTCAAATAATTTGGTGGCATATCGCCATTCTAAGTGGGCTGTCTGGGTCGTCATGATTACCTCATTTCAATTGTAATGGCCATGTTTTCTTTCACATCAATTAAACAAGGTTCAAATTTGGGCGGACCCCCTTTGGGAAAATAGTTGTTAGAAAGACCGACCCGTTCACGGGGAATAAAAAACACCATGTCAAACTGACCGTTGGTGTTTTCATCATGAAAAGCCGTCAGGCAATATTTGCCGGGTTTCGGCAATACCACCTTGGCCACCCCACCTTTATCTACCACCGGCACATCAGCCGTGAAGTCCCATTTTTTTAAAAACGACTCTTTGGAAGCATACACGGCCACACGAATATTGCCTTTGTTACTTTTGGCATTTTTTGCGGTCACGGTAACTTCCACCGCATGAACCGCAATCGAACCGACCAACACAGCCCCACAGACCACCCCTTGAACCCATTTACTCCACATAATCCAACTCCTTACCAAAGGTTTCAGGTAACCACCAAACTGCCCCCAATGCCAATACTGCACACCCCACGCCCATTATCATACAAAGGTGAGAAGACGGTATGCGATGATACCCCAACTGAAAGATCAAAAGCAATGGGACCACCGATGCACGAATAAAATTGGGTACCGTGGTGGCCACCGTGGCACGCAAATTGGTGCCAAATTGTTCGGCTGCATTGGTCACAAAAATCGCCCAATACCCCACCGATATACCCAGGGCCAAACAAGCACCATAAATCCCCGCAGCCGTTCGAATTCCCCCATACCCATACCACGCTGTGGCCACCAACCCCAATAAAATAAAAAACACAAACACCAGTCGCCGAGATTGCCACCATTGACTCAACACCCCACTGGCCAAATCGCCCACCACCAGCCCCACATAGGCCATCAAAATGGCCTTGCCCGCACTCACCGGCTCAGTCACCCCAAATCCCTTGGCCAATTCAGGCGAAAACGTCACCAACACCCCAATCACAAACCACGTGGGAAGCCCCACCACAATACAAGCCACATACTTACTTAATCGGTGCCAATGGGTGAACAACGCAAAAAATTGACCCCGTGCCACACCCGAATGGGATTGTGAGGTAAACAAACCCGACTCATACGCCTTGACCCTTAATAACAACAGCAACAAGCCCATCAGGCCCCCCACCACATAACACGCACGCCAATTCACCAATTCTGCCACCAAACCCGCCAAAATGGCCCCACTGACCCCAAACGTGGCGATGGCCATGGTACCCCATCCCCGCGTTTCTTTGGGCAAGGTTTCGGCCGCCAAGGTAATGCCCACCCCCAATTCGCCTGCCAATCCCACCCCGGCAATAAACCGCCACACCGCGTACGCTGATACCGTATCAATCAAGCCATTGGCCAAATTGGCCACGGAATACATTAAAATCGAGCCAAATAACACCGATACCCGCCCCAACCGATCGCCCAATACCCCCCACAAAATCCCGCCCACCAACATCCCCATCATTTGGGTGTTAAGCAGCATCATGCCCACCGACGTCAGATCAGCAGACGGAACCCCCATGTCCACCAAACTGGGAATTCTTACAATACTAAATAAAATCAGGTCATAAATATCCACAAAATAACCCAAGGCCGCCACCACCACCAAAGGATTGATGTAGCGTGACATTTGTTTGATTACCATAAAACCGCCTCTTTTCTCGACAAGATTACCCCGTATCACCCCCCCCGACACAAAAGGGCGACATCATGCCACATCTCTCAGACCTTGTCAGGAGAGGGAAAAGACACTGCCTGAGGCCCACACAACAGATCTTCAGGCCGTT
>Ga0192647_102871_pt1 | contig 10544 bp, 9 predicted proteins | sample LauGreFa1BDMLBSN_2_FD_133046 | JGI IMG/M metagenome (GOLD analysis project Ga0192647, IMG submission 133046) | Freshwater lake microbial communities from Lake Michigan, USA - Fa13.BD.MLB.SN - reassembly | ecosystem: Environmental > Aquatic > Freshwater > Lake | place: Lake Michigan, USA...
ATCGCAGCCTCGGTTGGACGACCGCGCATTCCAGGACTGGTAGTACCAGGCGCCGCCCCTGATGACGCGGCATCCCCCGGTCGTGGGTCCTGTCGGATCGACAGCCGGAGATACCGCGTAGTAACTGGCGCCGTGAAAGTCCGCGACCCATTCCCAGACATTGCCGGACATGTCGTGGAACCCCAGCGCGTTCCCTCTCAGTTCGCCCGCTGCGTGGGACCTCTGCATCGCGTTCGTCGAGATCCACGCGATCTCCGACACGGCGGAGTTGGCATTGCTGCCGTTGTGATATGCGGTGCTCGTGCCGGCCCGGCAGGCGTACTCCCACTCGGCCTCGGTGGGAAGTCGAAAGCCGCCGAGCGCCGCGAAATCCCGCGCCATGTTCCAATTCACCTGTTCCACTGGCCTAAGGTCGGAGTCGGGCATCGTCGAGAAGAACGATGGATTGACCGGAACGATGCGCCGCCATTCGGCCTGCATCACCTCATAGCGCCCCAGGTAGTAGGGCTGAGTGAGGGTCACGGCATGTCGCGGGAATTCGTCGTTGTCGCACGCGACGAGCTCCGAGGGTGAGCACCCCATCACGAACGATCCAGATGGCACTAGCAGCATCTCGATCTGCGTCGCCGTATCTCGTACACGCCATGCGAGCCTCGTCGTGATGATGGCCTCGCGCAGGGCGGCGTCGGTGACCACGAGCGGATCGGGATGGGCCTCCACGAGGCTAGCCCATGAAGGCACGTGCACCGCGCAAGTCCCCCAGGCCGTCAGAAGTTCCGCGAGGTCCGCGCCATCCACAGCACCATCCGCGTTCAGATCCGATCGTGTCGCGGGTCCGTCCACAGGACCCCACGCCGAGAGGAGCACGCCGAGGTCCTCTCCATCGACGCTGCCGGAAGGCGCGATGTCCGCGGCGCATTGGGCAGGGGCCTGGCCAGCGCACGCCAACGAGGCAAGCAGCGCAGGCATGATTCGTGCCGGGGGAAGGGCTGCATGCAGTGGGTGTGGACCTTTGCCGGAGACCTGAATCCGTGCGATTTGGAGTCTCATGGATTCACCAGGTTGAGCGGGCATTCCGAGGGCTGGATGTCCTGGCGCTGCGCGCTGCCCCAGTCAGCGAGCACGGATGCGAGGTCTGCGCCATCGACCCGCTCGTCGAAGTTGATGTCGCTGCGGTAGGTGAGGCCTTGCGAGGGGTCGGACACAACGCTCCAGTCTTGGCCATCGCACACGGTCTCGTTGTAGCTGAAGTACCCGTTCTGCCACCGGTAGCAGTAAGTCGTTCCGGCCTGAGGGTCGTACTTGATGTAGCGAACCCAGGCGCCTGCTCGAACCTCGACGCGGCCATCGGACCACGCGCGAAAGAGCGAAGCTCCGAACCGATCGCCGACTGCCTGGTACCAGACCACGGTCGGCGCCGCCTGCGCCGTCGCCGCAATGCCCACGGAAGATGCTGCTCCGATCGTGCTGGCGGTCGCGGAAGGCATGAGCCGGTCGAGAACTGGCCACGCGGCGATGCCGAGACCCAGGACGAAGAGGCCGAAGCCGGTCGAGGTGTTTCGCATGATCATGTCCCTCTGTGCCGATGAATGCCGAGCATCACCGCAGCGCAGGTTGCCGGCCCGGTCGAGACCGAATCTATGCCGGATTGCGCCGTTGGCCAGCATCTGCGGGCGATTGGGCAGCACACGTGTCCGAGTTGACGGACCCGGGGGGCGAGTTGGCGACTTATCGTCCAGGCCGGAATTGCGCCGAACCCCTGTCGAAGCCCACCCAGGCGTCCGTACGACTGTTCGGGAGCCGGTGTTCCGCGTAAGGTGTGGCCGAGCGCCTGACGCTGATGGTTCAGGGTTCATGCATCAAGGCTTGACGAGGTCCACCTCGGGGTGCTCCGCCTGGCGCAGTAGGTCGGCAGCGTGGCGACGTCCGCACCGTCGATCAGGGGTTCCGTGCGACGCGGAACCCCCAGCTGCTGTCCGTGATCCCGGGCGTGCTGTTGCCGCGGTAGGACGAACGCACGAAGAGCGCGATGTTGTTCCAGGAGCCGCCGCGGAGCACGCGGCTCGACGCACTCGCCGGGCCGGTCGGGTCGGTCTGCGCTGCGGGCGAGTAGCTGCCGTACCAGTCGCTCACCCACTCCCACACGTTGCCGAGCATGTCGTGGAAGCCGAAGGCGTTCGCCGCCTTGCCGCCGACGGGGCGCGTCTGGTTTCCGGAGGTCTGGGCGTGCCACGCCAGCGCACCCAGCGTGCCGTCATCGGTCGAGCCGTTGTAGAAGGGCGTGTTGGTCCCGGCCCGGCACGCGTACTCCCATTCCGCCTCCGTCGGAAGTCGCATGCCGGTCGCGTTCAGGTAGCCCTGGACGGAGTTCCAGCTGACCAGCTCGACCGGGCGATTGGGTACCTGCGCCGTCGGGACCTGTGCGCTGGCACTCGTGAAGCTTGAGGGGTTGGACCCCATCTTCGCCTGCCACTGCGCCTGCGTGACCTCGTAACGGCCCATGTAGAACGCGTTGGTCAGCGTCACGTGGTGGACGGGCAGCTCCGGCGGGTCGCACGCGTACTGGATCGACCCAGTGCTGCAGCCCATCTGGAACGTCCCCGGCGGCACCAGCAGCATCTCCACCTGCGTCGCCGCATCGCGCACGCGCCACGCGAGGCCGGTCGCGGTGATTGCGGCGCGGAGACTCGCGTTCGTCACCACGGCGGGATTCGGGGCGAACTCGAGAAGCGTCGCCCAGGCGGGCACGCCGGGGCATTGCCCCCACGCGCCGAGCAGCAGGCCCAGGTCTGCGCCGTTGACGGTGCCGTTGCCGTCGATGTCCGCGCCGGTCGTGCTGCCCGCCGCCCCCCATCCCCCGAGCAGCAACCCGATGTCGGCCCCGTTCACCCTCCCGTTGCCATCGAGGTCACCGACGCACTGCGCCGAAGACGGAGCGGCAAGTGCGACGGCGGCGAGCGCGGCGAGGAGGGTGCGGTTCATGCGTCGGGTCCTTGCTGATGGGACAGTTCGAGCCCCCGTTCGGTTGCCATCCCCGCCGCGGAGACGATCACGCTCTTCATAAACGGATCTCCTGCTCGCGAGCTCTGCCCCGGGCGCACGCCCGATGTCCCGAATCTAGCGCCATTGCCACGAACGGCCAACAACGGGCAGGGCGATCGCAGCCGGGTTGGCCAGGGTGGGGTGCGTTATTGCGCCCGCGGCCACGGTTGCCCGGAGCCCGTGACCGGCGAAAGCGGGTGAAGGGATTCGAACCCTCGACATTCAGCTTGGGAAGCTGACGCTCTACCAACTGAGCTACACCCGCGAACTAACGAATCCTAGCCAAATTCCGCGCCGGTGTTTCCCTGCGAGAACAGCGCGCGGCGGGGTGTCCGGGCGCGCTGGCGGCGGGGTCCCGGGGGCCACTTCGGAATTTCTTGTCCGGGCGTGATCCGGTCCGCCGATGGTTCACGCCTAGCGGGCTGAGGGACCACGATCAGGGAGGCGGTCAAGCGGTCGAGGGAGGCCGCAGCCAACCTGGGGTGGATTCTGGGATCACATTTCGAAACAGGGAAACAGGGACCATGAAGCAGTACGCCATCAGTCTGGCATCGCTGGCCATCGCCTCGGGCGCTTCCGCCGGCATCGTCGAAACCATCGCCTTCACGAACTTCTCCGCGTGGGCCAACGAGGGGCCGAAGCTCGCGAGCTTCCCGGCCGGCTGGGGCACCGAAATCGAGGTCGAGACCTTCGACTTCGTGAAGCCCGGCTCGTACGCCAGCCTGTCGGGCGGCGATTCGTGGAACTCCTGGATGATGAGCGCCTCGTCGGGCTCGATGTCCGCCGACGGCGCGATGGTCTCGGCGAGCAAGCCGGGTGGCGGCCTGACCTTCAACTTCGCGGCCCCGCTCGATGGCCTCGGCAGCGGCCTGCACGGCATCGGCGGCGACTTCGGCCTGCGCGGCGCCACCGGCGGCTGGATGCCCGGACGCATCATCCTGACGCTCTCCTCGGGTGTCAGCCTGACGCACGACGTCAACAGCGACAACCCGTTCGCGGGCTTCTGGATCACCACTCCCAGCGTGACCATCACCAGCCTGACCGTGATGCCGTACGGTGACGATGCCGACACCACCTCGGTCTCGATCAACAACCTGTACCTGGGCTTCGCGGGCGTTCCTGCCCCGGGCGCGCTCGCGCTCCTCGGCACCGCCGGCCTGGTCTCCACGCGCCGCCGCCGCTGACGCGCCGGCCATCCACCGTCATCACGCACACATCGAAACACAAGGGAAAAGGGACATGAACTTCACGTACTCCATCGCCGCGGCCGCCGCTGTCTGCGCCAGCGCCAACGCCGCCGTCTACACCTACACCAACCTCTCCGCCTGGCAGCAGGCGGTCGACAACCCGGCCATCGACCTGTTCCCCGCGGGGACCTCGCCGAGCTTCATCACCGAGACCTTCTCGGGTCTCACCCCGGGCTCCAGCTCGGGTTACTCGGGCGGCACCGGCTGGAACAGCTGGGCAGCGGCCTCGAGCGGCGGGACGGTCAATGCCAACAGCAGCGGCCTCTACTCGCAGCCCGCCGGCACGAGCCTCCTCTTCACCTTCGGCCCCCCGGCCGCGGGCGAAGCCGGCGTCCTCGGCATCGGCGGCGACTTCCGCTTCTTCAACTCCGACGGCGTGGCCCAGGACGGCCGCATCTGGGTGCGCCTGGCCAACGGCGCCTCGATCGTGAAGACCTTCACGGCCGCGGACTCGTTCGTCGGGTTCTGGACCAACGACCTGGCTGCCCCGATCGCGGCCCTGCGGATCCAGCCCGTGGGCGCCTCTGCCAGCACGCTGTTCGTGGGCGTGGACAACCTCTACTTCGGGACGGTGCCGGCCCCCGGCGCCATCTGCCTCCTCGGCGCGGCCGGCCTCATCGGCGCCAACCGCCGCCGAGCCTGACGCCCGCTCCCCGGGCATCGGGAAAAATTTCGTGACCGCCATGATCCACCCCGGCAGGCCTTTGCGCCTTGCCGGGGTGGAGGCGGGTACTGATCGTGCGCAGGCGTTCCGCGCGCGGTCGAAGGGGCTGTCCGGATTCGCCGGCAGCGTTTCGACCGGGTGTGTGAGACGGAATCCTGCCATGAAGACCAACCTGCTTGCGCTTTCGCTCGTTGCATCGATCACCTCGGCCGCATCCTCGGCGGTGGTCACCTTCTCGGATCTCGCCGATTGGCGCAGCGCCGCAGGCCTTCCCGGACTCGACACGTACTCCGGCGCCAACCTGTTCTCGGCGTGGTCGACGGCCGAACACATCGAGGACTTCAGTTCGCTCGCGGTTCAGACCACCGTCGCAGGTGGTTCCATCTCGAATGGGACCGGTACCTGGTGGAACTGGAGTGCAACCAACGCCAGCGCGGCGGGTTCCGTCGGGATCGGCAACTTTCCGTCTGGGAACACACTCTTCGCGTCGCCGACCGGCACCTCGCTCCGGTTCGATTTCTCAGCCGGTACGCCGGGCGGCGGCATCGTGAGCGGCGTGCACGGCTTCGGCGGCAATTTCAGTTTCTTCAGTGCCTCTGGCTCCGATCAGAACGGGCGGCTGGTCATCGCGCTTTCGACCGGCGAGAGCATTGTCCGCAACTTCGGCGGTGCCGATCCGTTCGCTGGCTTCTGGCTGACTGACACCACTGCGACGATCACGAGCGTCACCGTCACGCCGTTTGGAAACGCCCCCGCAGGCATGTTTGTCGGCGCGCACTCGCTCCACATCGGCTACGCCGGGGCGACGCCGATCCCTGCCCCGGGCGCCATGGCGCTCCTGGGCGCGGCTGGCCTCATCGCCTCCAACCGCCGGCGCGACTGAACACCCGGAACTTCTCCGTGATTCCCGCGGCGCACGCATGGCGTGCGCCGCGCTTCATTTGGCGTCGGCCGCTGTAGCATTGCGGCGAGGTCACCATGAGCCACCACCACGAACACACCCTCCAGCAGCTCTTCTCGCACCCCACGCCGCACAACATCCACTGGCGCGACGTGGTCCACATGTTCGAGGCGCTCGGCGCCACCTGCGAGGAGACCAAGAAGGAGCACCTCAAGGTCAAGCTGAAGGGCCACGAGATGACCTTCAACGTGCCGCACGCCCACGGGCACGCGCTGCAGGACAACCACGAGATCTCCGAGATCCGCAAGTTCCTGAAGCTCTGCGGCCTCGCGCCGCAGGCGGCGCACTGAACCCGGGCCGGGCAGGGTGCTCGCGATCCTGAAGGACCGCAACGTCGCGCTCGCCACCACGGTGGCGGCGCTTGGCTACTTCGTGGACATCTTCGACCTCCTGCTCTTCGCGCTGGTGCGGGTGAAGAGCCTGAAGGACATCCTGGGCTCCAAGATCGTGGCCGCGCAGCACGACCTTGCGTCGCGCGCGCGGTTCGAGTCGCCTGAGGCGCTCCAGCAGGCGCAGGACCAGCTTGCCGACCGGATGCTCCGCGACGCGGGCGTGATGCTCGACAACATCCTGCAGATGACCGGGCTGGTGCTCGGCGGCATCGTGTGGGGCGTGCTGGCCGACCGGCTCGGGCGCCTGCAGATGCTGTTCGGGTCCATCCTGGTCTATTCGGTGGCCAACATCCTCAATGCGTTCGTGGCAGACGTCCCCCCGGACGGCGGCCTCGCGTTCCTGCACCAGGTGGGACTGGGGACGGCCTACAACCAGTACGCGGTGCTTCGGTTCCTGGCGGGCTTCGGCCTGGCGGGCGAACTTGGCGCGGGAATCACCCTCGTGAGCGAGCTCGTGAGCAAGGAGCACCGTGGGTTTGCCACGACGCTCGTGGCCACCGTGGGCATCCTCGGCGCGGTGTTCGCCTACTTCGTCACGGAGTGGGTGACCGAGTGGCGCAACGCGTTCCTGATCGGAGGGCTGCTGGGCCTGGCGCTCCTGTTCCTGCGCGTGGGCGTGGTGGAGAGCGGGATGTTCGACCGCGTGAAGCAGTCGCACGCGCCCGGGCGCGGTGCGCTGTGGATGCTGGTGTGGCCGGCCGCGCGGGCGCGGCGCTACCTGGCGCTCATCCTGTGCGCGGTGCCCATCTGGTACTGCGTGGGAGTGCTGGTCAAGTACAGCGACGTGATCGGGTCATCGCTCGGGATGGCGCCCGTGGACAAGCCGAAGCCGGGGCTTGCCATCATGTGGTGCTACGTGGGGCTTGCGCTCGGAGACCTGGCCAGCGGCCTGCTCAGCCAGGTGCTGCGCAGCCGGCGGAAGGCGCTGCTTGCGTTCCACGTCCTGACGGCCGCCGCCATCGGCGCCTACTTCATGGTCGGCCCCTCGGACCCGAGGCTCTTCTACGCGTGCTGCGGTGCGCTGGGCTTCGCGTCGGGCTACTGGGCCGTCTTCGTCACCACCGCCGCGGAGCAGTTCGGCACCAACCTGCGGGCCACGGCCACCACCAGCGCCCCGAACTTCGTGCGCTGGTCGGCGGCGGGCAGCGCGCTGCTCTGGCACTGGTTCGAGGGCCTCTTCGGCGGCGCCGTGGCGGCCAACCAGCCGGGCGACCCGAGCGCACCGTGGCGCGGGGCGGCCTTGGTGGGCGCGCTCCTGGTGCCGGTGGCGATCGTCGCCGCGATGGCACTCAGAGAAACCTTCGGGTCCAGCCTCGACTGGACCGAGCGCGCCGACGGGTCCCGCCAGGACGGCCCGGACGGCGATGCCCGCGCGCGGGCATAATGGGCATCCATGGAAACCACGCGCGCCCTGATGCACGGCGTCATCGATTACGCGGGACTGTTCCCGCCGGCGCAGCTCGACATGCCGAGGACAGTGGCGGCGTTCGCGCGCCACCGTTCGGGCGACGACCGCTGGGCGCTGGGCAAGCTGGTGGTGCCGGTGAAGCGACTCGGCGAGTTCGAGCGCTGCGCGGACGGGCTGCTCCCGGCCGGCGAGCGCGACGACAGCGAGGACCCATGGCCGCTGACGGTGCTCAGCGAGGCCACCGGCGACGAGAGCTTCGAGGACGAGCTGAACGCCATCGAGCGCTTCAACAAGCGCCACGCCGAGCCGGGGGCAGGGCGCGCGATCATCGAGATGGTCGAGATCAAGGCCAAGGGCGCCAACATGATCGAGGGCGCGCTGGAGCTGATGCCGGAGTCGCTCTTCCCGTGGTTCGAGCTCTCCTGGCAGCAGGACATCCGCGGCATGGTTGCCGCGCTCAGCGAGATGGAGTCGGGCGCCAAGGTGCGCACCGGCGGCACCACCGCGGATGCGCATCCCACGCCGCTTGCGCTGGCACGCTTCCTCGCGGCATGCCACGCGGCCGACGTGCCCTTCAAGGCAACAGCTGGCCTGCACCACCCGTTCCGGAACTTCGCGCAGGGCGTGGGGTGCGAGCAGTTCGGGTTCGTGAACGTGTTCGTCGGGGGGGCGCTGCTCCACCACGGCACGGTCGAGCAGGAGGAGCTGGAGATGCTGCTTGCCGACGGCGAGCGGCGCAACTTCGAGTTCACGCCGACGAGCGTCTCGTGGAAGGGCCGCGCGCTGTCGCTCGGCCAGCTGCGCGAGGCACGCGAGAAGTTCGCGACCACCTTCGGCAGCTGCTCGTTCGACGAGCCGATGGATGACCTGCGTTCCCTGAACCTCCTGCCGCCCGTGGCGGCGAAGGCCTGACACCATGACCGCGACCACCTGCTGGGTCCCCGGCGCCGCGCGCGCCGACGGCGACTTCCCGATCGAGAACCTTCCCTGGGGCATCGCCGAGCGCCCCGACCGCCCGGGTGAGCCGCGCCCGTTCGTGGCGATCGGCGACTGCGCCCTCGACATGGCCGAGGCCGCGGGCTTCGGCATGCTGGAGGGCCTTGCGCCGCGAATCGCATCGGCGCTGCGCCAGCCCGCCCTGAACGCCTTCATGGCGCTCGGGCAGGGCGACTGGCGCGCGGCGCGTGCGCACGTCACCGGCCTGCTCTCCGGCGGCCCGCGCAGCATCGAGCGCCACGCACGCCGCGACGCGGTGCTTGTCGACCGCGGTGCGCTCCGCATGCGGCTGCCGGCCGAGATCGGCGACTACACCGACTTCTACGCCAGCGAGCACCATGCCACGAATGTCGGCAGCATGTTCCGGCCCAACCAGCCGCTCATGCCCAACTGGAAGCACCTGCCGGTGGGGTACCACGGCCGTGCGTCGAGCATCGTGGTCGACGGCACGCCCGTGCGCCGCCCGTGCGGGCAGACGGTTGCCTCCGACGACGGCCCGCCGTCGTTCGGGCCGAGCAAGCTGCTCGACCACGAACTGGAGATGGGCGTCTTCTTCGGCGGGCAGGGCAACGCGCTGGGAACGCGCATTCCGGTGGCCCGGGCCGCGGAGCACCTCTTCGGCCTGGTGATCCTGAACGACTGGTCGGCGCGCGACGTGCAGAAGTGGGAGTACCAGCCCCTGGGGCCCTTCAACGCGAAGAACTTCTGCACCACTATCAGCCCGTGGGTGGTGACCATGGACGCGCTGCGCCCGTTCTGCATGCCCGGCCCGGCGCGCGGCGCGGACGATCCCGCGATGCTCGACTACCTGCGATGGAGCGACGACTTCGTGGTCGACGTGCGGCTCGAGGTGCTCATCGCGAGCGCCGGCATGCGCGAGCGCGGCCTGGCGCCCACGCGCATCAGCTACGGCACCTTCGCGGACATGTACTGGACCATGAGCCAGATGCTCGCGCACCACACGTCCACGGGCTGCAACATGCGCCCCGGCGACCTGCTCGGGAGCGGCACCATCAGCGGGCCCGTCAAGGAGAGCCGCGGCTGCATGCTGGAGCGCACGTGGCGCGGCACGGAGCCGGTGACGCTTGGCGACGGCACGGAGCGCCGGTTCCTGCAGGACGGCGACGAGGTGATCATCCGCGGGTCGTGCGAGCAGCCGGGGCTGCCGCGCATCGGCTTCGGCGAATGCCGAGGGACCGTGATGCCTGCCCAGGCCTGACGGCCGCGCGCGGGCTGCGCGCGCAGGGCCGGCGCGCGCGGGTCATGCCGCGGCGCGACGCCGTGCCCGTGCGGTCACTGCCAGGTGCTGCCGATGTTGGCGGCCTTGCGGCCCGCGGCCTTCGCCTTCCCGCCGTTGGCCGCCTTGGCGTTGGTCGCCTTGCCGTTGCGGTGCGCCTTGCCGTTGGAGCCGGCCTTGCCGTTCCTGCGGTGTGCGCCGTCGGCGTGGTGCTGCTCGAGCGACACCGGGAAGTGCTCGCCCTCCCAGCTCTTCGGGTAGGCCAGGTCGTCGAAGGCCATCGCGGCCTTGGTCGGGAACATCGGGCGGAACGTGTCGCACATCACCGCAAGCTCGCTGGTCTCGCGCGCGCCGAGCGACTTCTCCACGGTGCCCGGGTGCGGGCCGTGCGGGATGCCCTGCGGGTGCACGGTGATCGAGCACTGCTCGATTCCCTTGCGCGCCTTGTAGTTGCCCTCGACGTAGTAGAGGATCTCGTCGCTGTCGAGGTTGGAGTGGTTGTAGGGCACCGGGATGGCGTCCGGATGGAAGTCCAGGAGCCGCGGGCAGAAGCTGCAGATGACGAAATTGTGCCCCTCGAACGTCTGGTGGATCGGC
>Ga0192647_102878_pt1 | contig 10523 bp, 10 predicted proteins | sample LauGreFa1BDMLBSN_2_FD_133046 | JGI IMG/M metagenome (GOLD analysis project Ga0192647, IMG submission 133046) | Freshwater lake microbial communities from Lake Michigan, USA - Fa13.BD.MLB.SN - reassembly | ecosystem: Environmental > Aquatic > Freshwater > Lake | place: Lake Michigan, USA...
GGTCGGCGCGCGGGTCCTCGTCGCGCAGGCACTTGCAGATCTGGATGTAGCGGTCGAAGCCGGCCACCATGAGGATCTGCTTGAAGAGCTGCGGGCTCTGGGGCAGGGCGTACCACATGCCCTGGTGCAGGCGCGCCGGCACGATGAAGTCGCGCGCGCCCTCGGGCGTGCTCTTGATGAGGAGCGGGGTCTCGATCTCGGCGAAGCCGTTCGCCGCGAAGTAGTCGCGCGCGAGCTTCGTGACCTTGCTGCGCGTGCGCAGGATGTGCTGCATGCGCGGGCGGCGCAGGTCGATGTAGCGGTACTTGAGGCGTGTCTCCTCGCCGATCTTCTCCGCCTCGTGCTCGTCGGGGAGGATCGGGGGGTTCTCGGCCTTGTTGAAGATCTCGAGCTCCTCGGCCACCAGCTCCACCTCGCCGGTGTGGAGCTTGGGGTTCGCGTCGCCCGCACGCTTGCGCAGCGTGCCACGGACGCCGATGACGTCCTCACGGCGCAGCGCGCGCGCGGCGTTCACCACGTTCGGGTGACCGCCCTCGAGGTCGAACACCACCTGGCACAGGCCATCACGGTCGCGCAGGTCGATGAACAGCAGGCCGCGACCCTGGTCGCGGTAGGTGTTCACCCATCCGTTGAGGGCGATGGTCTTGCCGGCGTCGGCAATCCGGGGCTGTCCGCAGGTGTGCGTGCGCTTGAGCATGGTGGTTCCCGTTGGGGAGGCGCAGGATACGGAGTTGCGGCGGCCGTGCTCGCTGCGGGTGCTCGCAAGTCGTGACGGGCGGCCGTCGGCAGGCGTGACTGTCGACCGGCGTGACACCCTTATTTCCGCCGCTCGCGTCGGAGCCGACAGTGGAACGGGGGTGGCCTCACCAAGCGAGTTGTTGTGCGGCCATCAGCCCGCCGAGACGCGCTGGGCGCCGTTACGCACAACCTGTCCGAGCGACTGAGGCCACCCCCGTTCCGCCAAGGCGTCCAGGCCACCCGAAACGGAAATGAAGGGCCACCAGCTCCCCTGCCGCGCGCCATCGTCACGGGTCGCACGTCGCGACAGCCCCTATCCTCCGCCCCGTGCCCCTTGTCCTCGTCACCGCGTTCGAGCCCTCCGGCGATGCCCACGCCGCGCCGCTGGTGCGTGCGCTGCTGGCCATGGCGCCGGACGTGCGCGTGGTGGGGTGGGGCGGCCCGCGCATGCGCGAGGCCGGGTGCGAGATGGCCGGCGAGACCGCGCGCGACGGTGCGATGACGCTCGTGGGCCTGAAGAAGATCCAGGAAGTGCGGCGCATCGTGGCGGACATCCGCACGTGGGCCGCGAAGAACCCGGTGGACGTGCACGTTCCCGTGGACAGCCCGGCGGCCAACTGGCACATCGCCAAGTGGATGAAGCAGCATGGTCGCGGCGCCGCGGGCGGCTCGCGCGTGGTGAACCTGGTGGCGCCGCAGCTCTGGGCGTGGGCGCCATGGCGCATCCGCAAGTGGCGGCGCACGAGCGACGCCATCCTCTGCCTGCTTCCCTTCGAAGAGGCATGGTTCCGCGAGCGCGGCGTGCGTGCGCACTTCATCGGCCACCCGGTGCTCGGCGAGCCCGTCGGCGCCGATGCCGCGGTGCGCGCGGCCATGTTCCCGCAGGGTTCGCCGAAGCTCCTCCTCCTTCCCGGAAGCCGCAGCAGCGAGGTGCGCGCCAACATGCCGCGCATGCTCGAGGTGTTCCGTGCGGTCTCGCGCACGCGCCCCGGCCTGGCGGGCGTGGTGATGGCCGCCAACGAGGCGCTGGTGCCGCTCGTGCGCGCTGCGGCGCGCGGTGCGGCGTGGCCCGCGAACCTGCACGTGGCGCACAGCGATCCCGACGCCGCGATCGCGTGGTGCGATTGCGCGCTCAACGTGAGCGGCACCGTGAGCCTCGATCTTGCGCACCAGCGCAAGCCGATGGTGGCCGTCTACTGGACCGGTCGCATCAAGGTGGTGGGCGGCACGGTGGTGCTCCTGACGCCGGATCGCCTGCTTCCGAACATCGTGGCCGGGCGCCGGATCGTGCCGGAATTCGTGCCGTACGCGGGCGGAATCGGCCCCGTGGTGCGCGCGCTCGAGCCGTTCCTCGATGACCCGGCGGCACGCGCACGCGTGGCGCGCGAGCTGGACGCGGTGACGCGGACCTTCGAAGGACACGACCCCGGCCGCGAGGCGGCCGAGGTCGTGCTGGGGTTCATCCGAGGATGATCGATCGCGGGCGGTGCGGCGCGAGCGCCGCGGCCGTCACTTGATCGGGTCGAAGCTGAAGGTCTGGCCGCCGATGACGCCCTCGAGCATCAGGCCCTCGGCGCCGAAGGCGAACACGGCCACGCCGTCCTTGTAGTCCACCGCCGCGCTCGCGCCGGCGCCGGCAGCGACGGCCGAGCCGCCCGCCTGGAACGCTGTCTCGCCGCGCTTGAAGCGGTCGAACGCGCCCTTGTCCTTGAAGAAGATGACCTCGGAGTAGTCCTGGCCGCCGATCTGCGCGCCGATGGTGCCGCCGCCGGCCGAGCTCTTGGCCACCAGCTTGCCGCCCTCGTAGACGAGGCCGTTGCCGTGGAAGCCGCCGACGATCAGGCCGCCCTTGCCGATGGACGGATAGACCGCGTAGCCGTAGGCCTTGCTGAACTCGCCCTTCGTGGAGGGGAACTTGTCCTTGCAGCGCGTGACGGTGTTGTCCGCGTCGTTCTTGAGGAGCTTCATCTGGTCCTCGGGCGACATCTTGGAGGTGGAGTCGCAGGCCGGGAGGGCAACGAGCGAGAGCGAGGCGAGGACGATGGTGGTCGGAATGAGGTTCTTCATGTGCGAGTGATTCCTTTCGGGGTGAGCGGCGGATCGTAGCGATTGTCCGGGCAGACGGGCCCTTCCGCCGCCGATCTCCGGCGTTTATGGGGGAACGGTTCGCTATGATTCCGCGCCATGATCCGACGGACCGCATCCATCGTCGCTGCGCTCACCGGCGCCGCATTCCTCCTGGCCGCCGCACCCGCGCAGGACTCCGCCGGGAAGACGCTGAAGATCGTCAGCAGCCTCCCGCGCACCGGCAGCGCCAACGCACAGACCACCAGCATGGTGAACGGCATCAAGATGGCCATCGAGGAGCGCGGCGGCGCGGTCGACGGCTTCAAGATCGAGTACGAGGACATGGACGATGCCAGCCCGCAGAAGGGCAACTGGGATCCGGCCGTCGAGAGCTCGAACGCCAAGAAGGCGATCGCCGACGAGACCGTGATCGGCTACATCGGCACGTACAACTCGGGCGCGGCCAAGGTGTCGATGCCCCTCCTCAACAAGGCCGGCCTGGTGATGGTCAGCCCCGGCAACACGTATCCAGGCCTCACCAAGCCCGGCACCGGCGAGCCGAACGAGCCCGCCGTGTACCGCCCGTCCGGCAAGATCGGCTACTTCCGCGTGGTGCCCACCGACGACATCCAGGGCGCCGTGGCCTGCGAGTACTGCCGCAACGACCTGAACGCGAAGAAGGTCTTCATCCTGCACGACCGCGAGCTCTACGGCAAGGGCATCGCGGACGTCTTCAAGAAGACCGCCGGCGCCACGGGCGTCGAGGTGGTGGGCTTCGAGGGCATCGATCCGAAGGCCTCGAACTACCGCTCGCTCGTCACCAAGATCCGCGCCGCGGCCCCGGACGCAGTCTTCTTCGGCGGCACCACGCAGACCAACGCGGCGCAGGTGCTCAAGGACCTGCGCGCCGGCGGCTGCAAGGTGCCGTTCATGTCTCCGGACGGCACGTTCGAGAAGGCGTTCATCGAGGCCGCCGGCAAGGACAACGTCACCAAGGAGCAGGGCGGCGTCTACATCACCTTCGGCGGCCTGCCGTCCGATCAGCTCACGGGCCTGGGCGCGGAGTTCGTCAAGAAGTACAAGGCCAAGCACGGCGTGGTGCCCGAGGCCTACGCGGTGTACGGCTACGAGGCCGGTCGCGTGCTGCTTGACGCCATCGACCGCGCCGACAAGAAGGACCGTGCTTCCGTGCTCGCGGCCGTCGCCGCCACCAAGGACTTCACCGGCGCCCTTGGCACGTGGAGCTTCGACGAGAACGGCGACACCACCAACAAGACGATGAGCGTCAACACCATCAAGGACGGCGACTTCTCGTTCCTCAAGGCCGTGGTCGGCGGGGCGGCGAAGGCCAAGTGATGGTCCGAGCCGTTGCGGCTGTGGAGATGCTGGCGACCTGTGCGCTCTCGCGGGCGGACAGCGTTGCGGCCTTCGCGCACGACGGCGCCCTCTCGTCCTGGGAGGTGTTCGGCCAGCAGCTGGTGACCGGGCTCTCCAACGGGATGATCATCGCGCTGATCGCCATCGGCTACACGATGGTGTACGGCATCATCGAGCTGATCAACTTCGCGCACGGCGACCTGTGCATGCTGGGTGCGTTCTTCGCGCTCACCGTGGTGGGCGCGCTGGGCGTGGACCAGTGGGGCGGGGCGGGCGGCACGGCCGGGCTCGTGATGGTGCTTGTCGGCACCGCGGCGTTCTGCGGTTCGCTCAACTGGTCGATCAACTGGCTGGCGTACCGGCCGCTGCGCAAGGCAAGCAAGCTGAGCCTGCTGGTCAGTGCCATCGGCGCAAGCTTCATCCTGGTGAACCTGGGCCTCTTCTGGGGCGGCCTGCCTATGGAGGTCTTCGCCGGCGGGGTCGCCGCCGCGGCGCCCAAGGACTTCCCGGCGCTGGTCCCGAACACGAACCTGCTCGGCGAGGAGTCGCTCGTGCAGTTCACGCCCAAGGACGTGCTCGTGCTCGCGGTGACGGTGCCGCTCATGATCGGGCTCACCTGGATCGTGACGCGCACCCGGCTCGGCAAGGCCATGCGTGCGACCGCACAGAACCCGGTGGCCGCCCGGCTCATGGGGATCGACACCGACCGCGTCATCGGCGCGACCTTCCTGATCGGCGGCGCGCTCGGCGGCTTCGCGAGCGTGATCTACGCGCTCTACAACAACACGATCTCGTTCCAGATGGGCTACCGCGCGGGGATGGATGCGTTCACCGCGGCCGTGCTCGGCGGCATCGGGAGCATGCCCGGTGCCGTGACGGGCGCGCTGGTGATCGGCCTCGTGCGTTCGATGAGCGACGCCTACCTCGAGACGCGCTGGACGAACACGATCGTGTTCGGGATCCTCGTGCTCATCCTGATCTTCAGGCCCAGCGGTCTGCTGGGCTCGCGGGCGAAGGAGAAGGTCTGATGCGCCGGCTCCCCGTGCCGATCCTGGCCTACTTCGCCGTGATGGCGGCGCTGCCGCTGGTCATGGGCACGACCGGGCTGTTCTACGACGCCTTCCAGGCGATCTTCGTCTTCTCGCTCGTCGGCCTGGGCCTGAACGTGGTCACCGGGTTCACCGGCCTGCTGAACCTCGGCATGGCCGCCTTCATGGCCATCGGTGCCTACACGTTCGCGATCCTCACCAGCGACATCTATCCCTTCCAGGTCGGGTTCTGGTGGGGAATCCTCGCGACCGTCGCGGTCGGTGCCGTCGCCGGCTTCCTCCTCGGTGCGCCCACGCTGGGCCTGAGCGGTGACTACCTCGCCATCGTCACCATGGGCTTCGGCGAGATCACGCTCGATGTCCTGAAGAACCTGGATGCGGTCACGAAGGGCACGCAGGGAATCAACCCGCTCCCGCGCCCGAGCTTCGGCTCGTGGACGCTCGAGCTGCAGGAGGAGCGGGGCTGGTACTGGCTCCTGCTGGGCTTCGTGCTGCTGGCGGTGATCGCCGTCCGCAGGCTCGAGCGCAGCCGGTCGGGGCGCGCCTGGCTCTCCATCCGCGAGGATGCCCTGGCCAGCCAGTGCATGGGCATCCCGCCCAAGCGCACGAAGATGATCGCGTTCGCGACCGGGAGCGCGCTGGCTGCGCTCGGGGGCGCCCTCTTCGCCGCGCTGCTGAGTTCGACGGGTGAACCGGCGAGCTACGACTTCCAGGTGTCGATCCTGGCGCTGTGCATCGTGATCGTGGGCGGCATGGGCAGCGTCGCAGGCACGCTCGTCGGGGCCGTCGTCATGGTGGGCATGAATTCGCTGGTGCTCGTCAAGCTGGCTGACTGGGCCGGCGCCGCGGGCATCGGCAACGCGTCGAACGTGCTGGCGAGCCCGAACAACTGGAAGTACCTGATCTTCGGCCTCGCGCTCATCCTCGTGGTGCGACTCAAGCCCGATGGGCTGCTGCCGCCGCGGCTCGAGGGGGGCTCGTCGTGAGCCTGCTCGAGGTCCGTGGGATCACGATGCGGTTCGGTGGCCTGACCGCCGTCGACGACGTGTCGTTCAACGTCGACCAAGGACAGATCTTCGCGGTCATCGGGCCCAACGGTGCAGGCAAGACCACGCTCTTCAACGCCATCACCGGCGTCTACGAGCCGACCGAGGGCTCGGTCCGCTTCCGGGGTTCGCCCGTGCGGCTCGAGCCCGATGCGCGCCTGGGCGTGCGCGCGGCGGTCGTTGCGGTGCTGGCGGGCCTGAGCGCCTTCGTGGCCCTCAACATCCAGGAACTCTGGACGACCGCCATTGCGGCCAACTACGTGCTCGACCAGCCGTTCCCCTGGGCGAAGGCATGGACCGATGCACTGGCGACGGCGCGGCAGGTTCCGTTCGCCTGGGGCGTCCTGCCGGCCCTCCTCGGGGCGGGCATCGGTGCCGGGACCGTGGTCGCCCTCTGGCAGCGCTCGCGCCGGACGCCGGACCTCATCGCGCGCGCCGGCCTCGCTCGCACCTTCCAGAACATCCGTCTGTTCACCGACCTGAGCCTCGTCGAGAACGTGCTGGTCGGGATGGACAGCCGCATGCGCAACGGCTTCTGGACGAACCTGCTGCGCCTGCCGGCGTTCGGCCGCGAACGTGCCTGGACCGAGCGCGAGGCGCTGGACCTGCTGTCGTTCGTCGGCCTCGCCGAGCGCGCCCACGAGGCTGCCGGAAGCCTGCCCTACGGCCATCGCCGGCGATTGGAGATCGCGCGCGCGTTGGCGAGCAAGCCTGCGGTGCTGCTGCTCGACGAGCCGGCGGCTGGCATGAACCCTTCGGAGGTCGTCGAGCTCATGGAACTGATCCGGCGCGTGCGGGACCGCGGCGTGACCGTCATCCTGATCGAGCACCACATGAAGCTCGTCATGGGCATCAGCGACCGCATCGTCGTGCTGCAGTACGGCAAGCTGATCGGGCAGGGGACCCCGGCCGAGATCCGTGCCGACCGACGGTGCATCGAGGCCTACCTCGGGACGGAGGGCGAGGGATGAGCGCGCAGGTCGCCACCACCCCCGGAGTCGGTGCCCCGGTCATGCTGCGCGTGAGCGGGCTCGGTGCGCGCTACGGCGCGATCGAGGCGCTCCGTGAGGTCAGCCTCGAGGTGCGCGTCGGCGAGATCGTCTCGCTGATCGGTGCGAACGGCGCCGGCAAGAGCACCACGCTCATGGCGATCTCCGGGATCGTCCGGGCCACTGCAGGCACGATCGAGTTCGAGGGTCGTCGCATCGACGGCGAGCGTGCCGACCGGATCGTGGCGGATGGGCTCGCGCAGGTCCCCGAGGGGCGGCGCGTGTTCCCCCGGCTGACCGTGCGCGAGAACCTCGAGATGGGCGGCTACCTGCGCAGCGATGACCTCGGGCCGGACCTGGCCCGCGTGCACGAGCTGTTCCCGGTGCTGGCCGAACGCTCGTCACAGCTCGCCGGCACGCTCTCGGGCGGAGAGCAGCAGATGCTCGCGATCGGCAGGGCGCTGATGAGCCGACCCAGGCTGCTCATGATGGACGAACCGAGCATGGGGATCGCACCGCTGCTCGTGGCACGGATCTTCGAGGCGGTCAGGGAGCTGAACCGGCACGGGCTGACCGTCCTGCTCGTCGAGCAGAACGCACGGGCCGCGCTGAAGCTTTCGCACCGTGCCTACGTGCTCGAGACCGGCCGCACGACCTTCACGGGCTCGGGTGCCGAGCTCCTGGGCGACGACCGCATCCGCCGCGCCTACCTCGGCGAGGGCTGAGCCGCCCCGGCGGCGGTCACCACTCGTCGACGCTGGTCTGGTGCACCTGGGCGATGAGCCGGCGCGGCGGCAGGTCGCCGAGTTCGTCGGGTCGGTCGTCGTAAGCCACGCGGTCGCAGGTGTAGAAGCCGTCGAACGTGTAGCCCTGGAGTTTCTCCACCTCGCGCACGGCCAGGTCCTCGAGCTCGGTCATCGAACTCGCGGTGGCCCAGATCGAGACGTACGCCCCCTTGTCGCGGTGGCCGACCCTGCCGGCCAGCACGGTCGCGAACCAGAGCGTCATGCCGAGCTCGCGCCCGGCTTCGTCGAGGTTCGCACCGGGATCGATGTTCAGCTCGAGGTCCAGTGCATCACGCAGCTGCATGAGGATGTCGTCGAGGTCGGGGCACTTGAGGTCATCCAGCGCCAGCACCTCGCGGGGCTTCGTCGGCGGCTCGGCGAGCCGGTCGAGCGATTCCGGCCAGGTTTCCTGCACCTCGCGCAGGCCGTGCTTGTGGAGCAGGCGCTGCACCTGTCGCCGCATCGACACGGGCACCGTGATGCACAGGCCCTTCCAGGAGTCGAGGAAGACCTCGACGAAGGGCTCCTCCGCGTTGCAGCCGACGCCGATCGAGGCGTCCTCGTAGATGATCGGTTCGTATTCCTTCCACACCGCCTCGAACTCGTCGAAGGGCAGTTCCTTGCCGCCGAGGTAGACGTCGAGGTTGCGGTACGCATCGCGCGAGCCGACCTCGACGATCGGCATCACGAGTTCGGGCATCAGGTCGAAGGCGTCCTGGATCAGCGGCTTCAGGCGATCATGGCTGACCACCACGTGGAAGGCATAGGTGTCCGGCTCCTCGCCCTCGGCGATGTTCATGTTCACCACGTAGCCCTGCGTGGGTTCGGGCAGGCTGACCGGCTCGAGGCCCAGCGGCAGCGCATACGTGCCGACCATCGCGCGCTGGAGGTCCGTCCGGATCCGGTAGGTGTCCATGACGCGATGGTAGGGGCGCGGCTGCGGATCACGAAGCCGCATCATGGGCGGCGAAGGCAGCGAGCAGGGAACGCCATTCCGCGTAGCGGTAGGGCACGCCGAGTCGGTCGTGCAGCCCGCGGATGCCCTCGTGGCAGCGCTCGGCGAGCGCCGATTGCCAACCCTCGGGGTCCCTGTCGCAGAAGTAGATCCTGCAGCCGGGCGGGCGGATGGCGTGGATCGAGCAGCCGCCGGCGAGGAACGGGCAGGAGCCTGCGGCATGCGCCGCATCGACGTCCCCGGGCGAGGGGCGACGATCCAGTCTCGACCAGGTCCAGGCCGTCTCGAGCCCCGTGAGGTAAAGCCGGTGGCCGTGGGCCTCGAAACCGCAGCAGCGGCCGCTGCTCACGCACAGGGGCCTCCGCCGGGCCACCTCGGCTGCGATCTCGGCCTGGAGCCGTCGGATGGTCGCCTCGGCGTCGGGCGAGCCGGCCGCCGCGATCCACGAGGCGATCACGCCCGGCTCGGTCACCATGGCGCGTCGCCGTTGTCGCGCAGGTCGAGATCACGCTGGATCCTGATCTGCTCGATCGGCACCAGCTTGCCCTGGTCCATTCCGGGGCACGGAGCGTGCTTCTTGGCCATGACCCAGGCGCGGCGGCTCTCGAGGTTGTCGGGCCAGAAGGGCCAGGTCCGGCACTGGCTCGGCCGCGAACGGTAGACCTTGCAGAGGGCCTTGCCGGGCATCGTCTCCCGGTCGAGGAACGTGCAGTCCATGCCGTGGGGCGTCGAGTGCTCGGTCAGGCTCCGACGATCGCGCACGACGCGGGTGTAGCGGGCGAGGAAGTCCGCATGCTCGATGCCCAGCTCGGCCGCCATCGCCTTGCCTTCCTCCTCCGTGAACCAGACGGCACCTTCGCCGCCCGTGCAGCAGTTGCCGCACATCGTGCACTCGAAGCGGAGTCCGTCCTTGTACCACTCGTCGGCCATGTGCCGAGTCTAGGCGGCCGCGTTCGCGAACGAGAAAGGCCCCGGCGGATGCCGGGGCCTTGGGGTACGCATCATGCTCACGCGCGGAGGCGCGCGAGGGGGGTCACTCGGCGTCGTCGCCTGCCGCTTCAGCCTGCTCGCCGCCGTCGGCGACGTACTGCTCCTGCGGCGTGAAGGCCGAGAGGTCGCTGATCGTCGGGCTCTCGCCGGGACGCTCGGCACCGTGCAGCTCGGCCTCGTCGGTCGCGCCGGCGAGGTAGCCGTGGTCGCTCATCTCGCTTCCCGCCGGCTCATCGACGAGCTTGCGGATGCGCAGCGTGGCGTAGGGCTCGAAGCCCGTGCCCGCCGGGATCAGGTGACCCAGCAGCACGTTCTCCTTGAGGCCCTGGAGCGTGTCGACCGCACCCTTGAGCGCAGCCTCGGTGAGCACCTTGGTGGTCTCCTGGAAGCTGGCGCCCGAGAGGAACGACTCGCTCTGCAGGCTGGCCTTGGTGATGCCGAGGAGCAGCGTGCGGACGCGGGCGGGCTTGGTCTTGACCGTCTTGGCGGGTTCCTTGCCGGCTTCTTCCGCGGCTGCGTTCGCTTCC
>Ga0192647_102880_pt1 | contig 10521 bp, 8 predicted proteins | sample LauGreFa1BDMLBSN_2_FD_133046 | JGI IMG/M metagenome (GOLD analysis project Ga0192647, IMG submission 133046) | Freshwater lake microbial communities from Lake Michigan, USA - Fa13.BD.MLB.SN - reassembly | ecosystem: Environmental > Aquatic > Freshwater > Lake | place: Lake Michigan, USA...
ATTAATTTTAAACTTAAACTATCCTTCATATTAATTTGTAAATTTCTTTAATATTCTAAGATACTGTTTGTAACGGGAAATATAGAAATATTTTATAGGTATTTTTGTTTTTTTAAAAATTATGTTTATATTCTAATGTGAAAAGGAATTTATCAATCTATCTTTCTAGGTAAAAATTATTTATTAATGTATTTTGTGTCACCAGCGTTTATTATAAAATAATAAAGTTACATACCTTGTATTTAAACATACCTTGTATTTAAATAAAAATTAAAAGCGAGGATTAATTTTAAAGATTATTAATTAATTTTTATGTCAAGTTATAAAAAATATTAGTTTAAATTAAAACTTCAAAAAACAAAAATAAAAAACGGTTAAATACGAATTTAACTTCTTAAAGAAAATACTTTATCCAAAAAATAACTTATAATATATAACAAAGAGAATCGAACTCCTTCACTACTATGAAAATTAGTGCTAAACCATTAGTATATTTTTTATTTTAAGCATATAAAATCTGTTTTTATTTTATTAAATAATACTTATATTTTTATGCTTTTCTGTATTTAAAAATTTAATACAAGGATTTGAACCTTTAACAACACAACTGTAAGTTGTATTATTAATAAAACAACAAAAATAATTAATTATTTAGTAAAATATTCGTATATGTATACGACGTCTTTAGCAGTCTGTTTAATATGATTAATAATTGACCTAGATATTTTTTCATTATCTTCTTTAGAAGTAAAAAATTTAAAAACTAATTTTGAATAAAATAAAATATTAGAATAAAGATTTTTAAAACATTTAATTATAAACTTTATAATATTAGGAATTAAATTTTTTAAAAAATCAACAGTACTATTATATGATGATGATAAAAACACTGCTAATTTTCGAGAACACCATATGAAAAATCGTAAAAGTGAAACGCTATTAAATAGAGAAATTCTAAAATATTGTTTATCTCTAACTGCTTTTGTTTTACAAGCTAACAATGCAAAACGAATTGTTCTTAATAATACTAAGGTATAATATTGTTTTAATTTTCTATACATTTTTGGCTCAAGTCTTTTTAAATTTACTATACGCCAAACTTTTAATATATCTTTTTTAAATGTACTAGAACACTTTTTAAATTTTCTAAAATAATGATAACGATACTCTTTCCAAATTGTCATTAAAAAATCTGTAGTTTTACCTTCAATTTTCCATACAAGTTCGTGACCCGCAAATATATATAAAAAAATTGTCTGTAGATCACAAAGTATAACTTCTGAATGATTAAATTCATGGGTAAGTAAATCACCTCCTAGAAAAGAAAGAAACCAAGGTAACATAAAAAGTGTAATACTAAGCATAGTATTATTATCAATAAAAAAATATAATGATATCTCATAACGTATTTTTATAAAATCAAAAAATTCATCAAATTCTTCACTATGTCTAAACTCAGAGTCATAAAGAGTTTCAAGAGCAGCAGTAATTATATCATTATTTTCTTCTAAATCGTTCATAAGAGCCCAGCTAACCATGAAAACATCGTCAGTCTTTTCTTCAAATGAAGACATATAATAATTCCATCTAAGAGTAGTTAATGGAAGACTTAAACGTGAATCAGTATACGGATCAGTCTGCACTGAATCAATATCTTCATCATGTTTAATATCCTCCTCTGGTAACGCATACATTTCAAAAGGATAATGGTATTCAAACCCTTTAGCTTCTATAGGAAAATGATGAATTACTCGATTGCTAAAATTTTTAAAGACATACTTAGGATTGTTAGGATCACGACTATCCATAACCTTCCCCCAAGTATCGTAATATTCTTCATAATAAACAGACATCATTTCCTCAGGACGAAGAACCTGCTTCCTTATTGAAATTTGATCATAATTTTCATCATCAAAAGGATTATAAATTAATTCTTTTTTAGCAAAAAAAATTTTAAGTTTTTGAATTAAAGTTAAGTCTTTTTCTTTAAAAATTTTAAAATCATAATTTCTACCTTTAAAAAAAGAAGATATAGTAGCCATGCTACGAGTTTTATTAAATGTTTTTATTGTAGATCGTAAAAAAGTAACTCCTTCTGGAGCTTTATATATTTTAATTATCATAATCAAGTATTATAAAAGGTAAAACAATTAGGAAGATATTTATTATATTAATATTTAAGCATATAAATACAATAAAAATTAAAAAAATTAACATTAGACTTAAATAAGAATATGTTAGTCCATTTTGAAAAAATTTAATAGAAAAAAAAAATTTTTTTATTAACACTAATAAACCCATTGGACCAAATATTTCTAAAAAACCACGGTCTACATTTTGATATGTATATTTATAAGCAAACTTTAAAAAATTTTGAACTAAAATTTGATTATATATACGATCAATAAACCATTTTTTATTAAAAAATGTATACACAAATAAGTATATAGAACTTTTTTTTATAGCAAAATATAATCTAAAATTTTTATAATATAAATAAAACGCAAAAAAAATTCCAAATAAACTAATAAAAAAAGGTAGGATTTTAAAAAAAATAGGTAAAAACTCAATATCTGTAGAAGAATAATTTTGTGGTAATATAAAAATAGCAGAACCCCAAAAATCAGTTCCAAAACCTACAAAAATATCATATGAAACATAACCGATTATTATACTTAAAAAAGATAAAATTATTAAAGGTGCTTTTATAAAAAATGAACTTTCACTTGCATTTAAAAGTACATTTTTATTACCATTTGAATTCGATAAAAAGACTAAATATAATAAACGGGTAGAATAAAAAGAAGTACAAAAAGCTGCTAAAATTCCTAAATAATATGCAAAATGACCTACAAAAGTATACTTTGAATATGCGATTTCTAAAATAAAATCTTTAGAAAAAAATCCCGTTAAAAAAGGAAATCCTGTTAAGGCTAAAGAACCTACAAGTACCGCACTATAAGATAAAGGCAGTACTTTTTTTAAGCCTCCCATATTTCTCATATCTTGTTCATCTGAAACTGCATGAATTATAGAACCTGCTGCTAAAAATAATAAAGCCTTAAAAAAAGCATGGTTTGATAAATGAAAAATACCAACATCATAACCAGATAAACCACAAGCAAATGTCATATAACCTAATTGACTACATGTAGAATAAGCAATAACTTTTTTCATATCATTTTGAAAAACACCGGTTGTAGCTGCAAAAAAGGCGGTTAAAGCTCCTATAACTGTAATAAAATTTAAAACTAACGGTGAAAATTCAAATAAAAAAGATGTTCGTGCAATTAAAAAAATACCAGCAGTTACCATAGTAGCAGCATGAATTAATGCTGAAACAGGAGTAGGACCTTCCATAGCATCAGGTAGCCAAGTATGAAGACCAAATTGAGCAGACTTTCCCATTGCTCCAAAAAATAAACAAAAACAAATAAAATCTATAAAAAAAAATTTAACAGATCCAATGCTTATTTTATAAGTAGTAATTAATACCACTTGTGATAATAGAATATCATAGTCTATACTTTCAAAAAGTAAATATATAGCAAATATACCTAATAATAAAAAAAAGTCACCAATCCTATTTACTAACATAGCTTTTATTGCAGCTTTATTAGCTTGAATTCTAGTAAACCAAAAGTTTATTAATAAATAAGACGCTAAACCCACACCCTCCCAACCAACAAACATTTGTAATAAGTTGTTACCAGTTACTAAAATTATCATAAAAAAGGTAAATAAAGATAAGTAAGACATAAAACGGGGTTGATGTGGGTCATGCCCCATATATTCTATTGAATAAAAATGAACTAAAAAAGAAATAAAAGTTACAACAATTAGCATTACTGATGTTAAACTATCTAAATTTAAAACCCAATCAATATTTAAAATATCATTAGAAAACCAATTAAAAAAATGTAATTTATATACCCCATTATTTATTACTACTGAAAAAAATAATTTTAAAGACATTAAAAATGTGCAAAAAATTAGAAAAGTAGTAATAATACAAGTTCCAAATCCAAAAAAAAGACCAAATAAACTACCAGAAATAAAACCAATAAAAGGAAAAAAAACGATTAAACTATACATAAAAATTTATATTTATTTATCTTATAAGCCTTCCTTGAAATTCAAAAGCAGGGCGTGCTATATAAAAAATTTTATAATATACATAACAATGAATGAAAAAAAATAAAAGTACCGAAACTACACATAAGATAAGTACAATAAAAATACCCATCACTAAAAATGTTTTAATTAAAATTTTAAACTTATCCATATTCCATTAAATTTTTACCTATTATTGGACTTGAACCAACAATTTCCAAAGAAAAACGGATTTTAAATCCGTCGCGTCTACCAATTTCGCCAAATAGGCCTAGTTTACAATAATTTTGGATTAAAAGGATTCGAACCTTTAAATGATCACTTCAAAGACGATTGCCTTACCGTTTGGCTATAATCCAAAAATAGAATTAATTATTTCTTATGGGAATTGAACCCATATTTTAGCCTTGAAAAGGCAACGTCCTAACCTTTAGACGAAAAAAATAAAGCTTTAATGAACTTTTCAAAAAATTCGAATATAAAGAGACTCGAACTCTCAACTTTTGGTATGACAAACCAACACTCTACCATTAAGCTATATATTCTATTAAAATCATAAGGTATTTTATTCAAAATTTTTTGATAAATTACGCAATTGTTTTGAACAATTTATTAAAACTTTAGAATTTCTACTAACTAAATCATTACAATAGAAATCTTCGATTACACTCTTAAAAAAAGTTTTATTAATTATTACATGTTTTTTAAAAAAATTATTTATTAAAACTTTATTAAAAATAACACTATTTAATTCAAATAAAATAGGATTTTTTAATATTTCAAAATAATGATTTAAATAATTGGTTGTAGATTTTATAAATCTAATTTTTGGTAAAACTAAAAACAAAAACATTTTTTCAATACTTTTATTTTTTAATAAAGAAATAGTTTGTTGAGGACGACCTTCTAGGTTAAAAAAAGTTCCTTTTGTTTCAAAAATGGATTCTATAGGTATTATAACACTAGATTTTTGTGATAAAAAAGAACCAAAAGAATTTAACCATAGGCTTAAACTAGAACTATATTCTTTTGAAAAAAAGCGTCTAGTATTAAAAGTATCATCTAAATTAATATATAAAACTTGTTTAGTAGTTAATTTAGATAGCAAAACAGGTTTTATATTTAATAAATCTAAACCTTCAGAATTACAAAATAAACTAACAGTTAAAGTATTTAAACTTGGGTTTATTAATTTAAAATAATTTGTTAAATTATTTGAAAAACGTAATTCACTATAATTACTTAAAATAATACTTAAATTATTTTGTAGTAAAAATTTTGATAAATTAATTGCTTTTCCTTCAATTAATTCACAGAAATTATTCACATTAAAACAAAAAAAATTTACGGGAAAAGTTAAATCCGATTTTAAAAAAACCCCCCAAACATCAAAATTAAAATTATTATACTTAATACGTATTTTTGTATTTAATATTGCATTTTCAAAACGTAAATTTGAAGAAATTATTAAACAATTAGAAATTATATTTTTTATAAAAAAGTTAACTTTTTGAGACTTTTCTAAATATAGGTTATTATACAACTTTGAAGATTGACGAAAAACTGAAATACTAGGGTATTTATAACTTAATTTTTTATAACTAATTAATTGTTCAGTTGAACATGTATCATCTACTAAAAAAATTTTATTTTTTTTTCGTAAATTTATAGATTTATTATAATAAATATTTTTAACTCTGTTAAACTGTAACGAGTCAAAAAAAAATCTAATTTTATCAGAAATAAAAGAGTTGTTTATAGATTTATTTAGTTTAGGTAATACTCTTACAATTTCGCTTTGTTTAAAATTAAAATAAATATTAGATCCTAAACTATCAAACAAATCAATGCTTTCTTCAGAAGTTAATTCCCAAGGTCTAAATTTAAAGGAATACTGTTTGCTTGTTAATGCCCCTACAGGACATAAATCTATAATATTACCAGAAATTTCTGAGTTTAAAATTTCCTCTTTAAAAAACCCAATTTGTGTTAAATTACCACGACCTAAAGTACCTAAAATTGAAGTTTCTTTAAAAAAACTAGAACTATAACGAACACATCTAGTACACTGAATACATCGTGTCATTACTGTTTTTACTAATAAACCGATATTTTTATCTTCCACCTCTCGTTTTTTAAAAAAATACTTTGAATGTAACTTTCCAGAAGTTATAGCTTGGTCTTGTAAATCACACTCACCTCCTTGATCACATATAGGACAATCTAAAGGATGATTTATTAATAAAGATTCCATTATGTTTTCACGTAATTTTTGTACATAAGGTGTGTCAGTATAAATTTTCATTTCTGAAAGTACTTTTGTAACACACGATGCTTGAATTTTTCTATTGTTTTCAATCTCAACTAAACACATACGACAATTACCCGCAACTGGTAAAGATTCATGATAACAAAAACGTTTTATTGAAATACCAGAAACTTTACACGCTTCTAAGATTGAAAGTGAATTTTTTACTAAATAACTACAACCATTAATATAAATAACTATCATATATTTATTATATAAATATAATTTTAAAAAATATTTATGATTTAACTTACTATAAATATGTTTTTTATCTATCACTTGTCTATTTTTATTAAAAAATTAATTATTTATTAAATAATCTTCTAAAACTCCGATAAAAGGAAGCAATATTAATAATATAAAAAAATATAAAAAAGTTGCTACCATACCTACTTCAATAAAAGGAGTTTCAACAGGTTTTTGACCAATCCAACCTAAAATGGCAAAATCTGCAACAAAAAACCAATATGTAAAAGCAAATAAAGGTCTAAATTTATTACTACGAATATTTGAAAAATTTATAAAAGGTAATAGTAATAATACTAAAATAGCACCTAACATAGCTAAAACACCTCCTAATTTATCTGGGATAGAACGTAAAATTGCATAAAAAGGTAAAAAATACCATTCAGGTACAATATGAGGAGGAGTTACTAACGGATTTGCAGGTATATAATTATCACTATGTCCTAATAAATTAGGGAAATAAAAAACTAAAAATGAAAAACCAAACATTAAAATTAAAAAAGCTAATAAATCTTTTACATAAAAATAAGGGTAAAAAGAAATAACATTTACTGATTTTGTAATTCCTAAAGGATTATTTGATCCACTTTCATGTAATAAAGCTAAATGAACTAAAACTAGACCTGTTATTATAAAAGGAAATAGGTAATGTAAACTAAAAAAGCGATTTAATGTTGCATTATCTACAGAAAAACCACCCCACAACCACTCAACAATAGAAGGACCTGCTAAAGGAATCGCTGAGGCTAAATTAGTAATTACAGTAGCACCCCAAAAACTCATTTGTCCCCAAGGTAAAACATAACCCATAAAAGCTGTACCCATCATTAATAAAAAAATAAAAACACCACTAATCCAAAGGGTTTCTCTTGGTCTGATATAAGAACCAAAATATAAACCGCGAAAAATATGACAGTATATAACAATAAAAAACATAGATGCTCCATTAGCGTGAAAATATCTAATTAACCAACCATTATTTACATCTCTCATGATATGTTCAACACTGTTGAAAGCATAATCAATATGAGGAGTATAATGCATAGCTAAAAAAATTCCTGTTATAAGTTGTATCACTAAACATAATCCAGCTGTTGAACCAAAGCTCCAAAAATAGTTAAGATTTATAGGAGTTGGATAATCAACTATGTGAGAATTTAAAATACCTAAAAATCTATTTTTATTCCAACGAACCATTTAATTAATGTAAATGTAAAATATCACCTAGGTATACTATTGTTAATAAAGTAAATACAAAAGCTTGAATAATTGCAACAGCAAGTTCTAGTATAAACAGAGGAAGTATAATTAAAATAGGTAAGAAATGTATTATAAAAGAAAAACCAGCTACGTGCATAAAAGTCCATACAAATCCTGCTAAAATTTTTAATAAGACATGACCAGCCATCATGTTAGCAAACAACCGTATAGATAAACTTATAGGTCTAAAAATATAAGATATGATTTCTATAGGAACTAATAATAATGCAGTAAAAATATCAGTTCCTGAAGGAAAAAACAATCCAAACATTTTTAAACCGTGTATTTTAAAACCAAAAATATTTATACCTATAAAAAAAGAAAAACTTAAAGCTATGGTTACAATGATATGACTAGTAAATGTAAAACTAAATGGAATTAGTCCAATTAGATTTAAAAATAAGACATAGCAAAATAATGAAAAAAAAAAAGGTAAATATTTTTGACCTTTTGAACCCCCAATATTAGTTGAAATTAAATAACTAATAAATTTATAAAGATAAAGCAATCCTAATTGCCATCTATTTGGTATTACGTAAAAAGACTGAGTACTTGGTTTAACCATTGAAAAAAAAAGAAAAATAAAAAATAAAAAAAAAACAAAAATAATTACTACTTCATTAGTAACAATAAAATTAAAAAATGGAATTTTTGCTATAGGAATAACGTAAAACTGTTCTAAAGGTGAATTAAAAAAAATCATAATTAATATTTAATAAAATTTAAACTTATGAACCTAGCCAATATAAGGTAACAAATAAGAATAACCAAACTACATCAACAAAATGCCAATACCAAGCAGCAAATTCAAAACCTAAATGACGATCTCTTGTAAAATGATTTTTAAACAAACGTAATAAGCAAACTGTAAGAAAACATGTTCCAATAAATACATGGAAACCATGAAAACCAGTAAGCATATAAAAAGTTGAACCATAAACGGAATCTGATATAGAAAAAGGAGCATTATTATACTCAAAGCCTTGTAAAGCAGTGAAAATTATGGCTAATACAATAGTATAAAATAATGATTGAATTGCATTACCTTTTGAACCCCAGACTATGCTATGGTGTGCCCAAGTAACTGTAGCACCAGATGTCAATAAAATTATAGTATTCAAAAAAGGAATTTCCCAAGGATTTAAAACAACCAGATTTAAAGGAGGCCAAGTATTTCCTAACGCAATAGTTGGATTAATACTAGAATGAAAAAACGCCCAAAAAAAAGCAAAGAAAAACATTATTTCGGAAACAATAAATAAAAGCATCCCTAACCTTAAATTATCAGCAACCCCTGAAGTATGTTGCCCTTCAAAAGTACCTTCTCTTATGATATCACGCCACCAAACAAACATTACAAATAATATAATTATAAACCCTAATAATAATACTTCAGAACCAGAAGCATAACCATGCATATAAAGAACTCCTCCGACAGTTAAACTTAGTGCACCCATAGCTGCAACAAAAGGCCAAGGACTAGGATCCACTAAGTGAAATTCATGTTTTTGAGATAAAATATAGCCTGGATAATAACCAGATAAAGGAGATTGCTCGTTGATATATAAAATAAAATCAGATGAATTTTTGAAAAAATTTCTAATTTTAAAAGTATTATTAACTGGTTTTAAAATCATAAAAAAATTAATTAAAAATTTTACCAATTAAACTTCGACAAAAATTATTTTATAGATGATATAAAAAACGATAGTATTTACGATTAGAAAAATAAAAAAATTTGTGGGATAATCTTATCTGACCAAAAGTATTAATTTGAATTTCATTTGAGCTTATTAACTTTAAATTTTTCATAAAATTATTTTTTAAATTTACCAACGATAATGAATATTAGATCGATTTTTTAAAGCCTGTTTAATATTAATAAGTTTAAAATTGATCGATTTAGAATTTTTATTTGTTAATAAAGAAATAAATTCAAGCGACAATTTTTTAGAGAAAGATACACGTTGCAAATTCATGTTTGATGCACATAAAATCCACTTAACTATTAAAAAAGTTCGCCTGTTATATGATGTAACATAAAAAGGAACAAAAACAACTCTTTTTCTTAAAAAAAATTTTTTTATTTCTAAATAAGTATTTAATTTTAAAAATATATTCAATAAAAGTATTTTAGGAGTTATTTTTAATTTTTTTGAAGCATTTAATAATGCAAAATTTAAAATATTTTTTGCTTTAGATTTAAATCCTGCTTTATTTAATAACCCTACAAATTTTTTATATAAAATATTAACAATTTTTTTTTTTACAATCAACAATTTCTTAGGGTTTTTTGACACCATATATAGAACGTCTAGTTTTACGATTTTTAACACCTTTAAAATCAAACTTACCTCGAATTAAATGATATTTAACTCCAGGTAAATCTTTTACTCTACCTCCTCGCATTAAAATAGTTGAATGTTGTTGTAAAGTATGACCTTCACCTGGAATATAAGCCTCAACTTTTTTACCCGTAGAAACTTTGACTTTTGCAACTTTTCTACAAGCTGAATTAGGTTTTTTAGGAGTTCTAATAAATATTTTAATACAAGTTCCTTTAACTTGAGGTTTAGATTTTAATGCTGGTGTTT
>Ga0192647_102881_pt1 | contig 10520 bp, 10 predicted proteins | sample LauGreFa1BDMLBSN_2_FD_133046 | JGI IMG/M metagenome (GOLD analysis project Ga0192647, IMG submission 133046) | Freshwater lake microbial communities from Lake Michigan, USA - Fa13.BD.MLB.SN - reassembly | ecosystem: Environmental > Aquatic > Freshwater > Lake | place: Lake Michigan, USA...
GTATATAATTCTTGAGTATTTGCTGCTTTGCCAATAGTACTAAAATCATCTTTGCTTCCATTTTCGTATCTAATCAAATAAAGGTCTGATTTAAGTGTTGAAAAAATGGGTCCATTAAGATTTTCTGTTTTTTTATACTTTACTTCATTGCTTCCGACTTCAATTATTTTTACAATTATATTTTCGCCAGATCTCATTGTTAAGGTGTCTTGTGCTTTAATAAAGTTTGATGAAGATGCGAATAGTATAATTAGCAATAAATTTTTCATACATCGGGCTTTTAGAATTGTTAAGGTTAATTTCTAGTAAAAATTAATTATAAATTTTTATATATTCGAAAATAATTCTAAATATTAATTCCATGCCTAAACATTAAACAGTTCTAAAATTGAGAAAACCCCTGCGTGAGGAAAACACCCCCTCAAATCGGTCCAAATCGGTTGATTTCCGTTTTGTGAAAACATAACTAACTATAAATCAACGCTTTCATTTTCTCAAAAAATCTTCATAACCCTGAGGTCCCGGGTTCAAATCCCGGTCTCGCTACATGAAAATCAAGGACTTACGTTAAATCGTGGGTCCTTTCTTGTTTCTGCGTGAGGAAAACGCCTTATTTTAAGTAACTTTATAGTCAATTCTGAATATGAATATCGCACCAGTTTTACATAAAGCGCCATTAAAATCATTTGATGAAAAAATGAATGATTTGAACTATTGGTTAGCTCAACCTTTGATAAAAAGGCTTGAAGCTGTGACATTTTTAATATCTCAAACTGTAGATTTAAAAACTACTAGAATGGATAAGTCACATGTAGTAAGAAGAAAACTGAAAGCATGACATTAGCCCAAGATTTTGAAGTTTTTGTAAAGCTCCTTAATAAACACCAGGTTGATTATATGGTGGTTGGTGGCTACGCATTAGCGTTTCATGGCAAACCAAGACATACCGGAGATTTAGATATTTGGATCAATAGTTCAGAAACTAATGCAGAAAAATTAGTAATTGCAATTAAAGAATTTGGTTTATCAAGTCTAGGTCTAACTAAGTCTGATTTTATGCAAGAAGGTTATGTTACACAAATAGGATACCCACCTTTGAGAATTGATATTTTGAATACGATTGATGGTGTAAAATTTGAAGATGCTTTTCCAAATAAATTACTTGTGGATGTGAATGGGATTGAAGTAAAGTATATTGGACTTAAAGAATTTATAGTTAACAAAACTGCTTCAGGAAGAAGTCAGGACATTGCTGATTTGAAAGAGATTAAGAATATTAAGAAGCAGTAATTTATATCTTTCCAAAAATACTTTTATAATTTAGAATCACAAAATGAGTAATCTAAAATATCTATTGAGCGCCAAGAAGGAATTTGAATATTATAAACAATTGGGTGAAAAAACATTCGCTCAACTCACAGACGAGCAGCTTTTTAATCAGATTAATAGTGAGAGTAATAGTATTGCGACGATTGTAAAACATTTATGGGGAAATATGCTTTCTCGTTGGACTGATTTTCTAACCACAGATGGCGAAAAAGAATCGAGAAAAAGAGACGAAGAATTTGAAAATGACATCTGCACTCGACAAGAGTTATTAGAGAAGTGGGAAGAAGGATGGTCTTGTTTATTTAAGGCACTTGATTCAATTTCGGATGATGACTTATCAAGAATTATCTATATAAGAAATCAAGGCCATACTATTTTAGAAGCTATCAATAGACAACTTTCGCATTATCCTCATCATATTGGTCAAATTGTTTTTATTGGAAAGATGTTGAGCGACAAGAATTGGAACTCGTTGTCAATCCCTAAAGGGGGCTCAAAGGAGTACAATCTAGATAAATTCTCTAAACCAAAGACTAATCAACACTTTACAGACGAATTGAGCAAGAAGAATACTTAGCCATTCCATCTTTGTTTTAGTGATATACTAAATATTTCAAATTATCCTCTGTGAGGAAAACACCCCCTGAAATCGGTTAAAATCGGTTGTTTTCCGTTTTGTGAAAACATAACTTATCTTTTATCCTTTAGTGTGGTAGTTTTTCCTGAAAATAACCATAGGTCCAGGTACCAGCAATGGCACTTAGAATTACCACAATCACAGCATAGAATCCTGCACCAATGTGTGCAAACAAGGGGCCGGGGCAAGCACCAGTGATAGCCCAACCGAATCCAAATAAGAGCCCACCATAAATTTGCCCCTTATTAAATTCCTTATCTGCAATTTTGATCACTTCTCCATGAATTGTTTTGACATTGAATTTCTTAATCAAGAAAACTGAAATAGCACCTACCACTACTGCAGTCCCAATTACGCCATACATGTGGAAACTTTGTAAGCGAAACATCTCTTGAATTCTGAACCAAGAAATGATTTCTGCTTTTACAAACACAATACCAAAAAGTATACCAACAAGGGTGTACTTTAAATTATACCAACCTGGATGTGTTTGTTCTGATGCATTTACGCAAGCTGTATTACTATCTATGTTTTGTACTTTTTCGTTGTTCATTGTTTAATTTTTATAAGGATAAAATCCAAGGTAAAATAATATTTGCCATAAAAAATCCTCCTGCCATAAAGCAAATAGTTGCAACAAGAGAAGGCCATTGTAAATTACTTAAGCCCATTATAGAATGGCCCGAGGTACAACCTCCTGCATACCTAGTGCCAAATCCCACTAAGAATCCACCTAAGACCATCATAATGAATCCACGTAACGTGAATAGGGCTTCAAAGCTGAATAATTCAGAAGGTAGCATATAATTGTAATTAGTAATACCGTATTGCGCTAATTCTGTTTGTAAAGTAGGGTTTACTTCAATTGGCGCATTGGTCATTAAGTAGTGATTCGCTAAAAAAGCGCCTAAGAAAATTCCCCCTACAAAAAAGAAATTCCAAATTTCTTTTTTCCAATCATATTTAAAGAACTTGATATTTGCTGGAAAACAAGCAGCACATACATGTCTTAAATTAGAAGAGATACCGAAAGATTTATTACCTAAAATAAGTAATGCTGGCACAATTAAACCGATGATAATACCGGCAACATACCATGGCCAAGGTTGTTGAATTTGTTCGATCATGTTGATTGGTTTTTATTTATTTACTATAAAATTTTTTAATGGGTTTATAAGGTCCATATTTATGTTGGTTCTCTGAGAAACTATCTGCATAAGGCGCAAAAGCAAAATCTAATGGCTTTTTATCATATTTAGGCCAGTCCTTTGATTGGTCTTTGTGCGGTCTCGGTTGGCTATTAACATACGCTGCTACATCCCAACATTCTTCTTCTGTTAATTTTGGAGACGCATGTGAGGTTAATAGATATGGCATATTATTTTTTACATAACCTGCAAAATTACTTATTCTAAATAAACCAGCACCATCATTGTAACTATGTGGACCCCAAAGTGGTGGATAAGCATATTCTAATTCATCTAAACTGAACTGTCCTTCTCCATTTGCACCATGACAACTTTGACATTGTGCGGTGTATACAATTTGTCCTTTTTTTGGATCAGCTGCTCGATCTAGATATGCTAATTTTTCTATACCAGATCCATGTGGCTTGTTTCCTTTTTCAACGTCTTGTCCTAACCATTTAATATAAGTATAGATTGCTTTGAATTCTCTACTGTTGCTATCTACGGCAGTTCCGTTTAAACTTCTTTCCATACAATCAGCTACACGTTTGTAGATGCTTTCAATTTGCCCGCTTCTGTCTCTAAACTTAGGATAGGTAGAAAATACGGCAGCGTAATTATTACCCCATGCCTTAGCACCGGCTTGTAAGTGACAGTTTTGGCAATTCATACCATTTGTAATTTGAGCAACAGATCCCTTAGGTCCAAGGTATTTAGAAGTATGTGCAATTAGCTCTTGTCCATAAATAACCAATTCACGTTCTTCGCCCAATGTGGTATTGTCCATATAAATACTTGGCCCCACCCAAGTGCTATCTGTTTTGGCAATAGTACCATCTATTTTAAAGTAATCTCCATTAATAAAACCTGCTAAAAAGTAAATACCAATTAATGTAATGATACCAAATAATATTAGATATAGCTTTTTCATTAATTTTATACGTTTTCTGCTTTCTTAATATTGAAGTCCAAGTATATTTTTATAACTATTTAAATTGATAAGTAGTCCCTTGTAATTGTGTCAATAGCGTTGGCGATTGATCTGTTGCAAGGGTTCTTCCTTCTAGTTTTGGTGCAACAGGTGAATTATTTGCTAAATAAGATTTTATCACTTCATGCAAACTTATATTCGTAGCTATTGGATTGGTTACTTTTTCTATTCTACATAAAGTGTCATTCGGATCCCCTTCTCTTTCACAAGCCACAATTTTATACAATTTGTTTTTATCTAAGGCTTGTCCCTTTATTTTAACCAAATTTACTCTTTGTCCTTTTGGTTTGCCAATAGTACAATTCACTTCCATGCCAGCAAAACGCACAAACCATCCCCCAAATCTTTTACTTGGATCTGTAGCAAATGCATTTTCTAATTCTTTTTCTAACCAATCTAAAATTTGCAATCCTGTTACTTCCCCTGTTTTAGCTGTTGAATCTACTGGCAGCATATTCCATAAAAACTCATTGGTAATAGCCACTTGATTTTTATTTTCTGGTACAGCTAGTGGTTGACAAAATCTAAATCCATTGCTTAATGCGATATCTGGTTTGAACTTCCACATCACTGCATCTGTGATTAAATTATCCATAGGTGTTTCTAAAACAAAATATCGAACCAAAGGTGTTGAAGAATAACCAATTACTTGATTCATTTTATCTTGATATGGTGCTGCTGCTTTTTCTACTAATCCCAATATTTTTTTATCTGCAGGATATTTTTCAGGATCTACATCCATCAATTCGTATGTATAAGCAGTAATTTTTCCATCTTCAACTTTGATATCTAGTTTTCCTAAGAAAGAACCAAATGCGCCACATTCAACTACTTTTGTATATTTTCCTTGTATTGGTACACGTACACGTTCATGGGTGTCCGCGCCTAAAATAAAATCTACTCCTTCTATTCTTGGATCGTTTGCTAAACCAACCTGCTGTGCTAAACCCATATGGGTAACCACGAAAATAATACCGCAACCTTCAACTTCTTTTAAGTATTTGATATACTTAGCTACATTGTCTGTTGCATGCGTAAACCCAATGCCTTCACTGTATGCAGGAGATTGTCTCTTTGGAACTAAATGATCTGTATAGCCAATAAAACCAACTTTAGCACCTGCAATATATTTAATCCAATAAGGAGCATAAATTAATGTGCCATTTTCTGGATCATTTGTTTTGTGCCACATATTCGCACAAATCTTTGCTGCTGTAGCATGCCCCATATCGTAGAGCATTTTCTTCTTTTTATAAACTACTTCCCAGTTACCAGGTAAAATTAAATCATAATTAAAGGCATTCATTAACGGGATCAAGGCTTCTCCTTCTGATAAGGAAGCCACCCCATGTCCATGAAAATAATCCCCTCCGTCGTATAAAATATTTTGTGGATGACTCGCTCTCAGTTGATCTAACATTGTTTTAAGTACGGCAAGTCCACCTCTTTTTTTGTAGACTGCTTTGCCATTTTCCCAAAAGAACTCATCATGTGTATGAATTTGTGCATGCAAATCGGTGGTGATGAAAATGCTAAATTCGTTATCTGCTTGTTGAGTTGTTAGATTCGAATCAAGCTTCGTCGGATCCATTCTATTATTTGTATTCGATTGCGCTTGACCAATTGTTGTAAATGAAGCTGGAACGCTAAATCCTAAAACAGCAGCATTTTTTATAAAATTTCTACGATCTGCATTGTTTTTTTTCATTTGGAAAATTCATTTTGGATAGGGAAAGTCCGCTTAATTCATAATAAATTAGGTGACTTTTATCACAATCTTCTAGATTTTTCTCAAAAATAACTAAAAATGAAAATTAAGGATCAGGTTAAAGTGTCCCATATCAACTTTATTGATATAGTATTTAGGGTCATTGTAAGTGTCGCCAACAGCATCTTTATAGAAGTAGATGACTTGAGCTTCCCAGCCTTTCCAAAAGCCAGAAAATGCGTAACGAGTATCAATATTATATTGCATATAAGCAGGAAAGCCATACTTGTTCATTGCATAATCCTTTATATCTGCTAAATAATAATAACCAACACCTAAATTAATTTTTAAAGGGAGCTTTTTAGCGGCGTATTTGGATTTTATTACGTAGGCATTTAGATCTCCATTGCCTTCGTTCCTTTCACCTAATAAAAAAGTATAAAATGGATCACGACCCCACTCTCTTGGCATTAAATATCGACCCTGTTTGGTAATTCTTGTAAAATTGAAGGAGTGGTCCCATTGTCCTATTTTTTTGCCTATTCTAGCGCCAATGACCAATGAAGATTGATTTGGATTAAAATAAGTTTTCTCAATAGCTTCGTTACCTCCGTTATTCACCACATTTTGTCGAACGAATTGTAGGCCATAATAATATGGAGCATTTGCTGAAGGAATTTTATCTACTTGTAATAAACTGCTATTAAAAATATTTTCCACATACTGATTCCAAACCTGAAGTTGAAAATTATTTCTTAGGTCTAGTTCAGTCCCAATTAAGGCAACCCCTTTTGATTCAAGTGCATCTTTATAGCCAGATTTACTGCCATCCGTGTTTACCCCAACAGAATATATACCTATTGATTTGCCAGTTTTATACCACTCTACAGTACTTCTTGGAGAAAATCGATTCAACCAGCCTCCGTAAAATTTATTTTTTTTATGTTCGTATTGACCCCAAACTCCTTGTACTTCAGTAGGCCGCATTCTGCCATCTTGTAGGTTTATAAAAGGGGTGTTTAAAAGTTGTTTACCTACAGTAACAGTCAGGTTGTTTTTTTGATATTGAATATATAATTCTTCTAAACGATCAATATTTGTTTTATTACTTGAATTGGTAATATCAAATAATCCAAGTTCGTACCTGTTTAATGTATTTGATAAAGGGTGTGCTTTTGTTAAATCGGAGGAGAATGCGTCATATACAAAAAACCCACTTACACCAACATGAAAATTATATAAAGGTTTTGAGATAAATTGAATACCTCCACCTATTGCTTGTGCATATTCAACAGCACTATTTTTATTGTCGGTACTACTGAAAAATGTTCTCAAATGTCCATGCATGCTGCCCATTTGGAAACGATACAATAAATTACTTGAATCAACTGCTTTCTGAGACTTCCCCCAAAGTTTGGGTGCTTCATTTAATTCTTGGTGCTGCGCATTCAAATTTGAATTAAAAATGAAAACACAGGCCATACTAAAAAGAAATGGCTTAAACATGTCTTTGATAAATTTGTATTAGTGACCGCCTCCTGTTGGGAAAAACAATTGCTGTGCGATTATGTATAAACCCATAACCAAGACAAACCAACCAAAGCCTTTTTTAAGTTTATTGCCATCTATTTTTTTGCTTAACTTATCACCAATAAAAATACCAGTAATAGCAAGTGCAGTAACAGAAAGTAATAAGGTCCAATCCATCGTTCTGTTACTTAGGTCTCCAGTGAATCCAATTAATGACTTTGCTGCGATGATTAATAAGGAAGTTCCGACAGCTTGCTTCATAGGAAGTTTACTTAACATAACAAGTGCAGGGATAATTAAAAAGCCACCACCAGCACCTACTAGACCAGTTAACACACCTACTAAAGCACCTTCTAGTAAAATCATTGGATAATTAAATGACTGTTCTCCTTCAATTGTCTCTTCTTTAGTTGATTTAGAACGTATCATAGAAAAAGAAGCTGCTACCATCAATACTGCAAACAACATCATCATTAATAATGACTTTGTAATTTCAATACCAGCGATATTGCCTAATTCAGATGGGATTGAAGGCACTAAATATTTTCTAGTTGCATAAACAGATACAATGGAAGGGATACCAAAAATGATCGCTGTCTTTAAATTCACAAAACCTTGTTTGTATTTTGGCCATGCACCCACTAAACTACTAGCACCTACAATAAATAAAGAATAGGCAGTAGCGGTCACAGCATCGACTGCAAAAAGGTAAACTAATACAGGTACTGTTAAAATACTTCCACCACCACCAATTAGGCCTAGTGAAATGCCAATTAATATAGAGGCAATATATCCAATAATTACTATTAATTCCATATGTTTAATTATTACTCAAATTTCCTGAACATAAAATAAATAGTTGGTGACAAATGTCACTAAAACTCGTTTTATTTTTATGCAACTTTGTCATCTGAAGAACCATATAGGTTTTTTAGAAAAGAATTAAACAAATTACTAATTTAGCCAAAAACTTACAATTATGTTTTTTCAACACGTATACGATAAAACTTTAGCACAAGCTAGTTATTTCATTGGTTGCCAAAAAGCGGGGGTAGCTGCAGTGATCGATCCTAAGCGCGATATCGACACATATGTTGAAATTGCGAAACAAAACAATATGCAAATCACGCATATTTTTGAAACGCATATACATGCCGATTTTTTAACTGGATCTAGAGAGTTAGCAGCGGTAACTGGTGCTAAAATGTATTTATCAGACGAAGGTGGTCCAGGTTGGGAATATGAATTTGCACATGAGGGCATGAAGCATAATTCAGAAGTGATGGTGGGCAACTTGAAAATCCAAGTTTTACATACACCGGGACATACACCAGAAAGTATCAGCTTTTTATTAACAGATACACCAGCAAGTAAAGAGCCAGTGATGTTATTTACAGGTGATTTTGTTTTCGTAGGAGATATTGGTCGTCCAGACTTATTGGAAAAAGCAGCCGGTATGGTAGGTACACAAGATAAAGGTGCAGAACAAATGTACCAATCTATTAATTTATTTTCTGCATTACCTGATTTTATTCAAGTATGGCCTGGACATGGAGCAGGATCTGCTTGTGGCAAGGCTTTGGGCGCAGTACCAAGTACTACAATTGGGTATGAGAAAAAAAGAAACTGGGCATTTCAGTATGGTGCAGATAAAGCAGGGTTCGTACAATTTTTATTGACAGATCAACCAGAACCCCCTAAGTACTTTGCTAAAATGAAGGAACTGAATAAAGTTAATCGTCCTTTATTGACTGAAGTACCAAAAATTAAAGAATTGTCTGCTGCTGAATTAAAATCTGCTACTGATAACGGCATCAAATTAATTGACACAAGAAATAAGCTAGATTTTCAAAATGGATTTATACCAGGAAGCATCAATATTCAAGGAAATAATTCATTTGCTACATGGATGGGCTGGTTTGTTTCTTATGACGAAAATTTTATTTTAATTGCTGAGCCAAATCAAGTAGAAGACTTAACAAGAAAATTAATGCGTATTGGTTTAGATAATATTTATGGTTTTGTAGATGCTTCTAAAGTTGCTCAAGTTTATGTAGGCAATTTGTCCAAGTCTAATATGGTAACTATTGATATAGTTAAGGCAAATAAAGACGCAGAAATTATTGATATAAGAGGTGTTGCTGAATTCAATAGTGGACATATCACAGGTGCAAAGAATGTATTTGTTGGTACTTTATTACAAAACTTAGCTAAAGTGCCAAAAGACAAACCAGTTATTATTCATTGTCAAGGTGGAGATAGAGCAGCTATTGGTTATTCTTTATTGATGAAACAAGGCTATACAAATATTGCAAATTATAGTGGCGGTATTAATGAGTGGGTTAAAGAACAACAACCTCTTGTTAGCTAATTAAAACCTTATTGCAGGCATAGGTAAACTGCTGGTAGGTTCTTAACTTTATTGGTTTTATGCAAATTTAAAGACATAGTACAGAAATATGAGATGAATTACTAGCCTTTTTCTATGTAAATTTAATCATAGAAAAGCACTTGAATAAAACATTAATACCTACCTGCGTTCTTTCATGAAACTACAAAACACGAAATTCTGAATTGCACCAGCAGGAGTAATATGGTCTTCTCTTTTACATTCTATATTTTCAAAATTAGCTTTTTCAAATTTCTCTTTCATTCCATTTTCGTCGTACTGTTTTATTTCTAATCCACTACATTTTTTAGGACCATCTACTGAAAAAGTGCCAACAATTACTAATCCATTTACAGCATGTTTTACAATATTCAAATATTTTTCAATTTTATCAGAATCAGTTTGAAAATGAAATGCTGCTCTGTCGTGCCATACATCATACTTTTCAGTTGGGACAAAGTCTAAAATGTCGGTTACAATCCATTTTACTTTATGTGAGTCTTCACCTAATCTGTTTTTAGCTCTTAGTATCGCTGCATCAGAAATATCTAAAACCGAAATGTTTGAGTATCCTTCTTTTAAAAGAAAATCTACTAATTTACTATCTCCCCCGCCAATATCTATTATACTTGCATCTTTTGGTATTTTAAATTTTCGAATGAACTCTAATGAAACGGTGGGAACATCTTGAGTCCAACTAACTTCATTTGACTGCTTAGTATTGTATATAGTATCCCAATGATTTTTTG
>Ga0192647_102882_pt1 | contig 10517 bp, 6 predicted proteins | sample LauGreFa1BDMLBSN_2_FD_133046 | JGI IMG/M metagenome (GOLD analysis project Ga0192647, IMG submission 133046) | Freshwater lake microbial communities from Lake Michigan, USA - Fa13.BD.MLB.SN - reassembly | ecosystem: Environmental > Aquatic > Freshwater > Lake | place: Lake Michigan, USA...
GTGCGCGCTCGAGTTCGCGCGCGGCTCGGCCTGGGGCGCCATCGCGGCGCTGCTCGCATTCGCCACGGTGAGCGCGTTCTTCGGCCCCGTGAAGTACGGCATGATCGCGGAGCTGGTGGCCACCGACAAGCTCGCGCGCGCCAACGGCATCATCAACATGGCCACCAACGTGGCAGTGATCCTCGGGACGCTCGTCGCGGGACTCGCGGCGCGCGACTGGAAGGAGAGCTTCGTGGACGGGGCACCCAGCGGCGCGGATGCGTGGCATCCCGGCATCGCGATGGCGGTGTTCGTGGTGCTCGGGTTCCTCACCTGCCTCACGCTTCCACGGCTCAGGCCGCAGAATCCAGGGCTGCCCGTCGACCTCAATCCGTTCTCCACCTACGTGTCGACGCTGCGGCTGATGGCGCGTTCGCCGCTGCTCGCGGTGTGCGGGGCGTGGACCTTCTTCTACTTCGTGGCGGCGGTGGTGCTGCTCATCCTGCCCGACTACTCGAGCTTCCTCGCCATCAAGGACGACGAGACGGCGCTCCTCATGGCGGGCCTCGGCGTGGCGATCGGCATCGGGTGCGTGCTCGCGGCGTATCTCGACACCCCCGCGCGGCGCGGCCGCTTCGTGCCGATGGGCGCGCTCGGGCTGGCGGTCGCCTTCGCGTTGCTCGGGGTGTCGCCGGCGTCGTTCGCCATCACCATGGCCTGGCTGGTGCTCACGGGGTTGGTCGCGGGGTTCTACATCATCCCCCTGCAGTCGATGCTCCAGTCGCTCTCCGGCGACGAGATCCGCGGACGGGTGCTCGGCACGGCGAACGGCGTGAGCTTCGTCATGGGCGCCGTGGGAAGCGGGCTCTTCTACCTGCTGCGGCAGCTGGGCATGCCGTCGAACCGCGTGTTCCTGGTGCTCGCGGTGCTCTGCCTGGCCATGGCGTGGGTGTCGAGCCGCTGGCTGCGGCGGCTCTCGGGCGCAGCGGGAACAGGAAACAGCGGAATTGTCGAGGTTCCGTGAGGGGAGCCCTTCCCAAGGTGGGCGGAAAGGCCGATCCTGCATCCATCGCGCGCCTCGGCGTGCGTATGCACGGCTGGAGGATCGAACCATGCGCCACGACACTTCCCGTTTCCCGCTTGGACGCCCGATGAGCCTGCTGCGGACCGTGGCGTTCGCAGTTGCGCTCTGCGGATGCCTGTTGACGGCGGACGCGTTCGCGCAGGCCACTCCGCCCGCGGATGGGCCCAAGGCGCCGGCAGGGCCGAAGCCTGCGGGAATCCCGCTTCCGAACCGCGGACGGCCGCGGCAGGTGGCGCCACGCGAGCGTGTGCCGCAGCCTGCGACGGTGCCAGGGCGTCCAGACCTCGCGCCGATCCAGCGTGAGCGACCTGCTCCGGACACGGCGCCGGGCCGCAACCCCGCGGGCGATCCGATTGATCCCGAGAAGCCGACGCCCGGGACGATGCCGGGGCGGAACGAGCCGGCGCCGACGGTGGCCCCGCGGCCGGACATCGCGCCGAGCGGTGCGCCGGGCCGGCGCATGCCGGGTGAGCCGATCAAGACTCCCAAGCCGCCTGGGTTCGGCACGACTCCGGGCAAGAACGAGCCGAGCGATCCGATCCGCACGCCCAAGCCACCGGGATTCGGGTCGACCCCTGGTCGTGACACGCCGAGCCGTCCGACCGCGCCGCCGCGGCCGCCCCTCCCCGGCTCCTGAGGTGCCAGGCACCTCCCTGGCACTTCCCGTGCACCAACCGACGCGCAACCAGCGTGCACCCACGGTGGACATCGGGTGGAAACAGGCACTTGTCGGGGGACGATCCGATCGCAGATGTCCATGCACGCGCGTGGATTGTGCCACGCGCACCCTCGGCACCTGATGCACGGTTGGTCGGTGGCTGGTTCCTGGCTAGTGCCAGGGTCGAGCCTGGCTGGTATCGGGTTGGTGCCGGGTTGGTGCCAGGCACCAAACGACGACGCCTCGCTTGCGCGAGGCGTCGAAAGGCCGCGGTGGGATTTGAACCCACGAATCACGGATTTGCAATCCGTTCCCTTAGGCCACTTGGGTACGCGGCCGGCACGCGGGACTATCGCACCAATCGCCGCGCGCGTCAACGCGAAGCGGTCGGAAGTCCGTAGGAGCGGACCGCACAACCTTCCCAAACCGCGGAATGTGCCCGCCCTCCGCTTGCCGCCCGTCCGCGACCTGCCGACACTACCGCTCCATGCCTGCCGTTCCGCTCACCCTTGCGCTCGCCGCTGTGCTGGCCCCCGTGCTCGCCCCTCTGCTCCAGGCCGTGCCGCCGACTCCTGCGGCAGTGCCGGCGTCACCCGCCAGCCCGCCGACGCCGACCGTCGCCCGCGAGACCGCCGCCCAGCCCAACCTCGATCTCGGCGGGTACCGCCTGCCGTTGCTTCGCGAGGGCAGCGCCATCTCCAGGGTCGTGGGCGACCTCACGCAGGACCCGGATGAGAAGCTCTGGCTGTTCCGCCCGCTCGAAGCCGAAACCGGCGGCTTGCGTCGTGAGTTCGTGCTCATGCCGTCACCCGCGCTCGAGGACCTGCTGCGCACCCACCGCCTCGCGGGCGCGCCGGTGCAGTTCGAAATGACGGGCCGCGTCTTCATGTACCGCGGCCGCAACTTCCTGCTCGCCGACTTCGCCCCCGCGATCATGCGGTTCGACGCCAAGGAGGGCGAGACTCCCGCGCCCACCGACAAGGCGCAGCCAACACCGAGCGGTGCCGACAAGTTCGTCCCCCCCGCCGGCGCCGAGGGAGCGGAGGCGCAGGAAGACGCCATCGTGGATGCCATCGAGCGCCGGCTGGAGGAACGCGTGGGCCGTGCCCCGCAGTCGAGGCCGACCGAACGCACCACCGGCAGCGCCTCGCGCGCCGATGCGCCGCTGGCCAACGGCACCCGCCTCACTCTCCGACTCGGGCGACTTTCGCGCGATCCCCAGGCAGGCTCGTGGCGCTTCGTTCCCCAGCAGAACTCAGGCTCGGGCGATCCGTCGCTCGAGATCCTGCCTTGCCTGCTGCTCGAGAAGCTGGAGACCACCGCGCGCGAGAGCGACGCGCCACCCGCGATCCTGATCTCAGGAACGGTGTACGCCTACGAAGGCCGGAACTACCTACTGCCGACGAGTTTCCGCCGCGCCCGCGAGGGGCGTGGCATCGGCGGGTGACGATCCCGCGGATGCGAATGAACGGTCACCGCGCGCGGCGTCGTTCCGCTCGCCGCCGGATCCAACGATGGACGATCACTGCGTCCACGCGCTCAGCAGCGCCGCGATGTCCTGCGCGTCGACCACGCCGTTGGGCACGAGGTCGCCCGAGCCGGGCCCGCCCCACTGGCTGAGGAGCACGGTGAGGTCGGGGGCGCTCACCACGCCATCACCGTTGAGGTCGCCGAACACGCCCGCGGGCGGCGGTCCGATGGTGCCGTCGTTGTTGATGCGCGAGGCCCACACATCGCTCGCACCCGTGCCGACGCCGCCCTGCCAGACGAGCACCGCGCCGCCATCGACGGCGGGTGCCGCCACGTAGCGGTACTTGCTGCCTGGGTTGAGCGCGATGTCGAAGCGGTTGGCGACCGCACCCGCGGCGGTGAGCTGCGCGCACTTGAGGTTGTCCTGCACGGCGCTGGGAGCGTCGTTGTACGACACGGCCACGCCGTCGCCGTTCCGCAGCACGCGTCCCCAGCCGCGCGAGTAGGTGCCGCCGAGCGGCTCGACGGTGGCTGCGTTGTCGCCCCACTGACGCACGCCCTTGGCAAAGCACTGGGCGAAGATGCCGTAGATCGAGGTGTTCGGCGTGTTCTGCGTGAAGCTCACGTAGAGCTTGCCATCGGCGCCGAGCAGCATCGACGGATCAGTGCGATTGGCGCCCGCGGTGCCCGAAGTGACCGCCACGCCGTTGGTCCCGTAGAGGATCGCACCCGATGCGTTCACACGCTGCACCCAGCACTGAAGCGGGCCCGTGGTGTACCAGGCGAAGTAGGCGCCGCCGGCACCATCGCTGATGAACGGCGGGAAGTTGCCGAACTGCAGCGAGCCCGTGGTGAACACACTCACGCCGTTCGCGGCCCACGGGCGGCTTCCGCTCGCCTCGACGCGGTGGGCGCGGAGGATCTTGGGACCCGTGAAGGTGGCGTAGCGCACGCACGACACGATCACCGCGCCGTTCTCACTCGGCTTGATGTCGGCGATGAACTGCGAGGCGCCCGTCTCGGCGAGCTGCACAGGCGTGGCGAACTGCGCGGCACCCGTGGCTGGGTTGAGTCGCTGCACGCGCGTACCGCTGCCCTCGATGGCCGCGACCCACACGAAGCCGTCGCTGGCGACGGTCACCTGCGCCGGCACATTGCCCGCCCCGGCCGAGGTCACGGTGCTCCACAGCACGGCGCCGCTCGGCGAGACCGCGGAGCACTGGATCGCACCCGCCGTCGTCGCATACGCCACGTACGCGTTCACTCCGTCGCTCGCGAATCCGTAGTCGACCGTCGAACTGAGGGCACGGTCGTTCACGAGGGTCGGCGACGCCCAGGCTGCCTTGCCGTCCTTGTCGAGGCGCAGCACCGCCACGTCGTAGCCCGGACCGGTGAGCAGGCTCACGTAGTGCCCGTCGGACGGCGCGGCGGCCACCTTGGGCTGCACGTCGTCGTTGCCCGTCGCAACCAGCACCAGCGGCGCGAAGGTGTCGCTCGAGTAGTCGGCGAAGGCCTGCGGGGCGTGGAGGCAGGCGGCGGTCGCCAGCAGGGCGAGGGCGCGTGCGGAGCGGGCGGCGGAGGTGATCTGCATCCCCACACAATGACCAGTTTCTCGGGCGCTGCCAAGATCCTCGAGCCGCCCTCCCCGATATTCGACCCTGACCAGTCGCACCAGACGCAAATCGCGGGAATCTCGGACGAGACGGACGCGCGGGACGGAATCCCCGCCTCGGGACGCCGCTCCTTGGCGGGCTCTCGCGATTCCCGCCGATCGGCCTCGTCTCGCGGCCAACACGAGATACTCTGACGTGTCGAGAGCAGAGTCGAGATCCACACCAGTTTCGGGATCGAGGTCGGGATTCCACCGAAAGGACCCCGCATGCGCGCGTTCGCCAGTCTCGTTCCGTCCGTCCGGTCGGCGTCGTCCAGCCTCGTCATCACGCGCATCACCGTCATGGCAGGTGTGACGCTGCTTGCATCGAGCGTCCTCGCGGCGCCTCCCGCAAGCGGCGGCACGCGTGGTGGGTCGAAGCCGAGCGCCGCGCCCGCGCCGACGCGCGCGCCCGCTGCGCCGCAGCCAGGCATGCCGCGCGCGGCGCCATCGGCGCGCGAGAGCGCACCCGCACCTGCGCGCCCCTCCGCCGCACCGCATCCGCGCGAGATGCGCACGCCAGCCGCGCCGCAGCAGCAGGCCACCCCGCGCGACGCGCGTCCGACCGCGCCCGCCACCAGAACTCCGCCTGCCGCAACAACGCCCACGACGCCGCCGTCTCCGACGCGTCCGCGCACGCCCGCGATGGCGCCACCGGCACCGACCGCCGCGCCGAAGTCACCTGCGCCATCCGTGCCGCAGGATCGGCAGACAGCACCCGCGCGCCCTCAGACACCGACACAGACCGCGCCCGGCAAGCCCGATCGCGATGACGCGCCGCTTCCGACGCGGCGTCCGACGACTCCGTCGCCGGCTGCTCCGTCTGGCCCGGAGGTCGATCGCGCTCCGTCGCAGGGCAAGCCGCGGGGCGAGGCGGGCGGCAGGACGAGAGACGATTCGCGCGATGACGCGCGTCCGCAACCGCGCGATGACGCGCGGGGCAACCCGCGCGGTCCGGGCCGAACGGACTCGCCCGCCGCGAAGAAGCCCGATGCATCCAAGCCCGGTGCATCCAAGCCCGAATCAACCAAGCCTGCAACAACCCGACCCGAGCCCACCAATCGAACGCCATCGAAGCCGGCGACCGACCGTCCTTCCCGCGGCATCGTCGTGGACGACGGCAGCGTGATCGACACCGACAGCGGTGGGCGCATCGATCGCACGAACACGCGCAACAACGGCGGCAACGGCAGCAACGGTCGCGTCGCGCTGCCTCGACCCGATGTGACGGGCGGCTTTCGCGCCAACGATCGCCGCGATCCGCGCGACCGTTCCGTCGACCCGCCCGAGGAGTTCGTGGGCGACACGGTGTTCGGCGTACCCGTCTCCCGTCAGGATCCATCGCTGGTCGCTGATCGCGCACCGGGCCGTGCACCGCGCCCCCGCGGTGACGCTTCCGGTGATTCCTCCGGCGGATCCGCGGGCGGATCTGCCGGTGGCTCCGCGGGCAGCGGCTCCACCGTGGTCGTGAACAACGGCAGCAACAACAGCACGGTGATCAACAACACCGTCCACAACAACACCCACAACACCTACGTCCGAAACGTCTCCCACTGCAACGGCTGGGACCGCGGCTCGTTCTGGTCCGACTGCGGCCCCTGCCCCACCTGGCAACGCTACGACTGCCACGACGGCGCGTCGATCTCAGTGGGCTTTGGTTTCGGCTTCAGCTTCGGCTTCTTCTACGGATCCAGCTGCGCACCGCTGTGCAGCAGCTGGTGCAACCCGTGGTGGGAAGGCCACGCCGTGTCGTGGACCTGCAGGCCCACCTACTCCGCGTGGCGCGGATGGTGCCGCACGCGCTACACCTGCTGGGATCCCTGCCGCCCGTGGTGGGATAGCTGGACGGTGTGCGGACCGTGCCCCGCTCCCGCGTGGACGCCCTGCTACACCTACTCGCCGTGCTACTGGCCCACGACGTACGTGTCGTCCACCTACGTGCTGGGCGGGTACGCCACCACGGTCGTCTCCGCGCCCCCTCCGCCATCACTGCCGAATCCAGACGCGATGTGGGCGTTCCTCGCCGAGGGCTACGACCGCGACGCGGAGGACGGCTTCGTCCTGCTCGAGGCCGCGTATCCCGGCGACGAGCGCTGGACCATGGGACAGGCCTTCGCGCGTGCGTTCCGCAGCGATACGGTGCGCGCATCCGACATCTTCCGCGATGCGTTCGCGAGCGATCCGACGGCGATCCGCCGACTGTCGACGGACAGCAAGTTCACCGCCCGGCTCGACGCGCTCGAGCGCTCACTCGCGCCGGCGGCGTCGATGCAGCGCCCGAGCGTCGACGTACTGCTCGTCCTCGCGGCAACACAGGCGGCGCGCGGCGAACTGACCAGCGCCTACATCAATGCCACCACCGCGGAGGCCGAGGGCGACCGCTCGTCGGGCACTGCATCGTTCGTGTCGTGGCTGCGCGCGGAACTGCGCCAGCGGCCGTGATCGCGGGATCGAGAGACCGCTGATCGGCAGATCAGGACCCATCGGGGCGGCACATGCCCGGCCCGAGGCGGAGATGCGGGAGATCAGCCCGTCCAGGCGCCGAGCAGCAGCGCGAGATCCGCGCCGTTGACGGTGCCGTCGCCGCTGACATCCGCAGCGCCAGCGCCGCCCCACGCGCCCAGCAGAACGGCGAGATCGGCTGCGTTGACCTTGTTGTCACCCGTGAGGTCGTAGCGGTTTCCGGGCGTGTACACGATTGTGAGCTGCGGGCGATTGGCGGCGAGCCCCGACTCGTGCGAGTCGAAGCGCTTGACCGACTGCAGCGTGACCTCGTTGCCCTGGACGCACCAGCCGAAGTTGAGGCCGGGATTGTTGACCATGTCCTGCACGTCGGCCACCAGCTGCGGCGTGGAGGCCCAGGTGTACGAACCGATGGCACCCACCGTGCGCGAGGCGCTCACCGTGGCGCTGAACTGCCCGCCCGCCGCCGGCCACATGGTGTTCGGGTAGAAGCGGTGCCTCCACGTGACATCGTTGACGGCCGCGGGCGCGCCGCCACCGCCGAACGCGGTGCTCGACCCCTCGCCCCACGAGGCGAGGAAGCGCTTGAGGCCCACGGTGTAGGCAGTGTTGAGCCCCGCGGCGGAGCAGTACATGCGAAGGCTCACCGAGGTGATCTGCGACCCCGGCGGGATCGCCGACAGGTCGAAGCGGAGCGCGCCGCGCCGCAGCGTGTTGCCGCCATTGGCGCCCACGCGCCCTGCGAAGAAGTACTGCGCAGCGCCACAGCTGTACGCCCCGGCCGCGTCCTCGATGAGCGTGTTGTCATCGACGCTCGTGAGCACGATCGTGTCGGCGCGCGCGAAGGAGACGGCAAGTGCCGCCGCACAGGCGGCGGCGGTGAAGGTGGTCAGAAGGCGTCGGGTTTCCATGGATCGTCGTCTCTCGGGACCGGGGGTCCCGGTGTCTCGCACTCTTCGTCCGAGTCGTCGGCTCGGATGCCTCAAACCGTCGTGCTCCCCGCACGCCTCTACCACATCATCCCCACGCATTCAGGAGGATCGCCAGGTCGCTGCCGTTCACGAGGCCGTCGCCGTCGAGGTCGGCGCTGCCCGCGCCGCCCCACTGGTTGAGCAGGATCGCGAGATCGGCGCCGCCGACCGTTCCATCGCCGTCGAGGTCCGCGGGGTTCCCCGATGCCTCGACCGTGACGGCGAGCGTGACGCCCAGCGAGCCGCTGGTGGCGCCCGGGAGATTCTCGTCGCTCGTGGCCACTGTGGCGATCTGCGTGTAGACGCCGGGCGCGCGGCCCGCGGTGTTGAACGAGAAGACGAGTGCGGACGGTGCGGCCGCGATGTTCGATTCAACCGCATCGACCACGGCGAAGGGCGCGGAGAGCCCGCTGGCTCCGTCGAGATCGAGCCGCGCCTGCAGCGGGCCGTAGCCGAGGTTGTGCACGGGCACGCTGATCGTCACGACGCCCGCATCGGCGGGCGTCGAGATGGCGGCGCTGGTCGAGGTGACGAGCGACTTGGCGCTGAACGACGCCCGCGCATGTCCCAGCACCGTGCCCGTGAGCGTGCGCACGATGGTCGGGTTCTGCGTGCCCTCGACACTGGTGGCGACGGTGGCGGAGGCGCTGAGGTTGGCGGGCGCCGCGGTGTTGACCTGCAGGTTGACCGTGGTCGCCGCCGGCGACAGCGCCGCGGTGATCGACTGCGAGCCCACGAGCCCGGCCGAGCCCGTGACCGTGGCGGTCAGTGCGTCGGTGCCGAGAGGATGCACGACATTCGCGGTGTTCGACACGGCGACCGGCACCACGACCGATGCGCCCACGATGACCGTGGGAAACGACGACTGCATGGTGGCCGCCATGATCGGCGGCACCTGGTAGTCGGCCACCACGGGCAGGTGATCGCTGGCGGCCCAGAGGAAGTCGGCCACCACGTTCGAGCGCGCGATGTTGGCGGGGTAGTAGGTGTTGTTGCCGTTGTTGATGTCGAGGTTGTAGTGCGCGCCGTCGTTGCCGAAGGTGCGGTAGGTGCCCGGGATGAACGAGAGCCCGTCGTTGTCGTGGAACTCGGGTGTCGCGAGCTGGAAGTCGAAGCGGTCGTCGACGCCGCCGCCGATGAGCGTTCCCGTCGCGAGGCGCGGCGACTGCGTGTGCTTGATGGCGTTGGCTGCGCCCGTCCAGTCGCCGGGGCCGAGCGGATCGATGCACTGGGCGTTGCCTGCCGAGGTCATCGTGCCGTACGCGGCCTCGTTCGAGGTGTACAGGTTCCAGTCGCCCATGAAGAGGATGTGCTGGCCCGCACCGAGCGCGTTGGCGTTGTTGCGCAGGGCGATGGCGCCCGTGTTGCGCTCGGTCGCGTCCGCCGCGGTGTTGCTGGCCTTGAGGTGCGACGAGTAGACGTAGAAGCGCGTCGCGGCACCCGTGTAGCCATTGAGCTGCATCAGCCAGCGGTCGCTGTTCCGCGAGCCGCCGGTGGCGATGTCGACGTGGCCCGACGTGATCTCGGTGAGGAGATCGGAGCGGTAGTACATGGCCTGTGCACCACTGGCGCCATCCTCGGTGCCCGAGGTGGTGAAGGTGCCGCGCGCATACGGGACACCGGGGAACGCCGCGAGGATGTGGCCGTCGAGCGCCGCGATGTCGGCGTTGCGGATCTCCTGGAAGCAGAGCACCGCTGGGTCGACGGCGAATCCGAAGCGGTCGTCGTCACCCATCGCGGTGAGTGCGCCGCGGATCGAGGCGGCGTCGCCTGCCAACTTGGCGAGGTTGTAGGTGACCACTCGGACCTGGGCGGAGGCGCTCTCGGCGATCATGAGCCCGAAGACGGGAGCAAGCACGGGAACGAACATGGACCGGGCGCCCAGCGCGCGGCCGCATCCGAGGAGGGAGAGGAGTGAGGTTCGGGAGGTCGTTTGGCTCATAACTCTTTGATCCTTGGCGCAGGGACGCCGCGGCGTTGGCGCAGGTACGCCGCGGCTTTGGCGCAGGTACACCGCGGCTTCGGCGCAGGGACACCGCGGCTTCGGCGCAGGGACGCCGCGGCAAATGTATGCCCGAAATGAACATTCGGAAGGATTGGTCGGGCGAAACCCCCGCTTTGCCACCGAAGCAGCGCCTCGGCGCGCGCGCCGCACCAAGCCGGAGGCACCCCGACGGTCCCGAAAGCGACCTGATGGCATGGCTACCATCCCCGCTTCCCGCAGGCGCGGGACGGTCGTTT
>Ga0192647_102883_pt1 | contig 10514 bp, 5 predicted proteins | sample LauGreFa1BDMLBSN_2_FD_133046 | JGI IMG/M metagenome (GOLD analysis project Ga0192647, IMG submission 133046) | Freshwater lake microbial communities from Lake Michigan, USA - Fa13.BD.MLB.SN - reassembly | ecosystem: Environmental > Aquatic > Freshwater > Lake | place: Lake Michigan, USA...
ATCAATCTTTAAATAATCTCAGCCCTAACAAATATTTAGAAATTAATACTTAAACTTGAAAAGTCTAATCTAACCCAGTTCGAAAAAGGGGGTACTTACATTTTGCCAAAAAACAAAAAAAAACTTTATTTGTATAATAGATATTTTATAAAAATGCAAATGATCGGTTCCGCGAGTATGGTTAAGCTAAATAAAACATTCAGAAACATTTTAATTTTGATATGTCCTTTCATTATCATGTCACTAATTAATGAAATTGAAAGACCTAAAATTGAATACAAATCCTACAACCAAAATAGTAGTGTCATTACAATTAATCCCAAGGATTTTAACACAAAAAAATGTACTTGGGCTTGCCACAATCAAACAAAGCACTGCAAAATAAACCATGTGAAGATTCTAAAACCATATTATGCTTATACAGACTCATCGTACATGTGGGTAATTAATAAACTAGAATCGACTGGCGATTATGGTTTGGCCAATATTGTTTTTTTAGTCCTATTAGTTCCTTTTATAATAATATATTTCCTTATTAAATCATTGGATTTACAATTAGAAATAAATAAAATTACAAAATCGTAAAATGAATATTGTCAATTATTTTTTCGATCAGATTTATGCCTATTGCACCGATTTCATCATCAATCTTTCAAATATTTTTGGACTATCATATTATGAAATCAATTTTATTATTTTCATACTGCTATATCCTATTTTATTATTAGCATCACCTACAATTTACTTCATTCAAAAAAGGAAGCTTAGGAAGCTTGAAAAATCAAAATCAATCACTTAGTCTTGTTCAACACTTGTCCTAATGAACTTGACGACGCACAAATATGCACAATCCTTGTTAGATGAAAATACTTAAAAACATATCATTAGTAATTCTTTCAGTTATCGGAGCGTCAATTTTGATATTGTATTCTATTGATTTAAAACCCTCATTTAACAATGAAGTTGATTTCAGTATTAAAGGCATTGATATTTCACATCATAACAAAATCAATAATTGGTCAAACATAAAAAATGAAATTGGATTTTGTTATATTAAATCAACCGAAGGTTCTACATACATTGACCCTAACTTCAAAACAAACTGGTTGTTGGCCAAAAAACATAATATTAAACGTGGGGCATACCATTACTTTTTTCCAGGAGTACCAGCTGAAAAACAATTTAACAATTTTAAAAACCATGTACAATTGTCACCCGGTGATTTACCTCCAGTATTAGATGTTGAATTGAAAGAATCAAATATGAATGAGGTTACTAAATGGCTTGAATTGGCAACAAAATATTATAAAATTAAACCTATTTTATATACCGAATTTATTTTCTTTAAAGTATATATGGATGGCAAAGTTGATAATCAATATCCATTATGGATTTATATTGATAAATCATTTGGATTTAAACCATCATTTAATAACTATAATTGCGTGTTGTGGCAATTTAGTCATAAAGGCAAAGTTGATGGAATCACTGGTGATGTTGATTTAGACTCATTCTTAGGGGATTCACTGCAATTTAAATCTATGATTGTAAAATAAATTATACAATTCTATGTGTCTGTAATTTTATTAAGTCTACTACCCCCTGTTGTGTAAACAGTCCGGATTTAACCAATACTAGTTGGATTTTTTTACAATCACAAAATAATGGCACAGGGTTTGACGTTATACCCTAAAATACGACCACTATGAAATGAACAATACTACCTCTCAGCAGTAATAGTAAATAACTGACCGTAAGAGGGCGTTTTATTGTTTAATTCTTAGTGATATGAAAAACAAAGTATTTTCTCCAATCGGCTTCAAAAAGCCATTTTCAACTCAAGTATTATTATTGTTCTGTGCTTCATTGGTTTCTTTTTTACCAGTGTTTGGTCAAGATCTTTTGGTAAAGGGAAATCCTTTTGGCAAACATATTAGCTATGTGAAAAAGACAAAGCTCAGTGAACAGTATTTCAATGTTTACGCTGGCGGAAAATATTCATTCTATCATTTCAACAATAAAGGCTTGAAATTCGATACAGGAACGATCAAAATTCGTGCAATTGATAAAAAAATTGTTTGTAAAAGTATTGCTTCGAGTCATAGTTTTAACCCACTGATTGCAGGGAACTACCAAATGACAGATGAATATATTTTAGACAAAAACAACAATAAAAAAATTACTTTTCGCCAAATCCCGATGGATTCACTGTTGGTCAAAATGTTACTTTACGACGGCCAAAAATTTGTAAAAACTCAACAACCAAATGGTGGGAATATTCAAAGAAATGGCGAATTGGATGTACGGGTTAATATATACAGAGGGGAATTAGATTCAATGATCAAATTACCAAATAAAAGTTCATTCACTGATGGCCAATTGGCTGCAGAAAGTGAATTTATGACCTTAAAAAAATACAAAAACTTTCTTGATCCCGAGTATAAGGAGATATATTCTTTGGCCAAATCAATATGTCAAGGATTACAAGATGATTCCTTAAAGGTTTTGAAAATTTGCCAGTGGATGGTCAAAGAGTTCAATTATGATTACGATGGCCCCGTTCGACCAGACCTAGTTCTCAAGGAAAAACGAACTGTTTGTGCAGGCTATGCTAGTTTTTTCGTTGAAATGTGTAAAGCGGTGGGTGTGCCTTGTATTTACGTTGTTGGGCTTGCCGACAATGGATCACAAGAGAGATACGATCTCGAAGACAAATCCAACCATGCATGGAATATTGTAAAAATTAAGGGTATTTGGCGCCATGTTGATGTAACATGGTTGGATCCAATTGGTGCAGGACAAAAAGAGGTTACTGGTAAATCATTCTATTTCTTAACCCCTCCTGAAAAAATGATCAACGACCATTTCCCTGAAAATGCGGCCTATAAATTTACCAACATGGGTCCTTCGAGTGTTTCTGAATCCGCCAAAAGTCCTGTTGTGTATCAAAAAGGGTTTGACTGTCAATTTCTTGGACCAAACAACAATATTATCATTCCCCTGGTAAACAATTTGATTGAATTCTATATTTATGCAAAGGAAGCAATGACCGGTACCTTGGTAATTACTAATTTAAATAGTGAGCGAATTGAAGAGAATATTGCCGTTAATTTAAAAGCAGGGATCAATAAAATATCCTTTTTTGCACCCAGTAAATTAAAGGAGATAAAATTTAATAGTCCTCTATTGAACTTGGTATTTTTGGTAGCTCCAGTTAATGGTCAGAAATCACTGATCAGATACCATTCTGAAACAGCCATTGGATACGACAAACTTTTCTATGATTTCATCCTTTCGTTGCCTTCGAATGCGGAATTCCCGCTAAAAAATGATATCGATTCAAACTTCAATGATCAGCGTGCTTGGAAGAATATCATCTCAAAGTACAATGGTAGAAGTCCACTTGGTTGTTGGTACATCAACGACGGAGAGGTGTTTATGAGGTTTTATTTTACCAATGAAAAACTCAATGGTAAAAAGGTGTTTGTGGAGTGTAAGGTGTATTGTACACAATCACAAGTGAGGATGATAAACCCCGTGGTTTTTGCTGTTGGTCCAATGTACTTCGATGTAGAATATTTCTGGTAGATTTAATTGTGTCACTAAATTGGAAAGTGACGAGATGGAAAACATATTGGAAAGTGTTGTACCCACCGCACAAATGCTTTTGCAATATTGTTGATTTGTGGATGATGGCTGTATTTGATCTTAGGCTGTTGAAGATTACCAAATTTCGCACTTGGAATAATTCAGAACCTCACAAAATCCAACGAAATAACTGTCTATCTGAAAAAACACCAAACAATTCTTGAATTAACAAATACTATCATCCACGAATTCGTACATGCCACTCAGAAAGGGAAAGGATTTGAAAAGAATTATGATGCGTTAAGTAAATCGCTTGGCTATTGGAATAATCCTTATGAAATTGAATCACGGAATATAGCCAATTCCAGGGATTCAGATTGTCTATCGTTCCTTTACAGACAGTATAAAATTGTGTGAATATAACTTATCAAAAGTAATATTCTACACCTAAACTTCACATTTATTGTTTCAATGCACGCCTAATATTTCTATTCCAATTTAGGACAGTAATTTTAATATCATCGTTGTCGATTTTTAATATCAATTGCCCATTTTAAGTCAAGGCAATTATCAAGTCTTTTTATTTGATTGCTACTTAAATCTTTAAATATTAAACTATCCAACGCAAACAACTGCAACAATTCTATTAATGTTCGAATATTCAACTCTGAATCCTTTAGTTTATTTAAATCTAATGTTTCATTACTGTGTCTAGCCAATTTCCCTAACGGCTTGACTAAATTTCTCACTTTAGAAATTAAATCTACATTGCCACAAGCTTTCCGCAGGAATTCTAATAATATCGATGCAGATTCGCTCTCCCAATCATAGCCTAAAATACCATTCTCAACAAAAAAATTATAGAGTAAATCAAATCTCAAATTTGAATCACTAATTTTCTCCATATTAATCAATACAGAATCCGATACGGTAAACTTTAATAACAAAGGAGTAAAGTATTCAATCATTAAATTATCTGACTTTAAGTGATAATATCTCGCACCAAGAGCCCAATCATACGAATTCAAACGATTTTTCAATTTTTTATAATTATCCAACACCTTATTAATTACATGGTAAGCTTTATCTTCTTTATCATACCTAGAATTTAAAATGCCAAATAAACAATGGCAATCAAATTCAAGTCGATGTAAGGGATCTTTAATAAAAAATCTTAATTCCTCTATCTTTTCAATATTTCCACTTTGAAGACTTGATTTCATGGAATCTAAAATCATCATTTCATTTGAAAGATCATCTAAATCAACGTAATTGAATAAATCAACTAACTTTTCATGATCATCACAGTGCATTTTAATCAAACTTTTTAGTGCATGACGAAATGAAATTGATTCATTTTTAATTTCATTCAGTGAATGTCCAAACAAAATGACTACTTCATTGTATAAACCATGCTGACACAGAAAATCTATAAATTTACTGAAGGTGCGCTTATTTCTGGAAATTTCCTTGTAATCACAGAAGGTGTCAAAATCACTTTTAATATTTAAATAACTATGATGTTCTATACTTATTATATTTAACGATCGAGTGAATAATTCAAATACAACATGATGAGTGATGATTTTTTCTTTGAAAATTAAAAATTCTTTCATCTCATTTCTTTTGAGATAGTATTCGCAGATATACATGTAAGCTTCACATTTTACATCTTGAAAATAAATATCATTACATAGTTCTATTGCATAATCTACTCTATTATGTTTTAAAAAAAATCGAATCAATTGAATAATAGCAGAATCCCTAGACTCCCTTGGAATTAATCTAATAGTCTTCATTCCTGAACTTAGTCCTTTGTTTGAAATTTCATATTTAGCTATTATGTTATATAGAACTGCCTTCTCAAAGGGATTGTTAAATTGCAAACATATTTTATGCGCCTCACTAATCTCTCCATCCTCGCACATTGACTTTATTATCAACTCCGACGCTCTCAATTTAATCAAGCTATTTGACATATCATTGAACAACTGAAGAGCTTTTTCTTTTCCTATTAGACAATAGACATCCGGAATTAGTTTATATCTCAGATTATCAATCTTTTTAGAATTAATCAATGACAGCAATTTAATCGATTTATTTAGCAACATCCTTGCTAAATGTGATTTATTTTGAGAATTAAAATACGACGTCTTTAATTGCCAATATTTACATTTTAATTCATCACTCTCGAATATTAAATATTCAATTTTATCGAACAAATTACTTAACAAAACAACAAGATGTTCCGAATAGGATTTTTTTAAATCTAACAGTATTCTATTGATAACTAATAGCTTATTTTCAATGCCCTTAATACTGTCAAAAAATTCTTCTGATTTATTAATTGAATTAGATTTTATATTTACCAATAATGCTGCTTTGAATATATAATCATGTTTGTTTGGAAATTTACTCAACAAGAGATAAATCATTTCTTCATCGCTCTTAAAACTGAGCAAAGTGTCAATAAATCTATCCGATAAATCATCTTCCTTTTTGTCATTTTCTTGAATTAAGACATCATAATATTTAATGTAGCTTTGAAAATTCGAATCATTTAATATTATTTTATTAAAATCAAATTGAGTAGTTCGTTTAAAAACACATTCAACATTTACATTAAATTCAATATTTTCAATTACGATAAATAAAACTAAATGACTTGGAAAGAAATCACTCCAGTTAATCAGATCCGGTTGATTCGCAGGAATGTGCTTATCAAAATGCTTCAACAACCTCTCAATACCAGATTTTGCGAATTTTTTATCCTTTGCATCCTTCAAGGTCAATTCCATCAAACAAAGCATATATAAAATAAACTTCCTGACCAAACCTTCCTTATCACCACCACCAAACTTCTCTATTCGTTCTAACGCCGTTTCAATATCTGCATCAGCAACTAATCGCAAAATTCTTGGTGCATCATTTTGCTCATTGTGAAACAAATCCACTTTATTAAGCGCGCACTCAATCACTTCCTCCTCATCGTATTTCGACGCCCAAAGCATCATATCGTTAAGCATTCGTTTACTCCATTCAAATCCCTTGCTGATTTCTACCTGCCGGTTCCAATGTTCATTGTTATAAGCCAGCGTTTTCATTATTGCAGCATCTTTGCTTTCCATGGCCTGTATGAGCAGATGTGTGCTTAGGTGCTCTAATGCATATTGTTCCCACTCATCTCCATTACGCCTTTCCAAAGCCTCGTGCCCCATTCTAATGATTGCTTCATTGCAGGATGTAAATTGGGTGTGGGATGTTTTTTGGAGAACAAAACTCCTAAAGCGTTCATGGTATAATACATACTTACCGGTCAATGGAGCGTTAAACCAATTGCTGTAATGGGCGATGTAATGTATAACTTGTTCTTCGGACCAACACAGCACCTGCGACACAAAAGCCGAACTCACTTCCTTTTTTAGCAAGGTCCATACGGCAAAAAACTCCAAGAATTTCTTGCGATTCCTTACATCGGTCTTAGGAGGCAATGCCTCTTCGTACATACCAACCAAACCTGTGGGCAGAGCAGAAGCATTGTCCTTATACACAGCTCCAGACAATAAGCCCTGATGAATGGTACGCAGGTAGGTCGGATCTATATAAGTTGATTTAATTGACATTAATTGATTGTTTAATATCAATGGCCCATTGGATGTCAAGGGTGCTATTGAGGCGTAGTTGTAATTTAATATCTAAGTTACCAAAGAAAATTTCTTGCCACGCATATTTTTGTAACAGTGCCTTCATGCTTTCAATATCACCGGCAATAATTGGCAATGCCTCCGCGACACACACTGCACTCACATCTTCAACCGCCACATGATTACTCCAACCCTTGAGGTAAAACATACGGGCTTCATAGCTTTTATAGTCGTGAAACCTATTCAGGGGCAAATTCCATGCTCCTTTTTCGAGTGCTACTTTTGCTATTTCCTGCCAGCAATCATTTCGCTTTGCTATTTGTGGTATTTCTAATCCCGTTTTTTCAGCAAGGTCGAATTTGCCTCGTTTAGCCAATTCGACACTAATAGCTTGAAGCGCGGTACTTTTATCATAATCATCACTTATCCCTCGGGCACAGACAAGGGCTACTTCTATTTGACCTTGTTTCGCAAGTTCGGCACTAACGGCACTTAAGGCGGTGCTCTTGTAATAATCTTCGTCTACGATGCTAATACAGACTAAGGCTTCATTCATTTGGCCTTTTTTAAGAAGTTCGACACTAATAGCTTGGAGCGCGGTACTTTTACAATAATTATCAGTTATATCATTAATGACAATTAGTGCTTCTTCCATTTTTTCTTGTTTTACAAGTTCAACACTGATGTCCTTGAGACTATCCCATTTATGATACACATTTTTTATCCGGCTGGCACATTGAAGAGCTCCCTGCATCGCAGTTGCTGACTCTATCACAAGTCCTTGATTTCTAAGTTCAGTACTAATAACACTTAGCGCCGTACTCTTTGCAGAATCTTCTTCTGTTGCATGAGCTAGAACAAGAGCTTCCTTTACCGCAGAAGCTCCTTCTTCCTTTTGGCCTTGTTTGGCAAGTTCGGCACCGATGAACTTGAGTCCAAGGCTCCTATAATAATCACTATCTATATCACGGGCGGATACAAGAGCTTCTTTAATTCGGCCTTGTTTAAGAAGTTCAAAACTAATAGCTTGAAGCGCGTTACTTTTATAATAATTATCAGTTATATCATTAATGACAATTAGTGCTTCTTCCATTTTTGCTCGTTTTACAAGTTCGACACTGATTTCTTTAATTGTGTCGTGCTTGTCACCATCATTAATTATAAAACTGACACAGGCAACCGCTTCTTCAAATAGGCCTTGTTTTGCGAGTTCGATACTGATTGCACAAAGAATGGTGCTCTTCTCCCAATCCTCACGTACCCCGCGGGCACATGCAAGAACTTCTTGAATCGCGAATATAGCTTCTTCAATTTGGCCTTGATTTACAAATTCGGCGCTAAACGAAATTAACAACCGCTTATTTGATTTAGGAACACAGGCAAAGGCTTCTTTCAGCGTTGTCGCTGCAAATTCCATTTGGCCTTGTTTAAACATTTCGACACTAATGGCTTTAAGCGCGGTACTTTTACGATAATCATCTCTTATCTCATGGGCGATAATAAGGACCTCCTGCATCGCAGTTGAAACTGCTTCGAATTGACCTTGCACTTCAAGTTCGGCAATAATTGAAAGAAGCCTGAAACACTTATCGTACTGATTGCTTTCTGCGCGAGCGTGAAAAAAGGCTTCCTCTATAGTAGATGATACCTCTTCCGTACGACCTTGTTTGGAGAGTTCGGTACTGATGGAACTTAGGGCAGATATCTTTAAATTAGAAGGCCACGTTCGGCGTGCGCAGGTAAGCGCTTCCTGTATCGCTAATGAGGCTTCAAACACACGACCTCGTTCACACAGTTCAGTGCTGATGGTCGCGAACGCAAAACCCCTTTCAACATCACCTATCCCGTGAGCGATGGCAAGGGAATCATCAAACTTGCCTTGTTTAGCAAGTCCCACACTGAACGCACTAAGTGCAGCATCCTTATGATAACTACTAGTGATACCAAGGATGCAGGCTTGGGCTTCTTCTATTTTGCCTTGTTTTACAAGTTCTATACTGATGGCACCAAACGCTGACTGTTTATCACTATCACTTAATCCCTGTATGCAAGTCATGGATTCTTGCAAAGTATATGCGGCTTCTTCCATACGACCCTGTTCCGCAAGTTCGGAACTAATGATATTGAGCGCAGAACTCTTCCAATAATCATCACTAATCAAACGAGCAGAGGATATGGCTTCTTGGATTGCTATCACTGCCTCTGCAACACGGCCGTTTTTAGACAGTTCAGCACTGATAAGTTTGAGCGTGGTGCACTTGTTTAAATTATCATTTATCGCGTGGGCGCATTTAAGCAACACCTCAAGCTGCAAACTGTTGTATGGACCCTTTTTGGCAATCCACTCATTTTCCCAATCATCCGTTCTTTTATACACAACAAGATAATCTAAGCCCATCTCAGCCAATTCGCAGACAATTTGAAACATCATGAAACTAGGGAAGAAATTGTTCCATTTCAAGATCGAATGATCAGTGGGCAATTGCTCGTCTAGGTGGCATAGTAGTTTTTCGATGGCCCCTTTGCGGTGGGGCTTGATTTTGCTTTCCGAGAGGGTAAGATCCATTAAGCAAAGCATATATAACAGAAACTTTCTTTGAAAACCATCCTCGTCATTTCCCCCAAAAGATTCAATACGTTGAAGAGCTGCTTCCACATCATTTTTTGCAACTAGTTCAACAATACGAGGTGCATCATTCTGTTCCATTTGATACAGATCCACAATGTTCAGTGCACATTCAACAGCTTCATCCTCTTCAAATTTCGAGGCACACAACATCACGTCATTGAGCATACATTTGCTCCATTCAAAGCCTTTGCTTATTTCAATCTGCCTGGTCCAATGGGCGGTGTTGTAGGCCAATTCTTTTAATAAATCCAGACTTCCTGTTTCCATGGCCTGAATGAGCATATGGGTGCTCTGATATTCAAGGGCATATTGCTCCAATTCATCATAGCTGCGTTTTCTAAGCGCCTCCTTCCCTAAACTAATAACATCTTCATTACAATCAGTAAATTTAGCATGGGATATTTTTTGAAGTACAAAACTTCTTAGTCGTTCGTGGTATAATGTATACTTACCAGTCAATGGCGCGTTAAACCACTTGCTATATTCGGAATGTAATCCATTACGTATTCTACAGTCCAGCCCAGCAACTGCGACACAAAAGCCGCACTCACTTCTTTCTTCAGCAGTGCCCAAGCAGAAAAGAAATCTAAAAACTCTTGTCTTTCCTTTACACAACACGCCGGTGGAAGGTATTCTTCATAAATACCTTCCAA
>Ga0192647_102891_pt1 | contig 10505 bp, 9 predicted proteins | sample LauGreFa1BDMLBSN_2_FD_133046 | JGI IMG/M metagenome (GOLD analysis project Ga0192647, IMG submission 133046) | Freshwater lake microbial communities from Lake Michigan, USA - Fa13.BD.MLB.SN - reassembly | ecosystem: Environmental > Aquatic > Freshwater > Lake | place: Lake Michigan, USA...
AACCACTCAGATATTGCCGGTCAATGGTTCGCGCGAAGCCCTGTTTGCCTTGGCGCAAGCTGTTCTTGACCCCACCCAAGCTGGCGCCTATGTGGTCAGCCCCAACCCGTTTTACCAAATTTACGAAGGCGCCACCCTTTTGGGAAGCGCACAACCCTTCTACGTGGCAAATGCCCCAGAAAACGACTTTTCAGCCAATTGGGATGCTGTCCCCGAGAGCGTTTGGGAACACACACAATTGGTCTTTGTCTGCTCACCTGGCAATCCAACTGGCAAAGTCATGCCATTGCAAGAGTGGAAAAAACTTTTTGAATTGAGCGAAAAATATGGCTTCGTCATTGCCTCTGATGAGTGCTACAGCGAAATTTATTTCCGCGACGAGCCGCCCTTGGGTGGCTTGGAAGCCGCCCACCAACTGGGTTACAAAGAATTCAAACGCTTGATTTCTTTCACCAGCCTCTCCAAGCGAAGCAATGTGCCAGGTTTAAGAAGCGGCTTTGTGGCTGGCGATGCAGCCATCATCAAAGACTTTTTGCTCTACCGCACCTACCACGGTTGTGCCATGAGTGGATTGGTACAGGCCGCCAGCATTGCGGCTTGGAACGACGAGGCACATGTCATTGAAAACCGCAATATGTACCGCACCAAGTTTGCGCAGGTCACGCCAGTTTTGGCAGATGTCATGGACGTCAAACTGCCCGATGCCAGTTTCTATCTATGGGCTGGTGTGCCATCGGCCTGGAACAACAGCGACACGGACTTTGCCCGCGAGTTGTATGCAGCCGAGCATGTCACCGTTTTACCTGGCAGCTACATTGGCCGAACTGCCAATGGCAACAACCCTGGACAAGGACGCGTGCGCATGGCCTTGGTCGCAGAAACAGAAGAATGCCTGGAAGCTGCCCATCGCATTGCACGCTTCGTTCGCACAGGACGTACATCATGAGCGCAACCCTTCGCTTGGCCGAGCAACTCATTGCCCTGCCCTCCGTCACGCCAGAAGATGGTGGTTGCACCACTTTGATCAATTCCCACTTGGAACCACTGGGTTTCAACTGTGAAGTCATTGATTTGGGCCCAGACAATTTCAGAGTGCGCAATCTGTGGGCAAAAAGAGCCGGCTCTTCAGGTCAGACCTTGGCCTTTGCTGGCCATGTTGATGTAGTTCCTACAGGTCCGTTAGCTCACTGGACCAGTGACCCTTTTACCCCAACTCACAGAGACGGTAAGTTGTTTGGCCGAGGCGCAAGCGACATGAAAACTTCTTTGGCGGCCATGGTGGTGGCCACACAAGAGTTTTATCAAGAATGTCCCAATCCAGCTTTGGGCGTTGCATTTTTGCTGACCAGCGACGAAGAAGGCCCAGCCCTCGACGGTACCGTGCGCGTCTGTGAAATGCTGCACCAGCGTCAAGAAACGCCTGACTTTTGCATTGTTGGGGAGCCGACCTCCGTCAAACAAACGGGTGACATGATCAAAAATGGCCGACGTGGTTCACTCAGCGGCAAATTGACTGTCAAAGGCATTCAGGGTCACATTGCCTACCCGCAACTGGCCGACAACCCTGTTCACCGCGCAGCACCTGCACTGGCAGAGTTGGCCAATATGGTGTGGGATGAAGGCAATGAATTTTTCCCGCCCACCAGCTGGCAAATCAGCAATGTTCAAGCGGGCACGGGTGCGACCAATGTCATTCCGGGCGAGATGATCATCGACTTCAATTTCCGCTTTTGCACAGAGTCAACAGAGACCACTCTGAAACAGCGCCTCACCGATGTTTTGAACAAGCATCAATTGAAATTTAACATTGAGTGGACCTTGGGCGGATTGCCGTTTCTCACCACACCGGGCACCTTGGTCAAGGCTGTTCAAACAGCCATTCATCAAATCACTGGTTTGCAAACAGAGTTATCCACCACGGGCGGCACCAGTGATGGTCGTTTCATTGCACAAACTTGCCCAGAGGTCATTGAACTGGGCCCCCCCAATGCCACCATCCACAAAATTGACGAGCATGTCGCTTTGTCAGACATCGAGCCCTTGAAGAATATCTACAAGCAAGTGCTGTTGAATTTGAACCAAACATGCGCGCTAGGCATGCCGCCAAAGGCTTAAGCCCGCATCGCCATGCACTTACAACAACTCATCCAATCATGTGCTGAACAACTTGAACAAGCCAAAGTGGCTTATGGCCACGGCACGCTGAATGCCATCGATGAAGCGACTTGGCTTGTTTTGTGGCAACTCAAACTCCCCTTGGATTTAGATTTAACGCTAGATACTGTTCAGTTGAATCAACAAGTGGCAGAAATTCAACCAGCCTTTGATGTCACCAAAATTTCTGCAGCGCAATTAGATGCTTGCCAAGCTTTAGTCTCAAAGCGCATTCAAACGCGAAAACCTGCCGCCTACCTCACCCAAGAAGCTTGGCTTCAAGGCATTCCCTTTTATGTGGACGAGCGCTGCATTGTGCCGCGAAGCTTTATTGCAGAACTGATTGCAGACGGTGCCTTTGATGGTTGGCTGAGCGAAACCTCGCATGACTTTTTAGACCTCTGTACTGGCAATGGAAGCTTGGCCGTTTTATGCGCCATGGCTTACCCCGACATTGAAGTCACGGGTGCAGACATCTCAACAGAGGCCTTGGCCGTTGCCAAAATCAATGTTGAAAAACACCATCTGACAAATCGCATTCAACTTGCTCAAAGCGATGGGCTCAAAGGACTGACGCAAAAGTTTGATTGCATCGTTTGCAATCCACCTTATGTGTGTGAAGACAGCATGCAAGCCTTACCCGAAGAGTTCAAAGCAGAGCCAATTTTGGCATTGGCAGGGGGAACTGACGGCATGGATTTCGTTCGTCAATTGTTCATTGACTTGCCAGACCGCATGAACGCGAAAGCCATTTTGGTTCTTGAAATTGGCAATGAACGCGAGCACTTTGAAAAGGCATTTCCACGACTTGAAGCCATTTGGCTGGACACCAGTGCAGGTGAAGATCAAGTCTTGCTGCTCACCAAAGAGGCGTTGACCCAAGCCAGCAACAAGTCATGACGGAAATGTTTGCGCCATTAAAATTTGGTACCCAGCTTGTAGAGACCCCCCAAGATTGGCAGCACTTTGAGTCGCTTCTTAGAGCCTATGCTACAACCGATTTAGATCAACCTCATTTAAGCAGTATCTGGAATGACCTAGAAGCCCTGCCGGCCCGTTATGGCCCACCCCATGGCGCGGCTATTTTGTTGAGCACTTCTGAACAAAGACATCATTTCAAACAAGTCATTGGGTGTGGCGCGATTGCATCGACGCATTTGTCTGGCGCCTGTGAAATCAAACGACTTTACATAAAGCCAGATCTGCGCGGCAAAGGCGGCTCAAAAGTATTGATTAGGCATCTTTTGCAATTAGCACAGACTGGCGGATATGATCAAGCAGTTCTCAGTACATGGCAACACAACACAACGGGCTTGGCCCTTTACAAAGCCTTAGGCTTTGTGCCTGTACCCTCCTTTAAATCTCATCCCAATTCTGAATTGATCTTTCTTGGCCGCATGCTCAGTGCGGCCGATGCTCAAACCTCTCCATGATTCAACTGAAAAATGTCACGCTGCGTCGTAGCGCCAAAGTCTTGCTCGACGCAGCCTCCGTCACTCTGAACCCTGGCGAAAAAGTCGGCTTGGTGGGCCGCAATGGTGCAGGCAAATCGACCCTCTTTGCACTCTTTAACGGCACGCTTCACGAAGACGGTGGCGATTTTTCAATGCCCAAACAATGGCGTTTGGCGCAGGTTGCGCAAAACATGCCTGAGACAGAAGAAAGCGCCACAGATTTTGTATTGGGTGGCGATACACGTTTGGCAGAGCTCAGAGCGGCACTTCATGCGGCAGAGCTGTCAGAAGACGGCATGGCCATGGCACATGCACACGTTGATTTGGCAGACGCCGGTGAGCACGACGCTGTGCCTCGCGCGCAGGCACTCATTTTGGGCCTTGGCTTTCGCACTTCTGAATTGAACCATCCCGTCAACAGCTTTTCGGGTGGTTGGCGCATGCGCTTGCAATTGGCACGTGCCTTGATGTGCCCTTCCGATTTGCTGATCTTGGACGAGCCGACCAACCACTTGGACTTGGATGCCTTGGTTTGGCTCGAGGCTTGGTTAAAACGTTACAACGGCACCATGATTGTGATCAGTCACGATCGAGAGTTTTTAGATGCCGTGACCGATGTCACCCTGCACATCGAACATGCCAAATTAAACCGCTACGGTGGCAACTACAGTGCCTTTGAAACGCTTCGCGCGCAACAGCTCGAGTTGCAGCAAGCGTCATTTTCAAAGCAACAAGACAAAATTGCCCACTTGCAAAAGTTCATTGACCGCTTCAAAGCCAAGGCCAGCAAAGCCAAGCAAGCCCAAAGCCGAGTCAAAGCACTGGAGCGAATGGAAAAAATTGCGCCTGTGTTGGCAGACGCCGATTTCACGTTTGAATTCAAAGAGCCTCAAAACTTGCCCAACCCCATGCTGGCCATCACAGACGCCAACTTGGGATACACCATTGAAGGGCAAGAAAAGATCATTGTTCGCCAAGTCAACAAGTCTGTTCTTGCGGGCCAGCGCATCGGTATTTTGGGTGCCAATGGCCAGGGCAAATCAACCTTGGTCAAAACCATCGCTCGCAGCATCAAAGCTTTGTCTGGCGAATTGACCGAAGGAAAAGGTCTCAACATTGGGTACTTTGCCCAACAAGAACTGGATGTGCTGCACCCCGCAGACAACCCCCTTGAACATATGATTCGATTGGTGAAAGAACTGGGCAGCATTCCCGGCCAATCATCACGTGAACAAGACCTGCGAAACTTTTTAGGGACCTTCAACTTCACGGGCGACATGGTCAAGCAAAGTGTTGGCTCCATGAGTGGCGGAGAAAAAGCCCGATTGGTACTGGCCATGATTGTGTGGCAACGCCCCAATCTGTTGCTGCTTGACGAGCCAACCAACCACTTGGACTTGGCCACTCGAGAAGCTTTGTCGATGGCGCTCAACGAATTTGAAGGCACCGTCATGTTGGTCAGCCACGACCGTGCTTTGTTGCGTGCAGTTTGTGATGAGTTTTGGCTGGTGGGCCGTGGTGAGATCAAACCGTTTGATGGTGATCTTGATGACTATCAACGCTACTTGCTTGAAGAATCAAAGCGACTGCGAGAAGAGGCCAAGGCCGATGAAGCTGCGGCGTCTTCAATACCTGTGGCCGCTGTGCTTGAAGTTGCAGCCAAGCCCATCGTGCCAACGCCCAACCGTACAGCGGAGCAAAAAAAGGAAGACGCCGTGCTGCGTCAACAAAAATCCGCCCTCACCAAGCCTTTGAAAAAATCAATTGAAAAAGCGGATGGACAAATGCTGCAACTTCAGTCTGAGAAAGCGGCACTTGAAGAAAAACTAACCCAGGCTCTGTTGCCCGCAGACATTGCAGAAACTGGAAAACAGTTGAAATCGGTCAATAAGGCATTGGAAGATTTGGAAGCTCAGTGGTTGGCGTGGTCGGAAGAGCTAGAGCGAATAGAGCAAACTGTTTAATTCCAAACCCTTCCAAAAACAGACTTTATTTTTGCAAGAAAAAAACCCCAAGAAGCGCAAGCCTCTTGGGGTTTTTGGTATGGGTTTGAGTAATTGGTGGGTCGGGCGAGATTCGAACTCGCGACCAACGGATTAAAAGTCCGCTGCTCTACCGACTGAGCTACCGACCCTCCTACTCAAGCCTCAAATTATAGCGTCATTTTTTGGCTTTTTCAAACCCAGTTGCAAGAAAGTTAATGATCATTGAAGAAGCCACCATGCCAAAGCATGCGGTGACTGTGACAACAGAGCCATAACCATGGCAATTCAAGCTGCCATCGCCTTCAATATTGCAAGATTCATCTGGCGGTGCAACGCTCTCACGACTGAAGACACAATGAACCCCCATCTTCTTGCCGTCTTTGGGTGCGCCTTTTTCTTTTCGCAAACGGTATCGCAATTGGGCCAACAACGGATCGTGTGTCACAGCAGATAAATCACCCTGCTCTACTTTGTGAGCTTCGCGTTTACCGCCTGCGGCCCCCATGGTGACCAAATACTTTTTGTTTCGAATTGCCCAATCGGCCATGGCGACCTTGGCCTTGACTTGGTCACACGCATCAACCACGGCCTGAACGGGCCAACGGCATACAGCCTCAGTCTGGACTTGATTCAAAAGATCTGTCCAATTGTCTGGCGTTACAAAATCGTCAATCACATGAACCCTGCATTCAGGGTTAATTTGAGAGATTCTCTCTTTCATGGCCAATACTTTGGACATGCCCACAGTAGATTCCAAAGCATGAATTTGTCGATTGATGTTGGATTCTGAAATGTGATCCATGTCGACCAAGGTCAGTTCTTGGACGCCACTGCGGGCCAAAGACTCTGCCACCCAAGAACCCACGCCGCCTATGCCAACAACCATCACATGAGATTCAGAAATCCGTGCAGCGCCCGTGACACCGAAGAGCCTGGCCATACCGCCAAACCGACGATCGGCCAGTGAACTTATGTCAGACATTACTTTGTCGATCAATCTTGATGGCGAAGTTCGAACTTCAGCGCAGCATATGCGCCCAGAACCATCGCCGCCGTTGCAACAACACTGGCCACGCTGAGGGTGGACATGCCACTCAAGCCTTGTCCTAGTGAACAACCCATGGCCAACACCCCACCCGCCCCCATCAAAGCGCCGCCCGCCATATGACGGATCAAGTCTGCGCGGTTGACAAAGGATTCCCATTTCAGAAGCCCGGCGGCTTGGGCGCTGAAGAAAGCACCCAAAGCAATGCCCACCACACTGACCATGCCTAAGGTTAATCTTTTGGTGCCGTCACTGAAGTACATCAGTGCATCCAATCCAAAAGCCACTGGCGCAGTGAGGCTGAAGGCTTCCATTTTGCGGCTACTGGTTGCGATAAAAAACTCTTCTAAGGTCTCGGGGTGTTCTAGCCCATGGCCTAGGACGCCTGAGATAAGCCACATCAAAATAAGTAGCGCACCTACAGACAGCCCAGCAAACAGGTTGTGGCCATTGATAAAATTTTTGTCTTTAAAGATCCATACGGCCAATGCAAGGGCTACGATCATGGCAGCCACAAGCATGCCCTGCGGCATGTCCAGTTCAAAGAGATCCGCCGCCCATTGCCCCAAAAAAACACCCTGCACTGGTGTCCAGGCCATGGTCTCTAGCCACTTGACGCGAGGTATGGCCAAAATGCCCTTGATGGTCATCAACGCCGTCATGCCCATCACGAGTAAAACAATGAAAGACTTCAAGTTGCCAGAGCCAAGACGTACCAAAGACTTTGCGCCACAGCCAGAAGCCAGCACCATCCCCCAGCCAAACATCAGCCCCCCCAAGGAGGTAGACAACCACAAAATGCTGGGCGTGGCATAAACAGTTTGAAGCGGTGTGATCCAGCCTGCCCATGTGAACACAGCAAACCCTAAGATGGCCACAACCAAGGCCAACGCCCACTGCCGAAGGCGATCAAAGCTTTCCATGACAAGGGCATCACTGACAGCGCCCATGGTGCAAAAATGTGTTCGGTGCATCAAAGCACCCAGACCCATGGAGACGAGGCCTGAAGCGCCTAAAACCATCCAATGCAACTGTGCAAGTTGATCGAGGGTCATAAAGGGTTAGCGCAAACGGGACAGTCGGTCTTTGGCGGTTTGAGCTGCCTCAGTGCCAGGATGTGTCTTGATCAAATCTTCCATGGCTTTGCGGGCAGCCTTCAGGTCTTTGAGTTCGACCAGGCAGTTGGAAATGGCCAGCATGGCTTCTGGCGCGCGCGCATGCTGAGGCGCAATGCTGAGCAGCTTGCGAAAATTCACAATCGACTCTTTGTAGTCTTTGGTGGCGTATTGCGCATTGCCCAACCAAAACAAGCTAGAAGAAGCATAACCACTGGTTGGGTACCGACGCAAAAAGTTGAGCAAACTGTTTTGTGCAGCGGCAAAGTCGGCTGTTCTGAAAACGGCTAACGCTGCCTCAAAGTCTCTCTTCTCGGCAGGATCGGCCTGAAACTCTAACCCGTCTAGAACCACCTTGATGGGCTCTAACTTACTGAGGCGGGAATCTACTTTACCAAGCAAAGAATCGAGCTCTTTGAGAATATCTTTTTGTTTCAGCTGAACGTCTGACAGCGCACGCAAGACTTGCTCGTTGGCGCCTCGGAGTGAAGACTGCTCAGCCTTTAGGGCATCAATTTGATTTTGAAGTTCGAGCAAAGCTTTGCGCAAAACAGAAATTTCTTCTGATTGCGATTTATTGCTTTGCTGCGTGGCTTCAAGTTTTTGACGCAAATCCAAGATGGCTCGGCGAGCGTCGGCGTCTTCAAACAAGGCCGCATTGGCCACGACGCTGAACGCTGCCAAGAGCACCACCAGGCTGCTCTGAAAATATCGATACATCACCCGATGGCTCATAAATTAAGCTTCAGTTCAAATTCAATATTTGATTTCAACACGGCGGTTTTTGGCAAACGCAGACTCGTCTGCACCAGCTGCCGCAGGTTTCTCTTTGCCAAAACTCACGGCTTCGAGCTGGGCATCGCTGACACCTAACAATGTCAGGGCGCGACGAACTGTTTCTGCACGTTTTTGACCCAACGCCAAGTTGTACTCGCGACCACCGCGCTCGTCGGTATGACCTTCAAGTTGAACCTTGAATTGTTTGTTGGCCTGCAAATGTGCTGCATTGCGCTCGAGTACGGCGCGTGCTTCTGGCTTCAACGCAAAGCTGTCGTAATCAAAATAAATGACGTTGACGCCGGCAGGTGCAACACCTTGCGTACCGGCTTTGCCGCTGACAACAGACGCAACGCTGCTTTGGGCAACGTCTGCAGATGATGCAGATGCGTTTTTGTCTTCAACTGGCACATCGCTTAATTTGACGCCAGAAGAACAGGCCGACAAAACAGCTGTAAGTGCCAAAATCCAAAGACTGCGTTTGATCATGAAATACTCCAAATAAAAAATTAACGGTAAGGACCCCAGGCGGGCTCACGAATGTCACCACTTTGTCCAGACAGCTTGGCTTTGATCTTGCCGTCTAGGGTGGTGGTCATGAGGGCCTCGCGGCCTTGAAACACAGTGGCATAAACAATCAGTTTGCTATTGGGTGCAAAGCTAGGGCGCTCATCGGCTGAAGTTTCAGTGATGGCGCTAGACTGGCCGGTGCTCAAGTTCATGATTTGAACTTTGAACTGCCCCCCAACACGGCTGATGTAAGTCAACCACCGCCCGTCAGGGCTTAGTGCAGGTGAGATATTGTAACTTCCACCAAAAGTGACCCTTTCGGCCGAGCCCCCACTGGCTGACATTTTGTAAATTTGAGGACTGCCACCGCGGTCAGAGACAAAAAAGATTTGAGATCCGTCTTGCGCATAGGTAGGCTCTGTGTCAATGCCTGCTGTTTGAGTCAGCCGTTTGGCTTGGCCACTGGCCACATCAATTTGGTACAACTGCGACCCACCGTCTCGACTTAAAGTTGCAAGCAAGGTACGGCTGTCTGGCGACCAGGCTGGCGCGCTGTTAGACCCCCTGAAATTGGCCATGACTTTGCGTTTACCTGTGGCCAACTCGTGAACGTAAATGACGGGCTTGCGTGATTCAAAAGACACGTAGGCCAACTGCGTGCCTTTAGGTGACCAAGTTGGCGAAATGATAGGCTCGGAACTGGTCAAAGCTGACTGCGCATTTTCTCCATCAGAGTCTGCAATCCAAAGGCTGTACTTACCGCTTGTCTTGGTGACATAAGCAATGCGTGTTGCAAACACCCCTTTCTCGCCGGTGAGTTTTTCATAAACCCAGTCGGCCATGCGATGCGAAGACAAGCGCAAATCGGCTGCGGCCACCGTCTCCCGGTAATCACCTTTTTCTTGCCCAGCCACCACATCCCATAATCTGGCACGAACTTCATAGCGGCCATCGGCAAGTCGCGTGGCGCTTCCAGCCAAGAGTGCATCGGCACTTTTCTGTCGAATCTGAGCAAAATCAGGGCGTGTGAGTTCGTCCATGACCGTGCCTGCCAAAGACACTGAACGGAATTGACCGCTGCGCTCTAAATCGGCTTGAACAATGCTGGCTGGCTTTTGTGGGGATGTTTCTTCGCCCTTGAAGCTGGCAATGGCAATGGGCAGTTGGGTCATGCCCACGCCTGAAACGTCCACTTTGAACTGGGCCATGGCCGCCGTGCTGACGCAAAGCAGGCTAAGGCAAACCATGCCTAAGCGCCGATTGATATGAGAGAAATAGGTCGGAGAAGTGGTCTTTTTCATGTGAAAAGTCTGTCAGTACGCCAATAATTTAGCATTGTGACACGCAGTAAAATCAAAACAATGACACAAACCGCCTTTGACAGCGCAACTCAGGAAATTTCATACCTCAAAAGGATGCAACGTCTATGGCCTTTCTTTGGCAAACAGCGGGGTGTATGGCTGCT
>Ga0192647_102893_pt1 | contig 10504 bp, 9 predicted proteins | sample LauGreFa1BDMLBSN_2_FD_133046 | JGI IMG/M metagenome (GOLD analysis project Ga0192647, IMG submission 133046) | Freshwater lake microbial communities from Lake Michigan, USA - Fa13.BD.MLB.SN - reassembly | ecosystem: Environmental > Aquatic > Freshwater > Lake | place: Lake Michigan, USA...
TGCAAGGGCTTATACCAAGTAATCTTTTTATCAACTATATCTAAATCAAGACCTAATTCTTCTTCCTTAGCTGGCAATGAACCTCCATGCTCTAAAAGAAATAATTTAGCTCCTTTATTAACTTGCTCAGCAATATAAAACTTATTTGGGAATTTTGAATGCAAACCATAAGCAGTAATAATAATTTTAGAATTACTTAATTTAATATTTCTATTTAAATAATTTTTAAAATCCTCTAATAAGTAATTTGGCAGGTCCTCATAAATTTTATTTTTTAAAAAAAATTCAAATTGATCTGTGGCAGAATAAGATTTTAAAAATAAATTTTTAAATATATCTCTTTTAAAAAATTCAGAGAAACCAGAATTAACAAACAAAGGATTTAATTTATTAATAAAATATTTTAAATATAATTTTAATTTATATTTTTGAAATAAAGGAAAAGATAATTTTTCTTTATAACATGTATTAATGAAAAGAATATTATTAATTTTTGATATAGAAATGAGATAATTTAAAATTTGAAATAAAAAAGTAGGAATAAAAAATAAAAAAAAATTTATAATAAAATATTCGTTATTTAAAGAATATTTTTTATTTCTTAACTCTTTCTGAAATATATATTTTTTTTTTTGAAAAAGAATAATTTCTTGAAATGATTTTTGATTCCAATGATCATTAATTAATAAACTGTTATCTTCTAAATAATTATTTTTAATTTTATTTAAAGCTTTTGTAAAAATAAAAATATTATTTTTGTTTACTGCTTTAATACAATTCCACTGAAAATATAAAGCACTTACATAATAATATAGCCACGGAAAAATTAATATTTTCCAAAACTTTATTGAAAAATTAGATTGATGAACTTTATTTAAGTTTAAATAAAGAAAAGGATATAATTTTAAACAAATTTTTTTAATGTATAAACTGTCTTTTAGAAATTTTTTTTTATTATTCCACAAAAATTTAATAAATTTTTTTTTTTTGTATAATAAAATTTTACTATTTGGCAGGGCCCATAAACCAAGGTAAATATTTTTTTTTTTATACTTTTCTTTTATTAAATTTGTGCAAATAATATAATTCATTTAATATTAATAATTATTAATAACATTCATAAACAATAAATAAATATAGATCAAATTAATTGAAAAAATTTAATATTTGATTTAAGAAAATTTTAAAACTATTCTTTTGTACTTTTAGTATAACCTTTTTTTTTTAATGATGACAAATATGTTTAATAAAAAAATAACAGAACAAGAAAAATTCTGGAAAGGTGAGTTTGGTAAAAAATATACGTCACGAAATAAATCGATTAATAAATTTCAGTTAATTGGAAAAAACTTAATTAATAATAATATTAAAATTAAGAGCGCTATTGAGTTAGGATCTAATGTTGGATTAAATCTTGATGCTTTAAAAATAATTTACCCAAAAATTTATACTTTAGGTATTGAAATAAATAAATCCGCTTTCAATATACTTAAAAAAAAACATATAGCTTCAAATTGCAGTATCTTAGAATATAATACTGAAAAAAAATTTGATTTAGTAATTTCTTCATTAGTTTTAATCCATCAAAATCCAAAAACTTTGAATGAGATTTATGCAAAAATTTACGAACTTACAAAAAAATATATACATTGCAGAATATTTTAATCCAGAGCCTATTGCAATAACTTATCGAGGGCAGAAAAATAAATTATTTAAAAGAGACTTTGCAAAAGAAATTTGGAGGAAATATCCTAAGTTAAAACTAATTAATTACGGATTTCATTGGAGTTTAGATCCATCTTTTAAAAAAAATTCTTGTGACAATGAAACGTGGTTTCTATTTAAGAAATAATTTAAATATTCTATTTTAAATCTTTTATTATTCTCTCAGAAAAATTCAAAAGTGAAAAATCATTATATCTGGATGCAATAATTTGTAGACCAAATGGTAATTTTTTTTTCATATCATAAAATACTGGCAAAGAAATTGCCGGAGCTCCAAAAAAAGTCCAGATCAAACAGGTATCCCTTTTTTCAATATTTCCTAAAATTGGCGCTGTTGACGCTGTTGAAGGAGTTAATAGAAAGTCATAATTTTCCATAAGTAATTCAAATTTTTTTGTTAACTTTTCTTGAACAAAACATGATTCCATATACTCTTTAGTTGTTATTTTTTTGCCTTTATTAATCATATCTCTCATAATATCACTAATTTTTTTTTTTCTTTTACTCAGATTTTTAAAATAATAAGAAAGTGATTTACAATAAATATTACTATGATGTTTGTGAATATCATTTATAAAGCTAAAATTATGATTTTTTATAATTTTATATTTGTTTAAATATTTTTGACAAAAAGTATCAAAATCTTTTTTAACTATTTCTTCATAATCTTTATAAGGTTGGAAAACCTCAGAAATTATACCAACTCTAATTCTTCTATTTATTTTTTTTTTTAAAAATATTTTAGAATAAGGATACTGATTAGAAACTTGAATTAAATTCCTAAATATTTTTCTTAAACAATTTATATCAGAGGAAAATAAACCAACAGTATCTAAAGTGTCAGTTGTTTTTAAAACTCCAGTTCTATCTAATGCTCCAAAACTTGGTTTAAAACCTATGACGCCACAAAAACTAGCTGGTCTTATAATTGAACCTGCCGTCTGTGTTGCTAATGTTACTGGTAAAGCGCCACAAGCAACGGCGACAGCAGAACCTGCCGATGATGTTCCTGTAATATTATTTTTATTATGTGGATTTAATGTTTTTTTTTCGGGAAAATAATGCACGGCAAATTCAGCCGTTGTAGTCTTGCAAAAAATAATACCTTGCTTTTCTTCTATGATATCCACAACTCTAGCATTATTGCCTGGTAGAAAATTTTTAAATAGGATGCTGCCGAATTCTGTCTTCAAAAATTTTGTATTAAAAATATCTTTCACTCCAAAAGGAATGCCAAAAAAAACACTTTTTTTTTTTAAATTAATATTTTTTAATTGTCTTTTTATGTATGAAAAATCTATAATTGTAGTAAATCTATATTTTAAATTTAGTTTTTTAAACTTTTTAAAAAAAGATAAATAAAAAACTTTAAAATTTTTATATGATTTAATTCTTTTTAGTTCTTTTTCTAAATTAATAAAAGAATCATTTGTTAAATATTTAATCATTTAAATTTATTTAATTTAGAAGCAAACTTTGAAAATTTTCTTGACGCGATGATTTTATTTTCAAGATTTTTCTCTTTAAGGTCTGTAATTTTTAAAAAATAATTAAGCGCATGAGGTCTTTGCGGATCGTATTCCTTAATTAGGTTAATAGCTTCATCTCTTTTAATAAGGCCTCTTCTAACATCGTCAGAAGCATGTAATGTAGCTCTTCCAACGCCTCTTTTTATAAAATTTAAATAATCATGAACTCCTGCCATAATACATTCATTACTTTTATAACCTTTATAGGTATTCTCTACTCTATTATTAATTTTCCATGCAAACTGATTAATTATAAATTCTGTTTGTTTTTGCTCATCCCAAAATATGTAATCACCTAAATGTAAATAGATTATTTTGGATTTTATCATCTCTTGTTTGCTTGGATAATTCCATATTTGAACCTCTGAGTACTTTATATCATTGCCAACATATTTAACTGGCTCCACTTTTGCAGAAACATTTAAACCATAATAATATTTCTCCTCTGGTTTTAAAATTTTTTTATACGATCCTCTGCCATCTCTTTCCGCGATAGATTCTCCATAAATCATAAGTGGAATTTTCCATTTTACAGCTGTTTGCATAGGAAATGTTTGAGTTCCTATATGACAATGCCAACATGCATCTCCTATTAATTCGGGAGACTTTTTGGCAACTTTATTAATAATATTTCTATTTGGTAAAAAAAATAAATGATCTAAATTAAATTTATTAATGCAATTCTCTAAGTTATAACGACCTGTTAAAGACATCCAGTTAGTACCATGTGTCACTGCTAAAGAATTAATTTTATAAACTTTATTTAATATATATGCCTGGAAAGTGCTGTCTTTTCCACCACTGATAGGCAGCAAACAATCATAATAATTTTTATTTTTAAAATTATTAAAAATCTCAATCAATTTAGATTGCTTGTCTTTCCAATTGATATGCATTTTTTCTTCTGATGATCGACAAGGAGTACAAACACCAAAATCATCAAAAGTAATACCTTCCATCGTTTCTGGCAAACAACAACGAGTGCAGTATTGCAATTTATCTTGGTATAAAAGCTTTTTTTTTTTAAATTTTTTAGACCATTTTGTAGCAAGGTACTTTTTATTCCAAGGAATGTCTTTAAAATTATTATCAAAACCAATCCAAAAAATATTTTCTTCTTTTTTACTTATTTGATTCTTAAAGATTAATTTTTTACTATATTTATTTGCGCCATTATTTAAAAAAAATAAATGCTTTTCAGCTATTTTTTTTGGATCTAAGAAATTAATTAACTTTAAAAATATATTATTAGAAATATTTTTATTATTATTTCTATTTAGTTTATATATTTTATTATTAATTATTTTTTTTAATTTATACAATAAATCTAAATTATCTTCATAAACAAAATTTAGATTTTTAATTATATCAATATTAAGATAGACATTTTTTATATTATATTTTTCCAAACAATTTAAAATCCAATTTAATCTAATAACACTTCTTAAAATTTTAAAATTCTTAATTTTTTTATTAATAATATTTGAATATTCAGGCCTAAGCGTGAACATCAAAACATCTAATTGCAAATTATCTAAATGAGCTTTAATTATATTTTTTTCATTTAGGGAATAATTTCTGTCGTCTAGCAGAACAATTAGATATTTTGCGTCACTTAATCTTAGTAAGTTTAATTCTTCAAAATAATTGCTAACGCTCTCATCAATAAAAATTATTCCGTCATAATGAAAATACTGATTTTGGGTCAATTTTTTTCTAAAAATTATATAAGATGTAATTTATATATATTTTTTTAACACAAATCTATTTTGTTCAAAGCTATAAACATTTTTTTTAGCCTTTAATGCAATAAAAAGTCCAAATGACTTCATTCCAAATATTAAATTTGAAGACCCTATATCTTTAGAAATATTTTTTGACTTTGAGATTATTAAATTACTCTCGTCATATTCTTTATATTTAATAATCTTCTTAATCATATTATTAAAGCTAAAAAGATTGTCATTCGGATGTGGTCGGATCAAAACTTTCGTTATTCTACGATTTTTTATAAAGGAAATAAAACTCACCATTGAGTCTACGATTAATTTTTTTCTAACTTTTGCATTAATAATATAACTTGCGGGATCACTAATATAACAACAATCATACTTTGTTTTTTTGATTTTTTTTATTTCTCGAATTTGCTCTTCTAAATAATAATTTTTTACATTAAAGATTTTAATATGTTTAAAAAAATTATCTAAACGATAATTAATCTTATGTGTCATCAAAATTATATCCGGCTTGAATAACGATTTATTTTTCTTAAATCTCCCTAAAAAATTTAACCAATGATCCAAAATTGCAACAGTTAAAATTTTATAATTTTTTAAATAATTTGCTAAATGAATATATTTTGGCGGGTAACCCGTTCCTATAACGCCTAAATCAAAATAATTTTTTTTTATTAAATCCTTTAATGAATTAATTTCTAAAAATTTATTTTTAAAATTTGAAAAATATTTTTTTGTATTATGACCAGTAAAAAAAAAATTTATTCTTTTTAATTTAAATTTTTTTACAATACTTAATATTATATTTGCAGAACCAGGATCTGAAATAATAAATATTATCTTCTTACTCTTCCATTTTTGGAAATTTTTCATTGACTAGTAAAATTTAATTTTTTCCACACTTTTTCAAAGGCCTTGATTATTAATTTAACATCATTCTTATCTAAAGATAAAATGCATAACTTTATTGCAATAAAAGTTTTATTATTATGTTCTTCTGCTACAGAACATAATTTTTTTGATCGTAAGTTATTTTTTTTAAAGATCGGTAACAGATGTAAAGAGTTATATTCGCTACATATTCCCTGTACTCCTTCTTTTTCTAAAAGATAAACAATTTTTTTTTTATCAGTTTTTATTAATTGTTTGTTTAGTGACATAGGATAAAAATAATATACATGTTTTTTTAGATTATTTTCTTGCGGAACATTAAGTCCTTTCAATTTTTTCAAACCCAAAGTTAAATTTTTTGCAACCATTCTTCTGTTATTCACAATATTTTTTAACTTCTTTAATTGCTCGATACCTATTGCAGATTCTATTTCTCCTAATCTAAAATTAAATCCAAACATATCGCTCATTTCATGATTATTTGGTGCCAAAGAACTTTCTGCGTGATTTCTTAATAATCTTAATTTTTTTGCGTAAATTTTATTATTGGTGATTAATACTCCCCCTTCGCCTGTGTTAATGTGCTTGTGTCTATTAAAACTGTAACCGCCAATGTCAACAAAAGTACTTACATACTTGTTTTTGTATTTAGCGGTAATAGCTTGGGCTGAATCAGAAATGATTTTTATCTTATATTTTTTTTTTAAGTTTATTAACTCTTTGTAATCACAGGGATTTCCAAAAAGATCTACAGCTATAATCGCTATGGTTTTTTTGGTTATAAGATTTTCTGCTTTTTTAACATCTATAGTAAAATCATCTTTTTTAATGTCACAGAATACTGGTATTGCCTTCCAGTTTAGAATTGCTGCAGCGCATGCTGACATTGTCCAAGTAGGAAGTATAATTTCCTCCTCTGGCTTTGGTGAAAGCGCACCTATCGCAGCTACCAAACCTGATGTCCAAGAATTGACTGTGATTGCATACTTAACTTTAAAATACGATTGTAATTTTTTCTCAAATTCTCTTACATACTTTCCTCCTAAAAATTCTTTTCCAGTACCTGCTAAAAAACCTGATAATTTTCCAGATTTTATTACTTTGGTGGCGGCATAAAGTTCTTGTGCTCCTATAGGATTAAACTTTTTAAACTGATATTTAATAATTTTATTATTTTGCATTTAATAATATGTTTTCAACAATTGCATGAACATTTAAAGCTTCTTTGCCACTGCAAAGAATTTTTTTTTTATTTTTAATAGAATTATAAATATTTTTAGCAAGATTTAAAAAAGCGTATTTATAAGTTGTTTTAAAAATATTTTTTTTATAGTTATAGAATGAAAAGTCATAACTTAATATATTTTTATCTTTGTTATCTTTAATGATCCATGACATCCCACCATCATACGTTTCTATAATTTTCTTTTCAAAAATTAATTTAATTTCTAACATATTAGAATCTTGATTGTCCGAACAAATAAAATTTATATCAACATCTTTAGTTTTAATGATAAAAGGGATAGATGGATCAAATTTATCATAATCATAAATTTTTTTTCCAACGTAAATAATTTTTATTTTACGAAAAAACAGATTAATTAAATCAATAACGTGAGAGCAAGTATTTAAAAGTCCCTTGTTATAGATGCAGTACCCTACCCTAAACTTACCATATAAATTATTTTGAATATCCTTTTTAATTTTATGTATAGTTTCGTCCCATCTTCTATGAAAATTAACTACTAAAGTAATTTTTTTTTTTTTGAATCTATTATAAATTTCTAAGCACTGTTTTCTATTAGCTGTTAAAGGTTTTTCACATAAAACTATTTTCGGTTTATTTTTAATCTTCAATATTTTATTTAAAATACTATAGTGGGAAGACGTGTTGGAAGAAACTATGATAAGTTCATTATTTAATTTATTTAAAATATTTAAATCATTAGAGGCATTTTTAAAGCCCCACTTTTTTTTAAATTTTAAAGCTTTTTTATAATATAAATCAAAACAAGCTATTGGCTTGAAGTCTTTAATTCTAGAGAACGCATCTGCATGAGTATAAATCCCCTCAATTTTTTGTTTATTTTTATAATCACCAGCTACATTTCCGCAGCCTATTATAGAATATCTAATTTTTTCCATTAATTTTTAAAACTTTAAATAATAACTCAGCTCTTTTCCAGTCCTGTAAATTATCTATATCGACAACTCTCCATTTTGGTATAGGTAAACCAATGCCATTTGAGTGCATTTTTTTCTTACTTAACCAATTGCTAACCGAACCCCAATAAAATTGACCAACATCGTGATAAGATTTAACTAGATCTTGTGTTCTTGTTAACTCATGTTTTTTAGTAAAAAAAATTAACTTATTTTTTTTAGCTAGTTTAAATGCACGCTGGATTGGATGTGTATATTCCGTAATCGGAAATACAAAATTATTTTTATTTTTTTTTAAAATTTTAAAACTTTTTTTTAAGTCTAAAGAATTTAAAAATGGATTACACGGATAAACGCAGCAAGCATATTTAATTTTGAACTTTTTTTTTAAAGTTCTAATAGCATGCTCTATTACAGGTTTTGTTGGGGTATAGTTATCAGCCAAATTAGATGGTCTTGAAATTATATAATCAAATCCTAGTTGCTCTGCAGTTTTCTTTATTTGATTATCGTCAGTAGTTAAAACTATTTTTGAAAATAACTTACTTTGTTTTAATGCTTTTATAGTCCAATATAGAATAGGTTTTAAATAAAATTTCTTTATATTTTTTTTTTTTATTCTTTGGCTCCCCCCTCTAGCAGGAATAATTGCAAAAATCATTTAAAATTATAGATTTGAAAAATCTTTAAAAATGATTTCTCTTATTTCCTTAATAGATAAAAAAATATTTTGTTCAGAATTATAGGAGTAGGGGAACTTGATTTTTTTATTAATAATTTTTTTACCGTATCTTTTTTGAAAGTTCTTTTGAATAATTAAAAAGTAATTATTAAAGTCAAAACAATCACAACTATCCGCTGTAGTAATTAATTCTTCGTGAAGTTTTTCACCTGGTCTAATGCCTGTGATCTTAAATTTACATTTACTATCAATAGCTTTGGCTAAATCAGTTATTTTAAATGATTTTAATTTTGGGACAAAAATTTCACCACCATGAGCTTTATTTAAAGCAAGCACAACTAAATTAATAGCTCCCTCCATCAATATGTTAAATCTTGTCATATTTAAATCTGTAATATTAAAAATTTTATTTTTAGATTTTATTTTTAAAAATTCAGGCAAAACTGACCCTCTACTTCCCAAAACATTTCCATACCTAACAACAGAAAATGAAGTGGTGCCTTTGCCAGTAATATTGTTAGCTGAAATAAAAAGTTTATCAGAACATAATTTGGTTGCCCCATACAAATTTATTGGAGCAACGGCCTTATCTGTTGATAAGGCTAACACTTTAGAAACGTTTCTTTCTAATGATGCTTCTATAATATTTTGAGCACCCAAAACATTAGTTTTAATAAATTCTATCGGATTATATTCTGCAGCAGGGACTTGCTTTAATGCTGCGGCATGAATCACAAAATCTAAGTCTTTAAAAGCGTATAACAATCTGTCTTTGTCTCTTACATCTCCTAAAAAAAATCTCAAATTTTGGTGTTTTTTTAAGTTTAACTCTTTTTGTAACTGATCTTGTTTAAATTCATCTCTGCTAAATATAACAATTCTAGAAAATGGAAATTTATTTTTTAGCAAATAATTAATAAAATTTTTACCAAAAGAGCCAGTTCCACCTGTAATTAAAATTGATTTATTTTTAAATTTTTTCATAAACTCTAATAATTTATAGCTTAATATAATAACTTATGTCATTAAAATATATATTAAATAACTATAAATGAATATTTTAATTTTAGGTTCTTCTGGATTGTTAGGAAGAGAACTATTTGAATTTTTAAAATCTTACAAAAAAATCAATGTTATTCACAATGGACTTAAGTCAAGAAAATTGAATATTAATAATAAATTTAATTTAAAAAAACTAATACTTGCTTCAAGTCCTTCCTTAATAATAAACGCTTCTGGTATTACAAATATAGATTATTGCGAGAAAGATAAAAAAAACTCATATAGAATAAATGTTTCAACTGTTAAAAATGTATTTAAAATAAAAAAAGAATTTAAACTTAATTTTTTTTTTATACAATTCTCTACAGATCAGCTTTATGATAACAAAGCTAAAATACCTAATAAAGAAACTGACAAAACATATACAAATAACGAGTATAGCAAACAGAAATTAGCAATAGAAAAGATTTGTTTAAGAGAAAATGCTACAATTTTCAGAACAAATTTTTTTGGAAGATCAAAATACAAAGATAGTTTTGATCAGTGGGTTTTTAAATCATTCATATCTAAAAAAACTTTTTTTTTATTTATTGATCAATATTTTTCCCCTCTAAGAATTAAAACTATATGCAGAATTATTAGGCATATTATTTTTAGAAAAAAATATATAAAAGGTATTTTTAACCTCGGATCAAATAACGGTTTAAGCAAAATTGAGTTCTCAAAAATTTTTGCTAAAAAGAATTTGATTTATAATAATTATTTTATACCAGCTG
>Ga0192647_102896_pt1 | contig 10496 bp, 10 predicted proteins | sample LauGreFa1BDMLBSN_2_FD_133046 | JGI IMG/M metagenome (GOLD analysis project Ga0192647, IMG submission 133046) | Freshwater lake microbial communities from Lake Michigan, USA - Fa13.BD.MLB.SN - reassembly | ecosystem: Environmental > Aquatic > Freshwater > Lake | place: Lake Michigan, USA...
TCACCCGTTTATTAACTTTTCAAATCATCACTCTGGAGATACTCAATGCCAATTAAAGTTGCAATCAATGGTTACGGTCGTATTGGACGTAATATCGTTCGTGCGTTATACGAGTCTGGCCGTACCAATGAAATTCAAATAGTTGCAATTAATGACTTAGGTGACAGTAACACTAATGCTCATCTGACACAATATGACTCAGTGCATGGAAAATTTCCATTTGATGTGACTGTTGATGGTGATTATATTGTTATCAATGGTGACAGAATTAAAGTTTTCTCTGAAAGGGATCCTTCAAAGTTACCATGGGCTGATTTGGATATCGATGTTGTGCATGAATGTACTGGTTTTTTTACCAGTAAAGCTAAAGCTTCTGCACATATTTCTGCCGGTGCAAAAAAAGTCATTATTTCAGCGCCAGGTGGAGATGATGTTGATGGAACTATTGTATTTGGTGTGAACCACAATACGTTGAAAGCTACTGACACGGTTATTTCAAATGCTTCATGTACAACTAACTGTTTAGCTCCGATTGTAAAGCCTTTGCATGATGCTATTGGTGTTGAAAGTGGTCTAATGACCACTATCCATTCTTACACAAATGATCAGGTTTTGACTGATGTATATCATAGCGATTTACGTCGTGCTCGTTCAGCAACTCAGTCTATGATTCCTACTAAAACAGGTGCGGCTGCGGCTGTGGGTTTGGTATTGCCTGAGTTGGCTGGGAAATTGGATGGTTTTGCCATGCGTGTTCCCACCATCAATGTTTCAGTTGTTGATTTAACCTTCCAAGCTGCCAGAAATACCAGCAAAGCAGAAATTGATGAAATCTTAACTGCTGCTTCAAAGGGAGCTCTAAAAGGCATTTTGGATATCAACGAAAGACCATTGGTATCTATTGATTTCAATCATAACCCTGCATCTTCTATTTATGAGTCGCCTTTAACTAAAGTATTGGGTGGACGTTTGGTTAAAGTTTTGTCTTGGTATGATAACGAATGGGGTTTTTCAAATCGTATGTTGGATACTACTATTGCTTTTGTTAACGCAAAATAACGGGTTTAATTAATGTTAAGAAGAACCAAAATTTTAGCCACACTCGGCCCTGCAACTGATAAGCCGGGTATACTCGAAGGCTTATTCAATGCAGGAATTGATGTTGTTCGGATGAACTTTTCTCATGGTTCTGCTCAAGATCATATAGAAAGAGCCAATGCTATTAGGGAACTAAGCAAAAAAACTGGAAGACGCGTAGGAATTTTGGCAGATTTACAGGGACCAAAGATAAGGATTGCACGTTTTAAAGATACTAAGGTTTTTTTAAATGAAGGTCAGGATTTTGCACTAGATATTAACTTTGACCCTACTCAAGGTGATAATACTCAAGTTGGTATCACTTATGAGCCTTTAGCGCTTGAAGTCAAGCCAGGCAGTCGTTTATTGCTTGATGATGGTCGGATTGTGCTAGATGTTGTTAATGTCGTAGATATGCGTGTTAACTGTACTGTTATTGTTGGTGGAGCTTTATCCAATAATAAAGGTATAAACCTAATGGGTGGCGGTCTTTCTGCTGCAGCGTTAACCGAAAAGGATAAAGAAGATATCAAAACAATTGCTATCATGAAATGCGATTATGTTGCTGTATCTTTTCCTCGTTGCGCTGAAGATTTGAATGAAGCTCGCAGATTATTGGTTGCAGAGGGTTGTTATGCAGGCATCGTTTCAAAGGTTGAACGGGCTGAAGCAATAGTTCCTGAGGTTATGGACGAAATAATTTTGGCTTCTGATGCTGTAATGGTGGCGCGTGGTGATTTGGGTGTTGAAATTGGTGACGCAAACTTACCTGCTGTACAGAAATTATTGATTAAACGTACTAGGGAGCTAAATCGTATTGCTATTACGGCAACACAAATGATGGAATCTATGATTGAAAATCCGATTCCTACGCGGGCGGAAGTTTTTGACGTTGCCAATGCTGTTTATGATGGAACGGATGCAATTATGCTTTCAGCTGAAACTGCTTCTGGAAATTATCCAATAAAAGCTGTTGAAGCGATGCATCGTATTTGCATAGAAGCAGAAAAACAACGTAGCGTTCGTGAGTCTGATCATCGTATTAATGTTAAAAACTTTGATCGTGATGATGAAGCGATTGCTATGTCGGCCATGTATATGGCCAATCATGCAAAAATAAAAGGAATAGTAGCGCTAACTGAATCTGGTTCTACACCTCTATGGATGTCTAGGATTAGTTCAGGGATTCCAATTTATGCATTTAGCAGTCAAGAAAAAACGCTGGGTAAAGTTACCTTATACCGTGGGGTTTTTCCGATGTATTTCAAAATTGAAGATAATCATGATCATGCTCAAGTAAATCGGAGTATTGTGAAAGAGCTCAGGAAATGGAATAACGCAAATGATGGTGATAAATTCATTATCACTAAAGGTGATTTGACAGGCATTGAAGGCGGAACCAATGCCTTGAAAGTGATTGTTATAGGACAAGGGTTAACCCCCTGATATTCTTAAAAGGCCTTACTTAGATAAACGCTAAGTGGGCCTTTTTTCTGATTTTTTGTTATAACTAAGTTGTTTAAAACGTTAGAGTAAAGCATGATTAGCTTTGTAAAGTTTCTAAGTTTGCATAAGCTAACATTAACCATTTGACGCCTACTGCTTTAAAGTTGATTTGGACTCTTTCTTGAGCTCCAATGCCTTCAATTTGTAAAACTATGCCTTCGCCAAATTTTGCATGACTTACACGTTGTCCAAGTTTGTAAGTTCCAGTTGTCTCTAATGAGCCCTTTTTTGCCGGATTTAATGGAGTAATAGGGTGATTAATAGTTGCTCTTATCCTAACTTCCTGAATAAGTTCAGGGGGGATTTCGCGTAAGAATCTAGATGGTCTTGGATAACTTTCGCGGCCATATAATCGTCTGGACTCTGCATAAGTCAGATAAAGATGTTGCATAGCTCGAGTCATGCCGACATAGCACAGTCTGCGTTCTTCTTCTAATCGTCCAACGTCATCAACAGATTGTTGTGATGGAAATAAATTTTCTTCCATGCCAACTAGAAATACTATTTTAAATTCCAATCCTTTGGCGGAGTGTATTGTCATTAGTTGGACGCAATCATCAAAATCGTCTCCTTGATTATCACCCGATTCGAGGGCGGCATGCGTTAAGAACATGTCTAATTCACTCATGCCTTCTTCATTTTCCCTGTCGAAATCAAAAAGACGTGCAGCATTAACGAGTTCCTCTAAGTTCTCTACTTTTTCATCACCTTTATCCATTTTTTCTTTTTGATAGAGCTCGATCAAGCCAGATTTCTCAACTACAAACTTTACTTTTTCATAAAGTTCTAGATCTGATGTTTCTTTAGTCAGCGCTTTAATTAGTTCCAAAAAATTTATTAGAGCATTTGTTGCTCTTTGTGACATAGTTCGTTGATTAATTAAGACGATCGCAGCGGCCCATAGAGATAAACTTTGGTCCCGGGCTAGATGGCGTATATCATCTATGGTTTTTGTACCGATTCCCCGAGCTGGTGTGTTAATGATGCGTTCAAATGAGGCATCATCATTGCGATTGGCTATTAGTCTTAAATAAGCCAAAGCATTTTTAATTTCAGCACGATCGAAAAAACGCAATCCACCGTAAACTCTATAGGATATCGCAGCTGCCATTAACTTTTCTTCGAATTGCCGAGATTGTGCATTTGAACGATACAAAATGGCGGCATCACTTCGCGCACCTCCTTCACTGATCCAAGCTCTAATTCGTTCGACTACAAAATAGGCTTCATCTTGTTCATTAAAAGCCGCATATAATGAACATGGATCACCGTCTCCTGTATCAGTCCATAATTCTTTCCCCATTCTGCCAGCGTTATTGGCAATAATGGTATTGGCTGCTTTTAGAATAGTGCCAGTGGAGCGATAGTTTTGCTCAAGTTTTATCACTTGATGATTCGGATAGTGTTTTTGAAAACTGTATATATTTTCAATTTTAGCGCCACGCCAACCGTAAATGGATTGATCGTCATCACCTACTACAAACAGATTATCTTTGCCATCAGTTAGTAGTCTTAACCAAGCATATTGAATAGTATTGGTGTCTTGAAACTCGTCTACGTGAACTTGTTTAAATCGTTGTTGATAAAAATCTAGAATATCCTGATTATCACGTAATAATTCATGTGCACGTAGAAGTAATTCTGCAAAATCCACTAAGCCAGAACGATCACAGAGTTCTTCATAGGCTTTGTATATTTTTAGCATTTGACGTTGATATAGATCGGCTGTTTCGATCATGTGTCGTGCTCTTATCCCTTCATCTTTTTGTGCATTTATATACCATTGCGATTCACGTGGAGGCCACTTTGTGTCATCTAAGTTCAACGTATTAATTAAGCGTTTAATCACTCTTAATTGATCACCAGAATCCATTACTTGAAAAGTATCAGGTAATTTTGCTTGTTGAGGGTGTCGTCGTAAAAGCCGATGAGCTATGCTATGAAAAGTTCCTATCCATAGGTTCTGAGTAGGCATTTTTAATAGAGTCTCAATTCTATTACGCATTTCTTTTGCGGCTTTATTAGTAAAAGTGACGGCCAGAATACTGTGTGCAGGGATTTCTTCTACTTGAATTTGCCAAGCAATACGGTGGACTAGAACTCGAGTTTTACCACTTCCAGCACCTGCTAAAACGAGCATAGCTTGTGAAGGTGCGGTAACTGCTTGACGCTGAGCATTATTTAAAGGGTTAATTATTGAAGTAACATCCATTATTGTTTTATCGCTTGCACATTTTGTGGAGCTGTGTATATTATTTGTCGCTATGTAAGGACTAACTCAGTCATTGCGTTGCTAAAATAATAACTATTACACAGAAGGGGACTAAGATGAGTTTTGATTATAAGCGTATGATTAAGTTTGAGCACAATGTTGGTGAGAAAGAAAAAAAATATCGTATTTATGGCGGTGCAGCGTTAATTGCTGTTTCACTTTTTACCGCAGAAATCACTTTGTTAGTGGTTGGAATTATTCTTGTTGCAACGGGTTTTTCGAGTTTTTGCCCTGTTTATGCAGGCCTTAACAAAAGCACTTGTGAAGCTGTAGACGATACAACGACAACAAATAGCTAACAGAAAAGCGCAGGGCTCGGTTGCTATGTCTTGCGCTTTTTTTTCCTGCTTTAATCTTCTTTTTTAAACTCCCCTTCTAATACGTCTTTGTAAACATTATTTTCTTTTTGAAAAAGGCCGCCAGATTGAATTAAATGGTTTTCAATGACATATTGAGCTATTTTTTTTCGTAATGTTGGGATTAAGCAAAAAAAACCAAAAATGTCAGTAATGAAACCAGGTGTTAATAAAAGTAAACCGCCAAGTAAAATAATAGGGCCTTCAATCATTTCGTATGCTGGGACAACACCTTGAGTAAGATTTTCCTGAAAACGTCTAAATGTAACAAAACCTTGTTGTTTTAATAACCAAGCACCCAACGCAGCAGTAAAAACCACTAAGAAAATAGTTGGAAAGGCGCCTATTATACTGCCTACTTCAAGTAGTAGATATATTTCCGCAAATGGAATAATTAAAACAATTAGGAATAGGATTTGAAAGTTTTTCATCTATGCGCTCTTAAATAGGATCAATCAAGATTGAGCTTAAATATTTTTTAATAGGCTTAAGCTTATGGCTTATACAATTTCATTGTTACAATATAAAGCCAATCCAATTTAATTTCTAGGTTAATATGCATTATTGTTTATTAGTGTTACAAAAATGCCAAGCTATCATCAGATAATTTTTTGTACATTCCCTGACAAAGAGATTGCAGAAAGTATAGCTCATTTACTTGTGAATGCTCATTTAGCTGCTTGCATAAATATTTTGCCAAATATCACTTCTGTTTATAGGTGGCAGGATCAAATAAAATCTACTCAGGAATATATATTAATTATTAAAGCCAGAAAAACTTATTATGAGAGGATTGAAACGTTTCTAAAAAACCACCATCCTTATGAGCTTCCTGAAATAATTGCCGTTTCTATAGAAAACGGTTTGCCTGAGTACCTACGTTGGATAGATTCATGTCATTTTATAAAATAGTATTTGTTTGTTTTGTATCCTTGATGGCTCATTCGGCTGCGATATTCGCTAGTAATGATATTTTGCCACCTGAACAGGCTTTTAAAGTTTCTGTGAAGGCACTGACAGTTGATCAAGTTGAGGTTTCATGGGATATTGCAAAGGGACACTACCTTTACAGCAATCATATTAAGTTTAAATCTAAAACTAAGCAGATTCCTATATTGACGCCCGTTTTTCCAGTTGGTGAAACAAAGCGCGATGAAAATTTTGGTGACGTGATTGTTTACCGAAATAAAATACAAATTCCTGTTTCATTTACAGAATCAAAAGAAGTAACAGCCATAAAATTTGAAGTACAATTTCGAGGTTGTGCCGATAAAGGTATTTGTTATCCTCCGCAAAAAAAAATATTTGATGTTAATCTTCCCACGCCAGTTAGTGTGCCAAATTCGTTGGACTTGCTAGTAAAAAAGCTACCAACATTTAGTCTTACTTCTGATCCCGATGAGTTATTGCCACCTGAGCAAGCATTTCAGTTTTTTGCGGTTGTAAAAGATCCCAGCACTATCCATGTAAGCTGGGAAATCGCAAAAGAATATTATCTTTATCGTGAAAAATTTAAGCTTGAATTAGTTGGTTCGAATGACAATAAATTAGGTGCTTTTGAAATACCTCATGGAACGCCAAAAGAAGATGAAGCCTTTGGTCGGGTTGAGGTTTTTCATAATGAGCTAAGCTTTGATATACCTATTATTCACAAAAGTAGGGGAGCAGAAACTATTACTTTGCAGGCAAGCTATCAAGGATGTGCAGATCGTGGTGTTTGTTATCCTCCCATGGTTAAGAAAATTGATCTTCAATTTCCTGCTTTCCAGAATAGTTTGCAAGCTTCAGATAATGAATCAATATCGAGTCTTTCTGAGCAAGATCAAATTGTTCAATCGCTTCACCGTGACAGTTTTTTGATGACTTTAGTTAGTTTTTTTGGATTCGGATTATTATTATCTATGACACCGTGCATTTTCCCTATGATCCCCATACTATCAGGCATTATAGTTGGACACGGTAATCGTATTAGTACCTCAAGAGCTTTTTTTCTTTCGCTGAGTTACGTTGTTGCCTCTGCGTTTACTTATACCTTGTTCGGAGTGCTTGCCGCTTTATTTGGTAGTAATTTACAAACCACCTTTCAACAACCTTGGATAATTACATTATTTAGTGTCATTTTTATTTTATTGTCGTTTTCAATGTTTGGTTTTTATGAGTTGGAGTTGCCTAACTCGTTGAAAACTAGGTTACATAACTCTAGTATTAAGCATCGTGATGGCTCGCTGTGGGGAGCCGCTATTATGGGAGCCTTATCCTCTTTAATTGTTGGCCCTTGTGTAGCGGCGCCACTTGCTGGAGCTTTGGTTTTTATTGGTCAAAGTGGTAGTGCATTATTAGGCGGCAGTGCTTTATTTACTATGGGAATAGGAATGGGTGTTCCGTTATTATTATTAGGTGCTTCAGCAGGAAAATATTTGCCAAAAGCTGGTGTTTGGTTGTATTCGATTAAAGCTGTATTTGGCGTTGTAATGCTCGGCGTTGCGATTTGGATGTTGAGTCGAATACTTTCACCCACTATCCCTATTTTACTCTGGTCTATGCTATTGATGTTGTCTGCTATTTATTTAAGAGCTATTGAGCCATTACCTGAGAATAGCTCTGGCTGGCGTAAATTGTCAAAAGGTCTAGGTTTGATGATGTTGGCCTATGGCTTATTGTTATTGATTGGTTTTAGTATGGGTAATAGTAATCCATTAAAGCCGCTTCAAGGGTTTAATTATGATAATAGACAGGTAACGCACGAAGGACTTATTTTTGAAAGAGTTGTTTCGTTATCTGCATTGGAAGTGAAGTTAGAACAAGCTCATGCTAACCATCAAAAGGTTATGCTCGATTTTTATGCGGATTGGTGTATTTCATGTAAAGAAATGGAGGCTTATACCTTTGCGGATCCCAAAGTTAAACAAGCGCTTGCAGGATTTGTACTTTTACAGGCTGATGTCACCGAAAACTCGGAAGATGATAAAGCATTACTTACAAAATTTAAAATAATTGGGCCTCCTGCAATTTTATTTTTTGGAAAAAATAAGTTAGAGGATACCGCACATCGAGTTATCGGCTACCAAGATGCCGAAACCTTTATAGAGACACTGCAACGAATAAAATTATGAAGTTATACTGGATTGTAATATTAGCAGCGCTTTTAGCCTTAGGTGGAGGGTTTATAACAAGAGCTCTTAATTCTTCTAATGAGGCTGATAATTCATCACAAATACCTAGTTTTACTCTTAATGATGCAAGTGGTAAGTCACGTAACATTAATGAGTGGCAAGGTAAGGTTCGGATTATTAACTTTTGGGCAACTTGGTGTCCTCCTTGCATTAAAGAAATTCCTGAGTTTGTTGCTTTACAGGAGCAATATGCAAATAAAGGATTGCAGTTTATTGGCGTCGCTGTGGATGATGAAGAATCAGTTACAGCCTATCTTGCTAAAACGAAAATTAATTATCCAATACTGATTGGTGATATTGAAGGTATTGCCTTAGCTCATCAGTTGGGTAATAGTGTTGATGCAGTTCCTTACACGCTAGTGGTTGATAAACAAGGAAAGATTATACATCAGCATCGGGGTGGAATTTCTAAAGAACAAATTATGGAAGTTATTAGTCCAATTTTGGATTAATCAGTTTTTGCATGTGGGATTGTAAGAAGAATTTGTTGTTGGTTTGTTTATTTATTTATGCTGTAACTCAAGGTAAAGTGATAAAGACTATGTCACATATCTTTTTAAGCGATTTTCCTGATAAATTTTGTCTGTAACTCAAACTTCCTAATTTTCCATAGTAATATTTCATATATAATGCATCTTTTATATATGTTATTACATTTAACCGGTTTTTATCTATGCCGAAAAAAAAAACTACGTCTTTGTTTGAAGACTCCTTAGAAGAGCTTGAGCAATTAGTCGTTCAATTGGAGCAAGGGGATATAACTTTAGAAGAATCATTAAGGTCATTTGAACGAGGAGTCACTCTAACTCGATGTTGCCAAAAAGCCTTAGAGGATGCGGAACAGAAAGTTCAAATTATGATAGAAAAAAACGGCAATCAAACCCTGGAGCCATTTACAGATGAGTAATGCGTTAAAAGAATACCTTGTTTTTAGTCAAAACCGTGTTGAATTAGCTCTCGAAGCACGACTTCCAAGTGATGATTTGTTGCCACATAAACTTCATCGCGCGATGCGTTATAGCGTTCTAAATGGTGGTAAGCGTATGCGACCTATGTTGACCTATTGCACAGGAATGGCTTTAGGTATTGCGCCAGAAGTGCTTGATGGTCCGGCTTGTGCTGTTGAATTTATTCATGTGTATTCACTAATACATGATGACCTACCTGCAATGGACGATGATGATCTTAGGCGTGGGAAAGCGACTTGTCATGTAGCTTTTGATGAAGCAACTGCTATTTTGGCTGGGGATGCATTGCAGGCATTAGCCTTTGAGGTATTGGCGCATGATCCTACTATTACAGCAGCTGCTGAAGCTCGTTTAAGAATGATTAACTTTTTAGCAAAAGCTAGTGGATCGCAAGGAATGGTAGGTGGCCAAGCGATTGATTTGCAATCGGTTGGTACCAAATTGAATTTGCCTGAATTGGAAAATATGCATATTCATAAAACAGGTGCTTTAATTCGCGCAAGCGTCAACATGGCCACTTTGGCTAAAGCAGATTTGGATATTGGTTTGGCGACTAAACTGGACCATTACGCTAAGTGTATAGGACTATCTTTTCAGGTTAAAGATGACATTCTTGATGAAGAAAGTGATACTGCAACTTTAGGTAAAACACAAGGAAAAGATAAAGATAATGATAAGCCAACTTATCCAGCTCTATTGGGTTTATCTGGTGCTAAACAAAAGGCTCAAGAGCTTCATGAAAAAGCATTAGATAGTCTAAGTGGGTTTGGTAAAGAAGCTGATCTATTGCGAGACTTATCACTTTATATTATTCAACGGAATCATTAATAACCAACTTGAAAACTGCGAATATAATCTGGATAATTGTTGCTTAATTAACAAGCCGGTTAAATCTCATTAACTATAGATGCGTTTTACTAGGCCTTTATCGATTGAATATTTTAAGATGCTCAATCTAAATTGTGAGATGCCACAAATACCGTGTCGACTCAAGGAACTGACATATACATGACTAAAGCAGTAAGTTCTCCATTATTAGAAGACATCAATACCCCTGCAGATGTTCGAAAGCTTAGTAAAGCTAAGCTTAAAGCGTTAGCGAAAGAGTTGCGGGATTATTTAACGCATACGGTCAGTATATCAG
>Ga0192647_102901_pt1 | contig 10486 bp, 22 predicted proteins | sample LauGreFa1BDMLBSN_2_FD_133046 | JGI IMG/M metagenome (GOLD analysis project Ga0192647, IMG submission 133046) | Freshwater lake microbial communities from Lake Michigan, USA - Fa13.BD.MLB.SN - reassembly | ecosystem: Environmental > Aquatic > Freshwater > Lake | place: Lake Michigan, USA...
ATATGAGACCACGCATCATCTATGTTTCCGCCAACACCTTCTGTTTCAGAACAACCACTAAACAAGATGTGCTTTCCATCATGCACTCTTTTAAAATTGTCACATCTAAAAAAATCTTTATTGTATTGGTAGATAACTGATCCATCATCTATCGCTCCAGATTGTAACTCTGGGTCTATTATTGAAAAAACTTTTGAATCACTTGGGATATTTTTTTGCCAAGTTATGTCAAATTGATCATTTAAAATATCATCAAATATTTCATATTTTGGAAAAGTAAAATCATTTTCATTATATTGTTCAAGCATTGTTATCCTTTTTGATATATATATCATAAAACCCTAAAGTATGCAGTGCTATTGCATCCACTACCCAGTTTGTATTATTATTTAAAAATTCGTTTACTACTTGAAATGTTGCATATGGTTTATCTTCAATTATTCCATCGTAAATTAAATAATCATTTAATCCAATAATACCACCAGGCTTTACCAATTTTGACGCTTCTCTTAGAGTTGGTCTTATTTCTTCTCTATTGTTTGTTATGTCCAAATATATATAATCATAATATTCTGAAATATTTTTTAATACTTCTTTGCTGTCTCCTTTAAAAGTTTTTACATTTTTATAATTTTTAAATTTATCTATAATATATGATTCATGAGTCTCTGAAGTATAAAGAAGTTCGTGTTTTATCCCCTGACATTTACACTCTCCAAACATTCTCCATGACCAACACTTTAAATCTTGATTAAACCAATCAACAAAATGCATACATTCTGGAGATTTTTTTTCTGCAACAAGCATAGAGTAATATCCCCAAGCAACTCCAACTTCCATATATCTTAGATTATTTGAAAGGGTATTTATATATTCCTCTCTTGAAGAATATATTTTTGCTGTATTTAGTTGAGACTGGGAAATAGGATATGCACAATCTATTTCGTTATCAGATAAAATAAAATTATCATTGTTGGAAGGAGAGATAGGAACTCTTGGCATAATTTTATTATACCATGATCGACTATGTGTGGTATACTAAAATTATGAATGAAAATAATGGCAGTCAAATTCAAGATATTTTATTTAGAAGGAAAATTGTTTTTGGAACTGTTCCAATTGGGTTCCCAGGAGATATGTCAGTTAATCTTGTAAGACATATAAATCAGGCAGATATAATTTTGGCTGAGTCGTTGGTAACTTTTTATCAAATAGTTTTAGATACAAATAAGTTTTTTGCTCAATCTGGATATAAAACGGTAGAAATAAAACCAAAAGCAGAAATATATACATATTTGCCAGATGACAGTCTTGAATATAAAGATGGCATTGATCAAAAAATTATTAATGAATCAAAAAAAGGAAAAAAAGTACTTGTTTTGTCTGAAGAAGGATATTCAAATTATATGGATCCAGCAACATCTTTAAAAAATCAATTAGTAAAACATCGTGTTGAATTCGATACACTCCACGGCCCATGTATGGTGATTGCAACAATAGCAACTTCAGTTGATAACCCTAATGATTTTATTTTTGCTGGCAATGTTCAATGGTGGGATGAAAAAGAAATAGAAGAAAGATTATTGTTATTCAAAAAAACCAATATGTCTATTGTATTTTCTTTTGATTGCAAAAGTTTGAAGCAATCATTAAATACAATAAATAAAATATTTCCTGAATACTTTGCAGATTTTTGTCTTAATTTATCTAAGGTCAATGAAGAACATATTCGTGGCAATCTTGATAAAATAATTAATGATCATGAAAAATTTTTAACTGATAGTTCTACTGATAGATATACACTAATAATTTCACCTAATTTTATTCATAGAGATAAATATAATTTTTAATTATTTCATTCCGTCGTATCTTTCATAAAATTTATTTGCCCAATAGTGGTGAGTTACTCTGCCTGCATGCCTATCTCTTTTTCTTAAATCATTGTCCTTTACTTCATGATTTTTATAATAATTGAATATAAACTCATTAAATGGGCCAATACCTAATGTAACATATTCATAAAACAAGTCACAATTACTTATATTGTATGCATCTAATTCATCCCAAGCACCAAAAAATACTTTTATCCCACTATTTTTACAAAAATCCATAAATAACTTCCAAGAAATTAAAAATTTTGCAAAATCTTCAAAATATTCTTTTGGTTCAGTATTCCGAGGAACTGAAGCAGAATATTGTTTTTGTGATGCAACATCATAATACTCTGGAAAAATTTGACCATATATAAATTCTTTACTATTTGTATTATAATAAAAATGTCTTTGATGATTTGGCAATAAAATAAACATTAAATCTGGATATCCATATTTTTCAAAATATAATAAAGAGTTTGGTATTATTCTTGACCAACCCCATCCAGATTTTGCTAAATTAAAAAATCCAGAACATTTTTCTTTTTTTGAAATTTTGTCATACAATATTTTTGGCCAAGCATCTTCTATGTTACCGCCAACCCCTTCTGTTTCTGAGCATCCAACAAATAAAACATGCTTACCATCATGGTTTTTTTTAAAGTCATCGGATCTAAAACCTTGTTCGTTATATTCATATAAGACAGATCCATCATCTACTGCTATCCCTTCTTCTGGCTGAATAATACTAAAAACTTTTGGCCTAGGATTAAGGTTTTTTTGCCAGGTTAAATCAAAATCTCTTCCATACAAATCATCAAATAGTTTGTCTTGGCTTGTATTAATATTAAAATCTTTAAAAACATACATGCTATATTACCTCTCCCCCATCTAATTTATCTGTAGTTATTGGTGGCATTCCACACTGCATACATTTCATATTGTCAAAATATATTGCAAGAGCACTATCTTCAAATATTGCCGATATAGACCAAATTTTAGATCCGCAAGAGCACACATATGTTTGTTGATTGTTTAGACTTATCATATATTAATTTTTTCTTGATGTGTAGGCCAATAATATTTACAAGGTTCTTTTTTTTCTGGACAACATGGATTATTAAATGGGCTTAGTGTTGCATATTGAAATTTAGCATAGTGCATTGGATCCTTATTAAAAAGATTAGCCCGATGTGTAGTAATAATACGCATTGAAACTAAATCATTATTAAACCATTTGGGAGTGTTTTTACCCCAACTTTTAGAAAATTTTCTTTTTAATAATTTCATATTTTCTTGATTTTTATCAACTTTTATATTTCTATTTTTTGCTTCTTTAATCATGGCATAAGTATATTCATTAAGCATCCATTCGCTACCTTTCCACATAAGAACAGCGGGGTGATTACGCCAACCACCAGTAGGAGAATTACCAGAAAGCACATTTAATATTTGATAACATTCTAGTATTTGTTTGTTTAAACGTTTAGAGTCTAACATTTTGGCAGTCCAGCCAAAATTTGTAGATGGTAAAAATGTTTGCATTATTTAGTGGCCTTTCTAGTTAACAATACAACTGCTCCATTTTCTTCTAATGCTTTTTTAACCGTTATCATATACTGCACTGCTTCTATTTTATCATCATGCCCCAATTTTGTAAAGGCGACCTCGTCTGCTCGAACAACCAAAAAATGTTCATTGTCTACAATATCAACATTAAAATTTTTAGGGGCTCTAATAGACCTAAAAGCCTTACGCATATCATCTGTATACATTATTTATTTTCTAATGTTAATGCTTGCCAATGTGTAGCCCAAGACTCTTTTGTTTTATGGCTATTGAATTCTTTAGAAGGTTCTCCTTCTTCTAAATAAATACCGCCCCAAAGGCCATACTCTTTACCAGATACACCAACGGCAAAACATGTTTTTAATACTGGACAGTTTAAACATAATTGATCCATATTGGCTTTATATTCTATACTTCCCTCTTCATATTTTTCAAAAAAAGAGTTGGTTTCTTGTCCCAAACAAAGTGCTTTATCTTTCCATTTATGGCTTTTCATCAAGATATTTCCTAACATCAATTCCAACAGGATCTATCTTGTCAAAATCTGGCAAACCTTCCCAAAGTTGTATGGAATCTAAATAGGTATAACTTTTACCTTCTGGATTAACAACTTGCTTAACATCAAAAGAATACCATGACGGCATAGTATATCTAGTTCCGCTTTCAACTCTTTGTACTGTATGTCTGTACGCACCATTTCCTGGAAATAAAATCATGTCTCCAGGTTTTGGTTTAAGAACTATGTCATAATCGGGAAAAGTAATCTCTCCGCCAGTGTATTCGTCATTTGGATACATTAATACTGAAACATTATATGTATAAAAATCTGCACTGTATGCTGGTGTTCCATCTGGTTTTTCACAATCTGCATGCAATTTAGAATTCATTCCAGTAATCCATTTTACAAAATGTGTTGGATTGACTGGTTTTCTAATAATAGGTATTCCATATTTTTCAGTAAAAAGTTTATAGGCTTCAGAATATATTTTTTCTTCATATTTATCTAAAAGTTTACCCACTTCTGGATTTTCTTTTTTTACTCTATCATCTCTTAAATCTTTTCCACCCATAAACTCATCATCATCTTTATATGAGTTTAAATAATCGTTTATTGATTTTAAGTCATCATCATTAATAAAGTTATTTATTATAACAATGTTGTCTTTATTACTGCCCATTCTGTCAAAATACTCTTTGTATGGTTGATAGTTAGTCATTGTTTGTCCTATACTTGTTTGGTAAATACCAGCCATTTTCTGTAATTGGATAAATTTTATCTATGCCCCATTTTTTATTTAAAAATGAACCATGCTTGCTGTTATATCCGTTTGGTGTAACTTCTCTTGAAACAATGTTCCAGCCAACCCATCTTAAATCTTTGTTATAGCCAACAATTTTTTCTGCCTGCTCTAATTTATTTATTAACATATGTCTCCTTTAGTACTGGAATATTCCCAGTTCTACTCCCTGTTCTTTAGCCCTTTTGGCTAAGACTGATATTGATTGTTTTGTATTACTAAAAAATGCAAAATAGTTCATTTGCTTTAGATATTCATTGATCCAAGCATCTGTTGTTTTATACATATTTATCTTTTTTCCTCTTAGTTTCATGCCCTTTTCGGATACATTACAAAATTCCATAGCAAACTCTGCAATTTTACTATCCTTAGATCCAACAGCATAAATAGCCAATTCGTTATCGTCTTGGCTCATACCAGATAAAACAACACCCATGGCACGTAAAAAGACTGTATAGTCTTTAAACTCATTAGTTGCCTGTACCACTACCATCATTTTTATTAATACTCCTTAAATTGTCAACAATTTTCATCAGTTTATCAATTTCTTCTACATCCATATTTGTTGTATCAATTGGTTTTGCAGATGACTGATCAATTTCGCCATCTCCAGTAACTTTTGTGTGATAAAAAGTATTGTCTTGAATCCAATATGCATCGTCTTCAACTACAACAACTTTTATGCTTTCTTGAATATAGTTTTGAGTAGACTGTTTCTTTTGTTTTGACCCTTCCCTATTCATTAATATATTTCTTATAATGTCTTCATTAGTTGGTAAAACGTCTTTAATTATATTATGAATAACACTTTGCCTATGTTTTAACTTAGACTTAGTATTTTTCGTTACAATAATAGTAATTATTTTAACAACTATATATAGTATAAAGCAAATAATCAATGCTGTCAAGCCAATAAAGCCTATTTGCTGAATAATATTTTGCATGATATTTCCTAGTCAGAAAATGATATAGACGCAATACTACCTGGAGATAAATATTCTACAGAATGATTAAGATTTTTATGAATAAAAATAATGTCTCCAGAATTTAAAATATACTCTTCTTCTTGAAGGGTTCCTTTTATTTTCCAAATAGAAGACCCCTGAAGTTGAACAAAAAAAATGTCTGTAGGATAAAAAAATGTTGGCGGATCAAATATTTCTTTTGGTGGAAAATTTTTGGGAACTGGATATGGATTAAAACTTTCAAAAACTTTTTTAAATTCTAGCGCATCATCATCTTTAATCAAATTTTCATTTTTTCCTATAAAACTTACAGACAATTGAGATGAAATTTTATTGCTTGAATATATTTTTGATATTTTATCAATTATATGTATTCTAATAAAAGTAAATAATTCTGAATCATTGTTAATTTTATCTATGTTAATTGAACAGGTACCAAAGGAATGGAATTGGACGGCATCTCCAGATCTTCCAATTCTAAATAAATTAAAAATTCTATTCCATGACAAAAGAGACATTTTTTCATTATCAAAAAAATTTTTTTCAACAAGTGCATATTTTTGATTTTGCACATTTAAGATAGAATCAGAGTCTATAGGTATTTCTGGCATTATTTAATTCCCTTTCCATACTTAGCCCAAACTCTTTCATGCATATAATAGCCCAATGATTCCCAAGCAATATAAATTAATGCTCCAAGACTAGCATATTCCCATTCGCCAGTAAACAAATAAATAACACCAGCAACACCTATTAAGTGGAATGTTTCCCAACTTAATGTTTTTATTAAACTTTTTTTACTTGACTCCAGATTTTTTTTCTTTGCCATATCTTCCATACTCTCCTAAAATTGTTTTAACAGTTCCGTCTTTTCTCAATCTTACAACTTTTCCATCTTTAATCTGTATGGGATTAAAGCCATCATGTCTTTTATAACGGCCAGAAGACATTGCCACTACCACGATTTTTTTTCTTTATTTTATTAATTGGACCACCAAAACCGTTACTCCAAATTCCACTATTCTTTTCTGCTGGAACACAATTTGGAACTGGCTTACCATTTGCTCCTGGCTTCATACCACGTTGTACATATCCATCCCAACATGGCGCCTGTTTTTCAATATTTTCTTCTGGACAACATCCATCAAATTTATCCATATCTTCTAACTTTGGTTCTTGTGGAAGTGGTTCAATTTGAATCATTAACGACATCATGCATGCAGAATATTCTCTTGTTGCTTCCCAAAAACCTTCTTCATCTTGTTCATATAATTGAATTAATACCGCTGGATTTTCTGCACTTGCTTCTAATGTATATTCTCCACCAGGAACGCCAAGCATTCCTTCTCTCATTACATGAACTACCTGACCAATATGAAATTCATCTTCTTCTCCATGAGAAGTTAAAGCCCAGTCACCTTCTTTAAGATTTGGCATAAATACAGTATACCACTATTTCGGTATTCCCAAGGCCTCTCTTATACGTAAAAATAATTCTGCTTTTTCTAGTGGTAGTTCTGATATAGCCTTAGAGTCAAACGCCTTAGAAGTAAGAGAAATTATTGGATTTATACTAGTAAAATCATCAACATCTAAAAACCCTCTTTCCCAAAAATACATAGTGTCTGCATAAATGATATTCATATGCTCATCATACAAAGCCCTGTTAACATCTTTCATTTTTTCAGTAATTCTATATAAAAATTCCCCAGTTTCTGGATCTATGCCTTCAAGTTCAAGTGCCCCAGCCTCAAGCAATTCTTGCATAATTTCGTCATTGCTTTTAGACATTACCTTTTTATTGCTTCCTCTAAGTCTTCTTTAGTTTCAAGATTATATCTATTATCCAAAATTTCAACAGCAAATTTCATCATCTTGTCATATCCAACAGCATTATCCATAATTCTATTATAGTGATGTGCACAAAACATTAATTCACCAGCCCTACCCTTAACCAAAACCATAGCCCTTGCCGAACATTTGTCACATCTGTGCGTGGCATCTAATACAATTCTTTGATCTTTATCTGTAAGCGCAGTAGTCATAGAACAATTATACTCTAGTATTAGAGCCTTGTCAATGATTCAATTTCTTCTTCTACAGAAATGTCCATTCTATATCTCTCATCTATAATAGTATACTTTGTTTCAAGAGGTACCCCATTCGATAGATATCTATAATACTTTTTTCTATAGTGAAAATTACAGTAATCTTCTGTTGCTCCTTGATTTCTTATACATCTTACATACGCCTTGGCCTCACAGCCATGGTTTGTACATTGCATGCCTAATAGTTCTGATGATGTATTGTTATCTTTTTGAAAAGTTTCTTTTACATTTTCTATATTATTTATAACGTATTCGCTAATTTTTGGCCACATATGGGGTGTTTGATGGTTAGTAATAGCCTTTTCTATTGTAAAATGATAATCACATAAAAACCTTTTTCCGTGAGAACCTTCCATATAAACATAAGCAGGACAAACACAAGATGTGTTTGCTTTACTTGTATCTTCTAAAATTTCCGAAACTTTTTCTGGAATGACTAGTAAGGCGTCAAATGCCTGACACAACTGTCCTTCTGGGATTTGATTAATCATTTTCTGTTATCTGTTCTATAAAATCCATTCCCGTTAAATGTTACCCCAATATTTGAATATACACGAACAAGAGATTGATTACACTTATCGCATTTATAGCCTGGATCTGTTTCAGACATTGCCCTAATTTTTACATATCTTTCTCCACAAGGCATGCAATCATACTCATATGCAGGCATTATACTTCTCCTGTCGAATGTTTTGGAACCTTTAAATGATGATACCACTGTGGAACAGCATATCTAAAACCATTTAAAATTGGTTTAACTGTATGACTAAATACAAAATTTGAAGGGAAAAATATAACACTACCAGCCTCTGGCTTAATTGTAACATTTACTTGTGGAAAAGAAATTTCTCCGCCTTCGTAGTTATCATTTAAATAAGCAACGGTAGAAAGAACACGACTACTTACTCCCTGGTCCTGATGTTCTGGCAAATATCCAGTTTGACCATATTTTAAAATACTTAACATTCCCTCTGTAGATTTTATATTTTGAGAGGCGTGTGGGTATAATATTGTTGAGTAATGCGTATAGGCCTTTTCAATACCACCAAATATTTTTTCATAAACAAAAGAAATATGTTGGTATAGTGGATCTAACACATTAGTCTGACTAGGCTCTACCAGAAAATGTCTTTTGCAAAATTTTTCTTTTTCTGGATCTGAACCATTCCATTCATGCCAAGGTTTTGCTGCAGTTGTTATTCCAGTCTGTATTTGATCTTGCATGTATTCAATAGACCCAATTACCTCATCTGTCTTTTCTATAGCATTTTTGTAATAAACCATGCCAGCAGACATTACTTCATATTCCACTATACACATCCTTCCATTTATTTAATTTTTCTTTTAATATTTTTTTAAAATTAGAGTAGTCTGGCCTCAGTTCATACTTATACGACCAGTGGTCGTTATCAAGGAATTGAAACCACATTAAATCTAAAAATTCTCCATCTTTAAACTCTCTTTCTGGTCTCCAATGTAAAACGACTTCTCCTTCAAAAACAACCGCATTGTTATTTTTTAAAACATATTCTTTACCCTCAATGTTTAATGGCCAAGATATATTACCGTCAAGTTGATAGTCTAGTGTAAATTGAGAGGGAACCTCATCCATATGTGGTCCAAGTTTTGGAGTACCAAACTCTTTACTATATCTACCAAAAGCAACTGCATATAATTTTAAAGGTTTTTTATAATAGTGTAAAGCAATATCAGATAGTTTTTCTTTTATTTCGTCGGGAAGCAAATCAATATTTGGCAAGGGTTTTACTTCTCTGCCTGGCCATCTTTTGCTAACACTAATAGTCTCTATATTGTCTCTAATAGTTTTTATCTTGACTATTTGTTCATCAGAAAAAACATTTTTTATTATAGTTGATTCCAAAAATGCCCCCTATGCTTTATATCTAATTCTATCATAGCAAAAAAAATTTCACGAATCTGCTTGTTTTAAAAAAGTATTTGACCATAAATCTGTAAATGATTCGTTACCAATATCATCAAAATAATAGCAATTTTTTTCTAGGCTATATCCCCAACCTTTCCAAACCCCATCTTCATCCCAAGTAAGGTTTGTAGGTGTTTCATTTAGAATTTCTTTAATTATATTATCTAAGTTCATATATAAATCTTACCATTTTTTAGTATATAAGTCAAGTGAGCAGTTTATGGACATACTCAGGTCTACTCCAGTTATTTAACGTCGCTGTCTTCTCCGACTACCTGCGACTCCTCGATGAAGAGGTGCAGATTTATATTATATTACTTTATTTTAATTGACTTCGGTTTTTTCTCTTCTGGAACAATACGAGTAATATTAATTGTTAACAACCCGTCTTCTAGTTTTGCTCCAGTTACTTCCATATATTCTCCAAGGGCAAATGTGCGGGTAAACTTACGACCAGCAATTCCTTTGTGAACAATTTCGGCATCAGCAACCTCTACAAGTTCTCCTTTAATAACAAGTGAACCGTTATCAACGGAAACATCAATGTTGTCTTTAGAAAAACCAGCAACTGCTAAAGACAAAATATAATTGTCTTCATCTAGTTTTAAAAGATCATAAGGTGGATATGACTGATTATTTACCTTATGTAGATTACCAAAACGCTCCAATTCACGATTGAAGCCAATAAAAAATGGATCCTTAAAAAGATCCATAGCGAATGTACTTACCA
>Ga0192647_102903_pt1 | contig 10481 bp, 7 predicted proteins | sample LauGreFa1BDMLBSN_2_FD_133046 | JGI IMG/M metagenome (GOLD analysis project Ga0192647, IMG submission 133046) | Freshwater lake microbial communities from Lake Michigan, USA - Fa13.BD.MLB.SN - reassembly | ecosystem: Environmental > Aquatic > Freshwater > Lake | place: Lake Michigan, USA...
CCCATCGTGAGCAGGCCGATCGGCGCCCCGAACAGGAAGCTCTTGGCGTAGGAGCGGATGGCATCGGCGGCCGCCTCGCGCCGGCTTTCCTCCAGGGCAATGCCTTCCAGCGTGGTGCGCACCGAGGCGCCGCACTCGGGGCAGTTTCCCCCGCGGGGCACGCCCCGCAGGTTGTAGCTGCAGCCGGAGCAGGGCAGATCCTCCGCGATCGCCTGCGTGGAGGGGTCCGGTCTGCTGCTGGAACGGCCTTGGGGGCGTGGAATCGGGGTTGCCTCGTGGAAATGATCGTGAAATTCGTCCCCGCCGGGCCGAACTTGGTCGAAGTATAAGTCGTAAGCCCAGAGTCCTCGGAGGTTCCTCGATGCACCGCACCGTCCACGTCCCGTCGCCCAGCATCGCCGCGTTTGCGGCGGGTGCAGCGATGGCGTTCGCCATGATCTCGCCCCTCCATGCCGCTCCGCAGGCGTCGGCACCCGCTCCGGCTGCCGCAGCGCCCGCTCCAGCTGCCGCAGCACCTGCGGCCTCGGACGCGGAGCGCTGGAGCGACGAGCTCTGGGATGCCGCGCGCACGGGCGACAGCGCCAAGGTGGATGCCCTCCTCGAGAAGGTTCCGGCCGACGCATCGGGTGCCGCGGCCAAGCGCCTCCGTGAATCCGTCGCCCGCCGCGACGGGCACATCGCCGAGACGGCCAAGAAGGTTGCCGAGCAGCGCGCGGAGAAGTCCAAGGAAATGACCGAGGCAGTGGCTGCCGGCAAGGTCACCAAGGCCCTCATCGGCGCCGCGTACATCAAGTTCCTCAGCGAGGACTGGAAGGTCGACCTCGCCTCGCCGGGCGTCCGCTCCGCCATCGCGCTGGCCGACAAGCGCATCACCGAGGCCCGTGCCGACGGTGACTGGCTGTTGGCCGAGGAGCTCACCAATCGCGTGCGCTCGCTCTACGAGGGCTCGACCCTCAAGGCCGAGTACCAGAAGTACGACGACGCGCTCGAGACCGACGTGAGCCGTCGCGTGATGATGGTGCTCGAGTACGCGCCGCGCGCCTGGTACGACCTGCGCAAGAAGCAGTACGACCGTCTCGAGGAGAAGGACCGCAAGGAAGCGTTCGCGCCGTTCAACGAGAAGAGCGCGGACGACTGGAAGCAGGCCATCGAGGGCATCAACGGGCGCATCCTCACCGAGGCGCTGTCGAAGATCGCCTCCGAGCACCTGGAGCGCATCGGCTGGAAGCCGCTCATCGAGGGCGGCCTGTCCATGGTGCACCTCCTGGCCACCACGCCGGCGCTGAAGGAGAACTTCCCCGGGCTGGGCGACCCCACGCTCGCAGGAGCCTTCGCCAAGGCGGTCTCCGAGCAGCAGTCTGCAGTCGCCGCCATGCGCGGTCCGGAAGTCGACAAGGCCACCTTCACCAAGGTGTTCGCCGCGCTCCAGGACGCCAACGCCGCCACGGTGAAGCTCCCCCTCGAGGTCATCACCCGCGAGTTCGGCAACGGTGCCATGGCGACCGTCACGCACGATTTCGAGGACCCGTACACCGAGATCGTCTGGCCGGACCGCATGCGCCGCTTCAACCAGATGATCAAGGGCAACTTCGTGGGCGTGGGCATCCTCCTGCGCAACCAGGACGGTGCCAAGCAGCGCGAGATCGTCGTGGTGAACCCGCTCGACGGCAGCCCGGCCAAGCGCGCCGGCGTCCACCCCGGCGACAAGATCGTCGCCGTGAACGGCACCAGCACCGCGGACTGGCCGATCGACAAGGCGGTCGACAACATCACCGGCCCCGCCGGCACGCCGGTCACGCTGACCATCACCCGCGAGAGCGAGCCGAAGCCCATCGACTACCAGCTCACGCGCGAGAAGATCAAGATGTACTCGGTGCAGGGCTGGCGCAAGACCGGCTACAACCAGCGCTTCGAGCCGCAGTGGGACTGGTTCATCGACCAGGACTCCGGCATCGGCTACGTCCGCCTCACCGGCTTCAACGAGGACTCGTTCACCGACTTCCTCAAGTCGATGCGCGAGATGTCGATGCAGCGCAACATCAACGGGCTGATCCTGGACCTCCGCGGCAACCCCGGCGGCCTGCTGCAGAGCGCGGTCTCGTTCGCCAACGCCTTCGTGCGCCAGGGGCGCATCGTGAGCGTCGAGGACCGTGACGGCCAGGAGCAGTACGCATTCACCGCGCAGCGCCAGCGTGCGCCGCTTGCCGACGTGCCCACGGTGGTCCTCATCAACGAGGGCAGCGCGAGCGCCAGCGAGATCGTCTCGGGCGCGCTCGAGGCCCACGATGCCGCGGTCGTCATCGGCGAACGCAGCTTCGGCAAGGGGAGCGTGCAGGAAGTCCACGACATCGGCGGCCGCGGTGCGGATGCCGAGGCCAACGTGAAGTACACGGTGCAGCACTATCTCCTGCCTCCCAAGCCGGGGCAGGCCAAGGGTCGCCTCGTGCACAAGAAGCCCGGTTCGGACGACTGGGGCGTGATGCCCGACTACGTGGTCAAGCTCTCGCCGGCGCAGATCGACGAGATCAACAAGATCCGCGCATCCGCCGACGACCTCCCGGAGGAGGCGTCCGACAGCATGCTCGAGGTCCCCGGCGCTGCGAAGCCGGAAGGCGGCGCCAAGCCCGAGGGCGATGGCAAGGTGGCGGGCAAGGGCACCGAGAAGGATGCCGAGAAGGATGCCGAGAAGAAGCCGAAGGAGATCCGTGACCCGTCGGAGCTGGTGCAGAAGGGCATCGACCCGCAGCTCGAATTGGCCGTTCTCCTTCTCCAGGGACGTGCGCTGGGCATGAACGACAGGTCGTCGGCCGAGCCGACGACCGCTCCGGCGCAGCGACCCGCGGCGCCCGGGGACGCCGGGAAGGCACGGTCCTGAGGACCCGGGTGCACGCCTGCCGGCGCGCAAGGCCCTGATTCCAAGCAGAACGCACGCGGTTTCGGCAATTGCCGGAACCGCGTGTCGCTTCTATACTTATGGGTCTGTCTCCCGCCGCGGCGCATCGACGTGTGATGCGTGCCCGGCTGGTCCTGCGGATGAATCCCCCATGACAAGCCTCTCCAATCCCACCTCCGGCGCCGCTGCTGGCGATCCTGCGAAGCAGGTGCATGCCAAGGTCTACGGTGACGTCGACCACCTCCAGGCCCCCCCCGTCAGCGTCAACGTGGCCCCCGAGCGCATGCTCCAATGGCTGCACGACATGCTGCTGATCCGCGAATTCGAGATCCGCTGCATGCAGGCGTACCAGGAGAAGAAGATCGGCGGCTTCTGCCACGTCTACATCGGGCAGGAGGCCGTGGCAGTGGGCTGCATCCAGGCCGTCGAGCACCGCGACCCGGTCGTGACCGCGTACCGCGACCACGGCCACGCGCTCGCGCGCGGCATGGACCCCAAGTACTGCATGGCCGAGATGTTCGGCCGCATCGGTGGCTGCGCCAAGGGCAAGGGCGGGTCGATGCACATGTTCGACCGCGACAACAACCTCTACGGCGGCCACGGCATCGTCGGCGCGCAGACCCCGCTGGGCGCAGGCCTGGCCTTCGGCTGCAAGTACATCGACGAGGTCATCGAGGGCAAGAAGAACTCCCGCGTGGCGCTCTGCTTCCTCGGCGACGGCGCGCTCAACCAGGGCGCGTTCCACGAGGCGCTGAACCTTGCCGGCCTCTTCGACATCCCCGTGATCTACGTGGTGGAGAACAACGGCTACTCGATGGGCACCGCCATCGCGCGCGGCACCACGATGGCGCACTCGCTCATCACCAAGGCCGCCGGCTACGGCATCGACGGCTACGTGGTGGACGGCATGGACGTCTCCGAGGTCTACGCGCAGATGAAGCGCATCGCCGACAAGTGCCGCGCCACCAGCCGCCCGGCCTTCGTCGACATGCGCACGTACCGCTACAAGGGCCACTCGATGAGCGACCCGCGCAAGTACCGCACCAAGGAAGAGGAGGAGGTCTTCGAGACGGGCGACCCGATCGGCACCCTCGAGCGGCAGCTGCGCGCGGCCGGCATCCTGGATGACGACAAGCTCAAGTCCATGCAGAAGGCCATCCGCGACCAGGTCCGCGAGGCCGTGGCGTGGAGCGACGCAAGCCCGGTCCCCTCGATGGACGAGCTCTTCACCGACGTCTACGTGGAGAAGTGGGGCCCCTACACGGGCAGCACCCAGCCTGAGATGAACGGCGGTGGCGCCAACCAGGCCACCACCAGCACGATCAACGTGAAGGAGGAACTCCTGTGAGCGCCCTGCGAGAGATCGAGTTCCGTGACGCCCTCCGCGAAGCCATGAGCGAGGAGATGCGCCGCGACAAGCGCGTGTTCCTCCTCGGCGAGGAAGTGGCCGAGTACAACGGCGCCTACAAGGTGAGCCGCGGCATGCTCGAGGAGTTCGGGCCGCGCCGCATCATCGACACCCCCATCTCCGAGAGCGGCTTCGCCGGCCTCGCGATCGGCGCGGCGATGATGGGCCTCAAGCCCGTGGTCGAGTTCATGAGCTGGTCGTTCAGCCTGGTGGCTGCCGACCCGATCCTGAACAACGCCCCCAAGATGCTCTACATGTCGGGCGGCCAGTTCGGCTGCCCGGTGGTGTTCCGCGGCAACGACGGTGCGGGCGGCCAGCTCGGCAGCACGCACAGCTGGTGCGTCGAGGGCCTCTTCTCGAACGTGCCCGGCGTCAAGATCGCCATCCCCTCGAACCCCTACGACGCGAAGGGCCTCCTCAAGAGCTCGATCCGCGGCGACGATCCGGTGTTCTTCCTCGAGAGCGAGCGCATGCTCGGCAACAAGGGCCACGTGCCCGAGGAGGAGTACGTGATCCCGTTCGGCCAGGCGAAGATCCTGCGCGAGGGCACCGACTGCACGCTCGCGAGCTGGGGCCGCCCGGTGCACTTCTGCATGGAAGCCGCCGAGGAACTCCAGAAGCAGGGCATCTCCTGCGAGGTCATCGACCTCCGCACGGTGCGCCCGCTCGACATCGGCACCGTGGTGCGCTCGGTCAAGAAGACCAGCAACTGCGTGGTGGTCGACCAGTCGTGGAGCTTCGGCAGCCCGGGCAGCGAGCTCGCCTCGCAGGTCCACCGCCACTGCTTCGACGACCTCGACAACTACGTGCACCGCGTCCACACCGCGGACGTCCCCACGCCTTACGCCACCAACCTCGAGCAGGAGTACCTGCCGAACGCGCGCAAGATCGTGGAAGCCGTCCGCAGCGCCACGTACAACCTCTGATCGCCTGCGCTGCGCCTCGGCGCCTCGCACACGCCACCTTCACAGACCCCACGCACACAGACAGGACCAGGACCGAACGCCATGCCCATCAACGTGACCATGCCCCGACTCTCCGACACCATGGAGCAGGGCACCGTCGTCAAGTGGCACGTCAAGGTGGGTGACAAGGTCACCTCCGGACAGGTGATCGCCGACATCGAGACCGACAAGGCCACCATGGAACAGGCGGCGTTCGATGACGGCACCATCGCCAGCCTGTTGTGCCCCGAGGGCAAGCAGGTGAAGGTGGGCGAGGTCATCGCCGTCCTCGCCGAGGAAGGCGAGTCCGTGTCCGCCGCCGCATCGGGTGCGGCACCCGCCGCTCCGCGCGCTGCGGCCCCTGCCGCGCCCGCAGCGACGCCCGCCGCCGCGGGTCGCACGATCGTGGCCGACGTCAAGGCCGTGCCGGTCGAGATCGACGGTGAGCGCACGCGCGTCTCGCCGGTGGCTCGTCGCATGGCCGAGGAGATGGGCGTCGACCTCTCGCAGGTCACGGGTTCCGGCCCCGGTGGACGCGTCATCAAGCGCGACATCGTCCTCGCTGCCGAGAACCGCAGCGCTGCCGCGCCGGTCGCGCGCCCTGCCGCCGCATCCGCGGCCACGGGCCTCGTGGCCGCCGCTCCGTCGGTGGCTGCCGCACCTGCGCCGCAGGCCGGTGCACTGGTGCATGGCCTCCAGAGCATCGAGGTGCCCGTCTCCACCATGCGCGGCGTGATCGCCAAGCGCCTGGTGGAGAGCAAGCAGCAGATCCCGCACTACCAGGTGACGATGAAGTTCTCCATGGACTCCATCCTCGCGCTCCGTGGCTCGCTGAACGAACAGCTGTCGGCCATGGAAGTGAAGCTCAGCGTCAACGACTTCATCATCCGCGCCTGTGCGCTGGCGATGGCGAAGAACCCCTTCTTCAACGCCAGCTGGGCCGGCGACCGCATCCTGGTCCACCAGCAGGTGAACGTGGGCGTGGCGATCGCGCTCCCCGAGGAGAAGGGCGGCGGGCTCGTGGTCGGCGTCGTCAAGGATGCCAACCTGAAGAGCCTGCGGCAGATCTCTGGCGAGGTCCGCTCGCTGGGCGAGAAGGCGCGCACCAAGGGTCTCTCGATGGAAGAGATGTCGGGCGCCACCTTCACCATCTCGAACCTCGGCATGTTCGGCGTCGACAACTTCACGGCCATCATCAACCCGCCCAACAGCGCGATCCTCGCCTGCGGCGCGGCGATCGAGCAGCCGGTGGTGCGCAACCACCAGCTGGTGGTCGGCTGGGAGATGGCGGCCACCCTGAGCCTCGACCACCGCGTGATCGACGGCGCCATGGCGGCCAAGTACCTCCAGAGCCTCAAGCAGTTCGTCGAGGCCCCGACGCTCCTCCTGGTGTGAGCCGAAGGGGCCCGCAGCGCACCCATGTCCGCTGACCTGGTCCCCATCCTCGGCCTGACGCTTGCCGACTTCCTCGCCGCCGCGAAGGCGCGGGGCGTGTTTCGTTCCTCGAATCCCCAGGAACTCGAGCGCCTCTACCGCGGTTTCCATCGCCAAGGCCTGGCCGCGGGTGCGGTGCTCCCGGACTGGGTCGCCGACGGTCGCGGCCGCGTGAAGGCCGTGCACGTGGACGGCGACACGCTCAAGTTCACCATGGACCTCGGCGACGGCCTCGAGACCGAGAGCGTGGTCATCCCGATGCGCCATCGCGACGGGACCACCACGCGCACGCTCTGCGTCTCCAGCCAGGTGGGCTGCGCCATGGGCTGCCGCTTCTGCGAGACCGCGCAGATGGGCCTGATGCGGAGCCTCTCCGCGGCCGAGATCGCGGCGCAGCTCCACGCGGCGCGCTTCCAGGTGGACGACCCGTGGACCGGGCGCACCGGCTTCGAGATCAAGAACATCGTGTTCATGGGAATGGGCGAGCCCATGGACAACATCGACGCGGTGCTGGGCGCCATCCGCGTCCTGACCGACCGCAACGCCTACGCCATCGCGCCGGTGCACGTGACGGTGAGCACCGTGGGCCGCACCGACGGCATCGAGCGCTACGGCGAGTTCCTGCTGCAGCCCGGGTTCCACCGGCTGAACCTGGCGGTGAGCCTGAACGCCCCCAACGACCGCATCCGTTCGGAGATCATGCCGATCAACCGCGCCGAGCCGATCGAGCGCCTGATGGCGGCGCTCCTGGCGTTTCCCAAGCGGCCCAACGCGGCCATCTGCGTGGAGTACGTGCTGATTCCGGGCGTGAACGACGCGCCGGAGCACTGCGACGAGGTGTGCGCGCTCCTGAAGCCGCTGCGCTGCTCGCTGAACGTGATCCCGTACAACCCGCGTCGCGGTTCGCCGTGGCCCGCGCCCGAGGAGGATTCCGTGCAGGCCTTCGTGAAGCGCGCCATCGCCAACGGGCAGTTCTGCAAGCGTCGCGGAACGAAGGGGCGAAGCGCCATGGCGGCGTGCGGCCAACTGGGAAACGAGCAGATCCGGGCTCGAAAGTTCGTCGAATCGGCCACCAAAGAAACCGTGCAGATTCGGCTTCCGGGCGCCTGAAACGGCCCCGCAGTGCCCGAAGGTCCGGTAGGCTCCGACGCGTGACTGACATCGCGATCTCCAGCTATTCCTTCCATCGCCTCGTGAAGAGCGGCGAAATCCGCCTCGAGGACACGCCCAAGCTCGCCAAGGAGTGCGGCGCGGACTGCATCGAGATCGCCACCGGCGGCACCCTCGGCCCGGTCCTCGACGAAGCCATGGCCGGCCGCCTGGCCGATGCCGCGGACGCCGCGGACATTGCCATCGTGGGCTTCGCCCTCCATGCCAACCTGGTCACCGAGGACAACCAGCTCGATGAGCGCTCGGTGGAAGCCACGCTTGCGCAGCTCAATGCGGCTGCATCCATCGGCGTCGACCGCGTGCGCCATGACGCCGCCTGGCGCGGCGCCAACGACGACTTCTCCGACGAGGCGTGGGATGCCTGCCTGTGGCCGCTGACCAAGGCGTGCCGCACGCTCGCCACGCAGGGTGCCGCACTCGGCATCCGCACCAGCATCGAGAATCACGGCCTCTTCCTCGCCCCCGCGTGGCGCGTGGAGCAGCTCCTGGCGTCGGTGCAGCACCCGAACTTCGGCGTGACCCTCGACCTGGGCAACCTTCTCTGGGCGCCGCAGGACCTGGTGGCCTCCACCCGGTCGCTGGCCCCGTACGCGTTCACCGTGCACGTGAAGGACTTCAAGAAGCCGTCCGACGATCCGGCGGCCTGGGCCACGTACCCCGGCGGCCCGAAGATCCTGCCCGTGGCGCTGGGCGCCGGCGACCTGCCGCTCGTGGCGCAGATCGACGCCTGCCTGGAAGCCGATGCGTCCCCGCTGTGGGTGGCCGAGTTCGAAGGCCCGCACGGCGACGTGCGCGCCGAGGCCAAGCGCTCCTTCGAGTGGCTGCGCAAGCAGCTCGGCTGAGCCGGCATGCAAGCAATCCACGCGGCGCGCGCGGCATCCCCGTGCGCGCCGTTTCGTTTGGCCACGCAATCGACTTGCTCCGGTCCGTGATGCGGCCACGCCTCGGGCTGCACCCTACAATTGCGGTCCCATGCACCTCAAGCGATCCGACCACGATCATGGCCCGCCGATCGTCCCCGTGACCTTCATCCTGGAGGACCCCGAGGGGCTCACCGGCACCAAGCAGGCGGAGTGGAAGCTGATGGGCGGCGAGCATGAGTCGCTGCTCGAGCTCGCCATGGACCACGGCATCAACATCGAGCACGCGTGCGGCGGCGTGGTGGCGTGCAGCACCTGCCACGTCTACGTGGAGCAGGGCATGGATTCCGTCTCCGAAGCCACCGAGGCCGAGGAAGACCGCGTCGAGGAAGCCCCCGGCATCAAGCGCACCAGCCGACTGAGCTGCCAGTGCGAGATCCACGGCAAGGGGCCGATCATCGTCCGCGTGCCGGCGTGGAACCGGAACGCGATCAAGGAGATTCCACACTGAAACGGGTTGCGCGGCCGTCCTGGCTGCATCACGGCGTCGCACGCGCGCGCGTGGTGCTGGCGTCGATCGCCGTCGCCGCTGCGGCCTCCGCGCTGGCCATCGCGCCGGGCTGCAGCGAGTCCGGCACGCCCGCGCCTGCTGCTGCCGCTCCCGTCGACCTTCCGCTCGACGCCGCCGCAATCGCCGAGCTCGACCGTGGCGTCGGCCAGCTCGGCATGTTCGACTTCACCGCGGCCGAAGCCACGTTCGCCGCCGTGCTGCAGGCGCGCCCGCATCTCTACGAGGCGCGCCTCGACCATGCGATCTCCGTCCTGAACCAGACGGGCGAGGGCACGCAGCAGCGTGCGATCGAGTTGCTCGACGGCATCCTCCGGGACCGTCCCGGTGACTTTCGGGCGGAGTACTGCCAGGCGCTCGGCTACCTCTTCCTCGGTGACCCGGTGCACGCGCTGCCGCGGTTCCGCCGTGCCGCGGAGCACGATGCCGCCGATCCCTACGCCCAGTTCTACGCCGGCCAGTGCAGCGAACTGCAGGGCGAGATGGATGCGGCGCGCCGCTTCTACGCGCGAGCCGCGGAAATGGACCCGTACCTGCGGAGCGCGCTCCTTGGGCTGCAGCGCGTGGCCGCGCGCCAGGGCGACGAGGCCGCCGCCTCGCGCGCGCTCGAGACGTTCAAGCGACTCGCCGACAACCCTCGCAGCCATCTTGCCGAGTTCAAGTACACGCGCATGGGCTCGCTCGGCGAGGCCGTGCTGCCCGCCTCCGCGCCTCGTTCGCCGGCACGGCCGACAGGGCCGATCCTGGCGCCGCTTGCATCCATGCCCATCGACGGAGTGCCGCCGGCGCCCGCCGTGGTGCACGCCATCACGCCTGCGGCGGACCTCGACGGCGACGGCACCCTCGATTTCGTGGCACAGGTGGAGTACCCCGAGGAGATGCGCATCGAGCGCCGGATTGTTCGGAGCGTTTCGGGCGGCCGTTGGCGGATGGAGCCCGGCTCCATCGACACCTTCCGGCGTGGCAGGCAGTTCTGGGGCGACTTCGACAATGACGGCCGCGTGGACGTGGCGTTCGGGCGCGTGGATTCCGCGACGCGGATCATCGGCGGCGGCGTCTGGGTCGGCTGGGCGCACCAGGAGCCTGACGGCCGCTGGCAGCCGTTCACCTTCCAGGGCGCGACGCAGCCGGCCGACGACCTGCAGCTGTGCGCGGACCTCGACCACGACGGCGACCTTGATTTCGTGTTCACCTGCCCGTTGGG
>Ga0192647_102909_pt1 | contig 10464 bp, 10 predicted proteins | sample LauGreFa1BDMLBSN_2_FD_133046 | JGI IMG/M metagenome (GOLD analysis project Ga0192647, IMG submission 133046) | Freshwater lake microbial communities from Lake Michigan, USA - Fa13.BD.MLB.SN - reassembly | ecosystem: Environmental > Aquatic > Freshwater > Lake | place: Lake Michigan, USA...
AACGGGAGTTAAAATGAATACCGTCTCGTAACTTCTTTGGAACATTTTTTAATGTGTTTGTTGGAATTTAAATAAATAGACCGCAAAAGTAGTAGAAAACCACCTTCCCTCCAAACAAATAGCCAAATTCTACCGGATAAATCAAAAAATAACGACTAGGGCGAATTGCTAGTCAATTGCAAAAGTCCCGCTCCCTATGTACTGCTTGTCCACGTACAACTTGATTTCATAGGTTCCTACTGGATAAGTACTTCCTTTCTCGTAAAAAAATACAAGGGTTTGTTCTTTCGTGTCAAACCAAAACTCTTGTTTGGTGGTATAAAATTCATCTTCTCCAGACCAATTGAAGGAGCCCGAACCCTTTGCCAAATCAAAAAGAGGCAACTTGTTGGGTCCAATTACCTGTATGTATGCTGTCCTGCTTCCCTTTTCTGCCACAGTATTCTCCGCAAGTTTGGCTACTACTTGGATTCCTTTGAGTTGTTTGTTTTTAAATGCCTTGCCAGCAGCCAATTCCTTGCCGCGTGCATTGATCCCTGAGATACGAACAGCCGAAAGTTTGAGCTTGGATGCTTCCGCTACTTTAGTTGCCAATTCCTGCTTCTGAAGATTGATGCTGGCCACTTCTTTCTCCATTTCAGATTGGCTACTCTTTAATGCTTCATTCTCAGAGTTAAGTGCTTGGTAACGTGCTTGTAGCTCACCAATTTCCTTATCTTTTTGAACCAATAGTGTAGAAAGATCATTGATTCGCTGATTTAGGGCTGCAATTTCCCGCGCACTTCGCTGCGTATTGGATTTTTTCTCTTGGGTCAACTGATCTTGAAGGAAGCGAAGTTCGGTGACATTGGCTCCGAGTTTTTCCAATTCCTGAATACGAAGTTTAAGTTGGGTTTCTACAGAATCAAGTCGTGTACTCAATGCGGTATTTTCTTCAGTCAAACCGGTGATTTCTTCCGTTTGCTTGCTTTTTTCGAGGTGGTCCAAGTACAATTTTGCTCCGCTAATCAATACAAGTAGCACCAGTACCATTAGGATTAAGTTCTTCCCCTGTTCGGATTTCTGAGGCGCTTGATTCTTAAGTTGTTGATCCATGGGAAAACTACAATTTTCGGATTCTTTAGATTTCCAGTTTCTAGCTGTTCTTACAACTAGGAGTACTAGGCTATAAAAATCCTTACCTACTCTTTATCAATATCTTTGCCAATTGTTGACAAGTGAAGATAAAGTTTGCCTTGCTAGGTTCCTTGAATGGATTTTTTCCAACTAAAATCCAAGAATGAGCGCTTTCCTAATTTGACTCAATAGGATAGATGCAGGTTGGTTTTTGGCCCAGAATAGGATTTGAAAGCCACCCCAAAATCAAAAAAATCAAGAGTAAGTTGGATTCCAGTATCCGCTTGGACCCTTTTCCAACAGGCATACATCCCTTGGCTGTGATGGATCCCTTCCAGAACCAGAATTCCTTGAGCATGCATCCTTGGCAAAAATAGGGAGATGGCTTCCTGCAAATATTCTTGTGAGCTTTGCGGATGGATAAGTATAAAATCGAAAGACTGCTGTTCTTGAATTTGCCGTAATGCGGCCTCCTTCCCTTGTGATAAAGATTCTGAAACTTGAATTTTGAGCAATTTTCCTTGAGTAACTTGATTCAGCGATTTTGTGATTGTTTCATTTCCAACACCCAATTCTAGTACTTGAATTGCAGGGGTGAGTTGGCAGAAGTAGCCATTGAGTAAGGCTATTTTTTCCGCTTTGCTAGAAGGCTTTTCTTTTTTTAGTAAATCGAGTGCTCCTTGGTACACTGAAAAAATAAAGGGAGACTGTTGACTGTAGCGATCTTCTTTGAGAAGCCAATGCCTTAAATAAGCAAAGACCATGTGCGCTGCATTTCGCTCCATTAATTTTGGAAGAGCGTAGCAATAAGCTGAAACTCTGGAATGACTACCTCCCACAGTTGGCCGTCCCGTAGCTTTTCAAGGGTAAAGGATCCGCGCATTTTCCCCATTCCAGATTTCAAATTACATCCTGAAACATAGGTATGTGTTTCCCCAGGCTCCAATATGGGTTGCTGTCCGACCACTCCATCACCTTCTACAATTTTTCTGCTTTCGGCAGCATCAAAAATTTCCCAGCGTCTACGCAACAATTGTACGGTGTGGTTGCTTTTATTTTCTATGCGTACCTTGTAGGTGAATACATAATGGTGCTGCTGTGGATTCGAAAAATCAGGCTGATAGGTAGTTTCAACACTTACTTGAATTCCTTTGGTAATCGCAGAGACCATGGTATTGTCGATTGAACCACTAAGTTAGAATTTATCCTTCTCAAATCAACCCTTACGCGATGGATGTTGCTCTCGAGCCCAGTTGGAAAGCTGCCTTAAGTCCTGTTTTTCAGAGTGATTCTTTTCTAAAACTTGCTGAATTTGTCAAGCAGGAGTACCAGCAACATCAGGTCTTTCCTCCAGGGAAGAAGATTTTCTCTGCTTTTTGGCATTGCCCTCTGCCTGCTGTGAAGGTGGTTATTTTGGGTCAGGACCCCTATCATGGGGAAGGACAAGCCAATGGGCTTGCTTTTTCCGTAGCTGCAGGCCTACCTTTCCCCCCAAGTTTGTTGAATATTTTTAAAGAGCTCAAAACGGATCTAGGTGTTTCCATGCCCCCCAATGGTGATCTCAGCCGATGGGCAGCTCAAGGGGTGTTTTTGTTGAATGCCACGCTTACCGTACGTGCAAATTCGGCCGGCTCCCACCAAAACCTAGGATGGGAAAATGTGACGGATGCGGTCATTCGGACCATCAGCCAAGAACGGGAAGGGGTGGTGTTTCTTCTATGGGGTGCTTATGCTCAGAAAAAAGAGGAGCTGATTGATTCCAAGAAGCATTACATCCTGAAGGCTCCACATCCAAGTCCCCTTGCTGCTCATCGGGGCTTTTGGGGGTGCAAGCATTTTTCCAAGACGAATGACTACCTGGTGTCGACTGGTCAAACCCCAATTTCCTGGTAAAAAAAAGGCCCCGCATTGCGAGGCCTCAAGTTTAGGAGATTCCTTTGAAGAATCTATTCCAGCGTATTTTGGAGAACATGGATTCAAACTTGTCCAGGGAAAGCCACAGGAACCAAGCTTTGCCCACTACGTGGTCTTCAGGTACGAAGCCCCAGTAGCGCGAATCCAAGGAGTCATGTCTATTGTCTCCCATCATGAAGTAATAATTCTGTTTGAAGGTATAGCGATCTACCTTTTTGCCATCAATGAATAAGGCGCCATCTTTCACTTCTACCTTTTCGTGCCCCTCGTATTTTTCAATGGTGAAGGCATACTTCATCACATTGTCAGGGGTCATATCCAAGGTTTGATCTTCACCAGGTACTAGTAGCGGACCATAATTATCTCTATTCCATGTGAGGTTTGAGCCGTTTGGAAAAATACCAGACTCTGCTTGACCTTTAGGCTGAAGGGATTTGGTAACCGAGGTGACTACTGGCGAAGATTTAAGCTTTTCGATGTTTTGATCTGTAGTCCAAACCAGGTATCGACTACCATCAGGAGCAGCGTAGAAGCTCTCTTGATTGATCCCATAATCCTTTAAAAAATCCACTGTAAGTGTTCTGTTAGTTGTGATTTCATAGGAATACTGCATTTCCTCTGGCTTTGGGGATGCTTTTTGATTGACAAAAAGCTCGCCCTCTCGAACTTCAATTTGATCTCCAGGAACGGCTACAGCACGTTTGATGTAATTGGTTTTGAGGTCGTTTGGATAATTAAATTCCACTGGATAATTGAATACCACTACGTCATTGCGCTGCACAGAGGTAAATCCTGGCAATCGATAGTAGGGGAGTTGAATTAAGTCGGTATAAGAGGGAATATCCGTACCCCAGATTTTTTGATGCGTAAGTGGAACCTGCAATGGTGTTTTTGGAATTCTCGTTCCGTAATGCATTTTACTTACAAAAAGGAAATCCCCAACGAGAAGGGTTTTTTCCATGGATGCGGTCGGGATAGTAAAGGGTTCAAGTAGGATCCATCGGATCAAGGAGGCCGCAATTACTGCAAATAACAGCGCATCGATCCACTCACGAAAGGCTGATTTTTTTGGTTTAGTTTTGCTCATTGGGTAGCTAGTATCTTAAAAAGAAAGGTAATCGTCCATCGAAAGTACTCCTTTTTTTCCCAAAATCCACTCGGCCACTTGGATAGCCCCAAGGGCAAATCCATGCCTACTGTGCGCAGTATGCGTGATTTCTAGGTCATCAATCGCAGAGGTATAGCGAATGTGATGGGTGCCAGGTGCAGGATCGATGCGTTTGGAAGTAATCGGTAATGAATCTGGGCTGTTTGGGGTTTCTCCTACCAAATTCCAGGTTTTAAGTTTGGCGTAATGCTTGAGAATTCCTTCGGCCAAAGTAATTGCTGTACCAGAAGGAGCGTCTTTTTTTGCGGTGTGGTGAATTTCTTCGACCGCTACTTGGTAGCCATTCGTTTCATTCATCAATTGGGCAAGCAGCTCATTGACTTTAAAGAACACATTGACACCAATGCTGAAATTTGAGGCATAAAAGAAGGTGCCTTGGTGCTGATGCGTCAAGGCTTCAATTTCTGGCATATGTGCTAGCCAGCCGGTAGTACCAGAAAGAACTGGAATTCCTTGGGTAATCGCCCATCGAATGTTCTCCAATGCTGCCTCGGGTTGGCTAAATTCGATTGCTACATCGATAGTTTTCGGGTCTAGCGCATTGCGCAAATCTTGGTTTTCAAGGTCGATCTTGGCCACAATCTGATGTCCCCTTTCGGTCGCTAATTCGCCAATTAGCTTTCCCATTTTGCCGTAACCAAGTAGTGCAATATTCATTACTTAAATCGAAGTGTAAGTGAAACTCCCATGGAGTTGGATGCAGAAACTGTGCCAAGATGAGGAGCTACTTGCAAGGCCAAATCCTCTGAAATGTCAAAGCCTGACAGGTGTGCATCCACATTGGCATCCACCAAGTTTAGCGCGTAGATTCCAAGTAAAAGGAGCATCGTTAAGTCTCGATTCTGTCTCCAATAGTCCACATTGCGCACCAAGGCTGCCCTGTTTAGGGAAGGAAACTGGTTGGGCTTTCCCTTATCCAAAGCGAAAAGTGCGTCACGGAAGTTTTCATACCTCCGGTGATTGTAATTGACGAAGTAGAGATCGGTAAGGATTCCTGCATAGAGGATGGGTACCTTCCAGCTTTTGCCATTGTATACTTGGCCCGCGCCTGGCAATATTGCCGAGAGTAAAGTAGCCTTTTTGGGATCTTTGGGTAGAAGGGAGAGTTCTTCTTCTGTTTTCTTTACCCGCTCTTTTTGAGCTCTGCCTAGTGAATCCGTTTGTCCCTGTACTGGATTTGTAGCTATTCCCAACCAGCAAACTGCCAGCAACATGCTCCAAAGGAGAGCTTTGGTTGAGGAAGTAGGGTAGGAAAAAGCAATCACAATTAAATGATTTCTAAGATTTCAAGAATTCGATTGAGGTCAGAGGCAGAGGAGAAAGGAATTTTAATTTCCCCTTTGTTTTTTTGGTCTGCCTTCAAGGCAACTTTGGTTCCAAAATGACTTGCGAGTCGCTGTTGAATTTTCGTCAATTCGTATTTTCGAACAGGGTTTAAACCCGAATCGCCACTTTGTTTTTCTGGTTTCCCTTCATTTAGTGCTTTGACCAAAGCTTCTACTTGGCGAACGCTCAATTGTTCAGTGACAATTCTTTTGAAGAGGGCAAGTTGCTTGTCCACATCTTCAATATTGATTAGGGCTCGGGCATGTCCCATGGACAACTGCTGGTCACGGATAGCAGCCTGAATGCTGGGAGGGAGTTTGAGTAAGCGTAAGTAATTGTTGACAGTTGTTCTATTTTTTCCAACCCGTTCGCCCAATTCTTCTTGTTTGAGGTTACACTCTACAAGAAGTCTTTGGTAGGATTGCGCAATTTCGAGTGCGTTGAGATTTTCTCGTTGAATATTTTCAATCAATGCCATTTCCAACATTTGTTGGTCATTGGCGGTGCGAACATAAGCCGGGATTCGGGTGAGTCCAGCTAGTTTGGAAGCTTGAAATCTTCTTTCACCAGAAATCAATTGGTACTCATTCGGGGCTAATTTTCGTACCGTAATCGGCTGAATGATCCCCTGCACCTTGATCGAATCGGATAGTTCTTTAAGTGCTTCCTTATCAAAATGAACTCGTGGCTGGAAGGGATTCACTTGAATTTCAGTTAGCGAAATTTCAAAAATCCCTGCTTTTTGACCTTCAGGCAAAATTTCTTGTCCCTTACCTTTGGCAGGGCTATCTTCCAAAAGGGCACCTAAGCCTCTTCCTAAAGCATTTTTCTTTGGTGATTTTGAATCAGACATGATCAATTCGTTGCTTTTTGAAGTCCATTACGTTGTATAATCTCTCCCGCTAAATTCAAGTAGGCAATGGCTCCTTTCCCATCTGCATCAAATGAAATCACCGGGAGGCCAAAGCTAGGTGACTCGGAGAGACGGACATTCCGAGGGATGATGGTATCAAATACCATGCTTTTGAAGTGAAGACGAACTTCCTCAACCACCTGGTTGGAAAGGCGAAGACGCACGTCGTACATGGTCAATAAAATCCCTTCAATCCCTAAATCTGGATTCAGACGGGTTTGAATGATTTTGATGGTATTCAATAGTTTTCCTAAACCTTCCAATGCAAAATATTCACATTGAACTGGTATAATTACAGAATTGGCAGCAGTAAGGGCATTGATGGTAATCAAACCTAAAGACGGAGAACAATCGATAATTATGAAGTCGTATTGGTCTTTCAGAGGAGCAATCACTTCCTTCATTTTCTCTTCCCGATTGTCCATATTGATCATTTCTACCTCAGCGCCCACCAGGTCAATGTGGGAAGGCACGAGGAATAAATGCTCCAAATTTGTCTTGACGATGATGGATTGAATATCAATTCCATCCACCATACATTCGTAAATGCTGACTTCAATTGATTTTGGATCTTGACCAAGACCAGAAGTGGTATTGGCTTGTGGGTCGGCGTCGATCACAAGTGTTTTGAATTCCAAAACGGCGAGGCTAGCAGCCAAATTCATAGCTGTGGTAGTTTTTCCAACGCCACCTTTTTGGTTCGCAACGGCAATAATTTTTCCCATGGTGTATGTAACCAGAATTTAGAAGTCAATATTAAGCAAATTCAGGTCCATTTTTGGCAGGAATCCTCTTTTTTTGGGACGTACTTTTTGTTAAAAAATAATAACCGATCCTCCAGACTCCTTACAATTGGTTTTGAAGCTTCCTGAACCAATGAAAAAAAAATGGAGCTTGATCCAGCTCCATTCTTCTTATTTTTTCTTGTTTGCCTCTGCCACCTTCATGGCATCTTCGAGGCGTTGTTGAAATTTTGATTTCTTTTTGTCTACATTTTTCAACTTATTTTCTTCCACCTTTTGACGGATTTTTGCATCATCCACAAAAAGTTTGATCAAGGCTTGCTGCCCAAATGTGAAAATGTTGGAAACAAAATAGTAGAAGCTAAGTCCTGCAGGATAAGAGTTCAAGACAAACATGAACATCACTGGCATGATGTAACCTAAATTTTTCATCGGTCCAGTAGCCGTAGTCAACTGGTTGTTGAAGTGGGCATAGAGCACTTGCGAAATGGTCATCAACAAGGTGAACAAACTCACGTGTGCTCCATAAAAAGGAATGGTGAAGGGGAGCTTGATGAATTCATCGTAGGTAGAAAGGTCTTCTGCCCACCAGAAAGATTCTTGCCTTAGTTCGATGGCATTTGGGAAGAAGAAGAACATCGCAAATAGGAAAGGCATCTGCAGCAACAAGGGTAGGCAACCCGAAAGCGGGCTTACACCAAGTTGCGAGAAGAGCTTCATTTGCTCTTGCTGCATTTTGGTAGGATCGTCTCCGTACTTTTCCTTTAGCTCATCAATTTCTGGCTTAATCACCCGCATCTTGGCCATGCCGATGTAGGACTTGTAGGTCAAAGGCGATAGCGCTAATTTGATAAGCAAAACAATCAGGATGATGATGATCCCGTAGCTATTAAAATACTTTTCTAGGAATTCGAATAGGTGAACGACAATGTATTTGTTTACCCAGCTCACGAAAAAGTAACCCATGTCCACATTTTCCTCAAAACCAGGTGTAACCCCTTTCAGCGTTTTGTACTGATCTGGTCCAAAATAATAGGTAAGATTGGCCTGACCCTCTAAAATAGGTAAGGAAAGGCTTGCGCTCATCGAACGGACTAAAGAGGAATCAGTAGGGGTGCTTTGGCTTAAGTTTACCTCTTGGAATACCGAATCTGCAATTATCCCTGCTGTAAAAAACCGTTGGGAAAAGCCCACCCATTTTACAGGTCCAGCTGCTACAGCCTCTTCCGGATCGTCACTAAGTCCAAGATTTTCATAGGTGCCATCGGCTAGGAAATAATTTACCTGTGTTTTTCTTCGGGATTCTGCAAGGTCTTTTTCCTGGGATTTGATTTCATCTTTCCAGTCAATTTTAAGCGCTTTTGCAGTTACGGTTCCTTGAAGTCCTTGGATTTCAAAACTCTTTCCCAAGGTGTATTCACCATCTTTCAGGGTGTATTTTTGAACCAACTGACCTGAGGGACTACTTGCCGTAAAGGTTACGGTTTGTTGCTTGACACCTTCTATGTCTTCAGTGCTTACCGAGGGCACAAAGAATAACTCATTCAAATTGATAGGACCCAGCCGTGTATCTAGGCTGTAGTTGAGGCTGGTTTGCGCGCTATCCAATAGGAACAAGGGCTCTTTTTCCCAGCTGACATAGTTTTTGAGTAGTACCTCTTGGATACTTCCCCCTTTATTGGAAAGTGTGATTTTGACTACATCATTTTCTAAAAGCACTTCTTTTTCTTCACCCACAGTCCATGCAGCGAGATCACCAAATTTTGCTTGGCGCTCTAGATTCAATACGCTGTCTGGAAGCTGCTCCGTGGATGGGAGATTTGAAGTTGATTTTGGCGCTTCCGTGCTTGTTGCCGCAGGAGCTGTGCTGGTTTCTACAGGGAGAGTTTCTGGGCTAGTCGCAAAAAAGAGCGAGTAGGTGAGAATCACAGCTGCAAAAAGGATCAAACCTGTTGCTTGATTTTTATCCATGATAGTTAGCTAAGACTGAAACTTGGTTTCAGTTATTTGTTATTTTTTTTGTCGAGCGCTGCCTGGATGAAATCCACAAACAAAGGTTGTGGTTTCAAGACGGTGCTTTTGTATTCTGGATGAAACTGTACCCCTACAAACCAAGGGTGATTTTTTAGTTCAATGATTTCAACCAAACTTGTTTCTGGGTTTTTACCTGTAGCGAACATCCCTTTTGATTCAAGTTGCTCTAGGTAAGCATTGTTAAATTCGTAACGGTGCCTATGTCTTTCCTGAATTTTAGTTTTACCATAGGCCAAGGCTGCTTTGCTGCCTTTTTTAAGATCACAAGCATACGAACCTAGGCGCATAGTTCCACCCATTTGGTCAATTTTCTTTTGCTCTTCCATGAGGGCAATGACAGGATGTGGTGTGGCGGGATCCATTTCTGTGGAGTTGGCGTGCTCTAGACCGAGTACATTTCTTGCAAACTCGATCACGGCCACTTGCATGCCAAGGCAAATTCCAAAGAATGGAATTTTGTTTTCACGGGCATAGTTGACCGTTGCTACTTTCCCTTCAAAGCCACGTTCTCCGAATCCAGGAGCCACTAGAATTCCATCGAGCGACTTTAATTTTGAGGTATAGTTGTCCTTGTTAATTTCTTCGGATGACAGGAGTACTAGTTTGACCTTGCACTCAGCTGCTGCGCTCGCATGGGTGAAAGATTCAATAATGGATTTGTAGGCATCTGGTAGCGACACATATTTTCCAATCAAGCCGATAGTGACTTCTGCTGTGGGGTTCTTTAACCTGCCTAGAAACCCTTTCCAATCTTTAAGATCTAGCTTGGATTTTGGCTTCAGGTTGAGTTTAGAAAGCACGCGCTCGTCAAGCTTCTCTTTTTTCATGAGCAGGGGTACATCGTAGATGGATTCCGCATCCATGGCTTCGATGACACTGTCGAGCTGCACATTACAGAAGAGTGCCAATTTGCGTTTGACATCTTGAGGAAGTGGATATTCTGTTCTGCAAACCAAAATGTCTGGCTGTATGCCGGCTTCCAGGAGTTGCTTAACCGAATGTTGTGTAGGCTTTGTTTTTAATTCTTTGGCCGCTTTTAAGTAGGGAATCAAGGTGAGGTGTACCACCAAAAAATTTCCTGGCCCTAGGTCCCATCGCGCTTGACGTACGGCTTCGATAAATGGAAGTGACTCAATATCACCCACACATCCACCGATTTCGGTGATGACTACATCGTATTTTCCGTCTTGGCCAAGCTTGTAAAAATTGCTTTTTATTTCGTCCGTAATGTGAGGAATTACTTGAACAGT
>Ga0192647_102918_pt1 | contig 10443 bp, 10 predicted proteins | sample LauGreFa1BDMLBSN_2_FD_133046 | JGI IMG/M metagenome (GOLD analysis project Ga0192647, IMG submission 133046) | Freshwater lake microbial communities from Lake Michigan, USA - Fa13.BD.MLB.SN - reassembly | ecosystem: Environmental > Aquatic > Freshwater > Lake | place: Lake Michigan, USA...
ATCGGTTGTGTTTCTGGATCACCAAAGCGGCAGTTATACTCTAAAACTTTAATAGCACCATCGGGTGAAATCATTAGGCCTGCATAAAGAAAACCGGTGTAAGGTAAACCATCAATTATCATACCTTTTAAGGTTGGTTCGATGACAGTCCGCATGACCCGTTCATAAATCTCAGGGGTAACGACAGGAGCAGGTGAATAAGCGCCCATTCCACCTGTATTAGGTCCTTTATCACCATTATCGCGAGCTTTATGATCTTGGGATGTGGCCATTGGTAGGGAATTTTTTCCATCCGCAATGACAATGAAGCTGGCTTCTTCACCTTTAAGAAATTCTTCAATAACAACTCGGCTTCCTGCTTCACCAAAAACATTACCTGATAACATGTCCTCAACTGCAGATATAGCTTCTTGTTCGGTTTGAGCGACGATAACGCCTTTACCAGCGGCTAAACCATCAGCTTTGACGACAATAGGTGCTCCTTGCTGACGAATATAATTAATAGCTAAATCTTTATCAGTAAAGGTCTGGTATTGGGCTGTCGGAATGTTGTGACGCATCATAAAGTCTTTGCAATAAGACTTAGAGCCTTCCAGTTGTGCAGCTTTTGCGGTTGGGCCAAAGCAGTTCAAGCCTGCTTCTTGAAAACGATCAACAATACCCATAACTAGCGGTATCTCAGGGCCGATGATAGTTAAATCGATTTGTTCTGCTTGAGCAAATGCTAATAATCCAGAAATATCGTCAACAGCGATAGGTAGGTTTTCAACTAAAGATTCAAGTGCTGTGCCAGGATTGCCAGGGGCGACAAACACTTTTGTAACTTTGGCGGATTGTTTAACTTTCCATGCGAGGGCGTGTTCACGACCACCGCTACCAACGATGAGAATTTTCATAAGGATGCTCGTATGTTATGGCTGTAATTTTGTGAGTCGAGTGTGTTAAAGGGCGAGTTAACTTGCTGATACCTTTTCTAGTGTCAGCTTGAATTAATGTCTAAAATGACGCATGCCAGTAAATACCATAGCAATATTATGTTCATTTGCGGCTGCAATAACTTCATTATCACGCATAGAACCCCCAGGTTGAATTATGGCGGTAATGCCCGCTTCTGCAGCAGCATCTATGCCATCTCTAAATGGGAAGAAGGCATCTGAAGCCATCGCTGATCCAGGTACGATCAAACCTTCATCAGATGCTTTAATGCCAGCAATTTTTGCAGAATAGACGCGGCTCATTTGCCCAGCACCTACACCAATTGTTTGACCATTTTTACAGTAAACGATGGCATTGGATTTAACGAATTTAGCAACCTTCCAAGCGAATAATAAATCAACTAATTCTTGTTCTGTAGGAACACGTTGACTAACAACTTTAATATCTGAACGGGTAATTTGGCCAACATCCTTATCCTGAACGAGTAGACCACCGGCAATGCGTTTGAAATCGAAAGAAGGTTGATCAATAGCGTTCCACATGCCGCATTCTAGAGCCCGAATGTTTTGTTTTTCAACTAGAACCGTTTGTGCGTCAGGACTGATAGAGGGAGCAATAATAACTTCAACAAATTGACGCTTGATAATTTCACTAGCTGTTTTTTTATCCAGTTCTCGGTTAAAAGCGATAATGCCACCAAATGCAGAGGTTGGGTCAGTGCTATAGGCTTTATCGTAAGCAGCAAGAATGTCATCAGCTTCGGCAACACCGCAAGGGTTTGCATGTTTAACGATGACACAAGTGGGTTTGTCATTAAAGGCTTTTACACATTCCAGAGCGGCATCTGCATCGGCAATGTTATTGTAAGAAAGTTCTTTACCTTGGATTTGTCTGGCAGCAGCAATCGTCCCTGAAGCAGGGGATTTTTCTCGATAAAAAGCTGCATTTTGATGAGGATTTTCACCATAACGCATAGTTTGGTTAAGATAAAACTGTAAATTTAGGGTGTCTGGGAATTGATTATTGTTAATACTGCCTAAATAAGTTGCAATGGCTGTGTCATAACGTGCGGTATGTTCAAAACTTTTTAACGCCAACTTAAAGCGAGTCTCAGCAGAAAGGCAGTTATTAGCGTTTTTTAGTTCAGATAGGGTTGAAGCATAGTCAGAAGGATGGACGATTATTGCTACATCGACATGATTTTTGGCTGCTGCGCGAATCATCGTAGGACCGCCAATATCTATATTCTCAATTGCAGTTTCCAAATCACAATCCGCTTTAGCTATTGTTTCTTCAAACGGATAAAGATTAACAACAACCATGTCGATTGGCTTAATTCCATTCTTGAGCATTATTGCATCATCAATACCTCTTCGCCCCAAAATGCCACCATGAACTTTTGGATGTAAGGTTTTAACCCGACCGTCCATCATTTCTGGAAAACCTGTATAGTCTGAAACGTCTGTGACTGAAATATTATGCTCTGCCAGTGTTTTTGCTGTCCCTCCCGTAGATAAAATTTCAATACCCAGTTGACTCAATTCCTGACAAAATTCGACGATACCTGATTTATCAGAAACGCTTATCAAAGCGCGAGTAATTTTTTTGTTCATGGAGGCCTTTAAAATGAGTGGGTAAGGAGTGGTGTAATTAATGTAAAGTTGGTTCAAGTTGAACTTTAAGAAATACCATGTTGATCTAGTTTTTTACGTAATGTGCTGCGACTTAATCCCAAAACTTTTGCTGCTTTGGTTTGATTATATCCGGCATGCTTGAGTGCGGTTTCTAATAAGGGTTTTTCAACTTCATTAATGACCATTGAATGTAAATCAAATGCGTCATGGTCGCATAATTGTGAAAGATAATGCTCTACAGCTTGTTTGACATATAAAGATAGTGGTAGACAGGGAATCCTCCCGTTTTCCAAGTCAATAATTTCAGCATTTATCTGAGATGCTTTCATGTTAAATAACTTTATTTGTAGATAAGTAAGTAAATGCTACGTTAATCAGCGTAACTTGTTTGGAAGGACAATTAGCCTGGTTGATATCACTTTTAATCTCTGGGTTAATGTTAAGATTTTTAAGGTACCAAACTATATGTTTTCGGGCTATTCTAACACCACTGACATTGCCGTAGAAACTATAAAGTTTTTCTAGATGATTCAATAGAGTGCTCTGTATAGTCGAGACTGTTGGTTTTTCAAGATATTTTCCTGTTTCAAAAAAATAGTTTATTTCAGTAAATAACCATGGATTGCCTTGAGCAGCTCGGCCTATCATAATGGCATCAGCACCTGTGTTTGTAAGAACAAAGTGTGCTTTTTCAGCTGAATCAATATCACCATTGGCTATTATTGGGATATTTACCGATTGCTTAACTTTTTTAATGGTTTCATATTCAGCTTCTCCGTTAAATTTACATTCACGTGTTCTACCATGCAAGGTTAAAGCAGCTATGCCAGAATTTTCAGCTATTTTGGCTATTTCAACTGCATTACGATTATGTAAATCCCATCCGGTTCTTATTTTTAGTGTCACAGGAACATCAACAGCATTAACAACAGCAGTCAGTATTTTCTCGACTAGAGGTTCATCTTTTAATAAAGCAGAGCCCGCGGCTACTGAGCAGACTTTTTTTGCCGGACAGCCCATATTGATATCTATAATTTGAGCGCCACCTTTTACATTAAATCTGGCGGCTTCAGCCATCTGCTCTGGATTGGTACCTAAAATCTGTACAGATCTAAGTCCACTTTCACCACTATGATTCGCTTTTAATAATGTTCGTTTATGATGGCGTAATGCAGGATTAGATGCCACCATTTCAGAGATAGCCAAGCCTGCACCAAATTGTTTGCACAGCTCCCTGAAAGGGCGGTCACTGATACCAGCCATAGGTGCTAGTATCAGTTTGTTTTTAAGGCTATAAGGGCCGATTTGCATTAAGAAGGATCAAGATATTTTGTACGGGTTGATTATTACTTTTCAGTTGAATCATTCCAGATTTCATTATCTCTATCTTCAGCTTCTAGTTTAATAGCATCTTCAGGATAGATGTGCCAGAAAGACTTATCTATCTTAGCATTGTTGTATCCTTCTTTTTTCTCATGGGTAAATGGGCACCACCAGTTTTCAACAATTTTAACCATATAAGCATGCCATTCAAAAAGAGCAACGCTGACAGGGCAATACCATGTACAGTTCAGTATCCAGTAAAGTTTTGATTGTGCCAAACTCAATTTGAAAGAACCATCCATGGTGATTTGGTTTTTAAGATTGTAACGATGTGAGCTTCTTGCAGGAAGGAAGTCACATAAGGTTTTAATATTTTGACCGCCAATGAGTCTTAAATGGAAGTAAGTTAGATAAGCGCTTAGGAAAACAAAGGGTAAAGTCAATATCGGCAGGTAAACAAAAATTAAACCAATTGTTCTTTGCAGAACCGGTACTTTCTGATGGTTTTTGCCTATCTCAGCTCGGCCAGAACATGAATCGCATGCTTTCATTATTTATATATCCTCGTTTACTTTATTGTTGATTTGGTTGGTATTCATTTAAGAGTTGGTAAATACTTAAGCAGCCGGCACAGCAGAATTTTAGTGGACCTTTATTTGTATTTAGGGTGAAACTGGTTAAGTTGGTTTTTTGTCCACAAAGCGTGCAAGAAAGTTCGTATTTTATAATGGTCATAAAGATGTCTCAATTATTTATAAACTTGAAGAGACTGAGCAAAAAAATGTTTTCAAATAATCCGTTTCAGGCGATGCTGGATCAATTGGGTGGTCTGGACCTTGTCCGCCACTATTAAAGAATACCAGATGCCGATCTATATGTCGTCCTGAACCGCGCAAAATTTCATGAAGATTTTCACGGCTCAGGTGAAATGAACATGAGGCTGAGATTAGAATGCCGTTCTTAGATAAAACTTGAAGTGCGAGCTGATTTAATCGGCGATAGGCTTCGTAACCTTGCTTAAAATCTTTTTTCCGTTTAATTAAAGCAGGTGGATCTAGAACAATAATATCATAAAGTTGGTTTTCCAGTCGGGCTTGCTTTAAAAATTCAAATACATCATTATGCACAAAGTGCATTTTATCTCCAACCTGGTTGAGCTGAGCATTATCTTTTGCCAATTTCAAAGCACCTTCCGAGGCATCAACGCAAGTAACTTCTAGTGCGCCTGCAATTGCGGCAGGAATTCCCCAGGCGCCAGTGTACGAAAATAAATCCAGAATTCGTTGATTTTTGGCGATACTCGCCAACATGCCTCGGCTAATTCGATGGTCATAAAACCAGCCGGTTTTTTGACCATCCATAACATCTATTTTAAACTGAGCATGGTTTTCTTCAATGATCAGTATTTCAGGGAGCTGGCCATAAATCACTTCGGATTCCAAACTCAAACCCTCAAGTTCTCGCTGGCTGTTATCATTTTTTAAAACGATAGCAATGGGGTTTAATAACTCAATTAGTGCGGTGATTAAGGCCTCTTTGCGTTGTTCAATTCCTGCAGTTGTTATCTGAACAGATAAAACTGATCCAAAACGATCAATTACCAAGCCCGGTAAACCATCACTTTCACCAAAAACAAGTCGATAGAAAGGCTTGTTGAAAATTTTCTCACGTAAAGTTATAGCTGTTGTAAAACGATCTTTAAAAAAATTAACACCACATTTAAGGTTGGCTTTTCTTGATAGTATTCGGGCACAAATTAAGGTTTTGGGGTTAATGTAAGCCGTCCCCATGATTTTTCCATCATCACTTTTAACGTTGACCAGGTCACCTGGTGCGAATTGCTCAAGGGTTGTTTTTTTTGTATCAATTTCATTGCTAAAAACCCACAGATGACCTTTGCGAAGACGTTTGTCCTCATTCTTTCTTAAGTAGACTTCAGGTAGTGACATGTTTATTTAGAGTGAAGTTAGTTGTATCGGTTATTAGCGCTTAACGCCATCGAGTCTGATCCAGTCTTCTTGCTGTACCAAGGGATTAAAATTTATATATGGCTTGTAAGCATTGATAACCGAATCTGCTTGTTCGAACAGAATGCCAGATAACACTAATTGACCACCAGAAATGAGTAAGTTACAAATTTGGTCTGACATTTCAATGAGAGGTTTTGCCAAGATATTAGCTAAGACAATGTCAGCTTGTAACGGGCTGAATTGTTCAGGTAAGTAGCAATGGATTTTATCGCGTACATTATTTTTTAAAGCATTACTTTGAGTTGCTGTAATCGCTTGTGGGTCTATGTCAATGCCATGCGCTATTTTAGCATTTAACAATACAGAAGCCACAGCCAATATCCCCGAACCACAACCATAATCGATAATTGTTTTGTTTGTTAAATCATGGCTGGCAAGCCATTCTAAACATAACGCTGTCGTTGGGTGTGTGCCTGTTCCAAAAGCAAGTCCGGGATCTAGCGTTAAGCAGACGGTGCCTGGTTCATATTGTTCTTGATCAGTTGGGCAAACCCAAAGCCTGTCGGAAAACCTCATGGGTTTATAAAATTCCATCCATGCACGTTCCCATTCTTGATCTTCAATGGCTTCATGAAGCCAGCGTTGAAGTTCATCTGCCTTAAATTGCTTGTATACTTGGTACTTAATAAGGTCTGGATCAGCATCTAATTCATAGAGTGCAATAACTTGGGTATTGCTCCATATTTTAGTTTCACCAATAGCTGGTTCATAAACTGGTTCATCTTCCGCGTCCATATAAGTAACAGAAACTGCACCGAGAGCACTGAAAAAATCAGCTAGATGTGGCGCCGTTTGCTCATTAGTTATAACAGAAATTTGATGCCAAGCCATAGATAAATATATTTGTAAGGTAGGGGGTTAAGTAAAGATGGAATCGGCAGTAATTGATCTTGCCATTTTTATAGATAGTAGTAGATCTGTGAATAAGTATTGCTGCTTAATGACACGATAAGCCTAATACTGATGGAATGTTGGGTTACCAATTTTTGGTAACCCAATTTATCGCTATTACTTAATGAATGCCAAGTTTCTTTTCCAGATAATGGATGTTTTGTTGGCCTAGTGCGAAAGCACTGTCATTCATAATATCTTGTTGGAGTGGAATATTGGTTTTTATACCATCAATTATAATTTCGCTGAGAGCAGTATTCATGCGAGCAATAGCACTATTTCGATCTTCACCATGAGCAATGAGTTTACCTATCATGGAGTCGTAATAGGGTGGTACTTTATAACCATTGTAAATATGCGTTTCGCAACGGATACCTGGGCCACCTGGCATATGGAATTGATCAATCTTGCCGGGACAAGGCATAAATGTCTTGGGATCCTCGGCATTTAAGCGACATTCGATGGCATGGCCAGTAATTTTGACTTGATCTTGAGTGATGGAGAGTGGCTCGCCAGCTGCGATGCGGAGTTGTTCCTTAACAATATCAAAGCCTGTTACCATTTCTGTAACAGGGTGTTCAACCTGAACTCGAGTGTTCATTTCAATAAAATAAAACTGACCTTTTTCATATAAGAATTCAAAAGTACCCGCACCTAGATAACCAATATCAATACAAGCTTTTGCACAGCGCTCACCAATGGTTTTACGTTGTAATTCGGTGATACCAGGTGCCGGTGCTTCTTCTACTACTTTTTGGTGGCGACGTTGCATAGAGCAGTCACGTTCACCTAAGTGAATAGCGTTTCCATGTGAATCAGCCATTACTTGAAATTCGATATGTCTAGGATCTTCAAGAAATTTTTCCATGTACACAGTCGGATTTCCGAATGCAGCTCCAGCTTCAGCTTTGGTCATAATAATTGAATTGATGAGTGCTGATTCTGTATGGACAGTGCGCATGCCTCTACCGCCACCCCCACCAGCTGCCTTGATAATGACGGGGTAACCAATTTCTCGAGCCATTCTCAGATTAGTCTCATCATCATCTGGTAGTGGATCATTATTGCCAGGTACGCAGGGTATTCCAGCTGCAAGCATTGCATTTTTAGCTGAGATTTTATCTCCCATCATGCGAATGGTATCTGCATTTGGACCAATAAAAACAAAGCCACTTTGTTTTACTTTTTCAGAAAAATCAGCATTTTCCGATAGAAAGCCGTAACCTGGATGGATAGCTTCTGCATCAGTTACTTCAGCTGCACTAATTATTGCTGGAATGTTGAGATAGCTATCTGCAGAAGCTGCCGGGCCGATACATACCGATTCGTCAGCAAGTCGTACATGTTTTAGATCTCTATCTGCTTCAGAATGGACAGCAACAACTTTAACACCTAATTCTCTGCATGCACGTAAAATGCGTAATGCGATTTCGCCACGATTGGCGATGACTATTTTAGCAAACATAAGTTTTCCGCTGATTATTCAATGATGAATAAGGGTTGGCCATATTCGACAGGTTCAGCATTTTCAACCAGAATCTTAGTGATAGTACCGCTTTTATCAGCTTCAATTTGATTGAGAATTTTCATCGCTTCGATGATACATAGCGTATCGCCCACTAAAACTGATTGCCCAACTTCTACAAATACTTTTGTACCAGGTGATGCTGATCGATAAAAAGTGCCTACCATTGGTGATTTAACGATATGCCCAGATATTTTTTCTTCCGCTAAAGGAGTAGCTATATGAGCGGTTGCAGCCACAGCAGCCATAGCAGGTGCATGAATGATCGGAGCAGGAGTAGCTGAATAACGACTAATGCGGATAGCTTCTTCTCCTTCTTTAATTTCTATTTCTGCAATGTCAGATTCTTCGATAATTTCGATGAGTTTTTTTATTTTTCTAATATCCATTATTTGGGTCTCTCGGTTAATATCTGGTGAGCGGCTTGGATGGCCAATTCGTATCCTGACGCACCTAATCCACAGATAACGCCAATTGCTATATCTGAAAAGTAGGAATGCTTTCTAAAAGCTTCACGTGCGTGGATGTTTGATAAGTGAACTTCTATAAAAGGGATTTTGGTTGCCAGCAAAGCATCACGAATAGCCACACTGGTATGGGTAAATGCAGCTGGATTGATAATTATAAAATCAACTTTATTTTCGTAAGCAGAATGAATTAACTCAACAATTTGATGTTCTGCATTGTTTTGATGGAAATCGATTTTGTGATTGAGTTCAATTGCTTTTTCTTCGACCAATTCACGAATATTGGCGAGCGTCTTGTTACCATAAAGACCAGGCTCACGTATGCCTAGTAAATTTAAATTTGGGCCATTTAAGACGGTAATAGTCGCCATTTATATTTAATTTAGTAACAATTTAAGTAAGACTTATAAGAGGCGATAATTTTACCGTGTTTAGATATTTTGTCCACATATTATCTTTTTAGTAAAAGATAGCGACATAATGTACTGTATTTAGAGTATGAATAATAACTTATGGATTACATTATTATTTTATATGAAAGTATAAATCTATAATGGTTAAGGATATTAATGTAATAACGATGTTTTTAATAAAGATAAATGAGAATGTAAATTTTACAGATTTATTGCTTTTTTTGCAGTTAAGTACCTTCCAAAAAAATAATTAGAAATTGTTAACATATTTATTCAGCTCACATTTTTACTAGTCGGTAAAAGATATGTTTGGCGATTTCAGCTATGGACAGGTAAAACATAACTATCATTAATAGCAAGCCGATTAAAGATAACGGTAAGGGTACAAACCCCAATATCGGTGCGATAGGTGTAAAGGGTAAAGATAGTGTGATGGCAACAACCATTAAGGTTGTCGCAATCAGATAGTCTCCGGGTCGCGTTTTAAAAAAAGAGCTACTACTACGCACGACAAATACAATTAACGAAGCTGAAACTACTGATTCTAAAAACCAAGCTGTTCGAAATTGTTCAGCAGAGACATCCAGTGCAATCAGCAATCCAAAAGTCATGAAATCGAATAAAGAACTAACGAATCCAAAAGTAATCATAAATTTACGAATAAATTTGATATCCCACCGACGAGGTTGCGCAACCATTTGCGTATCAACATTATCTGAAGCTATTGTCATTTCTGGAAAATCAGTGAGTAAATTAGTCAATAAAATTTGTTTGGGTAATAATGGCAAAAAGGGTAGGAATAAAGAAGCACCTGCCATACTGAACATATTGCCAAAATTGGAACTGGTGGCCATAAACACATACTTTAAGGTGTTGGCAAAAGTAATTCGACCCTCTCTCACACCTTGAACCAGTACGCCCAAATCTTTTTCTAGTAGTACAATTTGAGCGGTTTCCTTGGCGACATCTGCTGCACTATCGACTGATATGCCAACATCCGCGGCATGTAATGCCGATACATCATTAATGCCATCACCTATGTAACCAACGACAAAACCAGCTTTCTTTAATGCGAGGATAATACGTTCTTTTTGATTAGGCTCAATTTCTGCAAATAAATTAACCTCTGCTACTTGATTTATAAGCGCAGACTCACTCATTTCACGAATTTCGGATCCGGTAAGTAATTCGTGTTCGGCTATTCCAAGTTGTTTGCTTACAGTC
>Ga0192647_102920_pt1 | contig 10442 bp, 6 predicted proteins | sample LauGreFa1BDMLBSN_2_FD_133046 | JGI IMG/M metagenome (GOLD analysis project Ga0192647, IMG submission 133046) | Freshwater lake microbial communities from Lake Michigan, USA - Fa13.BD.MLB.SN - reassembly | ecosystem: Environmental > Aquatic > Freshwater > Lake | place: Lake Michigan, USA...
TTGGCTGCTAATAACGTCTTAAATGTAGATTGGTTTTCTTCGTGCTTGAAAGTTTCAAATTTTGATGAGAAAGCTTGGCGGGCTTGCTCTTTATACGTATCTAGGTTTTGTATCAAAACACCCATAGCCAATAACGTTTTGGCATCCACATTGTTATTTAACATCTCTTCGCTATATTGCTTTAGTGTCTGCTCTTGAATGGCGTAATCCTGAAAATCACCTAAAACTTCTTGGAGATTTTTCAGATTTCTAATGAAGTGTTTTATCTGACTTTCGAGATATAAAGTTTGGAAAAACTCCATCAAATAGCGTAGTTTTTTACAGGATTTTCTTAAATCATGTAATGCCTCAGAAGGAGAAGTTTCATTAATTGCCGAACCTTCCTTCAAAACGCGTTTATAATTTTTTAAGATTCTCCTGTCCGCTAATTCTTTTATAGTGAGCTTTGCATTTGGCTCTGTTGGATTAATAGGTGCTTGTTGTTTTAGAAATTGCTCCCATTCAGACAGGGTAACTAAATATTTGTTTGAACTAAGTTTTTTTGCAAGTTCCTTTTGTGCGATTTTTTGTTTAGTGAGTAGAAGTGCTTGAAGTGGATCAATATCATTACGAATTGAAGCAGGTAAGCTATCTTTAAATTTTTCAAAACTTAACAAGTACACATCAATATCTCGGGTAAGACTGGTTATTTGTCCTAGCCAGGAAAAAAAATCAGTATAACGAGTAGTAATGCTGTCGGGTAAAACACCTTTAAGTTGACTGAGTCCGGCCCGTGTTCTTCGTACTGCAACTCTGAAATCATGCAAAAATTCACTGTCGGTATCAGCAATTGTCCCTTGTTCGTTATCTTTTATGGCTTTTAATAGGTGGCTATAAATATACTTGGAGGCAATGTCTGCACGGATATCAGCAGCCAACTGGATAGTTATTTTTGATGAATAATCGTTAGGTTTTCGTCCTTGTAGCCGTAATGCGATAACGAGTAATGGTTTGGTGATGGGTGTCAAGCCCAGTTTTGTAGTAACGGCCTTAATGATAGCTTTTGTTACTTTGTCGTAACCTTTAATGGGTAATAAGATAAGTCGATTTTTAAAAAAAACATGTTCTTCTATGATCATACGAAGTACGATTTTTTTATCATTGTTAGTAATGTTTAAATTAAAAATCTCATACTCAAGATTACACAATGGTAAAAGTGCACGCATCTCCAGTAAGGGAGTTAAGGTATTGCAAACCGCTTCTGATGGGATTTGTTGGCTAAATGAAGGGACATCTTTGATGTCTGTGCTGGCGATTACGAGGTCAGTTTCTAAGTATTTGACCAGTAGGGTTGATGCGGTTTTTGATCGTATAAGCTCACAACTGATGCCGTTTTTATAGAGCCGCCAATCAAAACTGTCGTAATAAGTTTTCAGGGAGTAATGCCTAGATATAATTTCTACATTAGTCTTATCGCTCAAATTAGCAATAAATTTCTCAATGCTTAAATTCGTCGGAAAATCAAATTCTAAGGGCATATAGCTTGTTATAAGAGATTGTGGTCAAACATAATTAGGTTATAGATAAAGTATGAATATTTAATGACAATGTAATATTTAGAAGTTATTTTAACGTATTGTAGTTTATACTTTTTTCACAAAAACAACAGGTTAATAATGAAATGAGCAGACAATTGTGGTTGCTTCGGCATGGAAAATCTGATCGTAATCTTGCTGTAGATGATTACGACAGACCTTTGAAAAAACGCGGTAAAATTGCCGTTGAACGATTGGGGGCTTGGTTAAAAAAAGAAAATTTGATACCAGATTATCTAATTTCATCGCCAGCTAAAAGAGCTTATATAACTGCAAAGCTAGTGCATAAAGCATATGCGGAAGAATCTCTGGATATTTTGCAAGATAAGCGTTTATATCAAGAAGGTTTTGAGCGGTTAAAAACAGTATTGACAGAATGTCCGCCACAAGCAAAACAGGTTTTGATGGTCGGGCATAATCCTGAGTTGGAGGATTTGCTGGTGTATTTAGTGGGTGAAAATAATTTGCCCGATGTTGAGCGTCTGTTAACGACTGCGACGCTGGTCAGATTAAGTATGCCTGATGAATGGTCGCATCTGGAGCCTGGCTGTGCAACCCTGATAGGCATAACTCGGGCAAAATTCTTACCCGAAGAAAGTCTATAAAAGGACTTATGGTCTGATGAATTAATCAATGTTAATCAATTTTAGATTATGTTGCTGTCATACTACTGTCATATAATATTAATATTCTTGTTATGTTCTACGTTCATAATGGTTCCACAATAATTAACTTGAGACTTGATAATGAAATTTTCTTTTAAAACAAAATCGTTAATGGCAGCAATGAGTTTTGCTTCTTTAGCATTGGTTACAGGTACTTCAACTGCTGCAACTGCTGTGCAAAAAGTTGATGCAGGTATACCTGATTATCAAAAAGCCAGCGGCATTGCAGGAAATTTGTCTAGTGTTGGTTCAGATACATTGGCAAATTTAATGACACTTTGGGCTGAAGAGTTTAGTCGTCTATACCCAACTGTTAATGTGCAAATACAAGCAGCGGGTTCATCTACTGCACCACCGGCTTTAACAGAAGGTACATCAAATCTTGGACCTATGAGTCGTGAGATGAAAGATGAAGAGCTTGAAGCTTTTGAAGACAAACATGGTTACAAGCCAACGGCTGTGCCAGTTGCTATTGATGCTTTAGCAGTAATGGTTAATAAAGATAACCCTATTAAAGGTTTGACCATACCTCAAGTTGATGCAATTTTCTCATCAACGTTAAATTGCGGTTATGCAAATGATATCGAAACATGGGGTGATGCAGGTGTTTCAGTATGGGGTACGAAAAGTATTCAATTGTACGGACGTAATTCAGTTTCTGGTACTTATGGCTATTTCAAAGAAAACGCTTTATGTAAAGGTGATTTCAAAAGTAATGTGAATGAGCAGCCAGGATCAGCATCAGTAGTACAGTCGGTAACAACATCAAAGAATGGTATTGGTTATTCTGGTATGGGTTATACTACATCAGGTGTTCGTATGGTGCCTTTGGCTAAAAAAGAAGGCGAACCTTTTGTTGAGCCAACACCTGCCAATGCAATTAGCGGTACATATCCGTTAACACGTTATTTATATGTTTATGTCAATAAAAAACCAAATGCACCTTTACCGCCATTAGAAAATGAGTTTATGAAAATGGTGTTATCAAAAGCTGGTCAAGAAGTTGTAATAAAAGATGGTTATATTCCATTGCCTGCAGGTGTTGTTCAACGCGTATTGGGTACACTTAAATAGTTGATTGACTATAGGTGCTTTAAAAGCTTTATTTGTTGTGCAAGGACGCACAGACAGGGATGTTGTCCTGAATTAATTGTATAATCTCGCTCTTGTATAGGTTAATTCAAAAAAAATGCGGCTAAGATCTTAAAAATCTTGGCCAATTTTTTTTATATTGTCTTATCATGGTAAAATTTCAACTGTAGAATTCCTGCATGTCAAAAATAAACGTACCAACTAATTCTTCTTCATCCTTACAACTATCAACTGGTGGCGTTCATGAGCGTTGGCGTCTTTTTAAAGATGCAACGGCCCGTTATGGGGTAGTTATTGGTGGACTTGGTGTGATCTTTGCGATCGCATTGATTTTTTTCTATTTGCTGTATGTAGTTTACCCCCTCTTTATTTCGGCGACAGCACAATCGGTTAACCAATACGACGTACCAGAATTAGCTTTGGGTAAAACGTTAATGTTAGAGATTGAGGAGCAAAATGAAGTAGCGGCTCGGTTTACTGATAGTGGTGAAGTTATATTTTTTTCCGTTGCTACGGGAAAAGTTATTCTAAAAGAAAGTATCAAAATACCTGAAGGCTCAAAAATCGTGAGCTTTTCTCAGGGTAGCCCTGTCAGTGAAGGCGCTGTAATTTATGGCTTGTCTGATGGGAAAGCTGTTATTGTTAAATATCAATATAAAATCACTTATCCGAATAATATTCGTCTTATCACGCCATTACTAACCTATCCGATGGGTGAAGCGCCTTTGGTTATTAATGAGGCAGGAGATGCTCTAGAGAAAATTGCCGTTACTTTGGGTAATGACGCGAGTACGATCGTTTCAAAAACGGCCAATAAAATACATATCAGTCACTTTGAAAAAGAAAAGACGTTGTTCTCTGAAGAAGGGACTATGTCACGCACAGATGCAGTTATAGACTATTCTGCTGCCGATGTTAATCATATTTTAATTGATAAAAAAGAAAAAAATCTCTATTTATTAAGCACTAATGGACAGTTAGCTTTGTTTAATATTAGTAATAAAACGACGCCTAGCCTTACTCAAGAGCAAACTATTATTCAGTCAGGGCAAACAATTACCAGTGTAAGTTTTTTAACGGCTGATCTTTCTTTGTTGGTCGGCGATTCTAGTGGTTTAGTGTCCCAATGGAGCAAGGTTAGAGGAAAAACTAACGGCTTCACTATGCAGAAAATTAGAGCTTTTAAAGTCTCGAATAAGCCTGTAGTTTCAATTAATGCTGAGCAACGCCGAAAAGGTTTTATGACGGTTGATGCCGATGGCGCTCTAGGTATTTACCATTCGACGTCAGAAAGAGAAATGATTAAAGAACAGGGAGATGGGTCAGGTGTTATAGCAGCAACGCTATCTCCTCGTGCTGATGTGGCAATAGTACAGTCTGCGAATAATAAAATAAGTTACTGGCAAGTAGATAATGAACATCCAGAAGTTTCGTTACGATCGATTTGGCAAGAAGTATGGTATGAGAGTTATCCAAAACCTGATTATATCTGGCAGTCATCGTCAGCAAACAGTGATTTTGAGCCCAAATATAGTTTAACCCCTTTAGTCTTTGGAACGCTAAAAGCTGCCTTTTATGCAATGTTAGTAGCAATGCCATTGGCACTGATGGGCGCTATTTATACCGCTTATTTTATGACGCCAAAAATGCGTCAATACGTTAAGCCATCAATTGAATTAATGGGTGCATTACCTACAGTAATTTTAGGATTCCTGGCAGGATTATGGTTGGCACCCCTTATTGAGGAATATTTAGCGGGTTTATTTGCTTTACTTATGTTGGTTCCGTTAAGTGTTATGCTGTTTGCTTATGCTTGGCAATATTTACCAGCATCGGTTAAACAATCGATTCCCGATGGTTGGGAGTCGGCTATATTGATTCCGGTTATTATATTAAGTGCATGGTTAGCTATTAAAGTCAGTATTCCTTTGGAATCTCTCTTGTTTCATGGCACGTTACGTGACTGGTTTAAAACAGAATTTGGAATTGGCTATGATCAACGTAATGCGTTGGTTGTGGGAATAGCTATGGGTTTTGCGGTAATACCTACTATTTTCTCTATTGCGGAAGATGCTGTTTTTAGTGTGCCTAAACATTTAACAGTCGGTTCGCTTGCTTTAGGTGCTACGTCTTGGCAAACAATGACTAAAGTCGTGTTGTTAACAGCCAGTCCGGGTATTTTTTCGGCGGTTATGATTGGTCTGGGACGCGCAGTAGGGGAGACCATGATTGTTTTAATGGCAACAGGTAATACACCGGTAATGGACTTGAGTGTTTTTCAAGGCCTTCGTACTTTGGCTGCAAATATTGCTGTTGAAATGCCTGAATCTGCAGTTGATAGTACTCATTATCGGGTTTTGTTTTTAGCTGCGCTGGTGTTGTTTATGTTTACCTTTATTTTTAATACCTTGGCTGAGATTATTCGTCAGCGCTTACGTGAAAAATATAGCTCCTTATGATTAAATTATGGTTTAAAAGTGGTGCCCCTTGGATATGGCTGAATGCAGCAGCAGTCAGCACTTGTATGATCATGGTAATAGGTGTTTTAGGGTTGATTACTGTTCGTGGAGTCGGACATTTTTGGCCATCGCAAGTGACACAATATACTTATCAAGAGGAAGATAATACATCTAAGATAATTATTGGAGAACAAGTTGAGAAGAGCGTAACACCTGCCCAGATGGCGAAAGCAACGGGCCATAAAATGGCAGATAATGAAGATACGTTGGTTCAGTATTTAATTAAAACCGGTAACCGTGACTTGACCGGTACTGATTTTATATGGATAGAAGAACGCAATGTAAAGGCAGTTAGCGAACCGATCGATATGATGGTCGTAGAGCGTCGTGAATGGGGTAACTTTTATGGTCGATTGGTCGAAGTTAAGGAAGATGGAAAATCTATTGCCATTGAAAACGAGGCTTGGCCAGTGCTTCAGGAAAAGATAACTAAAACACTCCTTCTTTTTAAAGAAATAGCGCATTTAGAGAAAAAAGAAATTGCAGGTGTCAATTATGGCCTGGAGCGTTTAAGACTTAAAGAACGAAAATTAGAGCTGGAAAATCATTTGGATGCTGCTGCCAAGCAGCAGATTGCCGCAGAAAAGTCAGCTTATGATGTTGCATATAAACAGTATCAAACTCAGTTAGCTAACTTATATCAAAATATTAGACGCGATAGTTTGGTAGCCAAGACAGAAAGTGGGGATACGCTGGAAATTCCCTTATTTAAAATAGTGAGAGCATTTCAGCCTAATGCCATGAGTTTATTGGACAAAATTGTTCACTATGGTGTTAAGGTCGTTGAATTTTTAAGCGATGATCCACGCGAAGCTAATACGGAGGGTGGGATCTTTCCAGCTATATTTGGCACGGTTATGATGGTGATGATGATGTCGGTGATTGTTACCCCCTTTGGAGTTATTGCTGCTGTATATTTACGTGAATACGCCAAACAAGGTTTTACCACACGGTTGATCAGAATTGCCGTTAATAACCTTGCTGGTGTTCCTTCAGTTGTTTATGGGGTATTTGGTTTAGGCTTCTTTGTATATATATTAGGGGGTAATATTGACCAATTATTTTTCCCAGAATCCGCACCAGCTCCGGTTTATGGTACACCTGGTTTGTTATGGGCTTCCATTACCTTGGCTTTATTAACCTTACCGGTTGTTATTGTATCAACAGAAGAAGGTTTAGCACGTATTCCAAGTTCAATACGTGAAGGTAGTTTGGCTTTAGGTGCTACTAAACTTGAGACTTTATGGCTAACTGTTTTGCCCATGGCCAGTCCAGCAATGATGACTGGTTTGATCTTGGCGGTCGCAAGGGCTGCAGGTGAGGTGGCGCCGTTAATGTTGGTAGGTGTTGTGAAACTGGCCCCCACTTTACCTTTGGATGGAAATTTCCCGTTCTTGCATTTAGATAGAAAGTTTATGCATTTGGGTTTTCATATTTATGACGTTGGTTTTCAAAGTCCCAACGTTGAGGCAGCTAGACCTTTAGTTTATGCGACAGCTTTATTACTGGTTTTGGTCATTATAGGTCTAAATTTGGCCGCAATTGTCATAAGAAATAATTTGCGTGAAAAATATCGCGCACTGGAAGGTTAGATAAATGTCAGAACAACAAGTACGTTCACACGCAATCGATATGAGTTCTGTTTTGCGTGGTAAGGGTAGTCGAAATGAATCAAATGAAACTTGTATTAAGGTAGAAAACCTCAATCTTTTCTACGGTGAGAAGCAAGCTTTACATGGCATAAATATGGAAATGCCTAAGAAAAAAGTAACTGCCTATATTGGTCCGAGTGGTTGTGGAAAATCAACGTTATTACGTTGCATTAATCGCATGAATGATCTTGTTGACAGTGCAAAAATTGATGGCAAAATTTTACTGAATGGCGAAAATATCTATGATAAAGCCGTTAATGTAGCAGCTTTACGAAGACGTGTAGGTATGGTATTTCAAAAGCCTAATCCTTTTCCTAAATCAATATTTGAAAATGTTGCTTATGGTCTACGAATTCAAGGTATTAATGATAAGCAGATATTGGAAGAAACGGTTGAAAATTCCTTACGTGGGGCTGCGCTTTGGGATGAAATGAAAGATAGATTGAATGATAATGCACTTGGTATGTCAGGCGGACAACAACAAAGACTGGTTATTGCTCGTGCGATTGCGATTGAACCGGAAGTGTTATTGTTGGATGAGCCGGCTTCTGCTTTAGATCCAATTTCAACTTTAAAAATTGAAGAGCTCATTAATGAGCTTAAAGAGAAATACACTATCGTTATCGTTACTCATAATATGCAACAAGCTGCGCGTGTTTCCGATTATACGGCTTTTATGTATATGGGGGAATTGATTGAAATGGGTACTACCAGTGAATTATTCACCAATCCTGTAAAAAAACAAACAGAAGATTACATTACCGGTCGGTATGGATAATCAGGAGTAGACAATGGACAATAGCAAAATTGGGCATCACATATCTGAACAGTTTAATAAAGAATTGGAAGATATCCGTAATAAAGTTTTGATTATGGGTGGTTTGGTTGAACGCCAAATAGAACAGGCAATTGAAGCCTATACCACCAATAATATGGAATTGGCTGAACAGGTTATCAAGCAAGATAACGATGTTGATATACTTGAAGTAGCTATTGATAACGAATGTTCTCAAATTTTGGCTTTAAGGCAACCAACAGCTTTTGATTTAAGGTTATTAATTGCCGTTATCAAAATTATTCATGAAATTGAGAGAGTGGGTGATAAGGCTGAACATATTGCTGAAATGGCTATTAAGTTATCAGGTACTGAAAAATCTGTTCCTCATCATGAATTAGAGCATTTATCTAATTTAGTTAAGGGCATGCTACACGATGCATTGGATGCTTTTGCAAGAATGAGTTTAGAGAAAGTGCCAGAAATTACGTCACTGGACGATAAAGTTGATCGTGAATATGACAGTATTCTTAGGCAATTGATTACTCGTATGATGGAAGATCCAAGAAATATAACTAGGACGTTAGATGTGCTTTGGACAGTACGTGCCTTGGAAAGAATTGGAGACCATGCTTGTTATATCTGCGAACATCTGGTTTACATGATACAAGGAGAAAATGTTCGCCATTTGAGCCAGGAAGAATTGGAAAAAATTGTTAATTTTAAAAGATAGTTTTAAATAAGCGTTCTTTTATACATAAAGTTTCTCACTTTGGTTTTTGGTATTTAATCCAGGCAAGACTGAAAAAAATCTATTTACTAAATACTGCTTTTTTGTTTTATCATTAACTATTATCCAATTTAGATGGTAAGCTTGAAAAAGTATTTAGTAAGATTGTTCTCGGTCTCTTGGTGCAGAGAAAATTGAAAAGAAAAGGTAATGAACTTATGTCAAATAACATCAAAACCATATTATGGGTTATTTCTGGCCTGCTGATATGGATTGTGCTTCAGTCCTTTACTGGCGTTCCAATGAAGATGTAAGCAGGTTGATTTAAGGAGAAAAGCCCTAAATAACGGGTCGTTAAATCAATAATCCCTCTTTTAAAATGGTTTTTACTGAGATGATATAATTTAGTCAAATAAATTAAGTGTGAACTTATTTTTTTTAGGTTACTGATTTTTAATTATTGTCAGCATTTCTTCTCTGTTAATAACTTCTTTTTCTTGCAACAAGGTTGCGAGCTTTTCTAATGCCGCTTTATTCGTATTTATGATTTCTTGAGCGCGGTTTTCACACTCTTTAACCAGTGTCATTATTTCTGTATCAATGATGCGAGCCGTTTCATCACTATAATTACGATATTCAGAGGTTTCAGCATCTAAAAATTGAAGTTGATGGCGCTTACCATAAGTTAAGGCCCCTAGCTTTTTACTCATTCCCCAATTGCAAACCATACTACGAGCGATATCACTGGCCTTTTCTAGGTCATTTTGAGCTCCTGTTGAAACACTGCCCAATATTATTTCTTCAGCCATGCGTCCACCCAGTAAAATAGCTATTTGGTCTTTTAATTCATATTCGGTAGACAGGAAGCTTTCCTCTACAGGTAGTTGTAGGGTAAACCCCAAGGCAGAGACACCTCGTGGAATGATGGATATTTTATGTACTGGTTGCCCTGTCGGTACATTTTCAGCAACCATGGCGTGTCCTGCTTCATGATAAGCAACCCGTTTTTTTTCATTTGGGTTTAATACACGACTTTTCTTTTCCGGGCCGGCAAGTATACGATCAATAGCGGCTTCAAAATCTTCCATCTCAACTTTTTTGTGACCGGCACGTACCGCCATAATAGCGGCTTCATTTGCAATATTAGCCAAATCGGCACCAACCAGCCCAGGTGTGCGTTTTGCTATGATTTCTATGTTTATGTCTGGGTTTAATGTCATTGTTTTGATGTGCAATTTTAGTATTTCCATTCGGTCCTGCAAATCCGGCTTATCCACAACAATTTGGCGATCAAAACGACCTGAACGAAGTAGTGCTTTATCAAGTACTTCAGGACGATTGGTTGCAGCCATAACCACCACGCCGACTGATGTATCAAAGCCATCCATTTCAGTTAATAACTGACTCAATGTTTGTTCTCTTTCATCATGTCCTC
>Ga0192647_102922_pt1 | contig 10440 bp, 8 predicted proteins | sample LauGreFa1BDMLBSN_2_FD_133046 | JGI IMG/M metagenome (GOLD analysis project Ga0192647, IMG submission 133046) | Freshwater lake microbial communities from Lake Michigan, USA - Fa13.BD.MLB.SN - reassembly | ecosystem: Environmental > Aquatic > Freshwater > Lake | place: Lake Michigan, USA...
CGAGTGTAGCCGAAATCCCCTTAGAAATCAATTGCTTATAGCGTCTTTCGCCTCTGCGTTGCGCGCTGGCGGTGAGATACACCTTGAGCTGCGCATCCGCAAACACGACCGTGCCCATGTCCCGCCCGTCGGCCACCAGGCCGGGCAGACGCCGAAAACGCTGTTGCATGTCCATCAGCGCGGCACGCACAGAAGGCAGGCTGGATATCGCCGAGGCATCCATGCCCGCTTGCTCGGTGCGTATGGCTTCGCTCACCTCCTGCCCGTCCAGCCAGACGCGCTCGCCTTCAAAGCGGATGTCCAGTGTGCTTGCCAATGCGGCGATCGCCTGTTCCTGCGATGGATCCAGCACCAGGCCACTTTGCACTGCGGCGTAGGCCGCAATACGGTAGAGCGCGCCCGAATCGAGAAAGTGGTAGCCCAGCGCCGAAGCCAAAGCCGAGGCCAATGTGCCCTTGCCCGAGGCCGTAGGCCCGTCGACGCACAGAACGGGAATCTGGCCCGCCGCTGTCCCGGTGACGCTAAACAAGGCTTCGAAATAATCTGGAAAAGTCTTGGCCACGCATTGCGGGTCCAGGATGCGCACCGGCAATTGCGCCGGGTTGAAAGTGGCCAGCGAAAAGCACATGGCGATGCGGTGGTCGTCGTAAGTGTGGATGCTGGCGGCACGCCAATGGGCGGCGTTGGCTGGGGCGGTGACGGCAATGGAGTCTGGCGTTTCTTGTACCGTCGCGCCGAGTTTGCGCAGCTCGGTGGCCATGGCGGCGATGCGGTCCGTTTCTTTGACGCGCCAACTGGCGATATTGCGCAGCACCGTGGTGCCCTGGGCATACAGCGCCATCACGGCCAGGGTCATGGCGGCGTCGGGGATGTGGTTGCAGTCCAGGTCTATGGCTTTAAGCGGCCAAGCGCCCCGGCGCACATGCAAATGGTTAGGGCCACTTTCGACGACGGCGCCCATGGCGCGCGCCGCTTCGATAAAGCGTATGTCGCCCTGGATGGAGTTTTCGCCCAAGCCCTGAATGCGTATGCCTTCGCTGCCCGGTGCCAGCGCACCCAGCGCCACAAAGTAGCTGGCGGACGATGCATCGGCTTCCACATGCAGCGTGCCCGGCGAACGCAAGCGGCTGCCTGCCGGAATCACAAAACGCTGCCAACCCTCGCGCTGCACCTGTACGCCAAACTGCGCGAGCAGATTCAGGGTGATGGCGATGTAGGGGCGGGAGATGAGTTCGCCCACGACTTCAATCACGATGTCTTTTTGCGCCACCAAAGGCAAGGCCATCAACAAAGCAGTCAGAAACTGGCTGGACACGTCGCCACGTATCTGGATGGGTGCGTCCAAGCTCAAGCTGGGCGTGCCGATACGCAAGGGCGGAAAACCCGCCTGGCCGGTGTAGTCAATGTGGCAACCCAGCTGGCGCAGGGCATCGACCAAATCGCCGATCGGGCGCTCGTGCATGCGGGGCACGCCGCTGAGCTTGAAGTCGCCGCCCAGCACGGCCAGCGCAGCGGTCAAAGGGCGCATGGCGGTACCGGCATTGCCCAAAAACAAGGCAATAGGCTGTTGCGGCAAGCGCCCGTTCAATCCGGTCAGGCGCAGGCTATTGCCCTCGCGCTGCATGGCGCAGCCCAGGGCCTCGAGCGCTGCCAACATGACGCGGGTGTCATCCGAATCGAGCAGGTCGTGGATATGGGTGACGCCTTCGCACAGGGCGGCGAGTAGTAGTACCCGATTGGAAATGCTTTTGGAGCCGGGCAGGGTGACGCTGCCAGCGGCGTGGGCTAAGGGGGGAAGGTCGAGAAAACGGGTGGCAAACATGGGTTTAGGTCTTAGCGCTTGAGCGACCAGGCGGCGCGGGATTGGCTGGCGGCAGTGATTAGTGCTTGCAAAGTTGCGCTGTCGCCTTGGGCCAGGGCCGTTTCAAAGGCCTGCAAAGCGGCGCGCAGGTGCTGCGATTGCAGCAGCAATTGGTCTCGATTGGCGTGCAATATGTCACGCCACACGGCAGGGTCGGACGCGGCAATGCGGGTGAAGTCGCGAAAGCCAGGGCCGGCCAGAGACAGGAAATGCGCGGCCTGGTCTTGCGCGTTGACCGCGTTCATGGCGGCAAAGGCCAGCATATGGGGCAGGTGGCTGACCGCAGCGAACGCGCTGTCGTGGTCCAGCGCAGTCATGGTGCGTACTTGCGCCCCCAGCGCCGTCCACAGCGCCTGCGCGTGCGCCAATTGCGCTGTACCCGTTTGCTCCATGGGTGTGAGGATGACTTGGCAACCGGTATATAGGTCCACGTCAGCATGGGCTACGCCGGCCACCTCTTTACCGGCGATCGGGTGCGCGGGCACAAAGGTAGCCAGTTTGTCACCCAGCGCAATCTCGGCTGCTTGCACCACATCGCGTTTGGTGGAGCCCACGTCCATGAGCAAAGCCTGCGGCGATAAGGCACCGGACAGCGCAGCGAAGGTGCTTTGCGTTGCGGCCACCGGCACGGCTACCAGCACCAAGTCACTGCCTTGTGCTGCCTGGGATGCGTCAAGGGCTACCGCGTCAATCACGCCCATGTCCAGCGCGCGTTGGCGCGTGGCCTCTGACGGGCTGTAACCGACCACGCGGCGCACCAAACCGGCGCGCTTGAGCGCCAGCGCAAACGAGCCGCCCATCAGGCCGCAGCCCACCAATCCGAGTTGATTAAACACCGTGTTTCATGCCTTAGTCCGCCAGGGGGTAAGTGCCCAGCACTTTGTAAAAAGCGCACAGCGATTGCAGCTCTGACAGCGCGGCCTGCACCTGCGGCTGCGAGGGGTGGCCTTGCAGGTCGATGTAAAAGTAATACTCCCACTGACCCGAGCGCGCCGGGCGCGACTCAAAACGGGTCATGGAAACACCGTGTTTTTTCAGCGGCACCAGCATGTCGTGCACGGCGCCGGGGCGGTTGGGTACGGAGACCACTAGGCTGATGCAATCGCGCCCACTGGCCTGGGGCGCGGCCAGAGTGCTAGGCAGGCAGACCACCACAAAGCGGGTGCGGTTGAAGGCATCGTCCTGGATTGCGCGGGCCGCCAAGTGCAGGCCGAAAGCGGAGCCTGCGCGTTCGCTGGCAATCGCCGCCCAGCCTGGCTCTTGGGCCGCCAGGCGTGCACCTTCGGCATTGCTGGATACGGCGCGGCGCTCGGCGTGGGCTAGGTGGGTGCTGAGCCAGTTTTGGCATTGGGCCAGTGCTTGCGGGTGGGCCAGTACGACCTCGATGCCCTCCAGGCTATTGCTGGCGCGCAGCAAATGGTGGCGCACCATCAGGCTGGTTTCGCCGATGATGTGCAGCGGCGAGGTCAGCAGCAAATCCAGCGAGCGGGTGACCACGCCCTCGCTGCTGTTTTCTACGGGAATCACGCCGAATTGCGCCGAACCTGCCGCCGTGGCGTGAAAGACTTCATCAAAGTTGGCGCAAGGTACATGCGCAATGCTCGAGCCGAAAAAGCGCAGCGCCGCCTCTTCGCTAAAGGTGCCAGCCGGGCCCAGGTAGGCCACGCGCTGGGGCGCTTCCAAAGCGCGGCAGGCCGACATAATTTCGCGCCAGACAAAGGCTACGCTGTCCGATTGCAGGGTGTGGGCCAGGCCGCTGGTGGCATTGGCTTGTTGCAAGGTGGCGATCACTTGCGCTTCGCGTTCTGGGCGGAAAACCACCGAACCTTCGCCTTTTTTGAGTTCTCCTACTTCGTGCGCCAAACCAGCGCGGCGGTTGAGCAGGGCGAGCAGCTCCAGATCGAGCGCATCGATGCGCTTACGCAGTTCAGCCAGTGTGAGTGCCATGGTTCTGTCCTTTAAGCGCGGGTGCGTTCAAATGATCGCATAAATGCCACCAGCGCTTGCACGCCTTCCAAAGGCATGGCGTTGTAAATGCTGGCGCGCAGGCCGCCTACCGACTTGTGGCCCTTGAGTTGCAGCAGTCCGGCTTGCTCGGCGCCCTGCAAAAAGGCGCTTTCCAAAGCGGGTTCTCGCAGGAAAAAGGGCACGTTCATGCGCGAGCGGCAGGTGGGATCGACGGGGTTGAAATACAGGTCCGAGCTATCGATGGCCTGGTAGAGCAGGGCGGCTTTTGCGATGTTGCGCGCCTCCATGGCCGCGACGCCGCCTTGCTGCTCCAACCAATCAAACACCAATCCCGCCATGTAGATGCCGAAGGTGGGCGGGGTGTTGAACAATGAGGCGTTGGCCGCGATATTTTTGAAGTTGAAGGCGCTGGGGCAGATATCCAAAGCTGCGCCTAGAAGGTCGTCGCGCACCACTACCAGCGTCAGGCCAGCAGGCCCCAGGTTTTTTTGGGCACCGGCAAAGGCCAAGCCGACGCGGCTCCAATCCACCGGGCGCGAGGCCACGTGCGAAGAAAAATCCACCACCAAGGGCGCATCCGAGCCCAATGCGCGAAGGTCGGGCAGCGTATGAAACTCCACGCCGTGGATGGTCTCATTGCTGCATATATGCACATAGCGGGCATTCGGGCTGAGCTGCCAACTGGCGGGGTCCGGGATGTCGTGAAACCCCGACTCCTGCGTGCTGGCGGCTAGGTGCGGCTGGCTGTATTTGGCCGCTTCCTGCCAGGATTTTTGGCTCCAGCTGCCGGTGAGCACAAAGTCCACCGCTGGCTTGCCGAGCACGGGGCCGCACAGGTTCATCGGGACGATGGCGTTTTGTGCCAAGCCGCCGCCTTGCATAAACAAGATATGAAATTGAGTCGGGACTGCCAGCAAGCGGCGCAGGCTGGCCTGCGCGTGCTGCACGATGCTGCCAAAGGCTTTGCCCCGGTGGCTCATTTCCATGACGCCCATGCCGCTGGGATTGCCCTCGGCATCGTGCCAATTGCCCATGTCGGCCGCCGCCTGTTGCAGCACCGCCAAAGGCATGGTGGCCGGGCCGGCGGAGAAGTTAAATGGGCGCGTCACGCGGCCAGGCTCATTCTTCGCTGGCGTCACCTTCGGGTGCGCTATCGGCTGCGTCATCGGGGGCGTTGTCGGCTTGGTTGGCATCGTTTTCAACGATGCGTTGTAAGCCGCTGAGTTTGGAGCCTTCGTCCAGGCTGATCAGTGTCACGCCCTGGGTGGCGCGACCGAGTTCGCGGATTTCAGCCACGCGGGTGCGCACCAGTACGCCACGGTCGGTAATCAGCATGATTTCGTCGTCCACATGCACCAGCGTGGCGGCCACGACTTTGCCGTTGCGCTCGGTTTGCTGGATCGCGATCATGCCCTTGGTGCCGCGTCCATGGCGGGTGTATTCGGTGATGTTGGTGCGTTTGCCGTATCCGTTTTCGGTGGCGGTGAGCACGCTTTGCTGCTCGTCCTCGGCTACCAGCATGGCAATCACCGTTTGGCCTTCTTCCAGATTCATGCCTTTGACGCCGCGCGACTGGCGGCCATGGGCGGTGACTTCGTCTTCGTTAAAGCGCACCGCTTTGCCACCGTCGGAGAACAGCATCACATCGTGCTGACCGTCGGTAATCGCTGCGCCGATCAAGTAGTCGCCCTCGTCCAGGTTGACAGCGATGATGCCGACCTTGCGCGGGTTGTTGAAGTCATCCAACGGCGTTTTCTTGACGATGCCCATGGAGGTGGCCATGAACACAAACTGGTCCGCCGGGAAGGTGCGTTTGTCGCCAGTGAGCGGCAGCACGACGGTGATTTTCTCGCCCTCTTGCAGCGGGAACATATTGACGATAGGCCGCCCGCGCGAGCCGCGCGAACCTTGCGGCACTTCCCAGACCTTGAGCCAGTACAAGCGGCCCCGGTTGGAGAAACACAAGATGTAGTCGTGCGTGTTGGCGATAAAGAGCTGGTCCACCCAATCGTCTTCTTTGGTGGCCGTGGCTTGCTTGCCGCGTCCGCCGCGCTTTTGCGCCCGGTATTCGCCCAGGGGCTGGCTCTTGATGTAGCCGCTGTGGCTGAGCGTCACCACCATGTCGGTCGGCGTGATCAGGTCTTCGGTGCTTAGGTCGTAGGAGCTGTGCTCCACCAGGCTGCGGCGAGCGCCCAGCTTGGATTGCCCAAACTCTTGCTTGATGGCGGCCAGCTCTTCCCCGATGATGATAGAAACGCGCTCGGGGCGCGCCAGAATGTCCAGCAGGTCTTCGATCTCGGACATCACCTCTTTGTATTCGCTAACGATCTTGTCCTGCTCCAAGCCGGTCAGGCGTTGCAAGCGCATTTGCAAAATTTCCTGCGCTTGCGTGTCCGACAGGCGGTACAGGCCGTCGCTGCCCATGCCCAAGGATTTGTCCAGACCGTCGGGACGGAAATCGTCTGCATTGAGCAGGCCACCATCCATCCGGCTGCGCGTCAGCATCTCGCGCACCAGCTTGCTGTCCCAGCTGCGGGTCATCAACGCGGCCTTGGCCACCGGCGGGGTAGGGGCGTTGCGGATGATGGCGATGAATTCGTCGATATTGGCCAGCGCGACCGCCAGACCTTCGAGCACATGGCCGCGTTCGCGCGCCTTACGCAGGTTAAACACAGTGCGGCGGGTTACCACTTCGCGCCGGTGCTGCAAAAAGACTTCAATCAAGTCTTTGAGGTTGCACAATTTGGGTTGCCCGTTGATCAAGGCCACCATGTTCATGCCAAAGGTGTCTTGGAGCTGGGTCTGCTTGTACAGATTGTTGAGCACCACCTCGGGCACTTCGCCGCGCTTGAGTTCGATAACCAAGCGCATGCCGGATTTGTCCGATTCGTCCTGAATGTGGCTGATACCCTCAATTTTTTTCTCGTGCACCAGTTCGGCCATGCGTTCTTGCAGAGTCTTCTTGTTCACCTGGTAGGGCAACTCATCGACGATGATGGCCTGGCGGGCGCCTTTATCAATGTCCTCAAAGTGGCACTTGGCTCGCATAACCACTTTGCCGCGCCCCGTGCGGTAGCCCTCTTTGACGCCGTTGATGCCGTAGATAATCCCGGCGGTGGGGAAATCGGGCGCGGGCACGATTTCCATCAAATCGTCCACGCTGGCATCCGGATTGCGCAGCAAATGCAGGCAGGCATCGACCACTTCATTGAGGTTATGCGGCGGGATATTGGTGGCCATGCCGACCGCGATGCCGCCCGAGCCGTTTACCAGCAAATTCGGGATGCGAGTGGGTAAAACCAGCGGCTCTTTCTCGGAGCCGTCGTAATTGGGACCGAAATCGACGGTTTCTTTGTCCAGATCGGCTAGCAACTCGTGAGCGATTTTGGCCAAGCGGATCTCGGTATAGCGCATGGCGGCGGCGTTATCGCCATCGACCGAGCCGAAATTGCCCTGGCCGTCCACCAGCATGTGCCGCATTGAAAAGTCCTGAGCCATCCGGACTATGGTGTCATACACCGACTGGTCGCCGTGGGGGTGGTACTTACCAATCACGTCGCCAACGATACGGGCGGACTTTTTGTAGGCGCGGTTCCAGTCGTTATTGAGCTCATGCATTGCAAACAGCACCCGGCGATGCACCGGCTTCAAGCCGTCCCGGGCGTCGGGCAGTGCGCGCCCGACAATCACGCTCATGGCGTAGTCGAGGTAGCTGCGCCGCATCTCCTCCTCAAGGCTAATCGGGAGGGTTTCTTTGGCGAACTGGGTCATGGTGGGGTAGGGGCTAACGAAAGTCTTGAGGGCAACCATCGATTCTACGGCCCGGCGCAGCCATGTTGGCGCTCAGGTCCTTGCAGGTGTGGGCAACGGGTGTCCGAGCGGTAAAAATGTCAACCAACAGGCTTGTGCGTCCACTTTTTAGGGGTAAATCCCTGTGGCACAATATGGGGATCGCTTTTTGGTGCGCAGCGACACAAGAGTGAGATTCATTGACCCGCAGCCAAGCTGCTTTTTGATCCCTTAAAGGAACCACTGTGATTAAACTAAATAAACTTGCAATTGGGCTTGCCGCGATTGCGCTAGCTTCGTTAGCTGGCGCCCAGGAGATCCATAACTGGCGCAGTGCAGCAGGCGACGTTTGGAAAAACGCCAGTGGCCAATGCTGGCGCGATGCCTCTTGGACCCCTGCCACAGCTGCACCGGGTTGCGATGGCGCCATCGCACCGAAAGCAGCTTCCGCGGCTGCTGCAGCCCCCGCTCCAGCGGCAGCCCCCGCGCCTGTCGCAGCAGCCCCTGCGCCCGCGCCTGTAGCAGACTGGGCGCTAGTGACCGAGCCTGAAGGAGCTTCCGCGCCAGTGACCGAGCCTGAAGCAGCTTCGGCGCCAGCGCCAGTGACTGAAGCAGCGCCAGCGCCTTTAGTAGCCGCGGCAGCAGCAGCACCCGAAGCGGCCCCCGCGCCAGCTCCTACAGCAGCTCCTGCTCCCGCTGCTCTCGCGACAGCTGCTCCTGCCCGCGCAGCGGCTCCCGCTGCCGCGCCAGCAGCACCTGCGGCCTCAGCAGCCGCTGCCAGCAAAGTGACCTACGCTGCCGACACTTTCTTTGACTTCGACAAATCGGTGCTCAAGCCAGAAGGCAAAGCCAAGCTGGACGACTTAGTGGCCAAGTTGCAAGCCATTAGTTTGGAAGTGATTATTGCGGTTGGTCATACGGATTCCGTGGGCAAAGATGCTTACAACATGATCCTATCGACCAAGCGTGCCGATGCGGTCAAGGCTTACCTAGTGTCTAAAGGCGTGGAGAAAAACCGCATTTACACCGAAGGCAAGGGCGAGACTAGCCCGATCGCTGATAACAAGACCAAAGAAGGCCAAGCCAAAAACCGCCGTGTTGAGGTGGAAGTTATCGGAACCCGCCCCGCTAAATAAGGTTTAACGGACGCGCAAATTGGCCCGCGTTTGCGGGCCTTTTTGTTGGCGCCTTCAAAGTGCCGTCAATCTTCTTTACGGTGTTTTGTCCAAATTTGAAAGCTATTCGCCATGCCAAGCGCACAGACTGTAAATGCTGACCCCGCGGAACTTGCCAAGTTCTCGGACTTGGCCCACCGCTGGTGGGACCCTGAGAGCGAGTTCCGCCCCCTGCATCAAATTAACCCGCTACGCCTACAGTGGATAGACAGTTTGTGTCCGGTCAAGGGCATCCAAGCGCTGGATGTGGGCTGTGGCGGCGGTATCCTGGCTGATTCGATGGCGCGTAAAGGTGCTCAGGTCTTGGGCATTGACCTTTCCACCAAGGCTTTGCGGGTGGCGCAGCTACACGCAATGGAGGCGCAAACACCAGATGTGCAATACCGGGAAATCAGCGCCGAGGCCTTAGCTGCCGAAAGCCCCCAATCCTTCGACCTGGTGACCTGCATGGAAATGCTGGAGCACGTGCCGGACCCAGCCTCTGTGGTACGCGCCTGCGCCCGCATGGTCAAACCCGGCGGTTGGGTCTTCTTCTCCACGCTCAACCGCAGCCCCAAGTCCTTTTTATTCGCCATTGTCGGGGCGGAATATATGTTGAACCTGCTGCCGCGTGGCACCCACGAGTACGCCAAGCTGATTCGGCCCAGCGAGTTGGCGGCCTTTTGCCGCGACGCCGGCTTGGAACTGAAGCTTACCAATGGCATGGGCTACAACCCCCTGACGCGGCTTTATGCCCTGGTGCCCGACACCAGCGTTAACTACCTATTCGCCTGCCGGCGCCCAGGCTGATTTCTAATGAAAAAGTTTGCAGGCATAACTGCCGTTTTATTTGATTTGGACGGAACGCTGGTCGACAGTGCGCCGGACTTGGCCGGTGCCGCAGACGCCATGCGCTTAAAGCGGGGCTTGCCGTCGTTGGACTACGCCAAGTACCGCCCCTTGTGCGGCGCAGGTGCGCGGGGCATGCTGCAAGTGTCCTTTGGCATGGGGCCGGACCACGCGGATTACGAAGTCATGCGCGAAGAGTTTTTTGCCAATTACCAAGCCCGTATGCTGGATAACACCCATGCTTTTGACGGCGTGCCAAGCTTGATCGAAACCTTGCAGGCGCAGGGCTTGCAGTGGGGGGTAGTGACCAACAAGTCGGAGCGCTTTGCTTTGCCCCTGACCGCTGCCATGCCTTTGTTTGCTAGCGCCGGGGCTATCGTGGGCGGCGATACCACGCGGTTCTCTAAGCCGCACCCGGAGCCTTTGTTCGAAGCGGCGCGCCGTTTGGGTGTGGCCCCTGAACTCTGCATGTACGTGGGCGACGACGAGCGCGACATCGTGGCGGGCAAAGCGGCAGGCATGGGGACTGTAGCTGCCACCTACGGCTACCTGGGAAGCGCCTCAGGTGTAGCCGCATGGCAAGCCGACGCGCAGATTAATTCTCCGTCCGAGCTATTGCAACTGCTTTCCCAGGCCTAAAATAGGCCGCTTGGGGCTGCACTGGTTTCGACGTGGGTACGGAATCGCTGTGGTGCATGTCGAGCTGAATGCGCTCGTAAAACAGATTCAAACAAACTAACTGCAAACGACGAACGTTTCGCACTCGCTGCTTAAACACCAGTGAGCCTTACAACAGCAGGCCGATGGGCTGGGCAAGGG